>Ga0209467_1003279_pt1 | contig 10656 bp, 9 predicted proteins | sample Higcelwee11metaG_FD_187175 | JGI IMG/M metagenome (GOLD analysis project Ga0209467, IMG submission 187175) | Freshwater pond sediment microbial communities from the University of Edinburgh, under environmental carbon perturbations - High... | ecosystem: Environmental > Aquatic > Freshwater > Pond...
CTATGAGCATCGATGCGGGGAGAGCGAAGGCGAGGGGAAGCCCGATCTCGAAGGCCACATAGCTGACGATGGGTCCCAAGGCCGTTCCGAACATCGCGATCAGGGTATATTCCTTGGGCTGTTTCCCGACGATGAGGGCGGCCAGGCTGACGCCGATGATTATGGGAATGCAGTTGAGCAGGGTTTTCCCGAATAGCGCGAAGCCGATCATGGTGAATAGCGCCGCCGTGGTAGGTCCGGAAAGCGATATCCTGTTCAATCTAAGGACGAGCAGCCCCAGCAAACCGACGCAGGCCGCGTTGACAAAGGCCGCGCCTGTTCCTTCCATGGCGGTGAAATCGCTCATGAGACGGGTGGGACTGACCTGAAGGCGCAGAAAACCTTCCAAACTTGACCGTGGTCCATCGGCAAGAATTCCAAAAACAAGGAACAGCATGATAGTCGCCGCGACGAATCGACGAAGGACACGGTCGTGTAAAGCCAATGGCACCTCCCAGGTTTTTGCAGTCTAGAATATGAAACAATCCAGGTCAATGAATTTTCTTTCGATCGATGAAGTTTATTTATGCAGGAACCGAATAATTGCCCGGCTCTCCTTTTCATTGTTATACTGAGAGCAGATTCTCGCGGAGGAAAAGTCGATGCTGAATTGGCTTAATTCAATGTCTCCTGTGGTCCAGACCTTAATCGCCACGCTCTTCACCTGGGGCGTAACCGCCCTGGGCGCCGGAATGGTCTTCTTTTTCAAGAGTATCGATCGGCGCGTGCTGGACGGCATGCTCGGATTCGCCGCGGGCGTCATGATAGCGGCCAGCTTCTGGTCCCTCCTCGCGCCCTCCATCGACCTGGCCGAAAGCATGGGAATCGTCAAGTGGTTTCCTCCCCTCGTAGGATTCCTGGGCGGCGGCCTTTTCCTTCGCCTCGTCGACATGCTTCTTCCCCATGTCCATATAGAATACAAGCGGGAAGAAGCCGAAGGCATCAAGACGAATTGGCAGCGCAGCACCCTCCTCGTGCTGGCCATAACCCTGCACAACATACCGGAAGGCCTCGCCGTGGGCGTCGGATTCGGCGCCGTGGGAGCGGGCATCAGTTCGGCGAGCCTCGCCGGCGCCATAGCCCTCGCCCTGGGCATAGGCCTTCAGAACTTCCCCGAGGGCGCCGCCGTTTCCATCCCGCTGCGCCGCGACGGCATGGGAAGGCTCAAGAGTTTCTTCTATGGTCAGGCCTCGGGCATCGTCGAACCGATAGCGGGCATACTCGGCGTGCTTCTCGTCGGCATCATGAGGCCGATACTTCCCTACGCCCTCGCCTTCGCCGCCGGCGCCATGATCTATGTCGTCGCCGAGGAGGTCCTCCCCGAAGCGAACCGGAGCGGCAACGGCCATCTCGCCACCATCGGCACCATGCTGGGCTTTGCCCTCATGATGGTGCTGGACGTAGCACTAGGCTGAGGATATTCATGTATAAATCGGCTTTGGCGATCGCCGTTTTCGGAGTTTTTCTCCTCATCTGGATGAGTCTGGGAATAGGCATAATCGGGGAAGACGAAAACCCTACGAATGTGGTATACGCATCGGTGGTGGCTATCGGGATCATCGGGGCAATTTTAAGCCGCTGGCGACCGGCGGGCATGTCCCTGACGCTCTTCACGATGGCGCTTGCCCAGGCTGTCATCGCGATCGTCGCCATCGTCCTGAAGGCTGGCATGCCCTGGAGCCCTCCCGCCGAACTCCTCGGCCTCAATGGCATTTTCATCGTCCTCTTCTCCGCCGCGGGCTTCCTCTTCCGCCGCGCGCGAAAGGGGTTAAAAAACGCGACATGATAACAGGATCATCAAGATTCGCGGGAATTCACCGCTGAAGCAATAATATTTCAGGCACTCAAAAACGCTTTAAATCTCTGCGCGAGCCTACCCGGATCTGGTTTATCGCTGCGCCTTTGGGGAGTTCGGATATTCCAACCTTCAAGTTCCTGAAGACCGTGTTTCAGCATCGGCCCGTCTCGTTCTTCAAGGATATCGCTTCTCACATGGACGAGATAATCCTGGTCTATTCCTATGAAGTTCTGATCGTAAGCCGCATGGTGGATCTTGCAGAGGGAAAGCCCATTGTTGATGATAGGAATCCCTTCTTCCTCTGTATCGCCAATGATATGCGCGGCATCCAAGAGACCGGGATGATGAAGATTGCATATCGCGCAATGCTCGTCGTACGCATGTATGACTAATTCCCTGAATGCGTTCTGATGCAACCTTCGCCTCGTCTCCACCGTCACATAACGTCGCACGTCCATGGGTGATTCGATTACATCGGCCATTAAAAAACCAGGGCGCAGATCTTTATATGCGGGTTCGACCATCGCCTTGACACAAAGGGAATTGGGAAAATCCTGAATGATTATCAGCGGCCATACCGCTTGATAGAAGTGATTATAGATTTCGATAAAATAAATGAGCGGCGTCCTTGTCCTCATCGCCTCTCTCAATCCTCGATTATCCCGATGGTCAGGATCCGTTCCTCGATACGCATAGGTCCACGTTCTATCGCTGTTGAAAGAATCGAGCTTATACGGCCCGTTCAGCCTCGTTGTAATGGAAATCGGCATGGAGAATCCCTGCGGAAACCAGATCCCCGTTTGACCTTTTAAGGTGATTCTCCTGTTTTTATAAAGAAATCCTTCAGCAAGCTCTCGCCCGGAGAAGGCAGCTCTCCCGCTCGCTTCTTTCTCGGCAAGCCACCGAAACGCCGCAAGCCGCATATCCAATTCTTCTAACATCAGTATCGACAATACATCCGAATTTTCATCCGCGCTAATAAAAAAGAGCGAGCCATCGCATCGCGATAACTCGCTCTCTATCGGGCAAGCCAGACTCGAACTGGCGACCCCGAGTCCCCCAGACTCGTACGCTAACCACCTGCGCTATTGCCCGTCGCTACCGTACCGATAGCTCGACTAAGCTATCACAGCGGCCTCGCCAATGTCAATCAGAAACAGCCAAAGACTTCGTCTCCGGGCCAAGGATCGATCCCTGGCCTCGTCAAGGCAAAGTCATATTTGACCGGATCGTCGGGTGAATAGAGGGCGAATTGCCTCGTCACCTCGATGGCGTCGCGCAGGTTCGGGGAACCCGATGCCCGCGCCTTGCCCAAGAACCCCAGTCTTTCGCGGCAGGTTTTTACCATATGGACATCAAGAGGAACGAGAAGGCGCGACGGGGATAGCGAATCCCAGCCGCCCGGGTCGATGTCGTCTTTGCGTATCATCCAGCGAAGGAAGAGGAAGAGTCGTTTACAGGCGGAACCGTCGGAGGGATCGGGCAGGAGGTTTTTGCGGATTCCGAGCCCGGAGGAGCCAGGCGGCGAAGCGTCCGAACCCAGGGTCCTCAAAGCCCTGACGAAGGTTCCTGTCGTCTCCGGCATTCCGTTTCCGGGCGCGTCGCCTGCGAGAAACAATGCCTCAAGGGAGCCAAAGCTGCGCCTGGCCGCGCGGATAGAGCGCAGCAGGGCCTGCATGTCGGAAGGAAAACAGAAGCGATAGTGAAAATCGCCCCAGAACCGCGACAGATCGTCATCTTCCATGGATTCGAGGGCCGAAGCGGGGTGGGGACCCAAGGGTTCGAGCGCGCGATCGCAGGCGCGGAGGATGATATCCACCGAGCCGAAAGCGAGGGTGGAACAGATGAGCCCCGCCACTTCCCTGTCGGCCGTATCGCCGTAGCCGGCGACGATAGCCAGGGGGTCCCTGTTCAATCGTTGCTGTCGGTTGCATTCGTTGTAGATGGTTTCGAGGAACTCCGCTATGTCCGGATTGAAAAGAGCGCTCATCCCTTGGTGAGCGTCGCTTCCAGCGCCCGCAGATCGGAGGCGAGATCAGCGTCATCGATTCCAATCGACTTGGCTTGCTTGACGAAGAAAAGCGCTTTCTGCACGTCGTTTTTCTTGGCGTAGGCCTTTGCCAGGGCCGCGATGGCTTCTACGTTATCGGCCCGCTCGAGGAGAGCCATCCGATAGGAGTCGATGGCCGCGTCGGCATCGGTCTGCAAGGTCCCGCGAAGATAATGGAGATAGGATCGCATGCTGGCCGAACAGGATCCCGAGAGCAGTTGGAGCACGAGGCCGATGATGGAAGGCTGTCCCGCATCCAGGACAGGTCCCGAACTTCCGGGAGCATAGCCGCCCATAAACCCGATGAGGCCGGTACCGGCGTCTGAAACCGCGGATCCGGCCGCCGAGGCCACGCCTATGCCGGTGCTGGCCGCGGCGAGCGATCGGAGGTAGGCCTCGGCGGCGGCTTCCGATTGCGGACTGTCCTTATACCATTCGGAAGAAAAAGCGAGGGCTTCCCTTTTCCTGCCCGATTTTCGCAGGATCGTGGCGACGACGGCCTTATCTATGCCCGATGTCGATGTCGATCCAAGCATCTCGCCGGCGGCGTACCAATCCTGATGGTTGTAGGCTTCGAGCATCAGAAAGCGCGTGGCTTCGCCTTCGGCCTCTTTGCGCATCGCCTCCATCAAGGGACTGAAAGGAGCCGGTTTTGCCCCGGCCGCAATGGCTCTGTCGGCGGCAAAACGATTCTTCGCTTCGATGCTCAGCGCCGCCGCTTCCTTATGTCCCGCCTCAGGTCCGCCTAAAAGGATTCCGGCGAGAAGCACCATGATTTCGGGGTCTTCAGGATATGCCTGCAGGGCTTTGCGCGCCCACTTCTGGGCTTCATCGTTCCGGTTCTGCCCCTTGGCCAGAAGGGCTTTCAAATACTGGTACATCCTGTCCGAAGCATGTTTCTTCCCATAGGCATCGATAAGGGGCTGGGCGGCGGCGTAGTCGTTTCTGTCCATCAGAATGTGCGCCGCGATAATCGAGAGCTCAGGCGATTCGGGATAGCATTCCAGGCCCTTCCGCACATAGGGTTCGGCGTCAGCCAGTCTTCCGTTGTGATAGAGAGCCATGGCATAGGGCAAGATGACGGCGCCATCGTTTTGCCTGTTTTCAGCGAGGGGGGAAAGATAGGTCAGCGCGTTCACGGGCATTCCCATTTCCAGGGAAAGCAGCCCCAGTTCCAGCCTTGCCGGCCAGACATCGGGATAGGAATCCAGGACCTTGCCATAGAGATGATAGGCTTTCAGCGAGTCGCCATCCAATCTAGCGGATCGCGCCTGCACGAGCCCCGGTATGGCCGAGGCATAGCTGCCCGAAGCCTCGAAACGTTCGGAATAGGCGAAAGCCGACCTGGCTATATCCCTGTCCGAGGTCTTGAATACGGCGAGGGCGGGCAGGATTTCCGTCAGGAAAGCGCCCTCTGAACCCTTGGGCGCGGCGAAGATTCTTCCGCTGGAAGCTTCCACCAACTGGGTCAGACATATGGAATAGATAGGATGGATATTCTTGAGCAGCGGATCCACGAAAAAATCGGAGAGCGGTTCATCGCTCCCCTTGAAGCGCGGGGGAGGGTTTTTAGCGACCTTCGGCGTCGCGCGAGCCGCGACAGGCGGGGGATAGAGAATGGTTGAAATTCCGCGGACAATTTCCTGCAGGGCTTCCCTGTCGTCTTCTGAGAGGACCTTTGATTCGGCGAGCCCGTTCCTGGCGAGGACGAGAGAATCGGGTGTGGCAAGGATAATATTGCGTTCGATTTCGGCCTTGTTGCTGATCATCCTGGCCAGAGTCTCGGGATCGGCCATGGCGATGCTGGTCTGGGCGAGTAAAGGCTGGACGGCGGTTCCGAGCATGGCGGCGAGTAAGACAATCAGCGCTCCACGCTTGCAGACTTTATTCAATTCACTTTTCTCCCGCCACGAACGCCAGGCGTTCCCATTTCATTATTGGATTGGTCATTGTGATTATAATAGAAAATCGTAACAAATTCCTCTTTTCTTGAATACTTCCGCATTAAAAATTCATCTTTCCGAATTTTTCCCGCGCCCGGCCCGACGCCGCCAGCCGAAATAGACCGCGCTCAGGGCTAGACAAGCCAGGGAGACAGCTGGTATTGCCGGCCAATAGCTTAGGACGAAATCTTTCAGCCGCATGGGGATGAGATGAAAGGAAAAAAGGCAGAAGAAGCCCGATAGCGCGATAAAAACCATGGAAGGGATGGTGAATCCCGCAGAAAAACGATGGCGTTTCCTTATCCCGGCGAGAAGGCCGGCAATGCCTGCCGCTCCCAGGAAGAAGGGCCAGGTCTGGACGATCTGCAGCCCGCCGACCCAGGTTACAAGCCCCGCCACGGTTGAAAAAATCAGGAAAGTGGCGAGAAATCTCAGCGTCAGGAATACTCTGGGTTTCACTGGTGGCAATTCCTCCAAGGAATGAGGTCTTAAGTATATAGAGATGGTTCGTACTTGCAAAGCGGAAAAACCGCGTGTTACTCTGGTTTTTGTGTTTTCACCTGCCCCCCGCATCAAGAGGACCGGGTTGCGCTTCTCTCAAGCGCGCCGGTTGGCTTTATTTGTTATTTTTATCCTTGCGGCCTCTTTTTTTGTAACATCCTGTTCCGGCGGTAATTCCCTGTATATCGTGGGCGGCCTTTCCCAACGAAGAGCGCTGACGTCGCTCTTCGCGGTTCTGGAAGAACATGGCCCTGATGGGGCCAAACCCAACAGCCTGGCGCATTATGCCGCCGCGAGGAAAATTTCCGCCATACTGATCGACGGCGGGAATGACGCGAAGGCAGCGTCATTCCTTGTCGGGATGAGCGATCCTCCCGACGAATACGCGGCCTGGTATCTCTTCGCCGCCGCCGCGAGCTACGAGGCGGCGGGCGATGCGCCGCTGGCGATTCTCCTCTACGAGAGAATCGTGAAGACCCTCCCCGATCTCAATATCGAGGGAAGGAGCCTTCACCACGAATCGCTCGCGCGGCTGGTTCGAAGCGCGGAAGTGCCTGAACGGAAGATCGAATACTACCGGGATCTCATCGCGCGTTTCCCCGATGCCGAGGATGTGGGGGCTTCCCACTTCCTCCTCGCCAAGGAGTACGAAAAAATCGGATCCTGGAAGGAAGCCTTGGAGCATTATGCCGCCTTCCTTCCCTATTTCGGAACGGGCGTTCCGGGCTATCCGGAAGCCCATGCCTATGCTAGACAGCTGGTCGAATTCAATGCCAGCCCGAAAGACTGGACCTTCGAGAGTCTGGACGAACTGACCGCGAACGTAAGAAAGGCCCTCGCGTCCGGTTCGGCCCGCCAGCTGCGAAAATATGCCTCGAAAGCGGGGTTTTTTGCGGTATCATGGTACCAGGACAGCGGAATGGACGCGAACAGCAAGGTCGCCTTCGATTTGAGCCAGTTCATGCAGGGTCGGCCCATCCAATCGGCAGCCAGCCTGCATTCATCGTCGGGACCATACGACGCCTATCTGCGGACATGGGGCTGGACGGGCCGCGTCCAGGTCTGGTACCTGTATTTCCGCAAAATCGACTTTCCGGCCGATCCCAAGGTACATGGACAATGGGAATGGGCCGGCATTTATTTCGGAGAAAAGATGCAATGAATCACGATAGACCATATTCCGAACCCGCTTCGAACAGACGTCTCCACCCAGGTTTGCGCCTCCGCTTTTTCCTTCCTGCGCTTTTTATGTTGACGCTCAGCGTCGCCGTTTACGGGCAAGGGCACGATCCGGAGATCGGGACTGAAGCCGCCGCCGCTGATATCTCTACCGACACACCCACAGAGTTACCGGCGAGTATCACTCCCGACGCCTCGCTCCCCCCCGCCGCCACCGATACCCCGCCCACCGACATTCCCGCCGAATCCCAGATGGCCACTCCGGAGATCATCATGTCCGCGGGCATCCTGGTGGACGGACTTCAATTCGATATGGAAATGCCATGGGGACATGAGGAATTCGAGAATTACCGCGCTACCTACATGACCTCCGGGGGTAAAAAATGGCTCCTGGCCGTCATGGAGCGATCCCTTCCCTACCTGGCCTACGTCGAAGAAAAGATACTGGAATACGAACTGCCCAAGGAGCTTCTCTATCTGCCCGTCATAGAGTCGGAGTATTCCCCCTTCGCCGTGTCGAGAAGCGGGGCCACGGGCATCTGGCAGTTCATGCGAAACTCCATCTCGGGCTATGGCCTTTCCATATCGGAATGGACTGATGACCGGAAGGACTTCATGAAAAGCACCGATGCCGCGCTGCGAAAGCTGCGCGACAATTATAAGGCGCTCGGAGACTGGCCGCTGGCCATAGCCGCCTACAACGCGGGGCTGGGAGCCGTCTCGAGGGCAATAAAATCCTCGAACGGCGAATCCATCGATTTCTGGCATCTTTACGAGAGCAAAAAATTGTCCAGAGAGCCGCTCTCCTATGTCCCGAAATTCCTCGCCGTCGCCTCGATACTATGCTATCCGGAGCTGCACGGCTTTCCGCCAGGCTGGGGCGAAAAGCACCAATGGGAAGCCCTGGAGACATCACGTCAGGTGGATATGAACGTCCTGGCCGAGCGGACGGGCATTCCGCTCAAGCTGCTGAAAGACGGCAACGCCGAACTTAAATACCACATAACGCCCCCCAGCGCGAAGCATATGGTGAAGGTGCCCGCGGATAAGGCGGAAACGGTGCGGGCCATACTCGAAGATGTCTCCTCGCCGCTGTTCAAATACGAAATATACAAGATTAAATCGGGCGACACGATGAGCGCGATAGCCCAGCGTTACGCGACGCCGCTTAACATTATCCTTCAAGCCAATCCCGGCCTCAAGGCGGACAAGATAAGGATTGGGCAAACCGTCATCATTCCCCATCTGTCCACGACAATCTCCGCGTCTAAAAAGACGACCGCTTCTGAAAACGCCGCGTTCAGCGATTTCTACACAATAAAGAAGGGAGATACCCTCTGGGATATCTCCCTTCTTTTTGACGTGAAGCCTGACACGCTCGCCGAACGGAACGGCATGAGCGTGAACAGCACGCTCAGGATCGGCCAGAAACTGAAAGTCCCCGCCCGCTGAACGGGATCCATTAGGCGGGGAAGTGTACCCTCACAGCGCCATGCTGGCGAAGACCTTCGCGTCGCCGATAAGGTTGGCGATCTCGGCGCTTTCGTTCGGCTGATGAGCGGTTTCGTTCATCTTAGCCCATACCACGCAATCGAATCCGGCCTTGCGAAGGTAGGCGCCCACGGTTCCCCCGCCGATGCCTATCGCCCGGGCTTCCACGCCGTAGACTTCCTTCACCGCCTTCTTCAGGTGACCGACGACCGGCGCGTCGGCCGGGGTAGCCTTGGACTCGTTGCTCTGCAGCACCTCGAAGGAGACCTTGACCCTGTATTCCGCCTCCACCGCGTCGGCGACCTTCCTCGCCTCGGCCATGACGAGTGAAACGGGATACTGGGGAAGAATCCTCATATCCACGCAGAAGACATCGTCGCCGGGAATCGTGTTCACGTTCGGCACGTTGGCTTCCTTTTTCGTGGGATTGATCGTTGTCCTGTCGGGCTCGAAAAGGGAGTCCCTGGCCGTAAAGACCGTTTTCTCGAGTCCATGGATGCGCAGGGCCAGGTCGCTGGCGGCCAGGAAGGCGTTGACGCCCTTATCAGGCGAAGCGGCGTGCGTCTGCACTCCCTTCGTCCTCACCTGGAGCCAGCAGATGTTCTTCTCGGCTACCTCTATCTCGGTGCCCTCTGCATTGCCCCCATCGGGGATTATGATGAGATCGTCCTTCCCGAAAAGCGAATGGTTGTTGATGATATGCTGGATCCCGAACTTGGACCCCACTTCTTCATCGGCCACAAAAAGCAGCTTGATCGTCCGCTCGGGCACGATGCCCTGCTTGACGAAGGCCAAGGCCATGAACACTGAAGACACGAGGCCCTGCTGGTTATCCTCCACGCCGCGGCCGACGAGCGTCTTGCCCTTCACCGTCACCTTCCAGGGATCGGTATGCCAGTTGGAGCGCTCGCCTTCCGGAACGACGTCCATGTGCGTCATTATCCAGAGGCGGGATTTGTCGTTCCTGCCGGGAATGGTCGCGACGAAGTTGGGACGGACGCCCGACGCCACCCTGTCGTCCTTCGCGTCCATGTGAAAGATATCGTTGATACCCTGAGCCCTGAGCCATTTCTCCAAGGCGATGGATTTTTCCAGCTCGCCCTGCCCTCCGGATTCGGGCGCCAGCGCTGGGATCGAGGTCAGGAGGCTCTCCAGTTCGATGATGCCGTCGACGCTGTTTTCGATGTAGGAAAAAATCTTCTCTTTCATTGCGTTCTCCTTGAGGTTTTTATTATTTGTCCAAGGAAAGCCGATAGGCATTCCATGTCGTCGCGATCAAGGTATCGACATCCGAATGCTTCGCTTCCCAGCCGAGCAATTTCTTGGCCTTGGCGCTCGAAGCCACCAGCTTGGCCGGATCCCCGGGCCTGCGCTCGCAGATATCGGTTGCGATAGCTGCGCCCGTAATCCTCCTGGCGGCCTCGAGAATCTCAAGCACCGAGAGACCTTCCTCGGAACCAAGATTCACGGTGAGGCTGGTCTTCTCGCGCAGGATATATTCGAGGGCGAGCAGGTGCGCCTCGGCCAGATCGCTGACATGGATGTAGTCCCTGACGCCCGAGCCGTCGGGCGTGGCATAGTCCAGCCCGAAAATCTTAAGCGCGGGACGCATGCCCGCCGCGGTTTCCATGATCACGGGAATGAGATTGGCGGGA
>Ga0209467_1003284_pt1 | contig 10643 bp, 9 predicted proteins | sample Higcelwee11metaG_FD_187175 | JGI IMG/M metagenome (GOLD analysis project Ga0209467, IMG submission 187175) | Freshwater pond sediment microbial communities from the University of Edinburgh, under environmental carbon perturbations - High... | ecosystem: Environmental > Aquatic > Freshwater > Pond...
CCTGACCCGCTTTGTCTGGCGCGACTACGACGCGGACACCGGCCGCTTCACCGCGCTGGACCCCATGGGCGCAAAGGGCGGCGACCCGGACTGGTACGGCTACTGCGTCGATGATCCGGTGAACCGGGCGGACGCCTGGGGGTTGGAAGGGGAGGACGCCGGAAACGGTGACAAACCGTATTTCTGCAACTGGGCGAAATGCGACGATAATGGGACGTTGCAGGGCGATTATCAGCCGATTGAAGGGCGAAAAGACGTACCGCCGTTCATGATCCAGTATCCAATATTTGACCCAATTGCTTGGCCTTTCGAACATTATTACGAAAAAAACAAGAATGAAAATGACTGACCACAGTGAGAGGCAACGACCTTGACGAAGGGAGGAATGGATGCGGAACGCCTGGTATCTCGTCGAGATTTATTGCCTTTTGTCCATCTTTCATGTCGTGCAAAACATTCGACACGCCACGAGTGATGCCCTTGGCTTGGGCATGTTGCTTGGCTATCTCCTGTTCGTACTTGCGGCGTCGTGGTTCACCTTCCACGGCAACCGCTTGGCGAGCCGGCTGCTCGCCACCTTCATCGCCTTCAGCGCTCTCTATTTCATCTGGGACAAAGTGGCCCGAAAGAATGGATTTGACGTGTATCGCGCATACGAGATGCTTATCCAGGCATATTTCCTCGCCGCTTCAATCAAGCTCTGGCGCATCAAGGAGCTGCCCACACGCTTCACCTATCCGCCGCAGGAGCCGCCCGCGCATCACTGATGCCACTTACCCCGCCGGATCGCCCCCCACGCGAAAAGGCCGCCCCCGGCGCTACCGGAGGCGGCCTTTCCCTTCACCCTCTAAGGGGCCCTACTCCACCCGCTCGGCCGGCCAGGTGAGCATGAACACCTGGTCCTTGCCGCAGTTCGTCTTGAGGTAGGCCTTGATCTGCCTGGCCACGTTCCTGGGCGCGGACACGGTGTAGCTCACGTTTTCCGGGGCGTAGCCCTTCCCAAGGTCGCCCATGTCGCCGCCGGTGCTGCGCGAGACCGTGTAGCCCCCGGCGGTCTTGACGAGGAACTCGTTGAACGTGGCCAGCTGCTCGGCCGGAATTCCGGCCGGGAGCACGAAGAAGTGCACCGTGGCCTTGGCCGCAAGCGCGCTGCCGGAAAGCATCAGGACCAGGGACAGGGACAGGAGGATGGTTTTCAGTTTCATGCCGGACTCCCTCTAGGTTTTGCGCCAGGATAGCCCAGGCCAGCGCCCCTGCCAAGGGCGCAAAAAAATGGCCGCCCCCGGAAGTCCGGAGGCGGCCAGCAAGAGCCTCGGCGGATGCCCGCCTACCTGTCCTTGAGGTGCACGCCCCAGATGTCGCGCGCGTATTCGGCGATGGCCCGGTCCGAGGAGAAGTAGCCCATGCCCGCGGTGTTCAGGATGGAGCTGGTGAGCCAGAGTTCGCCGCTGCGGTAGAGCTTGGCCACTTCCTTCTGGCTGTCCACGTAGGAGCGGAAGTCGGCGCAGAGCATCCAGCGGTCGCCGTCCTTGAGCAGGCTGTCCACGATGGGCCGGAACAGGTCCGTCTGGAGCGGCGAGAAGTGCCCGGAGGCGATGAGGTCCAGCACCCGGTGCAGGCCCTCGTCCTTCTGGTAGTAGTCCCAGGGGTTGTAGCCGCGCGCCTTGAGCGCGTTCGCCTCGGGCGTGGTCATGCCGAAGAGGAAGAAGTTCTTGGCCCCCACGCGCTCGCGGATCTCCACGTTGGCCCCGTCGAGCGTGCCGATGGTCAGCGCGCCGTTGATGGCGAACTTCATGTTGCCCGTGCCCGAGGCCTCGGTGCCGGCAAGCGAGATCTGCTCCGAGAGCTCGGTGCCGGGGATGATCTTCTCGGCGTTGGACACGCAGTAGTTGGGCAGAAAGGCCACGGTGAGCAGGCCCTGGCACTTGGGTTCCCGCGCCACGGCGTCGGACACCGCGTGGATGAGCCGGATGATGAGCTTGGCCATGCGGTAGCCGGGCGCGGCCTTGCCGCCGAAGAGCACGGTGCGCGGCACGATGTCGCGGCCGAGCTTGCCGGAGCGCAGGTCGTCGTACAGGCTGACCACGTGCAGCACGTTCATGAGCTGGCGCTTGTACTCGTGGATGCGCTTCACCTGCACGTCGAACAGGCTGTCCGGGTCGAGCTTGCGGTCGATCTTGTGCAGCACGTATTCGGCCAGGCGCTGCTTGTTGCGGTGCTTGACCTTGCCCCAGCGCGCGCGGAACTCGGCGTCCTCGGCAAAGGGCCTGAGCTCCTCCAGGCGCTCAAGCTTCGTGACGAAGCCCGGGCCGATGGCTTCGGCGATGAGTTCGCAGAGGCCGGGGTTGCACTGCCGAAGCCAGCGCCTGGGGGTCACGCCGTTGGTCTTGTTGTTGAAGCGCTCCGGGAACAGCTCGGCGAAGTCGCGGAAGGTGGCGGCCTTGAGGATGTCCGTGTGCAGGGCCGAGACGCCGTTGACCGAGTGCGAGCCGAGCACGGCCAGGTTGGCCATGCGCACGCGCTTGCCGAAATCCTCGCCGATGAGCGAGAGCCGGGCCAGGCGGTCGTTGTCGCCGGGGTAGCGCAGCCGGATGTCCTCCAGAAAGCGCCGGTTGATCTCGTAGATGATCTGCATGTGCCGGGGCAGCACGCGGGTCATGAGGTCCACGGGCCAGTGCTCGAGGGCCTCGGGCATGACCGTGTGGTTGGTGTAGGCGAAGGTGCCCACGCAGATCTCCCAGGCCTTGTCCCAGGACATCAGGTGGTCGTCCAGCAGGATGCGCATGAGCTCGGGGATGGCGATGGCCGGGTGGGTGTCGTTGAGCTGCACGGCCACGAGCTTGGGCAGGTCGTCGAAGCCCTGATGGTGCTTCAGGTGCCTGCGGGTGATGTCGTGGAAGGTGGCGGCCACGAAGAAGTACTGCTGCTTGAGCCGGAGCTCCTGGCCCTCGGCGAAGTTGTCGGTGGGGTAGAGCACCTTGGAGATGTTCTCGCTCTTGGCCTTGTCCTCGATGGCGCGCAGATACGCTCCGGAGTTGAAGAACTCCAGGTCGAAGTCGCGGCTCGACTTGGCGCTCCACAGGCGCATGTTGATGACGTTGCCGTTCTCAAAGCCCGGCACCATCATGTCGTAGGCCATGGCCATGACCTTCTCGCCGCCCTCCCAGACGTGGCGCTGGCGGCCCTGGTCGTCGGTGTAGGTGTTGACGTGGCCGCCGAACTGCACCGGGAAGAGGTAGCCGGAGCGGTCGTATTCCCAGGGGTTGCCGAACCTGAGCCAGTTGTCCGGGCGCTCCACCTGCCAGCCGTCCTGGATGCTCTGGTGGAAGATGCCGTACTCGTAGCGGATGCCGTAGCCGTAGCCCGGGATGTTCAGGGTGGCCATGGAGTCGAGGTAGCAGGAGGCCAGCCGCCCCAGGCCGCCGTTGCCCAGGCCGGCGTCCCACTCGGTCTCGGTGATCTCCTCGTAGTCCTGGCCCATCTGGGTCAGGGCGTCGCGCACGTCGTTCTCCAGGCCCAGGCACAGGACGTTGTTCTTCAGCGAGCGGCCCACGAGGAATTCCAGCGAAAGGTAGTACACGCGCTTGGCGCTCTCGTCGTAATAGGAGCGCTGCGTGCGTATCCAGTGCTCGGCCATGCGCTCGCGGATGGTGTAGCCCAGGGCCTTGTAGTAGTCGTGGATGCCCGCGCGGGTGATGTCCTTGCCCAGAAACGCGAACATGTGCTTGCGGATCTCCTCCTTCAAGTTCTCCACGGGCGAGCAGCGGTCCCCGGGCCGGATGGGCGGCTCGGCGGCGGCTTCGCCGCTCTTTTTGGCGGCGGCCTTCCGGGCCGGGCTCTTCTGGGCGGGAGCGGGGGTCTTGGCCTGGACACGCGTGGAGGGAGGGGCGGTCTTCTTGACGGGCATGGCGACCTCTGCTTGGTTGATGCGCTATTTGCAAAGACGATACGCACTTTTTGCCCGTATTCCGCAAAAATAGCAAGCACCGCCGGGAGCGGGCCATTTTTCCCGGCCCGCGCCTTGACGCGCTGCGGAAAATGCGTATCCTTTGCGAATACCCCTAGAGGGTATAATCCGCGCCTCGGAGGTGCCCTGTGAACGCCCAAACCCCATCCAGAACATGGAACCCTTACGTGGCAGGGGCCCTGGCCGGCCTGCTCCTGGTGCTCTCCGTGTGGATCACCGGCAAGTACTTCGGGGCCTCCACCACCTACGTGCGCGCCGCGGGCTTCGCCGAAAGCGTGCTCGACGCCGCGCGCGTGGCGGCCATGCCCTACTTCATGAAGGAGAAGCCGGTCATCGACTGGCAGTGGATGTTCGTGCTGGGCATCGTGCTCGGTTCCTTCGCCGCCGCGGCCCTGTCCCGCACCTTCCGCCTGCAGGCCGTGCCCGACCGCTTCGCCGCGCGCTTCGGCCCCTCGGTGGGTCGGCGCTTTGTTGTGGCCTTCGTGGGCGGGGCCGTCGCCATGTTCGGCGCGCGCCTGGCCGACGGCTGCCCCAGCGGGCACGGGCTGTCCGGCTCGCTGCAACTGGCGGCCAGCGGCTTCGTGGCGCTGACCTGCTTCTTCGTGGGCGGGCTCGTGGTCGCCCGCCTGCTCTACGGTTCCACGCAGCAGGGGAGGTAGTCCATGGAACTCATCTTCGGACTCGTCACCGGCGCGTTGTTCGGCGCGCTCCTGCAACGGGCGGAGGTCATCCGCTACGATCGCCAGCTCGGCGCGCTGCTCCTTGTGGACATGACCATCGTCAAGTTCATGCTCACCACCATCCTGGTGGGCATGGTCGGCGTGTACGCGCTCGTGGACCTCGGCCTGGCCAAGCTCTCGCTCAAGCCGCTGATCCTGGGCGGCACAGTGCTGGGCGGGCTGACCTTCGGCGCGGGCTGGGCGCTTTTGGGCTACTGCCCGGGCACGGCCGGCGCGGCCCTGGGCGAGGGGCGCACGGACGCCCTGGCCGGCATGGCCGGGATGCTCGCGGGCGCGGCGCTCTACGCCGAGGCCTACCCGACCATGAAGGCCACCGTGCTGACCTGGGGCGACTTCGGCAAGCTGACCCTGCCGCAGCTCCTCGGGCTGAACCACTGGCCGGTCATCGCGGTCATGGTCGTCGGCGGGGTGCTGCTGCTGCGCTGGCTGGAGAAGAAGGGACTGTAAGGCCTCCGGCGGCCGGAGGGGGGCTGCGCTCCCCCCTCCGGACTCCCCCGCGCTCCCTTCGGGAGTTTCATTGTCCAGCGGCAGGCTGAAGGCGATGCGCATGACGGCCACGGGTCACGCAAAAGGGCCGGTCCCGAAACGGGGCCGGCCCTTTTGCGTGATGCCGGGGGTCCAGGGGGCGAAGCCCCTTGGCCTGCGGAGCAATAAACAAAAGCCACCGCAGCGCGCGGCTAGTCCCCGAGGATGGACTGCATGCGCTGGACGTAGTCGTGCAGAAGCTTGGTGCCGTCCTCGGGAAGATCCACGAACTGCCCGCCCATGGTGATGCGGCCGCGCTCCTCGTCGATGCGGCGCAGGAGCACCGGGGCCATGAGCGTCTGGCCGCAGCCGGACAGGGCCAGGTCGCAGCGCAGGAGCACCCGTTCGCCCGGCTGGGCGGCGCGCAGGGGGCTCTTCAGGTTGGAGCGCGCGGTGAAGCAGCACCCGGCCGGGGCCAGGTCCAGCACCACCACCTCGTGGTCGCCGAAGGAGCCGTGGACATTGCCCGGCACCGAGACCTTGACGCGCTCGTCGCGGCGCAGGACCAGGCGCTCCACCGTGGCCGGATAGGCCAGGAAGAGCAGCGGCGCGGGGTGGCTCAGGCGGTTCATCACCTCGCTGCGGAAGCCGTACAGGGTGCCGCCCACATGCAGCTGCGCCACCACCAGGGTGTTCGGCGCGAGTTTGGCCATGATGTCCTGGGGCAGGCGCGCCTGGATGATGATGTACTCGAAGGGCTCCAGGCCAACGACCTTGCCCTCGTAGCGCTGCTCGGTGAAGGGCAGGCGCATGGTCAGCTGGCTGCCGAGACGGAGCTGAAGGTGCGCGCCGGGCAGGCGCTCCACGCGGCGGCCGTTTTCCGGGGCTTCGATGGCCGGCTTGCCGAGGTTTCTGGCCAGGCTGGCCTCTTGGGTATCCATGACTGCTCCTGCGCCGGGAGGCTGCTATCGATCAGGCGGATGCCTACAGATAGCAATCCTATCCCAACCGGCGCCCAGGGGCAAGCCCCCTGTCAGCGGAGGATCCTCGCGGCGCGGAACTGCTTCATGGCCTCGAGCAGGGAGCCGGGCACGAAGAGCCCGCCCCGGCCTCGGCCGAGCTTCACGCCGGGCTTCACCGCGCCGTGGAAGTCCGAGCCGCCGCTGGGCAGAAGACCCAGGCGTCCGGCCAGGCGCAGGAGCAGCGCGGTGTAGGCGTCGGAGTGCTCGGTGTAGAACACCTCCACCCCGTCCAGGCCCAGGCCGGCCAGCTCCTCAAGCATGGCCTCGATCTGGCGCGGCTGCTGCGAGAGCAGGTAGGGATGCGCCAGCACGGCCAGGCCGCCGTCGGCGTGGACCGCGGCGATGGCCACCTCCGGCGTGAGCTTCTCCTTGGGCACGTAGGCCAGGCCGCCGCGGCCGAGGAAGCGCGTGAAGGCCTCGTCAAAGGTCTTGACCACCCCGGCCTCGAGCATGGCCTGGGCCATGTGCGGCCGGCCCAGGACGCCGGTGGCGTGGCGCTCCACGTCCGCGAGGTCCAGGCGCACGCCCACGCCGCGCAGCTTCTCCAGCATGATGTCGTTGCGCCTGGCGCGCGCCTCGCGCACGCGGGTCAGCTCCCCCACCACATGGCCGGGCCGCTCGTCCACGAAAAGCGCCAGGAGATGCGTGGGCAGGCCGCGGTATTCCAGGGAGAGCTCGCAGCCGGGCACCAGCTCGACGCCCTGGATGGCGGCCTCGGCGCGGGCCTCGGGCAGCCCGGCGAAGGTGTCGTGGTCGGTGAGCGCGATGGCGGCGATCCCGGCGGCCTTGGCCGCGCGCATGAGCTCCGCGGGCGTGAGCGTGCCGTCCGAGGCCGTGGAGTGGGTGTGCAGGTCGATGCGCTGCTGCATGGGCCAAGCCTATAGATAATGTTGGCGACTTTACGCCCCTGCTATTAGCATTTTATCGCATTCCGTCAAGACCCGGTGCGGCTTGTGCGCGGGATGACACTCGGGTATACCGGCGCGAGCCCATTGAGCGGAGGTGCGCCATGTCCCTGGATGTCCAACTCGTCAGCCTGCTGGCCTGCCCGCAATGCCGGGGCGGGCTCGCGCTTTTGCCCGCGCGCGACGGGCTGCTGTGCGCGGCCTGCGCCGTGGTCTACCCCATCAGGGGGGAGATTCCGGTGATGCTCGTGGAGGAGGCCGCGCCCCTGGACACGTGGACCGGCAGCCGACCGGAATAGCGGCCGGGAGCGCACTTGCGGGCCGCGCGGCTTTGCCGTAGGACTCGCCAGGATTTCGGGGCGTAGCGCAGCTCGGTAGCGCGCCTGCTTTGGGAGCAGGATGCCGCTGGTTCAAATCCAGTCGCCCCGACCATCGAGAGCGCAAGGCCAGGAAGCGAAAGCCTCCTGGCCTTTTTCATCCGCCGGGCGCCAGCTTGCCGTTGCTGTCAGGCGGAAATACGACACATCTGCTCTGTTATGCTTTTCGTAACATATTGACGAAGCGGATCGCGGTGTTAGACTTGCATATATGTCTCCAGTCCCGCACCGGCAGGAGGCGAAGCGTCATGCTCACACGATCCCCTCTCGGCCCGCTTGTGGACCGCGCCCGCGCAGGCGACGGCGAGGCCTGGCGGCTTCTTGCGGACCGCCTGTACGCCTGGGCCCTGCGCCTGGCGCGGCGCAGGCTGCCGGGCGGCCTTGCGCCCGAGGACGCCGTGCAGGAGGCCTTTCTCATCGCCTTCCAGAAGCTTCCGCACCTGCGCAGCTCCGACGCCTTCCCGGCCTGGCTGGCCGTGATCCTGCAATCCCGCTGCCTGCACCTGGCCATGAGCCAGCCGCCGGAGCTGTCCCTGGAATTCCTGGACGAGTGCGGGCTGCTGCCCGCGGCGCAGGGCTGCGGACCGGAGGACGCGCTGGCCCGGCGCCAGCTGCTGGCGGCCTGCGACGCCGCGCTGGAGGCGCTGCCCGCGCGCCTGCGCGACGTCTGCCGCCTGCACTACCGCCGCGGCCTGTCCGTGCCCGAGGTGGCCCAGGCCTGCGCCCTGCCCGAGGGCACGGTCAAGAAGCGCCTGTTCACGGCCCGGCCGAGGCTGCAGGAGGCCCTGGCGCGCTTCCGCGGGGAGGGGCTGTTCCGCGTGGGCTACATGCCCATCTCCGACCACCTGCTGGCCATGTGCGCCGACCGCCTGAACCAGGGCGGCGGCCTGCCGCTGCTCTCGCGGCGCTACCTGTCCTGGGCCGCGCTGGCCGCGGACCTGAAGCGCGGCCGCCTGGACGCGGCCTTCGTCATGGCGCCCCTGGCCCTGAGCCTGCGCCAGTCCGGCACGCCCCTGCTCTACATCCTGGACGGCCACCACGACGGCAGCGCGCTGGCGGTCTCCCGCAACGCCGGGCGGCGCTGGCGCATCGGCCTGCCGGGCGAGCTGTCCACCCACCGCGTGCTGCTCAACCGGCTGGCCCGGGAGCGGCCGGAGATCTCCCAACTGCCCACCCTGGTGGTCAACCCCTCCTCGATCCTGAACTCGCTCCGGCAGAACGACATCGGCTCGTTCTTCTGCGCCGAGCCCTGGAGCGCCCGCTGCGCCAGCGAGGGCCTGGGCGAACGGCTCCTGCGCTCGGGCGAGATCCTGCCCGGGCACCTGTGCTGCATCCTGGCCGTGCGCCGCGAGGCCGCCGAAGGCCGCGCCGCGGTGGTGGCCGACTACGTCCGCCTGCTCATGGCCGCCCGGGACCGGGTGCGCCGCGACGTCTGCTTCGCCGCCAGGGTCCAGGCCGCCTGCACCGGGGTGGCGGTCGCCCTGGCCCGGCAGGTGCTGGAGGAGCGCTCCGTGACCTTCGAGGACCTGGCCCCGGACCAGGGGCGCATGGACGCCTTCGCCGGCATGGCCCGGGAGGCCGGGGTGCTGCCGGCGCAGTGCACGGCCGCCGGCTTCGCCTGCGCGGACTTCCTGGAGCGGGCCTCGGCCTGAGTCACGATTCTTCCAAAAAAGCGGCCTTTGGCGGGAACTCTTTTCCCTCATCCGCCCTCCTCCATGACAGGGACAGCTGCGCACGACCGCATCCGTGTCCCACACCATGAACGGAGGGCAGCACTATGCATGAGAGCAAATGGATTCCCACGGTCTGCTACCAGTGCAAGGCGGAATGCGCCATCCTGGCCCGCGTCGAGGACGGCGTGGTCAAGGAGGTCAAGGGCAATCCCCGGGCGCGCGGCAAGATGTGCGTCAAGGGCATGGCCGGCATCACCACGCTCTACTCCCAGGAACGGCTGAAGAAGCCGCTGAAGCGGGTCGGCGAGCGCGGCGAGGGCAAGTTCGCGGAGATCGGCTGGGACGAGGCCCTGGACATCATGGAGAAGAAGCTGCGCGAGCTCATGAAGCGCGGCGAGGCGCACAAGTTCACCTACTCCATGTTCCCGCACTCCACCACGGACCCCAAGTGGCGCTTCGTCAACGCCGTGGGCGGGTTCATCTCCACCGGCCTGCCGCACTGCGACTCGGCCAAGATCATGGCCCACCTGCACACCTTCGGCTGCTTCCCCAACCACCACATCGCGCCCATGTACTACACCGTGCCCAAGGGCGGCATCATGATCCTCTCCGGACGCCATCCCTTCGGCTGCCTGGACGACGCCAGCGTGCCGAAGCATATCCTGGACGCCAAGGAGCGCGGGGCCAAGCTCATCGTCATCGACCCCATCTTCCGCACCGAGGCGGCCAAGGCCGACTGGTGGATCCCCATCAAGCCCGGCGGCGACGCGGCCCTGTTCCTGGGCATGTGCAGCCACATGCTCAAGAAGGGCCTCCACAACAAGGCCTTCTGCGACAAGTGGGTGCGCGAGGGCGACATGGACAAGCTCGCGGCCTTCCTCAAGGACAAGACGCCCGAGGCCATGAGCAGGATCTGCGACGTCCCGGCCAAGGACATCGTCAAGCTGGCCGAGATGTGCGCGCGTGCGCCCAGCGTCAGCGTGGACGCCTTCAAGTCCATCATGTACGGCAACGGCATGGACTGGGGCCACGCCTGGTCCATCTTCCTGGTCATCACCGGCAACCTGGACAACCCCGGCGGCCAGCCCCTGCCGGAGATCGCGCCCATGGCCGCCGTGGCGCCCGTGCCCCCGGCTCCGAACCTGAAGGAGCTGGGCTACCACCGCACCGGGCCCAACCGCGACAAGTTCAACCACTACAACTTCATCCTGGAGCCCACCTGGTACGCGGCCCAGGCCGTGAAGGAAGGCAACCTGAAGGTCTTCTTCGCCTCGGAGTGCAACCCGGCACTAAGCGAGATGGGCTCCGGGGAGTGGCGCAAGGCCATGACCATGAAGGACAAGAAGGGCAACTACCTGCTGGAGCTCTTCGTGGTCACCGAGATATTGCCCTCGGAAACCATGAAGTGGGCCGACCTGGTGCTGCCCGACCAGACCAACTTCGAGCGCTGGGAGCTGCTGTACATGCCCTGGTGGTACAACTTCGGGCACACGG
>Ga0209467_1003285_pt1 | contig 10642 bp, 4 predicted proteins | sample Higcelwee11metaG_FD_187175 | JGI IMG/M metagenome (GOLD analysis project Ga0209467, IMG submission 187175) | Freshwater pond sediment microbial communities from the University of Edinburgh, under environmental carbon perturbations - High... | ecosystem: Environmental > Aquatic > Freshwater > Pond...
CCCTGGAGGCCATACTCTGCGGTGGGCAACATCAGCACCCAGCGCACGTCCCCGAGCGTGAGGTCGAGGATTACCGGATCGCTGGCGGCCGCGCTGACCCGGCGGAGCTGGGCCGGAGAGACCAGGCGCAGCGCTGTGTCCATGTCACGCGTAAACACCAAGCTGAGGAGCAGCAGGGCGTTAAGGAGCGTCGTCTTCCCCGAACCGTTCGGCCCGACCGCCACACACACACCGCCCGGACTCCACTCCACCTTCTCAAGGGCGCGCATGTCCTCGATGCGTAGGGTCCAGGGGGTCGGGCTCATCATCCGCTCCGGTGCAGGTCGGCGGCCTCATAACACGCCGCCCTCTCCCTCCACCCTCGCACCCACCCCCTGACCCCCGTCAGCGATCGGCGCGGCGCCACCTTTGTCCTGCGCGCCGAGGCCCAGGCCCCCGAGCGTTTGGCCTCGCGCCCTCCTGAAGAGCGTAGCCCCGTGCCCGCCGAGATCCCCGCTGGGCACCCCCGCGCCACCCGCGCCCGCGCCCTTCGCGACACCGCCAACTCTCCGCGGCAAGCCCCCCGCCCTCAGCGCCTCACCAGACCTCGCGGGGGGCCTCGCCGGGGCCTTGGGTGAAGCTACGTTTATGGCGTGAGGAGCCCCCACCTCACGCCCCAAAACCCGCCTCGTGGTCCCGGCGCGCGCCTCGGCGCGGCTGGGGCGACGGCGCATTACGCCCGCCGAGGAGGCCTGCCCACCATGCCGTTCTTGTTGTTTTTTGGTCTCACCGCGTCCGCGGCGGAGTTTGGCGCCTTCGCCACCCTCGGCGGCGACGTCTCCACGGGCCTGCGCACGGGCCTCGACGGCGGCGGCGCCCACGGTGAGCTCGCCGTCGAGCTGGGCGGCGAGGTGAACGCCGTACATCTCGGCCTGCGCAGCTACGTCACCTGGGTCAAAGGCGCGCAGTACAACATCCCCGGGGTGAACCTGGGCTGGGCGCACACCCTCGGCGACGACGACGGGCTCGGCGGCTACACCCTCGTCGCCGTGGGCGGCTACCGCTCGGACGTGCTGCCGGTGATGCCGATCCTCGGCCTTGGCGGCGGTGTTCAGTGGACGCCCGGCCCGCTCACGATGCGCGCGGGGCCCCACGTCTTCGCGCTCCCTCCCTTCTTTGTCGGCGGCGGCCTTGAGCTCTCCGTCGGCGCTCAATTCTGAGGTGAACCATGTGGACGCTCCTGCTCCTCGCCTGCGCCGCGCCCGAGACCTTCGACGTGAGCGCCGATGACTACCTCACCCAACGCCCAGGCCCCGACGCGCTGATCAACGAGGACGGCCTGTACAACGGCGGCTGGTATGAGTCGTTTGAGGGCCGCATCAACCCCGAGGACAGCGTCGGCGCCGCCGGGGCGTTTAAGTCGTGGCTGCACTTCTCCTTGGTGAACGACGACTGCGTGGTCTCGGTGAACCTCGCGGACATGGGCACCGTGGGCAACACCGCGATCATGGTGCTCGACGCGCAGAGCGGCTCGGTGGAGGTGAGATCGATCAACCGCACCTTCGGCGAGAACACTGTCGAGGTCAACGGCGACATCACCGAGTCCCGGGACACGGTGAACGGCGACTTCATCCGCATGGCCGATGGCGGCGAGCGCATCGAGTTCAACGTGCAGGCCGACGGCATGGCGATCACCGGCTCGGCGCGGCGGCTGTTCGCTGAGGAGTTTGTCCAGATCTCCCGCTTTCACGACGGCTATGGCCAGGCCCAGTGGTATGGCCGGATGCAGGTGGAGCAGGCGACGGTCATCACGCCGAACACCACCCTGACCCTGGGCCCCGAGACCTTAGGCACCTACGACCGCATGGCCGGGCACCGGCGCACGGAGCAGGCCTGGAACTGGCTGGCCACGGTGGGCACGGCGGTGCGGGCCTCGGACGGGGCTGAAGTGCTGATCGGCGTCGAGGTCACCACCGAGAAGGAGGGCAGTCGCCCCCAGGTGGACGTGAAGAAGCACGGCGTCTGGATCGGCGACACCTTCTCCAAGATCCCGTCGGTGACCTTTGACTACGAGGTGCTCGGCGATCATGGCCAGCTCACCTCAGACTGGGTGGTGGAGAGTGAGCCCGGCGACGAGGACCGCCTGGATCTCGTGTTTGTCCCCCAGGCCGTGCGCCACGACAACACGGGCTACGCCTGGTTTTTTTACTCGGACTTCCACCAGTTCATCGGCACGCTGAGCGGCACCATCACCCTGGACGGCGAGGTCTACACCCTCACCGACATGCCGGCCTTGGCGGAGGACTCCTCGCTCATTCTTTGAGCGGGGCGCCCCCCGGCGCGGGCGGGGCCACGAACGCCACGACGTACGAGGCCGCCGCCGCGCTGCCTTCGCTGGGCGCGGGGAAACGTGCGCCCTGCACCGCCTCTAAGGCGCAGGTCGCCAGGCGTGTGTCGCCCTTGTAGCCATGGGCGATGCTCGCCCGGGATAGGCCGCCGTCGCTGCCGATGACCAGCTTCAGGGTCAGCTCAGCGCCGGGCACGGCGTCGGCGGGTAAGGTGGCGATCAGCGACTCGTAGCAGGTCTCAGCGAGCACGAGGTGGTCGTCGAGGGTGTTGTTCAGCGCGCTCACGGCGATGTCGCCGACGAGGAGCGGGTCGCCCAGCCGCACCACCCGGGGCCCGACGATGTCCGCGGGCAGGCTCGCCGGGCGCCAGGCGATGCCCCCTTTGGGCTCAAGGCTGCGGGCCTCGTCCAGGGCCCGGGAGATCTGGAACGCGGCGACGCTCACCACGAAGGCCACGACGAGGAGCACGGCGCGCAGGCGGCTGGGGGCCTTCACCTCGGCCTGGCTGCGCATCGCGGCGGTGAGGCGGCCGTCGGTTTGTGGCGGCGGCGGCGCGGCGGGGGCGGCGGCGCGGGGGGCCGGGCGAGGGGGATCCGTAGACCGGCGGGTGTCGGCGGTGGCCTTCGCGGCGCGCTCGCGCTCGACGGACGCCGAGGCCTCGTCGTACAGCGCCGAGAGCGTGCGGCCCATCTTGTCGTCTTGGCTGTCGTCAAAGGAGACGACCTGCAGGTTGCCCGGCAGCTTGGGCTCGGGCTTCTCCGAGCCCACCAACATAAAGCCGTGGACGTGGCCGGTGTGGGTGATCACCACGGCGCCTGAGGCGCCCTTCCGCAGCGCCCGCCGAACGTGGCGGATGAACTCTGGGCCCTCCCACTCGCCGAGGTGGCGCCACTCCGGTGAGGTCGTGAGCGCCGCGAGCTTCGCCTCGGGCAGAAGCGCGAGCTGATCGGGGAAGTCCTTCTCCAGTCGGTTCGCGCACTGGATGAGCAGGTCTATCGTCGCCATCCCTGGCTCCTTGGGGCTCTCCAAGCCCTTGATGATTCTACAGGAAAGCGACAGGTTCGGATCTTTAGGAGATCAAGGGCCCTCGTCGGATTGCCCTTGACCGGGGCTTGTGCGATACTGTCCCCTCCGCCCAGACCGCCCAGGAAGCGCCCCAGAGCTTAGATGAGCGACGCCCCCGAACCGAGCGATCCCCAAGCCGCGCCACTGGCCCGGCTCGTGCTTTGGGCGCGTCGTTTCGCAGCTTTAGACGTCGGCGCTGAGGACACGCTCTCCGCCGCCACCGACTTTGACGCCTGGGAGCAGCGCTTCATGGCGCAGCGGCTCCGGCCTCTGCTCCTCTTGGGTTTTTTGGGGATCGTGAGCTTCGCCATCGGCGACGTGCTGTTCTACAGCGACCAGCTCACCCACCTGTTCAGCATCCGCGCCGTCTGGCTCGGCGCCTTGACGCTCCTGGCCTTGGCCTACGCCTCAAGCCTGGGCCGCGCTCGGCCAGAGCTGTTCGTCGCGGGCTTCTTGTTGGTGATGGGCGGCGGCGACACCCACCTCACCATCGCGCTGGGCGGCTTTGAGAGCGACTACTACGCGGGCATCAACCTCATCTTTATCGGCACGGCGGTGCTCGTCCCCGTGCGCTGGCGCCTGCATGTGCTCGCCCAGACGGCGGTGGTCGCCTACTACTACATCTCCCACATCGTCGCCGGGACGGGCAAACTCTTCACCGTGGCCGCGGGGGAGAACCTCTTCTTCTTCTTCTGGACCTGCCTGCTCCTCGACATCTCCGTGGCGCTCTACAGCCGCCTGCAGCGCGCGGAGTACAACACCCGAATCCGGCTCCAAGGCGCGTTGCAGGTCTCCGAGCGCTCGCGCCTGCGCAACGAGTTCTACGCGAACATGAACCACGAGCTGCGCACGCCGCTCACGCTGATCTTGGGCGGGTTCCGCACCTTGCAGCGCGCGAACGACGAGGCCACCCGCAAGACGGTGGTGCAGGCGGGCTTACGCAACGCGGCGCGGCTGTTGTGGCTCATCAACTCCATGCTCGACATCGCCCGCATCGAGAGCGGCCGGGCCGAGCTTCAACGCCGGGTGACCGACCTCTCCGCCCTGGTGAAGAGCGTCGCCGTAGGGTTTGAGTCCAGCGCCGACCGCCGCCGCATCTCTCTGGGCGGCGTCGAGGCCGCGGTGTTGGCCGAGGTCGATCCCACGCGGCTGCGCTCGGTGCTGTACAACCTGCTGTCAAACGCCTTCAAGTACAGCGACCCCACGGGCGAGATCGCCGTGAGCCTACGCGCTGAAGGGGACGCCGTGGTGCTCGCCGTCTCCGACTCCGGCCAAGGCATCAACCCCGAGCAGCTGGGCGAGCTGTTCAAACGGTTTCAGCGCGGCGACGCGGTCTCGGCCTGGGAGGACGGCTCGGGCATCGGCCTCGCCTTGGTCAAAGAGATCATCGACGCCCACAAAGGCCGGGTGACGGTGGAGTCCAGCCCCGGGCGCGGCGCGACCTTCACCGTGCGCCTGCCCCAAGGAGACGTGAGCGGCGGCGCTGTGGCCCCCCCGGAGGAGGGCGGCTTTGACCCGGCGGCGTGGCTGGTGGGGGGCGGCGGCGGCGTCGGCGGAAGTGACCCTGGCCAAGAGACCCGGGCCCGCCCGGCGGCGGCGGACGCGGCGATGGTGCTCGTGGTGGAGGACAACCAAGACCTGCGCGAGTACCTCGTGCGGCTCTTAAGCCGCGATTACCACGTCGTCGCCGTGCCCACCGCGGAGCTGGCCTTGCAGCGGGCCCAAGAGCTGCAGCCCGACGTGGTGCTCTCCGACATGATGTTGCCCGGCCAGACCGGCGCCGAGCTGCTCGCCGCGCTGCGCGCCGACCCCGAGCGCCGCGACCTCCCGGTGATGTTCCTCACCGCGCTCACCGCCGCCGACGCCCGGGTGCAAGCCCTGCAAGGCGGCGCCGATGATTACCTCACCAAGCCGTTTATTGAGGATGAGCTGCTGGCGCGGCTGCGAAACCTCGTGCGCGCGAGGCGCCAGCAGCGCGACGCCGCGGCGATGAACCAGCAGCTCCACGCCACCTTGGAGCGCCAGCTCTCGATGTTGGTGCGCGCGGGCCAGCTCCGCGACGTCTTCCCCGGCCTTCAAGGCGGCTCCGCCGACGCGCCCGTCCCCAGCCGCCGCCGGGTGACCTTGCTGATGATCGAGCTCACCGGCGCCGTCGCGCTCTCCGAGCGCCTCGACCCGGTCGCCCTGCGGGCGCGCCTCGACGAGGCCCTGCGGGAGGCCAGCGCGGCGGTGATCGCCTGGCGCGGCGCCGTCGTCTTCGCCGCTGGGGATGGCCTGTGGGCGAGCTTTGAGGAGTCCGCTGAAGAGCCCGCCCACGCCGCCGCCCAGCGCGCCGCCTCCGCCGCCTTGGAGCTTCGTGACCGCCTGGCGTCCCTGGAGTCCGCCTCCACCCGCCGCGGTGGTGAGCTCCTGTGGGGCCTACGCGGCGCGCTGCACACCGGGCCGTGCATCTTCGGGGAGTGGGGCGCCGAGCTGGCCCGCGCCACGGCGCCGGTCGGCGTGAACGTGCAGCTCTGCCGCGCGCTCCTCGCCGCCGCCGAGCCCGGCGAGCTCCTGTGCAGCCAGGTCACCTGGACGCTCTTGGAGTCCTCGGTGCCAGGGCGCTCCGTCGGCGCCCGGGCCACGGCGGGCGGTCGTTCGGTAGAGGTCTTCCGCCTCACGGGCAAAGCCAAAGAAGAACCACAGGCCGCGGGGCAAGGACTGGATCCCAGCGGCGGCGCCTCCGACCCGGAAGGAGCGCGCTAAGGCGCCGCGCGTGGCCCAAGAGGTCGGTCACGCGAGGGTGTGTGGAGAAGGAATGTCCCGGTCCAACGCGCTCCTCTTGGCGTCCAGAACGCTCGTGGACCTCCTGTGCCGCCGCGCGGAGTCCCCAGGCCGGGGCGTGGCGATCTTCTCGCCCAGCGGAGAGCTGCACGAGGAGACGCTCTCGATGGAGGCGTTAGAGCGCCGCGCGAGGGCCATCGGCGCTGCTTTGCAAGACCGCCGCCTGCAAGGCCGCGCCGTGCTCATGCTCTACCCCTCAGGCCTGGACTACCTCGCGGGCTTCTTCGGCGCGCTCTTCGCCGGGGTGGTCGCCGTGCCCGCGTACCCGCCCGAGCCCACGCGCCTGCACCGCACGCTGCCCAGGCTCCAGGCCATCGCCAAAGACGCCGGGGTGAGCGCCGTGGTGTGTACGGCGGCGGTGGCCGAGGCCGCCCGGGGCTTCTTGCACCTCGCCCCAGAGCTCGCGGCCTTGGAGTGGATCACCACCGACACCGTGCCCGACGCCGAGGCGCTCTCCTGGCGGGCCCCGGCGCTCACCGGGCAGAGCGTGGCGTATCTGCAGTACACCTCGGGCTCGACCGCCTCACCCAAAGGGGTGGTGATCCGCCACGAGAACCTGCTCTACACCCTCGCCGACATCGACGCCGCCTTGGTCCACGACTCGGACAGCGTCATGGTGAGCTGGCTGCCGGTCTATCACGACATGGGGCTGATCTACGGCCTGCTCCAGCCCATCGCCCAGGGCTTCAAGGGCGTGTTGACCCCGCCCGAGGCGTTCCTGCAGCGGCCCCTGCGCTGGCTGGAGCTGATCACCCGGCACCGCGGCACCCACAACGCCGCGCCGAACTTCGCCTTTGACCTCTGCGCCCAGCGCGCCACCCCCGAGGCTTTGGCCACCTTAGACCTCTCGTCGTGGCGGGGCGCGGTCATCGCCGCCGAGCCCGTGCGCCCGAGCACGATGGGCCGCTTCGCTAAGGCCTTCGCCCCGGCGGGCTTTCGCCTAGAGACCTTCTGCCCGGCCTTTGGCCTCGCCGAGGCCACGCTCAAGGTCACGATTCAGCCCGTGGGGGAGCTGCCCGAGTCGTTGACCGTGGACGCCGTGGCGCTGGAGCGCGGCGAGGTGGTGACGGTTGGGGCGGATCACCCCGACGCCCGTCGCCTCTCAGGCAGCGGCCGCTTGGCCCTGAGCACCCGGGCCTTGATCGCCGATCCCGAGACGGGCCTCCTCTGCCCGCCGGATCGGGTGGGGGAGATTCGCGTCTTGGGGCCCTGCGTGGCCTCAGGCTACTGGCGCCGGGAGGCCGAGAGCGCGGTGACCTTCGGCGACACCCCGCCGGGCGAGGCCGCGCCGTGGTTACGCACCGGTGATTTGGGCTTTCTGCGGGATGGCCAGCTCTACGTCGTGGGCCGCTTGAAGGACATGATCATCGTCCGCGGCCAGAACCGTTACCCCCAAGACATCGAGTGGACCACGCAAGACACCCACCGCGCCGTGCGGCCGGGCTGCGTGGCGGCGTTCGCCGTGGAGGAGGGCGATGAGGAGCGCCTGATCGTCGTCGCCGAGGTGGACGAGCGGCGGCTGAGTGACGGGGAGACCCTGGCGGCCTTGGGCGCGGTGATCCGGGAGCGGGTCACCGACACCCACGGCCTGGCCGTCTCGGGCCTGGCCTTGTTGGCCCCCCAGGCCTTGCCCAAGACGTCGAGCGGCAAGGTCCAGCGCCACGCGGCGCGGGAGGCCTGGCGGGCGGGCGGCGTCAAGGCCCTGCACTTCTGGCGCGCGCCCCTGGTGAGCGCCGCCCCCGGCGTGGCCCAGGCCACGATGAGCGCCGCGGCCCTGGAGCTCTGGTTACGCGCCCGGCTCTCCCCCGGCGCCCCCGAGGCCCTCGACCTAGACGCCCCGTTCACCAGCTTGGGGCTAGACTCCGTCGCCAGCGTGAGCCTCTCTGAAGAGCTCGCCCGGCTCTTGGGCCGCACCCTGCCGCCGAGCCTGCTGTGGCAGCACCCCAGCGCCCGGCGGCTCCTGGTGTACCTCATGGGCAGCGCGCCCGGCGTGGCCCCGGCCCGCCCCGCGGCCCCCGCCGCCCGAGAGCCCATCGCCGTCATCGGCATGGCGAACCGTTTCCCCGGCGCCGAGAGCCCCGAGGCCCTGCGCGCCTTGCTCTACGAGGGCCGCGACGCCGTGGGTGTGGTGCCCCCAGGCCGCTGGGACGGCGCCCCCGGCGCGGAGCTCGCCCCCAGAGCGGGCGGCTTCTTGAGCCAGGTCGAGGGCTTTGACGCCCGCTTCTTCGGCGTCGCCCCCCGCGAGGCTCTGGCGATGGACCCTCAGCAGCGCCTCTTGTTGGAGGTGAGCTGGGAGGCCCTGGAGCGCGCCGGGGTGCCCACGGCGGCCTTGGCTGGGCGCGCCGTGGGCGTGTACGTCGGCATCAGCGGCAGCGACTGGGAGACGCGGCACCTGCGCTCGGGTCAGCCCGCGCGGCTCGATCCTTGGTCGGCCACGGGCAGCGCGCTCTCGTCCGCCGCCGGTCGTCTGGCCTACACCTTGGACCTGCGCGGCCCGGCCATGGCCATCGACACGGCCTGCTCGTCGTCTTTGGTGGCGATTCACCTCGCCTGCCGGGCGATTCACAACGGGGAGTGTGAGCTGGCCTTGGCCGGCGGCGTGAACCTCATGCTCAGCCCCGAGCTGAGCCTGTGCTTCTCCAGAATGGGCGCGCTCTCGCCCACGGGCCGCTGCCGGGCCTTTGATGAGGGCGCTGATGGGTATGTGCGCGGCGAAGGCGTGGGGGTGGTGGTGCTCAAGCCGCTCTCCGCCGCCCGGCGTGACGGCGACCGCGTGCTCGGGCTGATCCTGGGCAGCGCCGTGAACCAAGACGGGCGCAGCCACGGCTTCACCGCGCCCAACGGCGAGGCCCAAGAGGCGGTGATCCGCGCCGCGCTCAACGACGCCGGGGTGTCTCCGGCGGAGGTCTTGGCTGTGGAGGCCCACGGCACGGGCACCCCCTTGGGCGACCCCATCGAGGTCGAGGCCCTGGCGGCGGTGCTGGGCAAGGGCCGCGCGGCGCCGTTGCGCCTGGGCTCGGTGAAGGCGTTTGTGGGGCACTTAGAGGCCGCCGCCGGGGTCGCCGGGCTGATCAAGGCGCTCATCACCCTGAATGAGCCCAACCTGCCGCCGCAGCTCCACCTCACCACCCCCAGCCACCGCATTCCTTGGGCCACCTTAGGCGTCGAGGCCCGCGCCGAGTCGAGCGTCTGGCCCGAGGGCCGCCGGGTGATGGGCGTGAGCGGATTTGGCATCACCGGCACCAACGCCCACCTCATCCTCGCCGCCGCGCCGTCCAACGGGGCAGGGCCAGACGGGGCAGGGGAGCCGCGCCCGGCGCCGCCGCCCTATGTGTGGCCGCTCTCCGCCGCGTCCTCGGAGTCGCTGCGCGCCTTGGCCCGCCGCTCCTTGGACACGCTGCACGCCGCCGCCGCCGAAGAGGTGCCCGATCTCTGCGCCACCGCCGCCCTGCGCCGCTCCCCCCAGCGCTGGCGCCGCGCCGTCGTCGGTCAAGACGCCGCGGGCCTCGCCGCCGAGCTTGAGGCCCTGGCCGCAGGCGCCCTCGCCGAACAAGACGCCCGCCGGTCCCCCGGGCGCCTCACCTTCGTTTTCGGCGGCCAAGGAGCCCAACGACCAGGCATGGCCTTGGCCTTGGCGCGGGCCCTGCCGGTGTTCAGCGACGCGCTGGAGCGGGTCGCCGCGGCGCTGCGGGCTGAGGGCGGCGGGCCGTCGCTCCTCGATGAGCTGGCCTTAGGCCCCGCGCCAGAGCGCCTCGCCGACCCCCGCTTCGCCCAGGCCGCGACCTTCGCCCTGCAGGTCGCCCTCACCGAGACCTTGAGCGCCTGGGGCCTTCGCCCGGCCTTGGTCTTGGGCCACAGCGTCGGCGAGCTGGCGGCGTCGTGGGCGGCGGGGGCGCTCACCCTCGCCGAGTGCGCCCAGGTGCTCCACGCCCGGGGCGAGGCCCTGGCGAAGGGGGTCGGCGCGGGAGATCTCGCCCTGCTTCGTGCCCCGGCGCCCCTGGCCCGGCGCCTGCTCGCCGCGTTGGGAGACGCCGTGGCCGTCGCCGCGAGCCAGTCCCCAGAGGAGCTGCTCATCGCCGGGGCCCCCGACGCCTTGGCCCAGCTCGCCGCCGCCGCCGCCGCCCAGGGGGCCTCGGCGCGGGTGTTGGGCTTCGGGGTGCCCTTTCACAGCCCCGCCCTGCAGGCCGAGGCCGCCGCGATGATCCCCGCGCTGGCGGGCCTTCGACCCCAGGCCACCGCCGTGCCGATGATCTCCACCCTCACCGGCCTGCCCGTAGAGGGCGCGTCCCTCGACGGCGGATGGTGGGCGCGGCAGCTCTGGCGCCCGGTGCGCTTCAGAGAGGCCATCGCCGCCGCCGGCGCGGGCTGTTTTGTGGAGCTCGGCCCCCGCTCTACCCTTCGTCGGGCGATTCAAGAGAGCTGGGCGA
>Ga0209467_1003286_pt1 | contig 10639 bp, 6 predicted proteins | sample Higcelwee11metaG_FD_187175 | JGI IMG/M metagenome (GOLD analysis project Ga0209467, IMG submission 187175) | Freshwater pond sediment microbial communities from the University of Edinburgh, under environmental carbon perturbations - High... | ecosystem: Environmental > Aquatic > Freshwater > Pond...
CCGCCGGGGAGGTGGTCATACGGCACAAACACCGCGTCGAGCACCCCCATGGGCAGCCCGAGCTCATCGACTAGCTCCACCGGCGTCGAGAGGCCCATCGGCGGCAGCTCTCCGCGCAGGGGCTCACCCCAGCTCATCTCACCGTCAGCGCTCACAAACAGCGGGCGCAGGGCCGTGTTGGCGAGGCGAGCGTTTGACGGCGCGGCGTTGTACAGCGCGTTCACACCTTTGATGCGCTGGAAGAGGGCCTCCCAGGTGTAATCGCTCGACCACGCCGGCCAGCAGTACGACATGAAGTCGTAGACTGTGTCGGGCTCAAAGAGCACATCCGAGAGCAGATCGTAGCCACGCACGCCGATGATGGCGTCCTCGTGGGGATAGTTCGGGTCGGGGCCCGCGGCGCCGCCGCAGGGGGAGTGCTCACGCCCGTGCGCGTGGCCGACCTCATGCACCATCGTGGCCGCCGAGATGCTGTCGTAGCCGATGCTCGCCCGGCTGTAGTCGGCGTTGTCACTGTACGCCAAGTAGCTGAGCCCCGCCGGGCAGCCGCTACAGGCGACGGACTGGGAGAACACGCCGTAGACATACTGGTCGGGCTCGACGCCGCGGTCGGGATCTGAGCGTAGGTTCACCATCTCGTTGAGCAGGTTTGACCACGCGTTGTTGTCGCTGATGAGGTAGGTGGGGACATAGTCCTCGCCGATCACGAGCTCCACGTCTTTGGCCGGGAACGCCGCCCACATCTGGCGGCGGATGGACTCGACGTGATCGTCGCTCATGTCGGGGGCGTACTCGGTGTCGCCGTCTTTTTGAACGACGGGGACGTAGTACACACGGAGCAGCTCGCCGTTCTGCTCAACCACCAAGGGGTGCGGGTCACCGTCGGGCCAAACCGACTCGCCCTCACGCTCGGGGCCGCTGGCTGTGGCGCTGGCCTCGACGAGCTCTACCTGCACCGTGGCGTCGCCGTCCATGGCCGAGCCCGCGATGCGCACGTTGATCGTCGAGGCGAGGTCGGTCTCGCTGGAGAGGCCCAGGGGCGCGAGGTTCGCCTGGCCCGCGCCGGCGAGCTTGCCGCTCTGGAAGACGTAGACCCGGGCGGTGATCTCGCGGCTGATGAAGTCGTCGTGGGGCTCGATGAACACGCGGAACACCGTCTCCCGCCCGGCGACGAGGCGCACCTCGTCCACCATCTCTTCGCCGTCCTTCAAGATCCAGTGCTCGACCCCTTGGTAGGCCGCGAGGCCGACGATGTCCACGCCCGTGGCCGCGGGGCGCTCATCGGAGAGCACGGCGACGATGTCGCAGAGGGGATCGGACTCCAGGCAGGTGAACTGAACCGGCGCCGCGCAGCCCGCGACGACGCTGAGGAGACCGAGCGGCAGAAGCAGGCGCATGGAGGCTCCGAGGAGACGGTCGAGAAGAGTGTAGTCGCCAAACGGCGGGGTGGACCTGACCATGATCAGAACGCCATCCCGATCCCCGCCATGGCGGTGATCTGCTGGGCTGAGACGGTCACGGTGTCCTCAAGGGCGCCCTCGCCCACGGTGAGGCTCAGGTTGTGGCGGTCGTAGTCGAGGCCGAAGGTCCACATCCCGTTTGAGCTGGCGCGCAGCACGTCGAGGGTGAAGGCCGCGTGGGTGACCGAAGGCACGGGCGTGAAGCTCTCGCCGACCTCAAGTCGGGCGTACACGCGGTCTGTCTCGATCATCAGCCCGCCGCCTACCCGGCCACCGAAGACGAGCTGGTTCACCCCCGCGACCGACGCCCGGGCCGGGGTCTCAAACTCAAACAGCAGGGTGTCGGTGAGCGAGCCCCAGCCGCCCACAAAGAACGAGACGGGGCTCTGGGTGCGGATTCGGTAGTGCAGGCCGAGCTGGGTGGGCGTCACGGCGTCCACCAGCTTGACCTCGGCGATGCCCGCGCCGACCGACACCCGATACAGTCCGAGCTTGGTGCGGGCGTCGATGCCCAAGGCGCCGCGGGTGGGCCAGATCTCCATCGACAGGCCGGCGCCCACCGCCCCGCTCGGCGGCATCGCCGAGAACGCGGCGCCCAGGGGCGCGGCGCCGAGGCCGGAGGAGCTGGTCTCTTGGAGGTACGCCATCTCAAAGACGCTCGCCCGCATCCTCAGCCGGGCGTCGTCGTTCAGGCCGCCGCCGCCAGAGGGGCGAGCGCCGCCGCCGCCGCCGCCGCTGGGCGCCGCTCCACCGCCGCCGCCACCGCCGCTCGGGCGCGCGCCGCCGGTGTTTCCGCCGCCGCTCGGCACCCCACCGCCGCTCGCCAGGGCCTCAGGGCCGCCCATTGAGGCCAAGGTGGGCACGCTCGCCGCGCCCTGGGCGCTGCCCACGGACACGGTCACCGTGAGCGGGCCGTCTTGCCCCGGCGGGAGCTGAACCGGCACGGAGTAGTTTCCGTCGCCGCTGTCGCTCAACACCCCGACGGTGCCGATCGACGCGATGATCTTGGGGGGCTCACCCACCACGGCTTTGCCTTGGGCGTCGAGCACCCGCACCGTGACGAGCACCGCCGCGCCAGGCGTGGTGTAGCCGGGCACCGTGCCGACGCTCACCGCCGCCGGGGGCCCGCTGTCGGCGCCCGCTCGGGTGAGGCGGAGGGTCGGCGCGCCGCGCTGCTGCACGTCCAGCGCCGCGAGGTCTTGGGCGTCCCCCAAGGCCGGGAGCACCGGGGCGTCCTCGCCCGGGGCCGTCTGCCACAGGATCAGCTCACCCACCACGCCGCCCGCGTCGAGGCGCACCCGGGCGGGGCCGGGCTGGGTGCCCGCGCGATACCGCACCACGGCGAGGCCCTGGGCGTCTGTCTTCACCGTCGGCGCCAAGGCCCCGTCCCCCAAAGGCGCGGTCAGCGCGACGGTCTGGTTGGGGACGGGCATGCCCCAGACGTCTACGGTGAGCACGACAAGCTCAACGACGCTCTGCCCGTCGGCGGGCACCCCCGGTCGTAGGGGCCACGCGACCACCCGCGCCGTCGCCAAGCCTGTGGGCTTCAGGCTCAGCCGGGCGATCACCCGGGCGCTCTGCTGACTCGCGCTGACCTTGTACTTCTGGGTGACCGTGCCGTCGCCGTTGACCTTGGGCGCGCCCACCGCCGTGAGGCCGTCGGCGCTCCACAAGAGCTGCCGCTGGGTGAGCGCCACCCCCGCCGCGCTCTTCGCCGTGGCCGTGACGCTGATCTCCCCGGCCCCGGCGCCGAGGCTGCGTGGGTTGGCGGTGAGGGAGACGATGGACGGCGGATCGATGACCTGCAGGGTGAGGCTCGCCTTTTGTTCCCCCATCGCCGCGCTCAGCGTCCAGGGGCCGACCGCCTGGGGCGCTGTGGCGGTGTAGCGAAACCAGCCTTTGCCTTCTACCACGGGATCTGCGAGGCCGTCGATGCGCGGCGGCACGTCCGACCAAGGCGTGCCGTCCGCCTTGAGCGCGGCCACCCACACGCTCACGCTCTGCCCGGCGGGCACGGCGCTGGCCAGGGGCGCGAAGGTGAGGATCGGCCCGCCGCCGACGTCGAGGGCGACGACGGTGTCCGTGCGTCTCCCGGTGTTGTCCACAGACTGCAGGGTGGCCGTGGGCGCGCGGGGGTCGATGAGCACGGAGAAGCTGGCTTTTCCGTCTGCGCCTGCGTCAACCGGGCCGTAAGGGGTCTCGCCGACGACGAGGGTGTTGCGGCTGCCCGGCGTGGTGGTGACCCCCTGGGGCCGCTTCATCATCACCGGAAACACGCCGAGGCCGTGCACCACGTCCGGCGCGGTGAGGTCGGTCGTGGTGAACACCACGTTCACCGGGCCGGTGATCTTGGCGGGAGGGGTCCAGGTGGCGGTGAAGCTGCCGTCCGGGTTGGCCTTGAGCGCCGAGACCACGCCCAGGCTCGCGGCGACCGCGTAGCGCCGGGCCGTCGCCGGGAGCGGGTGGCTGCCTTCAGGCTTCAAGGTGACGGTCACCGCGCCCTTCTGCCCCACCGTCCAGCTCTCCGGGGAGAAGCTGAGCCCCACCTGGGCCTTGTGCGGCGGGTGCAGCGGGATCAGCACGTCCTCGTCGAGCTTCATCGCCCCACGAACCGAGACCGTGAGCCGCAGGGTGCCCTCGGAGTAGGCCTGGGGCGGGCGCAGGGTGACGACGAGGCGCTCGCCGTCTTGCTGCATCGCAACAAGCTCACCTTCTGCGGGCTTGAGCTTCACGCGGTCGCTCGGCTGTAAGCCCGGCACGACCAAGAGCACACGCAGCTCCCCCGCGCCATCGGCGAGGAGCGGCGCCTCGTTGAGCACACGCACCTCTCCGGCCCAGGCCATCGGCGCCGAGAGGGTCATCAGGAGCAGGATCCGAGCCGCCAGAGAGGTCACCGTCATGCCCGTCCCCTATCTTGTCTGGCGGCAGCGCAGGGGCCAAGGCTCGCCCGTTGACCTAGCTCTGACAGGCCCTCCCCCCAAAGGATCAGCGCCCCTGGCCCAGGCGCCAGCGGAGGTGCGCTAAGACGCCAAGCCAGAACCCTACGCCGCTGTAGAGGTAAAACCAGTAGTTCGCCGCCACGCCCAGCACCGCGAAGCCCGGCCCCTTCGCCGACCACAAGAAGCGGTAAAAGGGCAGGTTACACACGAAGAAGATCGGCGCGCTCACCGCCGCCAACGCCCAGCCCGGCGCCCAGACGAGGCCCAAGAGCACCCCCAGAAGCAGGGTGTAGGCCGTCAACAAGGCGATGGCGCTCGACCGGGTGGTGTTCAGGTCGTTGCGGGGGCCGGTGCGGCGTAACATCAGCGCCGTCCAGGGGATCGCCCGGTTGAACACGTCGGACATCAACAACGAGGTGAACGTGTACCGTTTGTGATGAGTCGCCTGAATGTCCTTAAACAGCCGGATCTTGCGCCCCGATGCGTACAGTCGGCTGCCGAGCTCGATGTCTTCGATCGTCGCCCCGCCATACCCCTCGTCAAACCCACCCACGGCGTCAAACGCCGCCCGCCGGATGGCGCCGCAGCCCGTCCAGAACGACGCGGCCTCGTCGCGGCTGGTCTGGTGGGTGTAGTGGTGAACGACGTTCTTGTAGATCGAGAAGAAGCCGGGGTCGGGGGTCTCTAAGGTGTAGCTGCCAAAGAGCGCGTCGAGGCTGGGATCGGCCTCAAATCGGCTGAGGATCTTGCTTACGGTCTCGGGCAGCACCGCCACGTCCGCATCCGTGAAGAAGAGGATCGGCGCCTTGGCCGCCGCCGCGCCGCGGTTTCTCGCCCGCGCCGGGCCACCGTTCCGCTCCATTCGTATCACCCGCGCGCCGTGGGCCTCGGCGAGGGTGACGCTGGCGTCTGTGGAGCCATCATCCACCACGATCAGCTCAATGTCTTGACAGGTCGAGGCCCGGAGCGCGCCCAGGCACGCCGCCAAGGTGGCCCCGCCGTTATAAACGGGGATGACCACGCTCAGCGTTGGAGCGTGGTCATCAGGTCGTGTAGGGTCGTCTGTCGGGGACGAGGCCGGCTCTTCTTGAGCGGTGTGGGGAGGCATCGGTTGGGCCGCTCAGTGGTCGCCGGGGGCTTTCATGAACAGATCAGGGTTGAAGATGTTCTTGTTCAGGAAGATGTGCGCCATGGACTGCGCGCCAGAGAGCAGGGCCCGCACGTCGGAGCGTGTGCGGATGTCGAGCAGGCGCCTCACGACATACTTGGGCCGCCCATAAAACCGCTTAAACGCGATTGACCGAAGCTGGATGAGCTGGTCCTTCGTCATCGTCGAGGGCACATAGGCCGCGTGCTGGAAGGTGGCGTGGTCGGTGTCGCTCTCCCAGGTGCCCTCCCGCTGCACCTGCTCATACAGATCCGTGCCCGGCAAGGGCGTGAGCGTGTTGAAGTTCGCGATGTAGGGGTCTAGCTCAATCGCGAACTCAATCGACTGTAGGCCCTCCTCAAAGGTCTCGCCGGGGATGCCGAAGATGAACGGCGTGTAGACCTTGATCCCCGCCTCTTTGGCCCAGCGCACCGCCGCGCGGATCTGGTCCAGGGTGGTGCGTTTGCGCAGCATGTCGAGGTTCTTTTGTACGCCGCTCTCCACACCGTAAAGAATCGCCCAGCAGCCCGCCGAGCGCATCTCCTTCAGGATGTCGGGGGTGACGATGTCTACGCGGCTTGAGCAGTACCACGTCACGTCGATGTTGCGCTCTTTGATGAGCTGGCAGATGCGGCGCACACGTTTGTGATCGACAATAAACATGTCGTCTAAGAAGCGTACCTCTTTGTAGCCGAACTCTTTTACCCGGGACTCGATCTCGTCTACGACGTGCTCTGGGCTGCGGTACCGCATGGTGCGGGCGTACTTTGGGTCTACGTTCGCGCCGAGCTGAAAACAGAAGGTGCAGTCGTTGATGCAGCCGCGGGAGCTGTGGACGTTGATGATCGGTGTGCGGCGGTAGGTGCCCGGCGGGGAGACGTAGCGCTCACGGAAGTCGAGGAGCTCAATCGCCGGGGGCGGCAGGATGTCGAGGTTCTTGATCAGCGCCCGGGGTGGGTTGGCGATGATCTCCCGCGTGCAGCGGTCGCGGTAGACGATGCCGTGTAAACCCTTGAGATCCTGCTTCTTCTCTAGGCGATCCATCAGCTCGGCGCTGGTGAGCTCACCCTCGCCGATGTCTACGGCGTCGAGGTGCTCACACTCCTCCAGACAGCGCGCCCGATAGGCGATGGGGCACGGGCCGCCGACGGAGATGAACACCTCGGGCATCCTCGCGCGGATGTCTTTGGCGGTGTTCTGCGCTTTGTTCCACAAGGGCGTGTTGGCGTAGATGCCCACCCAATCCGGCGCGAAGCGCTCGACCTCAGCGAGGATGTTCTCATGGTCACGAAACGCGCCGTCGAGCACCCGCAGGGTGTGGCCTTGGGCCTTGAGGTACGCCGCGACGCTGAGGATGCCGTCCGGGTGCTGAAAGCTCACCTGGCTCCCGGCGGTGCCAGGAGAGTAGATCTCCGCGACCTCCCAGGCCGGAACGAGCAGCAGACATCTCATGATCGCAGTCCTTGCGAGAGGGGGTGATGGGGACTCCCCCGCCATCATACACCCGATCGACCCCTGATCTACAAGAACCCGGGGCCCAAAGAGCGTAAGGCGAGGCCCAAGAGCACGAGCGCCACCAACAACGCCGCCGCGCCCCGGGCCGGGGACTCGGTGAACACCCGCCGGGTGCCTGGCAGATCGCCCAGCGCCAAGGCCAACCACAACAAGAGCAGGCCGTCCAGCGGCACGCGGTAGCGGCTCAGCCCGGCGGTGATGGCGATGGCCGCGCAGTGATACCCCAGGATCAACGCCGTGAGCGTGGCCGCCCAGCCTCGCCCACGCACGATCAGCGCCGCCGCGCCGCCCATCATCGCCGCGAGGCTCCACCCCACGGTGAGCCCGGCGAGGCCCAGGCTGGCCTCTCGGGGGAGGCTCGCCCAGCGCCCCATGGCGAGGTGGCGGGTGAGAAACGAGTTGGGGTTCATGAGCTGCGCGAGGCGATGGGGCACACGCCGCAGAAACTCGCCGGGGTTCTCGCGGATCCACGCTTTGCCCCCGGCGGTCTCGCAGGCGTCCCAGGCGGCGGGATCCCCGGTGAACTCGCAGTGGGGGCGCCCCGTCGCCGTCACCCGGTCAAACTCTTGGGGGTCGGTGAGGCCGACGCCGTGATCAAAGGTGATCGGCGGGAAGGTGTTGTCGCCGAGCCACATCATCTGGCCCAGGGTGCGGTCGCTGAGCGTAAAGCTGCCCCACCGTTTTGTGGCCCAAGCCGAGTACGGCGCCACGGTGAGCGCCGCCGCGAGGGCCAGGGCCACGACCTGGGGTGCCCCCGCCCGGGGCCGCCCCCACAGGAGCCCCAACGCGAACAGGGGCCCGAGGTACTGGGCGACGCCGCGGCTGAGCACGGCGAGCCCCAACAAGAGCCCCGCGACCATCGCCGGGCCCAGACCTCGCCCGACGGTGACCGCCCGAGCCCGGGTGAGCGCCCACAGCGCGCCGAGCAGGACGGTGAGGTAGAGGCTCTCCGACCACAAACGTACAGAGAAGAAGATGAGCGTCGGGGAGAGCGCCACCAGCGCCGCCGCCCACCGAGCCGCCCGGCGACCTTGCTCCTCACTCTCGGCCCAGGCCCGGCAGAGCGCCGCGGCGAGCACGATCATCAACGGCGCGAGCAGGGCTTGGGTGACTCGTAGGCCCCCGGCCTCGCCGAAGATCAGCTCGTGCAAGGCCAAGAGCGCGGGGTAACCGGGCGCCCACAGCCAGCCAGCCCCCGCCGGGGTCATGCCTTCACCGTCAAAGATCCGCTGGGAGAGGGCGAGGTAGGTGCACTCGTCGCGCAGGCACAACAGCATCGGCCAGCGGGCCAAGGTGTAGAGCCGCAGGTAGAGCCCCAACGCCAAAATCCACCAAAGGGCACGATCCGAGAGCACCTCAGCGAGGGTCGGCGGGGGGCCTGAGGGTGGGCTCGGAGGCGTCATCCCGCCCCACTATCGTGCCCGTGGCGCCGAGTCCCGCGCCGGGCGCCGCGCAGAAGTCCCTGGCCTTGGGCTTCCCCCCAGGACGTTCGCGTGTAGCTTGGCGGAGAATGAGGTGCGTATGACTCGATGGTTCAAGCTCCTGCTCGTCGCCGCCTTGGCGCTGATCACCCTCGTCGCCCAGCCGGGCGCGGCCCAGGCCCAGGAGCTCCGCCCCGCGACGGATGACCACGGTCTCATTGAGACGCTGGAGCCCGCGCCGCCCCTGCCCGACGGCTACTTCACCGTTCATGGACTGTATGCCGACGTGCGCGCGCACCCCGACGACGCCCGGGTGGCCCACCGCCTCGCGGATCACGCCGCCGTCGCCGTGCCCGAGATCGCCGCCAAGCTCGGTGTTGGCGCTGGGCGGCCGATGATCATCACCTTGGCCCATCAGGCCCGTGATTTCTCGGCGCTTCAGCCCGGTCACCCACCAGACTGGGCCGACGGCACGGCTTGGCCCCACCGCTCGCTCATCTTCTTGCGCGCCCCGCGCCTGCGCCCCGGCACTTCCGACCCCTTGGAGCAGGTGCTCGACCACGAGATCGTTCACGTCTTGCTCGGCCAGGCCTTCGGGCCGCGCCCGGTGCCGCGTTGGCTTCAAGAGGGCCTCGCCCAGGTCGTCGCCGGAGAGTACGGCCCCGAGACGATTCAGACCATCGCCCGCGGCAGCCTCGGCGGCGGCCTTCTGGGCTTAGAGGACATCGAGCGCGGCTTCCCCGTAGACGCCGTGAGAGCGAACCTCGCCTACGCACAGTCCGCCGACCTCATCGCGTTCTTGACCGAGCGCCATGGTGACGAGGTCATCCCCGCCTTGGTGGCCCAGCTCGCCGCCGGGCGGCCGATGCCCGCGGCCTTCCGCGCGGTGACCGGCGACGACGCCCAGGCCCTCGACCGCGCCTGGCGCGCGCGACTGAACGACTCGCCCCTGCGCTGGACGGCGCTGGCCCAAGGGGAGGTTTGGCTTGGGCTCTCGTCCTTCGGCCTGTTCTTCGGCTTCTTGGGGGCGCGCCGCCGCAACCGCGACCGCCTCGCCCGCTGGGATGAGGAGGAGGCCCTTCGCGACGCCACCTTACGCGGCGTGAGCGGTTGGTCAATGCCCGGGCGGTGAGCGCGGGCGCCGCGAAGCCTCACCACCCAAAGACGCGGCGAGCGTCTTAGATTTCACGAGCGCCGATAACCGGTTAGAGCGTGCGGCATGATCGCCTCCCCTGCATCCCCTCCCGCCCGTCGGCTCACCCTCACCCGGCAGAGCTTCCCCGACGCACCCCAGCTTGGCCTCGGTGAGCACCTCGCCCGCCTCGTCGCCGCGGTCCACGCCGTGCGCCCCGAGCTCGTGTGGCACTTCGCCGACGTAGACGCCCAGGGTGGTCCCTTCCCCAAGGTGCCGTCCAAGACGCCTGAGACCTTGGGCGAAGGCACGCTCTTGATGCTCTCGGCGCTCAAGGTGCAGCGGTTTCGCTCCGCGGTGTTTGTGGGGGTGCCCCCCGACGTCGAGGCGCCGCGCTTTCGGCCCGGCGGCCTGTTCGCCGATGATCTTGACCTCTCCGATCTCGGCGACGCCATCGTCGAGATCCGCGTGCTGGACACCTCGATCATCACCGTGACCAGCCCTGAAGGCCAGCTCGTCGAGCCGCTGCAAGAGGTGTTCGGCGGCACGCTGACGGGCGCGCCATGAGCGACGTGAGCGGCGTCGTGCTCGTGACCGGCGCCGCTGGCGCCCTCGGCGGCGTTGTCTGTGACACGCTCACCGCCGCGGGTCTCACCATCGCCGCGCTGGACCTCCCCTCCCCCCACCTCGACCAGCTCGTCGCCAGCGGCCGCGCCGCCTTTGCCTTGGGCCTGGATGTGACCGATCTTGGCGCCCTGCGCGACGCGGTACGCACGATCGAGACGAACCTGGGGCCGATCACCGGCGCGGCGCTCATCGCCGGGGGCTTCGTGTACACCGGCCCGCTGCATCTGGCGGAGGATGACGGCGTCGCCGCCATGTTCCACATGAACGTCGACACCGTCTCTCGGGGCCTCCGCGCGCTTCTGCCGGGCATGGTGTCCCGGGGCGGCGGCAGCGTCGTCATCATCGGCGCCCGCCCCGGCCAGCGCCCGTGGACCGGGGCAGGCATGGCGTCGTACACC
>Ga0209467_1003288_pt1 | contig 10621 bp, 7 predicted proteins | sample Higcelwee11metaG_FD_187175 | JGI IMG/M metagenome (GOLD analysis project Ga0209467, IMG submission 187175) | Freshwater pond sediment microbial communities from the University of Edinburgh, under environmental carbon perturbations - High... | ecosystem: Environmental > Aquatic > Freshwater > Pond...
TAATTATGGAGCATCAAAAGGAACAACAACATGTTATATAGGAGAAACAGTATATAAGAATGTAAATGAATTAACGAAGGCAAAATTATTATTTGGTGTAAATAATATAAAATGTGTAATGAGAGCTGGAAATGGACATGTAGCAGAAGCTTCAAATACAATTAAGCATAAATATAATGCTACATTGTATTGTAGTGAAGGTAGAGTACCAAGAAATAAAGATTGCACTCAATATTATGATTCGAATTTATCAAAATGTGGATGTGCATTATATAATCAAAAAGCAGCAGCTCCTTGTACACCAAAATCATATAATTTTAAACAATCATGTTACACAACTAATTATTATGGTTATACATTAGGAAAGTGTTTGGGAGATTATGATCAGTATACAGGTGAATGTATTGGAGGATTTGAAGTCTTACCCGCTTGTGATTATGTATCAACAGGTGCCCCATGTCAAACAACAATTTGTAGGTGGGTTAAAGACAGTGTTAAAGAATATGAAATGTGTAGAGATTCTTCGTTTGGATGTCAAACTCCTGCAAGCTGTACACTAGTAGAAAATGAATACCGAACATTCAAATGTGAACAAAAAGGAAAAGATATAAATGGAAATGAAAGTTACGGAAAACTAAATTCAAAAGTTGAATTAGGTGTATGTTTCTTTTAGAAAGAGGTTTTATGAAAAAAATAAGTATAATAATTTCAATAATAGTAGTAATAATCTTAATAATAATGGCTTTATTAGTTAATAAAAAATATTATTTGTTAAAAAAAGAATTAATATGTAAATATGAATTTAAAGATGAACAATCAAAAGTAAAACATAAAAATGAAATAAGAATAGAACTTAATAAAGATTCATCAATAAAATTAATAGAGTATAATTTTAAAGAAACATATGAACAAGAAAAAATGTATAAAGAAATAATAGAAACAAAGAAAAAAGATGAAAAAGAAATCAAAAAATATACATTTAATGATAGAAACAAAGAAATAAAATATACAAATAAGGAAGAAAAAGTATTTAAAGACAATAAAGTATGGTATAAGAATTATATAGAAAATATGGGAACATATAAATATAATTGTAAATAATTTGACATAAAATAATAAAAATAATATAATACACAAAAAAAGGAGAAATTATGGAAAATAAAGTAAAAAAAGCAATTATTAAAAAAATAGAATTATATTCAACAATATTAATGTTAGCAACAACTCCAATAGTATTTACAGGTTGTTCAGTATCAGAAACACCACAAACTATTGAAATAGAAACAGATAGTAAAATAGATGAAGTTGTTGGTTCAAATGAAGTAAGTAGTAATACTATAAGTTCAAATACTATAAGTGAAAATAACGTTGTTAGTTCAAATACTATAAGTGAAAATAAAGTAAAAGAAGAATCATTTAACGAAGAACAAGTAAATATTAATGATTATATGAAAGATAAAAAAATGATTAATTATTACAATAATAAAGCAACCCCAGAACAAAGAGAAATAATTCAGTTAGGATTCAGTCGTTTTATAAATAATATGGATTCAGAGTTAGGTATATATAGTTCTAAATTTGATTTTGAAACTGCATATGGTGGAAAATATAAAGATGTTAATCAAGTAGAATTTCAAGAGTATTATAATAGAGGATACATGTTCGGAATAATGGAAACTATTGGATTATCAAGCGGTGTTACATACATCGGAATTAGTGATACATCAACAATGAGTGATGTAAGTTTTCATCAAGGTTGTTATGCACCAGTGGATTCATTATCAATAATATCTTTAAATGATGATGAATTAAATAGATATTACATAATAAAAGATTATCAAGGGGAAGAAGTAATCGAAGCAAATAAATATATAAGCATGGTAACAAATAGGCCTATTGATTTTGAATTAAGTAATTTTTCAGTAACTCCGGTAAGAGATTACTTGAATAAGGCAGTTGATTATAGTATAGATGATAGTATGATTAAATTTTCTTTCGATACATTCAATGAATCCCAATATTACAATAAATCTAAATCAAAATAAAAAAAACCTAAGGATGATAAAATCATCCTTTTTTATTTCAAAAATATTTATGTAAAACATTATACATGTTATAATTAATAAGAGGTGATATATATGCCAGAATTACCAGAAGTAGAAACAGTAAAAAATAGTCTAAAACAATTAGTTCTAAATGAAAAAATAATATCAGTAAATGTACTTTATGATAAAATTATAGCTTATCCTAAAGTAGAAGAATTTAAAAACAAATTAATTAATCAAACAATAACAGACATTAAAAGAAGAGGCAAATGGTTAATGTTTGAACTTAATGATTATTACTTATTAAGCCATCTTAGAATGGAAGGAAAATATTTAATTAGAAAAAAAGAAGATCCCCTTTTAAAACATGAACATGTTGAATTTGTATTTAAAGATAAATCATTAAGATATAAAGATACAAGAAAATTCGGAAAAATGTATTTATATGAAAAAGAAAATATATTTGATAAAAAACCATTAAATGAATTAGGATTAGAACCTTGGGATTCCAATTTAGATATAGATTATTTAAAAGAAAAATATAAAAACAAAAAATTAGCTATTAAAACCATATTACTAGATCAATCAATAATAGTAGGTATTGGCAATATATATGCTGATGAAATCCTTTTTTTAAGTAAAATAAACCCCTTCAAAAAAGCAAATGAATTAAATAGCGAAGAATTAATTCAAATTATTATTAATACAAAAAAGACCTTAGAAAAAGCCATTAAATTAGGTGGAACAACAATAAAATCATATGAATCTAGTGAAGGAGTCCATGGTAATTTTCAGGAACAATTATTAGTTCATGGAAATACTTCAACATGTGCATTATGTAATAATAAAGTATTAAAAACAAAAATAGGTGGTAGGGGAACTTATTATTGTGAAACTTGTCAAAAATAAAAGGTTAACTTTTATTTTTTTGTTTGCAAACAAAAGTTCGTTATGATAAAATGTAATTGGTGATAGTATGGATAGAATAGTAATGCATATAGATGTCAATAGTGCCTTTTTATCTTGGACAGCAGTATATTTGCTCAATAATGGTAGTAAGTATGACATAAGAGATAGTTATGCAGTAATTGGTGGAGACGAAAAGTCCAGAAGAGGAATAGTTTTAGCAGCATCAATAAAAGCTAAAAAACAAGGAGTAGTTACCGGAGAAACATTATATTCCGCAAGAAAAAAGTGCAAAGTATTAAAATCATATTCCATGAATTATCCTTTTTATCAAGAAATGTCTAATAAGATGTTTGATTTAATCAAAAAATATACACCAGATATTGAAATAACTTCCATAGATGAATGTTACATAGAATATACAAACATTAAAAATATGCACGGAAATGAATATGAGTTTGCTTTAAAACTAAGAGAGGAAATAAATAAAAATTTAGGTATTACTGTAAATATCGGAATAGCTAATAATAAGCTATGTGCTAAAATGGCATCAGATTTTAGTAAACCAAATAAAATCCATACTTTGTATAATAATGAAATAGAAGAAAAAATGTGGCCTCTTCCTATTAATGATTTATTTGGTATAGGAAAAAAAACAACCGAAAAATTATTAAAATTAAATATAAAAACAATAAAAGATTTAGCTTTAGTAGATTTATATAAATTAAAACCATATTTCAAAAATATGGCCTCTAATATGATTTCTTCCGCACAAGGTATAAATAATGATAAAGTAATATCCGAAGAAGTTATTTGTAAAGGAATAAGTAATGAAATAACCCTTATAAAAGATATTAATAATAAAGAAAAACTATATCCATATTTAAATGAACTAGCTAGTAAAGTTTCACTTAGAATAAGAAAACAACAAAGATATGCTTATGTAATAGCTGTAATATTAAAAGACAAGTATTTTAAAAGAAAAACCCATCAAAAAAAACTTGTTAATCCAACTAATATGTCTAAAGAAATATTTGAATTTTCAAAAGAAATTTTAAAAGAAATGTGGAACGATGATGAAGTTAGATTGGTAGGAATAAGATTAGATACATTAGTAAACAAAGCATATCATCAAGTATCTTTGTTTGATAATATCAATATAAGAGAAAATGATCAAAAACTAGAAAAAATAGTTGACGATTTACAAGATAAATATGGCTATAAAGTAATTAAATATGATATAAAATAAATACTATAAAATGTTATGCGTTTTTATCGTTGACAACAAAAAAATTATATAATACAATATTATTGTATTATAAAAAATAGGAGGAAATATGTTAAAAAAAGTAATGAAAAAAGATTTATTGTTATTTGGTTTAATTAGTTTTGTGATGGCATTTTGTTTGTTAATAAATGTACATGCCATTACAACAGATGCTGAAGCACCAACAATAACAAAGTTATCGATTGTGGAATCAAAGGATTATAATTCAGGAGATATTGTTTATCTTAATACGGATGCTAATGATAGTGTTTCAGGTATCCGTTCAATGTATATATGGGTTGACCTTATAGTTGATGAGAGTAAACCTCTTACATTAGATAATGCAAGAAGATATATTTATAATCCTGATATACCATTTATTGATAAAGCATTAACCGTTTATTTTGATGGCGAAAATAAACCATATACTTTTATTCCGAGTGTCTTACCAACGGGTAAATATTATGTTAAAGAAATAAGTCTTTATGATAATAATGGAAATCATCAATATTATCTTTCAAAAGATGGATATAATTTAGAAAAAGCCCTTTTTGACAAAACAATAGAAAATAGATTAAAACCTTTTGAATGGTATATAAGTCAATATAAATTAATAGAAACATCAATGACATTTAAGGTTAATCAAACTGATGAAAGTAAGAGTGTTCAACCAGAAATAGAATCAGTAGAAATAATTGGAAACAGTGAAGTGGAATATGGAAATAAAATTTCTATTAAAGTTAAAACAAAAAATAGTAGTAATTTCAGTGGAAATGTCGTTTTATCAGGAGAATCAACAATTTCAATTCCATTAGAAAAACAAGATGATTATTGGATTGGTGAATATGAAGTAAAAAAAGGTACGAAAGCAGGAAAATATGATTTAAAAACAATTTCTTTTGTTTCAGCTTTAGATGATAAAGGATATGTTTATATTTATTATGACGAGGGTGCTTCATGTAGTGAAAAAATAAGACAGTATTGTAAAACTGACAGGTATTCTATAAATGTTAAAAATGTAGCTGGTTATGTTGAAGATAATGAAGCTCCTGTAATTAATTCTATAAGTGTAAGTAAAACAAATTATGAAATTCCTTCAATTGGTGAAATTGAAATAAAAGCAACTGATAAGAATAGTGGATTAGCAGAATTAGCTTTTGCAACTTTCACTAAAATTGATGATGAAACAAGAAAAATTGAAGTTGATTTACACTTAATCGATGGAGTATATAAGGGAGATATAGACATTGACCAATATAATTCTATTGGAGAATATTATTTAAGTGATGTTACTATATCTGATACATCAGAAAATGCCAACTTTTATCAAAAAGGTAATGGTAAATACAAAACAGCTCAGTTAGAACAAGATATTAAAATTAAATTAACTGCAGCTATCAAATCAGATGTTATTACTAGTACTGTTGATAAGGAATTAATTGCTAAAATTAAAGCGGCCGCTGATGGTGCAATAATATCAATAGATACTACAAATAATCCGATAGTAAGCAAAGAAGTGTTTGAAGCAATCAAAAATACAAATAAAGAGATACATTTAGAGTGTGAAGGTATAGAATGGATTTTTAAAGGTAAAGATATTACTGAACCTAAAGATATTGATACTAGCTTTTTAATAATGTACTCGTCAGATTTTAGTGATATTAAAAAATACTTAGATAATTCTTTAGTATTAAAATTTGCTGATAATGGCAAATTACCAGGTAAAGCTAGAGTAACTATTAAATTAGATTATGCATTTAGAAATTATGTTGGTAAAGATTTAAACGTATTTTTCTATGATGGTAAAGATTCTAAATCTAAATATTTTAAATTTATTAAGGAAAGTCTAAATCAAAATAAAAATGGATTTTACGAATTTGAAATTGATCATAATAGTATGTATATATTATCAAGTGAAAAACCAGAAGATAAATATGTGGATGATAGTATAGTTAAAGAACATAAAAAAGCAGAATTACAAAAAGCTTCAAGAGGAAAAACTAATTTTATAATTATAATTGGAGGTGTGGTAGCATTAGCAGTCGTTGTTGCTCTTCTAATTATAGTAAATAAAAGAAAAAAACAAATAAAAACAGAATAGAACAGATTAAAAATCTGTTTTTTTATGCTATACTTATATAGTAAAGGAGATCAACTATGAATAAAGAAATAATAAAAGAGATAAGTTTAAATTTAAATATAAAAGAAAATCAAATAGAAAAAGCATTAGAACTATTAAGTGAAGGAAATACAGTTCCTTTTATAGCTAGATATAGAAAAGAAGCTACAAATGCTTTAGATGAAGAACAAATAAGAAGCATAGAAGAAGTATATTTATATCAAGTAAATTTGCTTAAAAGAAAAGAAGATGTTATTAGATTGATTGATGAAAAAGGTTTGTTAACAGAAGAAATCAAAAATAAAATAATGACCTCTTCTAAATTAGTAGAAGTAGAAGATATATATAGACCTTACAAAGAAAAGAAAAAAACAAAAGCAACAGAAGCTATTGCTTCGGGACTTACTCCTTTAGCAAACTTTATATTAGCTTTTCCAACACTAGGTAATTTAGAAGACCAAGCTAATAAATATTTAAGTGATACCGTTTTAAATACTAGTGATGCAATAACAGGAGCAAAATATATAATAGCTGAAATGATATCAGATAATGCTAATTATCGTAAATGGATAAGATCTAATACATATCTTTATGGAAAAATTACATCAAATAAGAAAAAAGATTCAGTCGATGAAAACAAAACATATGATATGTACTATGAATATAGTGAACCTATTAAACAAGTAAAACCACATAGAATTTTAGCTCTTAATCGTGGTGAAAAAGAAAAAATATTAAATATTAATATAGAAATAGATAAAAATGTAATATTACAATATTTAGAAAACAGTATTATAAAAAATAAAAATTCATATGTAATTGGAGAAGTTATAGAAGCAATAAATGATAGCTATAAACGTTTAATAGAACCTTCTATAGAAAGAGAAATAAGAGCAGATTTGACAGCTTCAGCAAGTATAGTTGCAATAGATAACTTTGGTAAAAACTTAGAAAACTTACTCTTAACTCCACCTATGAAAGAAAAAATAGTTCTAGGTTTTGATCCAGCTTATAGAACAGGATGTAAATTAGCTGTTATAGATCAAACAGGTAAAAAAATAAATGTAAGTAAAATATATCCTCATGAACCATTTAATAAAACAGAAGAATCTAAAAAAATAGTATTAGATTTAATAGAAAAATATCAAATTGATATAATAGCAATAGGTAATGGTACGGCATCTAGAGAAAGTGAAGCTTTTATATCAGAAACCATAAAAGAAGCTAGTAGAAAAGTAGAGTATATAATAGTTAGTGAAGCAGGAGCTTCTGTATATTCAGCATCTAAACTAGCAATAGAAGAATTTCCAGATTTACATGTTGAAGAAAGAAGTGCTATTAGTATAGGTAGAAGACTTCAAGATCCATTGTCAGAGTTAGTTAAAATAGATCCTGAGAGTATTGGCGTTGGATTATATCAACACGATGTTCCAAATAAAGATTTAAAAGAATCTCTTGATTTTGTTATAAGTAAAGTAGTAAATAAAGTAGGAGTTAATATAAATACAGCTTCACCTTTCTTACTAAAATATGTATCTGGTATAAATAAAAAAAATATCGAAAAGATTATAGAATATAGAGATACTTATGGAAAAATAACTTCTAGAGAAGAACTTAAAAAGAAAAAATTATTAACTGATAAAGTATATGAACAAGCTATTGGTTTTTTAAGAATAAATGATGGTAAAAATATTTTAGATGCAACAGGAATACATCCGGAGAGTTATGAAGTAACTAAAAATTTACTAGAAAGTATAAATATGGATATTAAAGATATAGGTTCAATAGAATTGATTGATAGATTAAACAATATTGATAAAAATGAATATGTTAATTTGTTAAAAACTAATATTTATACATTAGAAGATATAATAGATTCTTTAAAAAAACCATCTAGAGATCCAAGAGATGAAATGCCAAAACCTATTTTAAAAAGTGATATATTACATTTAGAAGATTTAAAAGTAGGTATGAAATTACAAGGAACAGTTAGAAATGTAGCCCCTTTTGGAGCCTTTATTGATATAGGCCTTAAAAATGACGGATTGGCTCATATTTCAAAACTAACAGACCATTTTATTAAAGATCCAAGTGAAATTGTAAATGTAGGAGATATAGTTGACTGTTATGTAGATGAGATATTTATGGATAAAAATAAAGTAGGATTGTCATTAATACCTATAAAATAAGTTGTTCTATAGGTAAAAAAATGTAAATAAATGTAATATAGATTGAATTTTTAAAGTAAATATATTATTATATAATTAGGGTGGTGTATATATGAGATACATAAAAACAAGTAGAGCTCAAGTTGGTGATAAAGTTGGAAAAGATGTTTTTTCACCAAGTAGAGGTTCTTTAATTAGAAAAAACGCGATTTTAAGTGAGTCAATAATAAATTCTTTAATCAGACTTGGCGTTGATTACTTATATATTGATGATGAATTAACAGCTAACATTGATATAGAGGAAGTAATACCTTTAGAACTTAAAATAGCAGCTACAAATGCAATTAAAAATATTAATGTTGAAAAAACAATTGATAATGCAAGGGTAATGGTTGATAAAATTCTATCAGCTTCAAATCTTTCTGTGGATATTTATAATAATAATGAATCAGATGTTTTTATTCATTCATTAACAGTAATGGAACTTTCAATAGCAATTGCTAAAGCAGCAGGTTATAGAACTGATGTAATGCCAGATTTAGCCGTTGCTGCTTTGCTTCATGATATTGGTAAGTTATGTGTTGATAAAGAGGTACTTAAAAAATACTCTTTGTCAAAACTATTTGATGATGCAAATTTAAATTTTTCAATAGATGATTATAATGATAAAATGCATTCTATTTATGGGTACAATTTGTTAGCTAATAATACTTATGCTAAAGCTGTTGTAAAGCAAAGTGTACTTATGCATCATGAAAATTATGATGGTACTGGAATTTTAAAGGCTCAACCTGAAAAAGTTCATGATTTTGCTAGAATAATAAGAGTTGCTGATGTTTTTGCTGATATAGTTACAAAAGAAAATAATGAATATAATATTAAAACAACTTCTGAAGCTTTAGAATTTATGGCTTTTAATAAGGGAATAATGTTCGACCCTAGAATAGTTGAAGCTTTTTTAACAAAAGTTCCTATTTACCCAGAGGGAATAACAGTTATATTAAGTGATAATACAAAAGCTATAGTAGCTAAAAACAATAAACAATTTCCAGCTCGTCCTATGCTTATTACGGAAGATAAAAGAGTAATAGATATGACAGATAGAGATAATTTAACTATTAGTATAATAAGTGTTGATAATGGAAATGATGTTGTAGAGAAGTTAAGAGATGAAAACTCAAATAGTGAGGCACCAAGAACTAGATAAAAGATACTTTTAATTAAGTATTTTTTTTTATTAAAAAACTTATCAAAGTTTATAACCTTGATAAGTATTTCTTCTAACTAATTCTTTGTCTATATCATTTAAAACACAAAATTTTTTAACAAGCCAATTAGGCTCTATTAAATCATCTTCTTTAGGATCACCGGTTATTCTATTAATAACAATTTCCTCTCTTAGATACTCTAATTGATCACATACTACATCAATATATTCATCTTTAGTTAAAACCTTAAAAGGTTTTTCTTTATATATATTATATAATTTAGTATTTTTTAAAATAGATAACATATGAATTTTTACTCCTTGAATATCTAAATTATTTATGTACTTAACCGTTTCAATCATCATTTCTTTTGTTTCGTAAGGAAGACCATTTATTATGTGAACGACAACGTTGATATTTCTTTCTCTTAATTTTAAAACACATTCATTAAAACACTCTAAAGAATGACATCTATTTATAAACTTAGAAGTCTCTTCATGAATAGTTTGTAATCCTAATTCAATAGTTAAATATGTTTGTTTGTTTAACTCAGTTAAATAATCTAAACATTCATCACTTATAGCATCAGGCCTAGTTGCTATAGACAAACCAATAACATTATCAAGTTTTAAAATAGTTTCATATTTTTCTTTTAAAACCGAAACATCAGCATAAGTATTAGTATGAGCTTGAAAATATCCTATATATTTTCCATTAGGCCATTTCTTATGTAGTACTTCTAAAACACTACTAAATTGTTTTGTTAAATCATCATTTTTATTTCCAGCATATTCTCCACTGCCAATTTTAGAACAGTATATACATCCACCAATACCAACTTTACCATCTATATTAGGACAACTAAAGCCAGCATTTAAACTTATTTTAAAAACTTTTGAATTAAATTT
>Ga0209467_1003290_pt1 | contig 10616 bp, 5 predicted proteins | sample Higcelwee11metaG_FD_187175 | JGI IMG/M metagenome (GOLD analysis project Ga0209467, IMG submission 187175) | Freshwater pond sediment microbial communities from the University of Edinburgh, under environmental carbon perturbations - High... | ecosystem: Environmental > Aquatic > Freshwater > Pond...
TCATTTCAGCTATCCATTTATTATTAACCGGGTCAAAAACAGCATTGTCAGGTGCCGTGAGCGCACCGCCGTCAACCAGTGAATAGTGAACCGACGATTTTACAAGTCCACCCCAGGTACGGGTACCAATCAGCGGCCCGGTCTTCTGCTGGCGGAATACCCAGGGAAAGAAGTCGCCACCAGAACCTGACATCTCATTGATCAGCAGGACTTTCGGGCCCAGAATGCCTGCAGGTAACCGAAACGGAGTGCCTCCGGGAGCCTCATTGGTGACAGAAGCCCTTAACCGGCGGTTCATCAGATCAACCATATAGTCATCAAGCAGGCCTCCTCCATTGAAGCGTTCATCAATCACGGCACCCTTTTTATCCTGCTGGGCAAAGAAATACCTGTTGAATGAGACAAATCCGGCGCCGCTGGTGTTTGGTACCCATACGTAGGCCAGCTTTCCTTCTGAGAGTTTGTCGACCATCCGGCGGTTATCTTCAACCCATGCTCTCTGGCGCAGGTTTGATTCACTGGCAATTGGCTTAACTATCTCTTTCCACGATCCTTTAAAATCGGGGGTCTTATTGATATGGAGAGTGGTCTGCACATCCAGGGTGCCGTCAAGGAAATACCAGGGATCATCCGATGAAGTCAGTTCTTTCCCATTGATTCCCACGAGATAATAGCCTTCTTCGATTTTTATGCCCGGCCTGTCGAGTGGGCTTGATAAATCAGGGTTCCAGCTTTCAGTTGTATAAATACGCCTGATCTTCCAGCGGTTGTTCTCAGGGACTAAATCAGCCCCGAGTAATCCGGCAGACGGTTTATCAACTTCAGGGAAGTCACCTCCGAAGACAAAGCTGTGTCCCACAGACAGTTCGCCGTTCACCTGGTCAAGAATGTATGTCAGATCTGCACGGTGCCTGACATAAGGAATCAGGGGGGCATACTGTTCATATACTTCATTCCAGTTTCTGCCATGCATTCCGGGATCATAGAAATAATCCTTTTCATATCGCCATGCCTCCTCAAATATCTGTTTCCACTCCTCTGACCTGTCGAGAAGCATTTTCAGAGCCAGCTTAACCGGCTTGCCATCAGCACCGGTAGCTGACGAGGTATTCATTATCTTCCAGTCGCTGCCTGTACGTGCCAGCATTTTGTTACCGTCTGCTGAAATTGAAACCTGGCTTGCTCCGCTTATAAACTCTTTTGCTTCGCGTTTTTCAAGGGTGAATTTCTGGATCACGAAACCGGTTACTCCCTCTTTCTGCTCACCAATGAATGCTGTTCCGGACGGACCGCTCACTATCATACTGTAGTTCCCCCTTGCCAAAGGCATTGTGATGGTTCTCCGCTCAATATTAACAAAGTCAATAGAGACAGTTACAGCCTCTTTCTTTGCCACGCCGGTGGTATCCTTATCCGATTTTTCAGGCTGCTTTCCTTTTGCCGGTTTCTTAACAGCAGGCTCCGGCTTTTTCTCCTCTTTTACTGTTTCTTCATCACTGCGCGGAATGAAAGGCGAGAGATCTTCCTTTTTGAGGTTGATAATATATGCGGCATAATCGGGGTCGGAAGTGATGGCGCTTGTATTTGCCCATCCCGAGCCGAGCGCAAGACTTGTACTGGCAAGGAAATACAAATGTTTTCCATCCCTGTCCCACGCCGGAGAAAATGAGTCGGCGAATGAATTGGTCAGGGGATATATACTGTCGTTTGCTGCCGACCACACCTTAATCTGCCTGAAGTTATTTGCTCCTGTTTTTGTATACGCCAGCCATCGGGAGTCATGTGACCATATCAGGCCCATATTACCTCTCTCTGTATTTGCTGCCGCAGTTTCAACTGTTTTAATGGTTCCTTTTTCGACATCCACGATCCTAACTCTTACTTTATCATCGGCAAAAGCAATAAGTTTGCCGTCGGGTGACCAGGCAGGTTCCCATGCCATCTTTGATTCACCGATTGAGATAGTTCTTGGTTCTGTCAAACCATCCTGTGAGGCAATGAGCAGATTGTATCCCTTGCCTCCGGCGTCGGAGAACCATGCTACTTCATTTCCTTTAGGTGACCATATCGGAGCATGATCAGCTGCACCGGAAGTACGGGTTATATTTCTAGCGTCACCGTCTTCTGCCGGTACGGTGAATATCTCCCCGCGTGCTTCAAGTATAATCCTTTTCCCTGTTGGTGAGAGAGAGACTCTTGTTGCATTTTTTGTTACATCAGTCCATTTGGTTTCAGCCCATGGAAAATCAGCAGTGACAGTAATATTGAGTTGATGTGATTCATTGGTTGAGAGATCAATGGTATGCAGGTAGCCGTCACGTTCATAGGCAAGAACGTTGCCATGACCGTTTAGCCATTTAATATCTGATCCCGTGAAGTGAGTAACCTGTTTAAGATCACCCGTTGGTGGTGAGTATGCCCATATGTTTGAAGTCCGGTCACGGTCTGATAGGAAGTAAATAGTATTATTCAACCACAATGGTTGAATGTCAAATGTTGATTCGTTGGGTATAAGTTTTTCGCTCAGGTCGGCCAGGTTCAGCAGGACGAGCGGTGTATTCTGGCCTCCCCGGTAGTTGCGCCACTCTACATCCCAGCGCTGGATCCTGTCAATGATTATCTGGCTGCCGTCGGGCGAGAAGGATCCGTCTGCTGCCCACTGGCTTGTCAGCCTTGTTGAGGGTCCGCCTTCTGTGGATACCGTCCACAGGCATGAATAGGATGAGGGTGCATTATCCCGTGAGGTTGCATAAAGAACCTTTTTGCCATCCGGTGACCAGCCACAGACGGAGGCAGGTGCCGGATGCCAGGTAAGCCTTTTTGGTGTGCCGCCTTCTACTGGTACGATGTATACAGCCTGGATACCTGACCGGTTAGAGCTAAAGGCGACCCATTTTCCGTCAGGCGAAAAGTGCGGATTGCTTTCTACAGCCGGAGTGCTGGTTAGACGCTCTGTTTTAATGCCATCTAAATTCGAGATCCATATATCGCCACCATAGGCAAAGGCAATGTGAGTTTCAGTTATTGCAGGTTGGCGCAATAGCCTTGTTCCCTGGGAGTGGAGCACGGTGACGCAAGACATGAAAAAGAGAAGGAAGAGTGCCCGTGACGGGAACCTGCTTACTGCGAGCCAGTTGACCGAGAGTTTTTTAATTTCAGACTGTAGGTTGTTTGTTGGGTTCATGAGTAGAGGGATTTGTTAAGTCGAAATTACAGGAGTCTGAAGTTAATGTATTCCTCAGACGCCGGAATTTTAAATTTCATTTAAAAGACCTGAATATTGAACTTATGCTGCATTGGCTGATATGGGTAAGGCACAAATACCTGTATTGCGCCTGCTTCTACCATGCAAATGCTTCGGAAAGTCAATTTACGGTGACCTCTGAAATTCTCCTTTCAGGTTCACCTCATGGTTATTGAAAGGATCGAGAGCTCTATCGATCAACAGGGCTGTCTCACCCCTCAGTACGGGGCGGTCCGATGTATCCGGACCGCCTCCATAAATCACTGTCAGGGCTTCCGACAGGCCTGATTCACTGATTTCAATTTTGTTCTGGCGGGCAATGAGGCGCAACAGTTCAACGGTCTCCTGAACGGTAAGTGCTGCTTCACTGAAGTCGTAATCTGTAAGAGGATAGATTTCCTTCAGTCCCGCCAGATCTGACGCAAGCGTGAGGTCATTCGCCCTGAAGAATGTCTGGTTCGACCATCCCTGGCTGATTCCTGTTCCCTTCATTATCCCTGTTGAGCCAATGCGCTGAAGTGTTTTGAACTGAGCATGGTCGCGCTCCAGGTCAAGGTAGGGGAGAAGGTACCCTCCGGCGTCAAGCATGGCATTCTGGACCTCCCTGACCGGCACATCGGAAATCTTAACCCGCTTGCTGACAGCGAGTGCTGCCAGTGCACCTGCTGCCTGGCCAATCTGAAGAACGACAGGCTGCAGTCGTGTAGCTCCGTTGACAAGATTAGTTACGGAGATCGATTTTTCTGCAACGATCAGCCCTTCGACGCCTTCAGGGATGAGCGTGCCAAGCGGAAGGCCGAATGAGGGTACGGGGTAGAAACTGAGATCGGGTAAAGACGCTGATCCGGTATACGCTGAATGATGGTGATCTACCGGATAGTCACCAACAGCGATGCAGGTCCGGTACAGTTTGTCGGGCTGTTCATACGGTGCTGTAATATGATTCAGGGTGAATCTCACCTTCCCGTGAATTCTCCTGGATTCCCGATAATAAGGTATGAACGGGAGGCTGTCAGCGGTAGGGAACTCGTCATCGGCAAGCGCCAGGTTCCGGTAACCCAGTTCATTCCTGATGAACCACAGAAAACAGAGGGTCTTTTGTTTTGCTGCCTCCAGGGCCTCAACCCGCCCGGGCGGATCCATCTCTATCAGGTTTATATAATGGTCGTTCCCTGACAGTGGCCAGTTGATCATGAATTTGTTGTTCGGAAGCTTTCCGTAATTCAGCATCATCTCGCATGACCATCTAGCCGTCTTATCCTCCTCCCCGCGGCAGAGAGGGTTGATGCACGAGCATTCAAAGAGCAGAGGGTCATATCCAGGGGGTCTGGCCATAGGCACCTCCCTGCCATAGTCTTTAATAACAGCAACGTACGTTAGATCCTGGATAATATTGTTTGCCTTCTCCGGGGCAATATCCTCCCCGGTGTCATGCCGGGAGTCCATGCCTATATCATATTTTGCACCGCACATCTTTGAGATATCTCCCAGTTCAGTAGCATCAATAAGCACTACAGAAGAATAATTCAAAATGCCGCCTGTCGTTCTCACTGAAATCAGCCACTTACCCCCGTGTCGTTTCACTTTCGACACCCGCGCATTGCGCAGCACCGTTAGTCCGGGTTCGGATGCTGCCATTTCCGAAAATATCCTGTTACCCACCGAGGGCTCAAACATGACATTGCTTACCCAACCGGTCTTAAGATGTGATTCGTCGCCATAAAAAGCTGTGAGGGCCTCCCTGAATTCACCCCACATCCCGCCCGGAAGATTGTAATTGCCATCGGCAGCGCTCACACCGGCGCTGGTGAGCATGCCGCCCAGCCACTCATTTTCCTCGGCGATGACGGCCTGTACGCCCATCCGTGAAGCCTGTATACCCGCGGCCACCCCGCTTGTTCCTCCGCCGGCTATAAAGACATCCGTTGTGACCGGAGCAGAGCAGGAGACAAGCAGGATGAAGCTGATAGTACTCCACGGCATCTTCCCCCTGGTGCCAGCACCCGGGTTACGGGTGATTGATTTTATGACCGGCATGACTCTCTCTTTAGCTTAAGAAGGCAATGAAATAATTAATAAATTTATGGGAAATTGTTGAGATCAAAGGACGCATCCGTGAATGAATAACCTTTAAAACAGATATATGAACTGCAACAGAAGAACATTTGTAAAAACAGGCGCCCTGGCCCTGACCGGTACTGCCGTGTTAGGAAATACTTTTTGTACTACTCCCGGGCGAACCGCCATAACCGGACTGCAGCTTTATTCAATCAGGGATGACATGGCGAAGGATCCGGAGGGATCGCTGGAATGGCTGGCAGAAATGGGATACAAATATGTTGAACATGCAAGTTATTCGGACCGCAAATTCTACGGCTTTGCACCGGGTGAGTTCAGGAAGATACTTGACGGGAAAGGACTAAACATGATAAGCGGGCATGTTGAGTTCGTCAGGAGTGACTGGGATACAACTCTAAACGACTTTTCCGACAGATGGAAGTATACTGTAGAGGATGCTGCCGCCTGCGGGCAGAAGTACGTCGTCACTCCATGGCTTGAGGAGAGTATAAGAAGGAACTATGACGATTTCATGACCTTCATGGATGTCTTCAACAGGTGCGGAGAGCTTTGCAATAAATGGGGAATGAAATTCGGGTACCATAATCACGACTTCGAATTCAGCGAAAAATTCAACGGCGAAAGCCTTTTTGACATCATGATGCGAAGTATCGATCCTGATCTTGTAGTGGTACAGTTGGATACCGGAAACCTTTATAACGGAGGAGCCGTTGCGAGGGATGTTGCAGACCGTTATCCTGGCAGGTTTGAATTCGTACACATGAAGGATGTCGTCAGAACAGGCGGGGAGGGTCAATTTGAAAGCACTATTATTGGTGAGGGGGTTGCTGATGTCAGGGAGGTACTGTCAATGATAGAAAAGAGCGGGGGAGCCCGGGTTATTATCATCGAACAGGAGGCGTACCAGGGTAAAACTCCGATGGAATGTGCCCGCCTGAACCTTGAGATAATGAAAAAGTGGGGTTACATGTAAATATCAGGGGTATGCGCACTGCAACCGGCAGGGAAAAACCGTCATTGTATCCCGTGACGGGGATTTTTTACTGCCTACGGCCTTAGGGCTTGGCCTGACAGGTAAGGACCGGCAGGGTGGTCACCGGGGAGCTACGTCTCTTTATTAAATCTTTGCAACTATCACTGAGATTTTAACAAACTCTTTATAAAAGCAGGGACAAATTTGTATCCGGAGAGAGCCAGCTCTTTCCGCCCTGATAATATTGTAAATTTGAATTCTGAAAACGGCAAGTCATGAAAGGCACCGGCCGGGTCTACGGCCTTCCGCTAAAAACAAGATTCTACCAGTATCTTCTGGTGATTGTGATTATCGGTCTGACAACCCTGGCCTGCAGCCCCCTTTCAAACTCCCAAAGTTATCATATTGTCTCATTCATTCTGTTGTTCGTGGTTGCCATGCTGGCAGTCTTTATGGGCATAGGACCGGTTTTGCTTGCCTCGACAACAAGTGCAATTGCATGGAACTACTTTTTCATTCCCCCTTTTCATACATTTCATATCGAGAAGACTGAAGACAGGCTGATGTTTATCTCTTTTTTCATCATTGCGCTTCTGAACGGGATACTGACAAACAGGATCCGAAGGCAGGAGAGGCTTGTAAGAGACAGGGAGAACCAGACAAATGCACTGTTTCAGCTTACAGGGGAACTTTCGAAAGCCAGGGGGATTAACAAGGTCGTGGAGGTAGCAGGGAACGATTTCAAAAAGCACTTTGATGCCCATTCCTGGTTCATTATCCAGGACGGGAACAACAGGCTGGACTTTTCACCATTTTTCCGGAATGAAAATGAGGCGCCGGCAATTGATAAAACTATTGTAGAACAGGTATTCAATTCTTCCACCAAAGCGGGCAGGTTTACAGGGTCATTTCAGGAGGCAGCACTGACTTACTATCCTCTTACAGGCACGCGATTAAATCCGGGCGTTATTGCATTCAGAATTGAGAGATCAGTCTACGAAAACAGGGATGCATTCTGGAATACATATTTCACACAGATTTCCAATGCTCTTGAACGCGAATTCCTCGGTGAACTGGCAATCAAAGCACGAATTCTTGATGAGTCGGATAAGTTGTACAATACTCTGTTTAACCTGATCTCACATGAATTCAGGATTCCAATTGCTACAATAATGGGGGCTTCCGATACATTACTGATCTCGCAGACATCGGAAAAAAACAGGGAGGAGCTGTACAATGAAATTTTCAAGGCATCAGCCCGCCTCAACCACCTGATTGAAAACCTGCTTAATATGTCACGCCTCGAGAGCGGCAAGATTTCTTTACGCTCCGATTGGTGCGATGTAAATGATCTGGTTAACAAAGCCTCGAAGAATCTTAAACAGGAGCTTGAAAAGTATAATCTCGTTACTGTAATTCCGGAGGATATGCCACTGGTGAAGCTCGATTTCGGGCTGATGGAGCATGTGTTGTACAACCTGCTCCTCAACTCCTGCCAGCACTCTCCAGCAACTACCACCATCAGGGTGGAAGCGGCCTATAATAATGGCAGTTTTATTCTGAAGGTTTCCGACAGCGGGCCGGGATTTCCGCCACAGGTCCTGTCCGACGTCTTCAATAAGTTCTTCAGGGTGGACGGTTCAAAGGCGGGAGGCCTGGGATTGGGACTCTCTATCGTCAGGGGCCTGGTGGAGGCTCATAACGGCACTGTCACGGTTGAAAATGAACCGAATGGCGGAGCCGGTTTCACCGTTACAATACCTTCTGAAATACCTGACATGGAAGAATTAAAACTGACTGAATGAATGAGAATAAAAATATCCTGATCATTGACGATGAGGTCCAGATCCGCAGGCTCCTGGAGATCTCACTGTCGACCTATGAGTTTAATACTTTCTTTGCTGCCAATGGGAAAGACGGGTTGATAGCCGCTGCAACACACAGTCCTTCACTGATTATCCTTGACCTGGGACTGCCTGATATTGACGGTTTGCAGCTGTTGCTGAAGTTCAGGGAATGGTTCACCAGGCCGATAATTGTCCTTTCAGTCAGGAACTCGGAAGAGGATATAATAAAAGCCCTGGATAACGGTGCAAACGACTATCTGACCAAGCCATTCCGGAGCGGCGAGCTTATAGCACGGATCCGTGCGGCAATAAGAATGAATGAAAAGGGCAAGGATACCCCCCTGATGGAATTTGGTTCCATTAACATTGACATGATTAACCATGTTGTCCGTAAAAACGGAGAAATAGTCAAACTTACCTCTACTGAATTTTCACTTCTGTCATTACTGGCAAAAAACAGCGGTCGGGTACTGACCCATCAGTTCATCCTTAAGGAGATATGGGGTTACGGATATGTGGAACAAACTCAGTATCTGAGGGTTTTCATTGCCCAGCTCAGGAAAAAGATAGAAGACAACCCTGCAAACCCGCTGCTGCTTATCACAGAGTCAGGCATCGGATACCGGTTTGGAAGCTGACAGGAAACAATCCTGATCCGGGAATGTAAAGCCGGGATAAACCGGCTCCGGACCCGTGGGACGATCAATACTGTCATCTTAACAAAATCTTTACAGCCATAGGGTTAATCTTTACTTTATGCTTATGGATTATGGCTCAATTTTGTGCTGTAATATTCCAATATGCAGCATATACGATTGATAAATCCATTGATAATTCTCAGGATCTTAAGCTCCATCCTGTTTATAGAAGCCATCTCTTTCCTGGCCTGCCTGCCGGTGGCCCTGATCTATAATGAGCCTGTACAACCATTCCTCCTGTCATCAGGTATAACCGGCATTATCGTTCTGCTGCTCCGCTTCCTTACTTTAAAGACAGATACCAGGCTGATAAGCAACAGGGACACATTTTTAGTCGTGTCGATTGCCTGGGTCATTTTTTCCGCCGCAGGAACCTTGCCCTATATTCTGAGCGAAACCATTCCTTCGTTTATTGATGCATTTTTTGAATCTGCTTCAGGATTCTCCACAACAGGCGCCTCAATTCTCAGTGAGGTTGAATCACTGCCCTATTCAGTTCTGTTCTGGCGAAGTTTTACGCACTGGATTGGCGGCATAGGGATAATAGTTTTAGTGATACTGATTCTTCCTTCGCTCAAGGTGACCGGCTACCAGCTCTTCAGCCTCGAATCATCAATGAAAGAAAAGATTCACCCAAAAACAAAAGGAATTATATCACGCATATTGTTCATCTATATAGGTCTCACGGTACTGCAGACAATCTTTCTCGCTGCAGGTGACATGAATCTGTTCGACAGTATCTGTACTTCATTCGGGACCGTTGCAACAGGAGGGTTTTCAACAAAAAACCTGAGTCTTTCTGAGTATTCACCTTACATCCAGTATGTTACGGCTATCTTTATGATTCTGGGGGCAACCAGCTATGTTGTATATTACTATACCATGGTAGGCAACGTCAGGAAGGTGATTAAAAATGAAGAATTCTGGTTTTATATTTTTTTTCTTACTGCCAGCGTTGTAATTGTAACACTCACACTCTATTTTCAAACAGAAAGGGACTTTGCATTATCTTTCAGGCATGCATTTTTCCAGGTTGCATCACAGATTTCCTGTTCCGGTTTTGCAACAACTGATTATACTGCATTCCCATCCCTGGCGGTAGTAATAATGTTCCTTTTAATGTTCTCGGGGGGATGTACCGGGTCAACGACCGGTGGGATCAAGATGGCCAGACACCTCATCTCAATGAAGAACCTCAGAAACACCTTCATAAAAATTCAGCATCCAAACGCCGTCATCCCGATAAAACTGAATGGCAGAATGGTACCGGAAGGAGTCGTAAACCAGGTGACCGTTTTCATCACACTCTACATAATCGTTTTCCTGGCTGGCAGTCTCTTCATGCAGGTAACGGGTATTTCAGCTCTTGAATCCGCCGGAGCCAGTGCAACATGTCTTGCCAACATTGGGCCCGGTCTTGGCGCTTCGGGCAATATGGGCAATTTTGCCCATTTCAATGGTACCTCCAAGGTAATAATGAGTTTTTTAATGATCCTCGGCCGTCTCGAGCTCTTTACCTTGCTTACCGTCTTTACCAGGTCATTCAGGAGAAATTAGCAACACTGACTGCAGCAGTGAAAAACTGATTATAATATCGGAATCATATTGGTTTTCAAGACCGCAAATAGAGGCATGAAGCTGTTGTCATTTATAAATAATTGTTAATGTAATACTTCTGTTCAAAGGGTAAAAAATCAGGGATTTTATCCGCTGATCATCGCTCCACTTTTTTCATCAGAACTCACTTTTGTCATTCTTTTATTTTAGTTTAGTGG
>Ga0209467_1003292_pt1 | contig 10611 bp, 11 predicted proteins | sample Higcelwee11metaG_FD_187175 | JGI IMG/M metagenome (GOLD analysis project Ga0209467, IMG submission 187175) | Freshwater pond sediment microbial communities from the University of Edinburgh, under environmental carbon perturbations - High... | ecosystem: Environmental > Aquatic > Freshwater >...
TTGCCCATGCACACGTCGGTGATGTAACCGGCGATGCCGCGGATCACGAACAGACCGACGATGGCCAGCGGCAGGATCAGGCTGAGCTGGGAGTTCCTGCTGATGAAGGTCTCGTCGACCACCGGTTCCATCAGTTTCATGAACGCCGAGCCGGCCGCGGCTTCGATCAACATGCCGCCCAGGGCCAGCAGCAGCAGCTTGCGGTACGGCGTGGCGAAGCCGAGCAGCCGCCGGTAGATCGGCCACGCCGGGGCGCGGTCGGGCTTGCTCATTCGGGCTTGCTCATTGTCTGGTCGCCGCCGGCGTCGCCGCTTGGGCGGGAGCGCGCTCCGGCGCCGTCGCGATGCTGATCTGGCGGAAACCGAGCTGACCCAGCGCGTCCAGCGCGGTGACCACCGACTGGTGCGGCGTGCGCGCATCGGCGCGCAGCAGCACCGGACGTTTACGGTCGTCGCCGGCGACTTCGACGATGGTCCGCTTCAGCGATTCCAGATCGGTGCGCAGGGCTTCGCGGTCCTGCACGAAATACCGGCCCTCGGCGTTGACCAGCACGCTCAGCGCCTTCGCGGAGGCTTCGCTGGGCTCGCCGTTGGCCTGTGGCAGCTGCAGTTTCAGCACCGAGCGCGCATCGAAAGTGGTGGTGACCACGAAGAAGATGATCAGGATCAGGATCACGTCGATCAGCGGCACCAGATTGATCTCGGGCTCGTCGTCGGCGCGGAAGTCGCGGATGCGCATGTCGGTCAGGTCCCGGACACCGGCGGCGTGATGCCGCGCGCGCCGGCAGACATCGGCGCCGAGGCGTTGCGCGGCGCGTCCAGGGTGTCGAGCAGTTGGATCGCCTCATGTTCCATATCGACGATGTAGCCGGCGATGCGGCCGCGGAAGTAGCGGTGGAACATCAGCGCCGGGATCGCCACGATCATGCCGGTGGCGGTGCAGATCAGCGCCTTGCCGATGCCGCCGGCGAGCTGGTTCACGTCGCCCAGGCCGCTGTCGAGGATGCCGAGGAACATCTGGATCATGCCGACCACCGTGCCGAACAGGCCCAGCAGCGGGCCGGCCGCGGCGATGGTGCCCAGGCCGTTCAGGAAACGCTCCATCCGGTGGACCAGATGACGGCCGACATCCTCGATGCGCTCGCGGATCTGGTCGCGCGGGCGGTTGCGGACGTCCAGCGCGGCGGCCAGCAGCGCCCCCAGCGGCGAGGTGCGGCGCAGGGAATCGATATGGGTGGGATCGAGATTGCCGCGTGCCGCCCAAGCCCGGACTTCAGCCCCAAGCCCCGGCGGCAGCACGGTCTTGCGACGCAGACTCCAGAACCGCTCCAGGATGATCCCCAGCGCCACTACCGTGAGCAGCAGCAAGGGAATCATCGGCCATCCGCCCGCCTTGACCAGTTCCAGCACGTCGTATCCTCCGGCCCGGGGCCGCGTAAGTTCAGATCGTAAGTTCAAATCATTCAGGGGGATAGGATAACTGAGCCGCCCGCGCCTGCCTGCCGACCGCGTCCCACAGCCGGCGATGGCGGCTGCGCTCGGTCTGCACGATCACGCCGTCGTGCCCGATCCGCAGCCGCAGGGCGCCGGCCTCCGCCGTCACCGGCGTGGTCGCGCCCTGATGGCGCCAGAGATCCAGCACCTGCGGCTTGGGATGCTTGAACCGGTTGCCGTAGCCGGCCGAAATCGGCGCCCAGCGCGCGCCGGTGGCGGCGACGAACCCCGGATCGGACGAACCGTTGCTGCCGTGGTGCGCGACCAGCACGATGTCCGCGCGCACCGAGGCCGGATCGCGGCGCAGCAGATCGCGTTCGATCACGTGGCCGATGTCGCCGGTCAGCAGGGCCGCGCCGTGCGCGGTCTCGACCCGCAGCACGCAGCTCGATTCGTTGCGCAGATAGGGGAAATGCGCCGGCGGATGCAGGAAACGGAAACGCACGCCGTCCCAGGCCCAGGAATGCCCGGCCCGGCAAGTCTTCAGATCGGAAATCTTCGCGTCCAGACCGCTGGCCTCGGGCGCGAACCGCTGCCCGATCGAATACGCATCGGCCACCGAGACATAGCCGCCGGCATGGTCGTTGTCGCCGTGGCTGACGACCGCGGCATCGAGCTTGCGCACACCCAATGCACGCAGAGCAGGCACGACTGCACGTTCGCCGGCGTCGAATCCTTCAGGGATGGCCGGCCCCATGTCGTACAACAATGAGTGGTTTTCGGTACGGACCAGCACCGACAGCCCCTGTCCGACATCGAACATCACCAGCTCCGCTATGACGCGGCAATTCGCGATCCGGCCACAGCAGCGGCAGCCATAACAGCAGCGTCAACGGTTTGCCCGGCACCCCACGCGGCAGCAGGCACCAGAACGCCGCCAACAGCGCCAGCGGCAGCGCGAACCACGGCGGCTCCGGCAGCCACCAAAGAGCCAACGGGCTGTCGCCCAACCAGCCGAACAGCGACCAACTGGGATCGAACACCGTCGCCGCCAATCGCCACACCGGGCCGCCCCAACCGGCGTGCAGCGATTCGAGACCGGTGCCGATCAACGAGAGCGGCACGACCAGCAGGCTCCACCACGGGATCGCCAGCAGATTCGCCAGCGGACCGGCCAGCGACGCCTGCCCGAACAGCACCACCGTCAGCGGCAACAATCCCACTGTCGCTACACCCTGCGCCGCAAGGAACTCGCGCAACGGATGCTGCCCGCCCTGCGGCAGACACCACAGCAGCCAGGCCACGCCGCCGAAACTCAGCCAGAAACCGGCGGTCAACACGGACAGCGGATCGACCATCAGGATGGCGATCATCGCCAGCGACAGCGCATCGACGGGCCGCCAGCCGCGACGCGACAGGCGCGCCATCGCGACGACAGCAATCATCAACACCGTACGCACCGTCGGCAGCGCGAACCCGGCCAATGCCGCGTAAAGCACCGCGCCGGACAGCGCCGCCAGTACCGTCGCCTGCGACCGCGGCACGCGGCGACCCAGCGCGGGCCAGCACCACCAGAGCGCGCGCATCGACAATGCGAAAAAGCCGGCAACCAGACCGACGTGGAAACCGGAAATCGCGATGAGATGGGTCAACCCGGTTGCACGCAACTGCGCCCAGTCGTCGTCGTCCAGGGCCCGCGTATCGCCCAACGCGAGCGCGCGCACGAAGCGCGAAGACGCCTGCGGCACCGCATCGGCGATCCGCGCAGACATCGCTTCGCGCCATGCATCGATCCCGCGAGGCCGGCTCAATTCATGCGCGAACTGCGGATTGCGAACATAACCTGTCGCCACGATCCGTTCGACCATTGCATGCTTTTCGCCATCCACGCCGCCGGGATTGCGCAACCCACGCGGTGCGCGCAGCTTCGCGGACAGCGACCATCGGCTACCGGCAGCGATGCGCAGACGTGGCGCATCCACCGGTTTGTCGTCCTCATCGAAATCGTCGTACCATGCCAACCGCACACGCCGTCCGCGCAACGCCTCCGGTTGGGACGCGACGTCATCCACCTTCAACACGAACCGGGTCCGCCGCGCTTCGTGCTGCGGCAGTTCGATGACAGTGCCGGTCAGTTCCGCCTGTCGATGCTCCATCGTCAACGGCAACTGACGTTTCAAGGCGAACGAAGCATGCGCACCGGCGAGAAGGAAACCCAGCGCGAAGATCGCGAGATGCCGCCATCGGCCTCGCATGCACGCAGCGATCGCTGCGATCGCTGCAGCCATTGCCAGAAGTCCTGCGCCGGGCGGCGACGGAAGCCGAAGACAGATCATCACGCCCAACAGCAAGGCAAGCGCAAAGCGAAGATCGAGCATGGCGGCCTCAGCGATCGAGCGGGCTGAGTACGCCGCCCGCACCACGATTCAAGACGTGGGTATAGATCTGCGTGGTCGCGACATCCTTGTGCCCGAGCAATGACTGGATGGTGCGAAGATCGGCGCCGAATTCCAGAAGATGCGTCGCGAAGCTGTGCCGCAAGACATGCGGCGTCACCGACTTGTCGATTCCGGCGCGCGTACGCGCGACCTTGATCGCACGCTGCAGGACAGCCTCGTCGAGGTGGTGCCTCCGTCTTGCGCCACTCCGCGGATCGATGGACAGCGAACGCGCAGGAAATACATATTGCCATGCGAATTCACGCTCGGCATTCGGATACTTCCTGGACAGCGCGTGCGGCAGCCACACCATCCCGTTCCCTGCGACCAGATCCTGTTCATGCAGGATGCGCACGCGCTCGACGGCCGACTTCAGCCGATCGCGCACACTGTCAGGCAACGGCACCTGCCGATCCTTCGCTCCCTTGCCATCGCGAACGGTGATCTGACGACGTTCGAAATCGATGTCCTTCACCCTCAGACGCATGCATTCCATCAGCCGCATGCCGGTGCCGTACAGCAACGCCGCCATCAGCCAGACCTCACCATCGATCATCGTCAACAGACGCTCGACTTCTGCCCGCGAAAGCACCACCGGCAGGCGCTGCGGACGCTTCGCGCGCGTCACGCCTTCCATCCATGGCAGATCGAGCCCCAGCACCTCGCGATACAGGAACAACAGCGCCGACAATGCCTGATTCTGCGTGCTGGCCGCCACGTTGCCGCGCACCGCCAGATCAGTGAGGAACTTCTCGATTTCATGCGCCCCAAGATCGCGCGGGTGACGTTTCCCGTTGGCCAGGACGAAACGGCGGATCCAACCGATATAGGCACGCTCGGTGCGCACGCTGTAATTGAGCCGACGACAACGTGCCCTCACCTGATCCAGGAGCCTGGGCGGATGACTCTCGCGCTCATGGTTTGAAGCCGATATCACTTTGTCTTTGTGGCGGTACGACATACCGCTCTCCTGATGGGACATAGGGAGAGCACGATAAGGCCGCAGGTCGCCGTCAAGAATCAGGGAAAAGCTTGATCTTTTGTAGGTTTTTCCTGATTGACACGCGGGAGCGGACAGGATCAGTATTCTTTACCGCCCCGCATATGGGGTCGACTAAGCGTTAGGCGGCAGAAAAGCACTTTGCAACTGTGTTGCTCGCAAACCTGATTTCCTGGCTTCGGTTAGTGCTGATCTTCGGTCAGGTTGTCGGCACGTTGCTTCTTCGGCCAAGTTCGTCTGGCGCGCTCACACATTGCATGCGTCGCGTTGGCCGGCTTCGGAAACGGTGATTGGTCGCGGTCAGTGTTCCGCGACCGGCACGGTCGCTTCGGTTACATCCGGCCAAAAGTTCACGGGTGCGCGTCCGGGCCTTCCCGCTCCGGCTTTCGGCAAGTGCGTCGGGTCTCGGTACTCATCGGCATCCACCGCCACCTAACAATTCGTTCAAGCCGACCCCATGTCGTGGCGTCGGCCATGTGCTTTACGCTACGCTTGCACATGTCCGCCGCCCCGCCACGGGTCGGCTTAACTCAGGCGTTAGGCGGTAGAAAAGCGTTCTGTAGTTGTGTTGTTCGCAACGGTGATTCATCGTCTTCGGTTGGTGTTGCTCTTCGGAGACATTGCCGGTGCGTTGCCTCTTCGTCCAAGTGTGCGGTGCGCGCTCACACATCGCATGCATTGCGTTGGCCGGCTTCGGTAGCTACGTTTGCTTTCGTTTGGTTTTGCCGCTCCAGATGCTGTCGCTTCTGACAGGTCCGGCTGATAGTTCTCGGCGGCGCGCTCAGGCGTCCGGGCTTCGGTTTTCGGCAAGTTCGCCACAGCTTTACCCTCGCCGGCATCCGGCCCGCCTAACAAGTCGTTCAAGCCGACCCCGTGTCGTGGCGGCAGCCACGTGCTTTACGCTACGCTTGCACGTGTCCGCCGCCCCGCCACAGGGCGGCTTAACTCCGGCGTTAGGCCCCACAATCATGTCCATCGCTAATTCGAGAATAGGCTGGTTGCTTGCTCTAGCATCGCCAATTCTTTTTGGATGTGGCTACTACTTTGCATGGAACGCCGGATGTCTCTTTGATGCAAAGCAAGGCATCGGTGATTTTCACTCTTCGAGCTCATCTTCACTCGTTGCGTTAGTGAGTACCGCCACAGCATGTCTTGCGCTTGCGCTGGCCGTGCCTCTTATCTGGCGCCCCACAATCCCTGCATTTCTAGGTTCGTTGCTATTCTTTGGCATCCTTGCTGCCCCGATAGGCATCCTTATGCTTCTGGCCGCCGAGGCTTCCGGGGTTCGCACCTGTGGGCCCTAACAATTCGTTCAAGCCGACCCCATGTCGTGGCGTCGGCCATGTGCTTTACGCTACGCTTGCACACGTCCGCCGCCCCGCCACGGGGCGGCTTAACTCAGGCGTTAGACCACTCAAGGAGCTGAAATGTCGTACGAAGTAAAAGCAAATGGAATGGGCGGATACACCGTCCACAACAATGGTCACGTTGTTTCTGGTGCAGATGTTATTCGTATTAGCTTCCCCAGTATCACGTCGCACACACTACAGGGCACCACTCATCACATCTCGGGTCCATGCGTGGCAAAAGTGAAGCTTGCCTCAGGCCTAGAGGTTGATGACGTCGCGGTAACCTTCCCGGACGTGGTCTAACAATTCGTTCAAGCCGACCCCGCATCGTGGCGTCGGCCACGTGCCTGCGCTACGCTAGCACGCGTCCGCCGCCCCGCTGCGGGGCGGCTTAACTCAGGCGTTAGGCGGCAAAGAGCATTCAGCAAATGCATTGTCGGCGCTGCAACTTTTCGGCTTCGGTCAGCGTTGCTCTTCGGACGGTTCGTGGGCATGTCGCTTCTTCGGTTACGTCCACAGTGCGCGCTCACAATTCGCATGCGTCGCGTTGCCTGGCTTCGGAAGCAAGGATCTTCATCTGCGAGTTTTCCGTATCTGGCCGGCGGCTTCGGACACGGCCGGCTGATAGTTTGCGGGGCGCGCTCAATCATCCGGTCTTCGGTTTTCGGTCAACTCGTCCGCAGTTCAGCATCGCCGGCATCCGGCCCGCCTAACAAGTCGTTCAAGCCGACCCCGTGTCGTGGCGTCTGCCATGTGCTTTACGCTACGCTTGCACATGTCCGCCGCCCCGCCACGGGGCGGCTTAACTCCGGCGTTAGGCGCCAGAGGTAAGTTATGCGCTCCTTTGTGTTTCTGCTTCTTGTGCTTTGTATTCCGCCGGCATATGCAGGAAAGTGTCCGGTATATACCTACTTCCCTCAGCCGGGACAGCACCCATCGGGGCTGATTGAGCTAGAGCCTGCCGCCGCAAAAACGCTCCTTGCACAGCTTCCTGAGCGGTTTGAAGGCAAACCTTGCTGGTACGCGAGCACTGACGGCACACTGTCGGTCAAGGCACCAAAGCCGACCAAGAGCTACGCTTTCCGTTTCGTAGAAGGGCGTTGGGTGTTCGCCGAGGCTTTTGACGTAATCACAGTTGTTGGCTACCAGCTGGCGCCTAACAATTCGTTCAAGCCGACCCCGCATCGTGGCGTCGGCCACGTGCCTACGCTACGCTAGCACGCGTCCGCCGCCCCGCTGCGGGGCGGCTTAACTCAGGCGTTAGGCGGCAGAAAAGCGTTTTGTAGCTTTGCATCGCAGCGCTGCAGCTCAGCCGGCTTCGGTTGGCGTTGCTCTTCGGTTGGCTAATCGGCGCGTTGCCTCTTCGGGCACGTCGCAGTTCGCGCTCACACGTTGCAAGCGTTGCGCTTGCCGGCTTCGGAGACAGCCGTCAGCTTCCGAATGGCTTGTCCGCTCCAGATGCGGTCGCTTCGGAGACTTCCGGCGGAAAGTTCACGGGGCGCGCTCATGCGTCCTGGCTTCGGCTTTCGGCAATGGCGCTGGGGTTTCGTTCTCGCCGGGTTCCTTCGCGCCTAACAAGTTGTTCAAGCCGACCCCGTGTCGTGGCGTCAGCCGCGTGCTTTGCGCTACGCTTGCACGCGTCCGCCGCCCCGCCACAGGGCGGCTTAACTCCAGCGTTAGGCCTCGGATTGAGGTCCACGCGTCCGAATGGCCCAAACTGCGGAGGCCACCACTACAGGCTACTGAAAGTACCAACATTTGCCGAGATCTCTTTCCAGATAACAAGCGTCGAGCTATTGACGGCGTTTCCCCATAAGCTGAGCACTTGTCTCACCAAGCCCTGATCGGGTTGAAGCCTCGTATCGCCACGGAGCAATCATGAAGAATTGGAAACGCCCTCTAGCTGAGTCGCTCGCAATTGGTTCTGGGATCGCTCTGGCAATTATATTTGTCGCGAGACAGCAGATGCTCACAGTTCTCGAGTGGATTAGCCCAGTGTTCTACATACCCGGTCAAGGTGCGGCCCTGCTTTCGGGCAACTCCCATGAACCCCCGCCTTGGCTATTTCACACCGTGCTTTTCCTGCAATGCATCTTGGCGGTTTTCCTTCTCGGGTGGCTTGTTGGTCGCTATCGTAGTCAACCGGCCAAGGCCTAACTATGCGTTCAAGCGGACCGCGGGGAGAGAGTTCGATGTTTCCTGATGCGCTGTTGGCCCGCGGCCGCTTAACGCGGCGTTAGGTGCCATGCCGATCACCACGGCCGTTTCAGAAAAGAAATTGCAACTGGAGGGTGCGTCACTGACTGCGGTCTTAACCTCAGACCGCGATGTTCGCCTTTGTCTTGTCGACGCAGACATCCATTGCGACAATCACTTTGAGTCGCATGAGGCAGCACTGGTTGTCGTTGGCGCCAGCTTCACGGGTCATGTCTCCTTGCCGTCGGAGATAGTTGAGTGCTCAATTCGCGTCTCGGGCCTAGGCAGCTGGAACGTGTTTGTTCCTCTACCCTTCTCCGTTAGTGGCGCCTGTCAAGTGGAGTTATCGCTTCTGTCAGGCGGTCGTGTCTTGGTCACTGGATCTTCTTGCCATGTCGAGCTCGGCCAAGGCACTTACCGCGGCTACTCGTTTGAGCCGCACAATAGCACCTAACAATTCGTTCAAGCCGACCCCACATCGTGGCGTCGGCCACGTGCCTGCGCTACGCTAGCACGCGTCCGCCGCCCCGCTGCGGGGCGGCTTAACTCAGGCGTTAGGCGGCAGAAAAGCGTTCTGTCATTGCGTTGCTCGCAGACCTGATTTCCTGGCGTCGGTTGGCAGTGCTTTTCGGACACATTTTCGGCACGTTGCCACTTCGTCCAAGTCCGCAGGGCGCGCTCAGCGTCTGCATGCGTTGCGTTGTCCGGCTTCGGTAGCTACGGTTGCTTTCGTTTAGTTTTATCGCTCCAGATGCGTTCGCTTCTGACAGGTCCGGCTGATAGTTCTCGGGGCGCGCTCATGTGTCCGGGCTTCGGTTTTCGGCAAGTGCGTCTGGGCTGGGTGCGCATCGGCATCCACCGCCACCTAACAATTCGTTCAAGCCGATCCCATGTCGTGGCGTCGGCCACGTGCTGTGCGCTACGCTTGCACGCGTCCGCCGCCCCGCCACGGGTCGGCTTAACTCAGGCGTTAGGCGGCATGGAAATTCCAGAACATCTTTGGCGATTCCCCACAGCAAAAGCCATCGCCAGTCTCGTTTCCCGTTTTCAGTTTGCTGCGCATTCGCACATGCAGGATCCAGAGGCTGAGCTTGCTGACCCGGAAAGAATAGATGAGTTCTTGGCAACCTATGAGAATAGCGACCTGACAGACGATGAGAAATTTCTTCTCATGGAGATATTGTTAAATTCATTTGAGTATTCTGACCGCTCGTTGCTCTCTCAAACGCAATGGCCACGGACGCTGGCTTTGCTGGACCACAACATTTCTGTGCACATTTACACAGTCCTCGCATTCTCGGACCCAGAAAGTGATTGGCTGATTGGACCTGACATACGTGTACTCGCCGCAAGGCACGGTTCTGCATTTGGCTTGCCGGGTGCCGCCTAACAATTCGTTCAAGCTGAGCTACCCCCGGTTTCTCGGACAGGTTAATTAAGCACTCGCCAGCCTTTCCTGTTCAACTGGCGTCCGATAGCCGAGGCTGCTGTGCAGCCGTTGGCGGTTGTAGAAGACCTCGATGTAATCGAAGAGCTTGCCTCTGGCTTCATCGAGGTCCGCAAAACGTTCGTGGTGCGTGAGTTCCTGCTTGAGCGAGCTGAAGAAGCTTTCCATCACCGCATTGTCGTAAGGCATCCCCTTGCGGCTCATGCTCGGCAGCAGGCCGGCTGCCTTGAGCTCGGCCTGATAGGCGCCGCTGGTGTACTGGCTTCCCTGGTCGCTGTGATGGATCGCGCCAGACGCTGGCCTGCGACGTTCGAGCGCCATCCGCAGTGCGGCGCTGGCCAATGTCTGATCCGCGCGCGCGCCCATCGCCCAACCCACGATCTGTCGGGTGTGCATGTCGAGCACGGCCGCGAGATGCAACCAGCCAGCGCGGGTCGGCACGAAGGTGATGTCCGCAACCCACACAGCGTCGGGCTTCGGGCTGGAAAACGGCCAGGCCAACAGGTTCGGCGCCGGGGGCACGCGCTGGTACGTCGCCCGCGTGCGCACATATCGCTGTCGCCGCTTGGCCTCGATCCCATGCGCACGGCGCAGCAGACGTACCCGATGTCGGCCACATGACTCGCCCTCGCGGCGCAGCGCCTGCCACAGCCGTACCGCGCCATAGGATTCCCGGCTCTGCACATGAAGCGTACGGATGCGTTCCAGTAGCCGCGCATTCGCTGCGGCCCGGGGGCCGGGCTTGCGA
>Ga0209467_1003298_pt1 | contig 10609 bp, 6 predicted proteins | sample Higcelwee11metaG_FD_187175 | JGI IMG/M metagenome (GOLD analysis project Ga0209467, IMG submission 187175) | Freshwater pond sediment microbial communities from the University of Edinburgh, under environmental carbon perturbations - High... | ecosystem: Environmental > Aquatic > Freshwater > Pond...
TCCTTCAGCACTCCGGCCTCGTCCAAGGCGTCCGCCCCGCGTTTCGCGTGGACGTAATAGTAGGCGGCTCCCGGGGTGCTGAAGACATGGAGCCGCCAGGTCTTGCCGTCGACGCGGACGCCGGTGCCGTCGGAATGGAGGACTTTCGAGGTCTTGAGGGCTTTCTTGATCCACTCGATTGGCATGGCCACGATGCCGGAGAGCCGGAGCGAGGTCTTGGCCAGGCAGCCGGTGGACACGGGGACCCCGAGCACATCCTCGAACCATTCCGCCGTCCGCCAGACCGGGAGCAGGTGGTAGCCCTGCATGTAGCCCGCATGGGCTTGGACGCGCGGCCCGTATTGGACGGGGGCGTCCACGCCGGGGGGGAAGGAACCTTTGGACTTGAGCCCGCAACGAGGGCAGAACTTGATTTCGGCGCGGTGCTCCGTCACCACCAGGTTGATGGGCGGGATGTCGAAAACCTGCCGCCGCTCATGCCCCGCGGCGGGGACGCCCGCCAGCGAGCAGCCGCAAGGGCACAGGGCGCCCGCGGCGTGCGGCGCCACCGCGTCCGGTCGCTCGACCGGCTCAAGGGACTTGCCCGCATGCCCAAGCTGGCCGCCGGGCTTGTTCCCGCTCTTGTCCCGAAGGTTCTTGGTGTTGGGCTTCTTGAGCCCGTCGGAGCCAGGCGGCTTGGAGCTGTTGGAGCTGTCCTTGCCGAGCTGTCCGCGGAGTTTCTTGAGCTCGGCCTCAAGCTCGGCCTTCTTGCCGCCGCCCCCACGGGGAGGCTTCCGCCGCATCGCCTTCATCTCGTCGATGAGCTTGTCGATGGTTTTACGGAGCTCCTTGATCTCAGAGCGAAGTTCCGCCGTTTCCTGGGCGTGATGCTCCTTCAGCTCGGACAGCAATGCGTCCAGCGCTTCGTTCCGCGCATGAGCTCTGGCCAGCCGCACCGTCATGTCCATGCTGTTCTTCATGGACACTCAACATAGGCGCCTTTTTTTCAAAATCGCGCCCGTGAAGAGGTTTTTTCAAACTTTCTGAGGGGCAAGGGGACGTGAACAGTAACGATATCTTGGCCATATCGGGATGAACCACCCAAACATAGGAGCGGCCATGGCCAAGAGGAGCGTCAAGCTGGGCACTGGGACGGTGTACCAGAAGGAGGAGAACGGCAGCTATTATTTCCGTTACCAGCTCAACGGGGAGCGGAAGGCTGTCTGCCTCGGCACCAGGAACCAGAAGGAGGCGGTGGAGAAGGCGGAGAAGCTCGTCCCCGTGGTGGAGTCCAAGACCGCGAAGGTCCTGGCGGCCCACGTGGAGCACGCCCAAGGCTGGGCGACGAAGCGGGAGCGGCTGGAATTGAGCCAGATGTGGGAGGTCTTCTCCACCCACCCCGACCGTGCCCGCCCGAAGAGCCAGAAGATCCGCAACCTCTACAAGGTCTACCTGGACGAGTTCCTGAGCTGGCTCGCCAACAACTACCCGCAAATCAAATACGTTGACGAGCTCCGCGACATTGACGCCCATGGCCAGAAGCTGAACAAGAGCGCAGTCTCCGAGTACGCCGAGTACCTGCGGACGCAGCGCCTGGCGGTGGACACCCACAACAAGAAGATCAGCATGCCCGCCCACATCTTCAAGACGCTGTCGAAATACCTCGTGGCACCGTCCCCCTGGGACAATCCGAAGCTGCGGCGTTCCCGCAAAGAGGAGTCGCACATCACCGACCACCGCAAGCCGTTCCCGCCGGAGAAGGAGCGGGAGATGTTCGAGGCGGTGAAGCCCGGCTCTCCCTTGAAGCTGCTGAACAAGCCGGAGATCGAGGTCTTGCTCTACATCCTCAGGTACACGGGGCAGCGGCAGAAGGACTGCGTGCTGCTCTCGTGGAACAAGGTGAACATGGACAGGCGTCGCATCTGGGTGACGCAGGAGAAGACGGGCAAGGACGTGTCGATCCCGATGGCGCAGGAACTTCACGAAGCGTTGAAGAAGGCGGAGGCCTGGCGCGTTAACGACAAAGTTCTGCCCAAGACGGCGGCGCGCTACGTCCTGCAAGCGCAGGACGGCACGGACACGGGCGTCAACCTGGTGAACAAGCAGCTTCTGAACGTGGTGAAGCACGTCGCCCTGGAGCCGAGCGTGACGGTGGCTGGGCGCAGCAAGAAGATGACGATCTACGGGGTTCACTCGTTCCGGCACGGCTTCGCCTCGCACTGCGCCGAGACGGGGGTGCCGCGGGCGGTCTGCGCCTCGATCCTTGGAGCCGACGCCACGATCATCGACACTTACTACGTCCACATCGGCGAGGAGGCTCAGGAGAAAGCGATCCTCTCCATCAGCGGCAAGATCGGCGGAACCACGGCGCAGGAGCGTATCGAGCGGGCACTGGCGATCATCGGCAAGCTGAAGTCGAAGAGCGCAGCCATCTTGGAGGTGGAGAAGGCTCTGCGGCAATAGGCCCCCCTTCCGGGGGTGCCGCAAGAGAGGCCGCCCACATGCGTTCAACCGTTTCCATGCAACATCCCGAAGAAGAGGGAATTGCGTGTCATGGCACCTTTTCCCTCTCCTTTTCCATCCCGCCATGGCGGCGACGCTGGCCGGGATGAAAATTTGCGCAACAATTCGACAACGGGGGGTTGACAGCCGCGCCGGAAGGTAATATTATGGTGTAGGACAACTTGGTTACCCAAGTCAACCAACACTGGAGAGGGATTGCAGAAAATGGCGAGCATGGCCGACAATCAGCCGTTGTACTTAAATGTTCAAGACGAGCTGCGGGAACGGATCGAGCGGGGCTACTACGGCGATCAACTGCCGCCGTTGCGGGTGTTGTCCGGCGATTTCAACATTTCGGAGAGCACCACCAAAAAGATCATCGACCAGCTCAAACGTCAGAAATACCTTTACGGCAAACAAGGCAAAGGCGTTTTCGTCAACAAGCGGCGCGAAGAGGAACGCAACCGGAAAATCGCCGTGTTCTTCCCGAAGGAGAAAAAGGGCAACCCCTTTTACGAGCGCGGCGTCAAATACTTGCAGGAAATTGTTCTGGTGGACGACGCCAATGGCATCCTGATCCTCGACACCGTCGACAAGGTCCGGGAAGAGGCGGACGCGATCAAGACCTTGATCCTGCTGGAAGTGAACAATCTTTCGGTGCTGGAGCAACTCGCCGCCTGCGTGGCCATGGAAAAGATAATCCAGTTGAATTCGCGGCTGAGCGATGACGCCACTTCTATCTGCAGCGACAATTTCCGGGGCGGCTACCTGGCGATGGAATATCTCCACGGCAAAGGACACCGCCGCATCGGCGTGATCGCCTCCGATTACGACCACCCCACCGATTACAGCATTTTTGCGAAACGGCTGGCTGGAGCGCACGCCTTCTGCGAAAAAGCGAAGCTTCCGTTGCCACCGCCAGCTTACGCCGCTTCGCGACACGACGGCTATATGGCCGCCGCCGGACTGCTGTCCGCCATGAAACTTACCGCCCTGTACTGTTTTACCGACACCATCGCAAGCGGAGTTTACGACTTCTGCGCCGAACGGAAAATCGAAATCCCGCAAGACTTGTCGATATTGGGTTTCAACAACCTGCCACTGGCGGCACAACTGCGGCCACCGCTTACCACTTATGAGGAGAATCTCCGTGGCATCATCGACGCACTGACCGAAGCCTGTAGCGTAAATCCGAGCAATGCCCTATGCACAAGGCACTTACAGCTAGATCCGTCCTTGATCGAACGCGACAGCGTTATGACCCTAGCTATGGAGAGCGTACCATGAAGGCCAGATCGTTTCCGTCATTTCGCAAGATTTTTACGCTTGTAGAGCTACTCGTTGTTATCGCTGTGATAATGATACTTGCCGGGTTGCTGTTGACAGCGTTGGGAAAAGCGAAAGAAATGGGCAGAAGAACCGTTTGCACCGGCAATTTGCGGCAGCTTGGGATGGTTGTGCATATGTATGCGAATGACAATATGGATTATCTGATTCCGGCTCGCGACCCAACGGGACAAAGCTGGACTAATTATGTGAGGGCAAGCATGGACATCAAGGCTTGGGCCAGGCTTGGAATTCTGATCTGTCCCTCGGGCGGGGCGATTAATGATCAGAATTATCTCAATAATTCTGGCAATTACGGCTACAACGGTTATGCCTTAAGCGGCCTCGGCACCCACATTCAGTGGAATACGTGGCGCCAAATCACAAAGATCAATCGCCCTTGCCAGCGTCCACTTATTTGGGACTTCTACCGGCTCGATGCGCCAACTGGTGCCTACCCAATCAGCACTAGTGATGACTTCATCTTGTATCCGTATCGGGTAATGCGCCATGGACACAAGACCAACGCTCTTATGCTAGGCTGCAATGTAGAGGCACATGACGTCACCGAAATGGCGATCCGCGCAGATGATTTTAAATACTGGTTGGATTAATCCCCTCATGGCAACATGTGAATAGACAGGGCTTTAGTCAATCGGGATTCCATACCAGCAAGGAACAGAACCGTGAACCCTGGTTGAATTCAAAAAGCCAGGGAAACCTTAGCAGAAAACAAAACCTAAAAATTGAAAAAGGAAATTCTTATGAAGTGTAAAAGGTTGGTGGGATTGTTGTCTGGCGTAGCTGGACTGGTCGGACTGGCGGATGAGCGAGCGCCAATCACTTCTGGTTATGGTGGCTGGTGGCTGGATGTGCCGTCAGCAAACTATAATATTGCGGGTATGTATTTGGAGCCAATGCGGCGTTCAGGCTTCAACGGGATCGACATGAAAATTTTCTCCACCACCTATGGGGAGATGGAGATGGTCGAACTGAAGCGGATTATTGCGCTTGTCCACTCATATAAATTGGACTTCCACGCTTATGCAACTCCATGGACTCCCGACCGAAAAGGCGCATGGACTCGTAACCGCAAAGGCGAGGCGGGCGCACTTCCGGCATTTGTTAATGAATCCGGCGAGACGACGGATCGGATCTGCTTGGCTGATTATGCGACCTTCCGTAACGTCTATGCCGGCGCCTATATAATGGCTGAACTGTCGAAAACGTGCGATATCTCCAGTGTGAAGCTTGACTTGGAATGGGCCAACGCACCACTCAGCTGCTATTGCGACACCTGCTGGAAACGGTTTGCCGCCACGCACCCAGAGGTTTCGGCGGAGACGCTGCCAGCTGCCCGCCATTCATTGCTGGTGGAGAAAAATTTGGCCAATATGTATTGTCGGGCGGCAGCAACGCAATGGGAGAATGTGGCGATTGCCTACGAGCGTGAAATGCACGGGATCAACAGAGAGTTAATGCTCGGCATGATGCCTGCGGAGGATAATCCCTTTTATCTTCCTTTTATCCGTCATTTGGCGACCATTGACACCCCGGCGGTCATGGACTCCTGGTGCATGTATTCGGGCAACGGGTACAATAAAATGACCTGCGACACGATGCAATGGCTCCGGAAACAGAATCCGAACAACATTCCGATGCCATGGTTCCGTTTCAATTTCTATGAGCCGGAGACCATTTCATCACAGGCGTATGAATTGCAGAAAAACGGTATCGGCTATACACTTTATCCGCTTTCTTTGCTACAATCGAATGCCAATGCTGCGGGCGAGAGTCTGCCGCACCAATATACCGTCACTGACTATTGGAACGCCTTCGGGGAGGCCAATCGCGAGTATGAGGCGTATCGCACCGCCGCTGAAAACGGGAGAAAATATGAATCAAAGCTAAAATTCACTTGCAAGGTCCTAGTGTCTGACTGTCACCATCAGTTGATCAAACCCCTGAAGCTGACCGCATATGCCCCTGGACAGAACGGCGCAAAGACGTCGCCGATGATGTTGCGCCATGAGAATTTCTTTTACGTGGAGGCTTCGCCGCAGGAACCGGTCTCCTTTGAGTTGGAACATGTCGCCCGGGAACGGCCGACGGCGATTGCTGCCGATATTGTCGACCCTGCGACCGGCAAGGTTGTATTGTGGGAGTCCGTGGGGATGGGAGAACGACGCACCATCACCTTTCCGGTCAACCAGAAGAAAGTTTATGCCGTAATATTCAATGGCGGTAACTGTGGGCCGTGGTATCAGGTTTGCTTTAACTCCAAACGCTGGGGTGGTTATGGCTATCGTGACGATCAAAATGAACATTTTTACTTTTTTTTCGGAGCCACCAAACCTTATCGCGAATATTCAATATATCTTTTACCGAATGACGGCGTGAGTGAATTCCAGTTCATGCTCAGTGGTGGTGCGATCGTCTATAAACTCTATACACCAGATGGTGTTCTTGCACAAGAGGGACGCACTAAACCACCATATCCATTCAGAGCTGTGGTCACCCAGAAAGTTGCATCCAAAGAAGCAGGAGGACTTTGGAACTTAAAACTGGATGCGCCAACAACTTTGGCGCAAGGAGAAGGTGTTCAGAATGCTTGTTTCAATATGCTTAAGGGGCTAAGTCCTGTTTTCTCCCTGGCTCCGGAAAGCATGCTAAAAATCAAGAAGGAGGAACAGTGAACATGAAGGCTTTCAAATCATGAAGAGAAAAATTGAAATCACCGGTGACTTGGGACTGCGATTGCAGAAAGCTTTGCTCGGCTTGCTGTCGGCGCAGCCGTATTCGGACGATTATCTGTTGGCCACGGTCGCCTATCAACCGGGGGCGTTCGCCCACTACCCGGAATATTCCGGGGACGTGCCGGGACGCTGGATACTGGCGCTGACCATGCTGGAGAAGCTCTGCGGCCATCAGCCGCGGCTGCATCGGGTGCTGCCGCAATTGCTGCGGCACCAGCGGGAAGGCGGCTTCTTCGGCCGTCCGGAGCAGGAGCTGGACGTCACCAACCGCGCCCAGATTTACGGCAACGCCTGGATGCTCCAAGGACTGGTCGCATACCATGAGCACACCGGTGACCCGGCCGCACGGGAGACCGCCTTGCGGTTGGGCGAATATTACCTGAGAACCGCCCCCAACTGGCTCAATCCCGAAGAGCGGGGGAAAATTGTCACCTACGGTTATGCCTACGGCTGTTACACCCATGCGTTGGAGGGGATCGTCGGGTTGTACCGGATTTCCGGCGATCCGCGCTATCTGCAACTTGCCAAAGCAATGGCTGACGCCGCCGAAAGTTACGATAAAGCCGTGCACTCGCACATGCATCTCTCAACCTTGCGCGGCATGTTGGCGTTGTACGAGGCCGATGGCGTCCGGCAGTATTTGGAGCTGGCAATTGCCGAGACGGAAAAGGTTGCGGCGAAGAACATGCTGCCCGGCGGCGGCGTCTACGAATGCTATGGCATCCAATATATAGACGAGGCTTGCAGCACTGCCGATTTCTTGATGCTCAACCTCCGGTTGTGGCAACTGACCCGAGAGCGCAAATATCACCGCCGCTCCGAGTTGATTTACCGGAATTATCTGCCTTACAGCCAGTTGGACGGCGGGCTGTTCGGCTCGTTGCCGGTCAACGACGAGTTCCTCGACAAGAATGGCGAGCCAGCCTATTGGTGTTGCGCCATGTGGGGCGCCAGCGCGCTGACGCTGTTGCCGTCGGCCGCAGTTTATCAAGAAGGCGACGATCACGTCGTCGATTTCTTGGTGGCCGGCGAGTTCGGCCAGGTGAAAGTCCGCACGGATTTCCCGTACGGCGACCAGGTGAAAATCAGCGTGACACCGGAAGTCCATCACCTGCGCCTGAACATGCCGCTGAACTGCTCCGGCGTGGAAATAAAGGGCCGCATCCTCTCCGGCGACTGTGTCGAGCTGCCGCTTGAACCCGGTGGGACGCTCGAATTCCGGGTTGTCCGGGAGACTGTCTTTGAATGTAAGTCGATCGTCAAAGCACCGGGCGGCGAGTATTCGTTGCTGCACGACACCAACTTTTTTTTCGGCCCGCTCCTGATGGCGCAGTCGAAACCGATGCTCAAACGGCGTGGCCATTTTTTAGTGATGGCGGAGCGGACGGAGGGAGGCGTCGAATTCTTTGACCTGGCGGCGCAGGAGCCATATGCGATGCGCTTCAATTATCCGGCGGAGACGAGGATCAACTATCTCCGGCTGACCGGCCATCCCATCCTCGAAAACCTGCGCGACTCAAAGGATATATATTTCACCTCGGTCACACCGTTGGCTCTGTGCGATCGTAATAGATACAAAGTGACGTTTGACGCCGTGCTACTGAGCAAGGAACTCCGTGCCGAATTCATGGGAGGCGAAGCGTGAGCACTGCGCCATATTCTCCGATGCTGCTCGCCAATGGTGTGGACAGCATGTTGATCGACTGGGGCGGTTCGATCCGCTGCTGCGACAAAGGGCTCGAATGCCATGACCGTTTCTGGTTCAAGGCTGACCGCCGCAATGCAAAAGGGGAGCTTTGCCCGTTGTTCTATACCGGGTACATGCTGGTCGCCAACGGCGAGCATCACCTTGTACGAGGCTTCAAGCAAAAGTTCGACCCGAAGCGAGCGCTGCTCAAAACCTGGATCGAAGCTGCCGGATTCCGGGCGCGAATTGAAACGTTCCTGACTCAAGACCACTTGCTGGTCGAACATTTTGAGATCCTCGCCGTCCCGGAGCCGGGAGATGATTGCGGGATCGAACTGGTTTTGTCGAAGCCTGACCGCAGGGCGGAGGAGCTGGAAATCGCCCTGCGCTGGCAGCCGGAGCTCAATGGCGTGACCGCCAGCTACAGTTCCAGCCAATGGCATGGCTGCGTTCATCTCACTTGCGACCGCCAAGCGGTTTCCGGCGAGGCGGGCGCGGTCAGCGGGCTGTCGCGCGACCCGCAACCCGGGGCGCGGATGGTCATCGGCGGGCTCCACCCCGGCATGGCGTTCACCGTGGCGGTTTTCGCCGCCGACACGTTGGACACGCCGGATCCGGAGCTGGCGGTGGCCGCCGCGCGGGAACGTCTGGCCACCGGGTTCGCCGCCGTGAAAACAGCGCACGTCCGGTTCTGGCAAAAGTATCAACGGCAGTCGGACATCAAGCTCCCGGAGTCCGAGCTCAACTATCTGTTCCACTTAGGCAACTGGCTGATAAAGGCTAGCCAGCACCCCGTCAGCGGCGGCACGCCGTCGGGGATGTTGCCGTTGCTGTGGCAAGGCAAGATTTTCTGGGACAGCTGCTTTATGCACGATGCGCTCCTGGGCGCGAACCGGATGGCCGAGGCCGAGCGGCTCGCCCGCTTCTGGCTGCGGACGTTGCCGATGGCGCAGCAAAACGCCAGGCAATGGCGGCAGCCCGGGGCGCGCTTCGGTTGGTGCACCGACCACCACGGGTATTGTGACCTCGCGACGACCATAAAGGAGTTCCACAACAACCCGGTGGTGGCACTCATGGTGTTCGCCCAATATCAGGCGACCGGCAACCTGGAGTTGTTGCGGGAGTTTTTTCCGGTGATGCGGGAGGCCCTTGATTTCATGCTGGCGCAGACCGTCTGCGAGGACGCCCACGGAGCGGTGATCGACCGTTGCGAGGGTGTCGACGAGTCCCACCGCAACCAGCGCATCAACGACACTTGGACTGCGGGCGTCACGGTCGCCGCCTTGGAGAAGCTGCTGGAGGCTGCCCGGTTGTTGGGCGTCGTTCTGGAGGGGCGATATCGCCATGTCTATGAGCGATTGCGCCTGGGGTTGGACCAGAACTGCGACGCTTCCGGTGTGTTGTTGTCGGCCCGCGGCGCAAGCAGCGCAAGTTTCGGGTCGATGCTCTATCTGCTGCTGCCGGAACATCGGTCGCGCTCCGCTACAATGGGGCAACTGTGGTGGACCCGAGGCGAATTCAACACGGTCTGCCATCAGGGCGTCCCGCGGCAAGACGCGCGCGATGTGCCATGGTTCACGGCGTGGGCCGCCGCGATCGAGGCCGAACGCGGCGACGCCGCGAGGGCCATGGTCTATCTGCGGCAGGTTCTCCGTTGCGCCGGGAATTTCGGTGCGTTGCCGGAACAGATCCGCCCTGACGGCTTGCGCTACAAGCCGTGGATGGCGACTGCCCACGCCGCCCTTTTGATGGCGGTCCGCCGCCTGCTGGTGAGCACTGACGGGGAACGCATCCGAATCTGTCCGGCGGTCCCGGCGGAATGGCGGGATTATTCCTTCCGCAACCTCCGGGTCAACCCCGGACTGCTGGTGACGGCAAAAGTCGAAGGCGGCAAGTTCACGACCTTGGAAATCGTCAACGACACCTCGCACAAGATTGTCCGCACGTTGAAGATCCCGCGGCGGCGGGAACACGCAATAACCATCGAGCCAGGCGCAGCTTGGACACTGAGATAAAAACACTATGGGAAACTAGGGGACGTTCATTGGAAGGAGGAAACTAGAGGAAACTAGGGGACGTTCATTGGGGAAACTAGGGGACGTTCGTGCGGGCGGAGGGGACGTTCCAATGCCATCAACTTAAGAGCCAAGTCATTCCCTTGGAATCAGTTAACGTCTCTGGCCGAATGCGTGGTTTCGACGCCTCCGGTCGCGCCTTCCGGGGACGTCCGACTTTCCCGCAGCCGCGCGCCCGGGTCTTCTTCCGGTATGTGTTCTTTTCCCGCGGGAAGGCTCTCCCCGGCTTTTCCTTAATGACGTTTCCGACAAGCGAAACCACCATCTTTCGCCACTCCAAGGCG
>Ga0209467_1003299_pt1 | contig 10606 bp, 5 predicted proteins | sample Higcelwee11metaG_FD_187175 | JGI IMG/M metagenome (GOLD analysis project Ga0209467, IMG submission 187175) | Freshwater pond sediment microbial communities from the University of Edinburgh, under environmental carbon perturbations - High... | ecosystem: Environmental > Aquatic > Freshwater > Pond...
CAAGGGGTTGCCCTTCAGCCGTTGGCTCGACGTCAGGTCGCCGAAATACTTGTACGCCTTCCACTTGTCCCGCGGCGCCCGGCAAGCGCCCCCATGACCGGAGGACGTGCCTCTGAGCTGAAATCCGTCCGAAGAACATCCTCAACTCCCCGCTGGAATCGTGACGCCGGGAGCGCGTCCCCCTATTGCCAGGCGGCTAACGAGGGACATTTGAAATCGGCGGTGACACATTGCGGCAATCAATCGTAAAATCATAACTGCCGCAAGGCAACAAAACCTTTATACGTCCGGCATCGATGGTGTACTCATGCAATTTTAATGGACGGTTGTCGATCAATATGCCATCGGGAACGACAATCGGTAAAACTACTTGCATTGCCGTATTGGATGGCGCAGAGACATGCCAATGCCACAGCTCGCCGGCGAAGCGCCAATTGCTTTCTGCACATCCATAGGCGGTTTCTACCACTGCATCGACAAAACCCAAACGGCGATCCGGTTCAGCCGCATAAATCAATTCCGCTCCGGCTGGCGCGCCGGAACCAAATTGAATTCCAGCTATCGTTTCGTATATCCATTCTGCCACCGCACCATAGGCGTAATGGTTAAAACTGTTCATGTTTACATTGCCGAATCCGCCAGAAACCGTATAGCTGTTCCAACGTTCCCATACAGTAGTTGCGCCTTGATTAACGGAAAATAACCACGATGGGAATTCTTCTTGCAGTAGCAAATCGTAGGCAATTGAAGTATGACCAACCTTGCTTAACGATCGGTTCAAGCAAGATGTTCCGACAAATCCGGTATCTAGCTTGTTGCCGTTGTCACCAATAAGGCGCACCAGCAATTCGGCATTGATGTTGCGTTCTGCCTCATCAAGCAGTTCAAAATCCAAGGCTAATGCGCATCCAGTTTGTGTAAGCGGAGAAAGTTCACCTTGAGGGTTTAGAAACTTTTTCCGAAATGCGACTTTAATATCTTCTGACAGTTGAGAAAAATACTTCGCATCAAGCTCGAGATTCAGCACCCGGGCGCATTGGGCCAGAAGACCTGAAGTATAGGCGAAATACGCAGTCCCGATTAACGATGACGGTGTCTCGATTTTTGAGAGCGCCAACCAGTCGCCATAACTGGTGGGGGGCCGAATAAATTCGCTGGAGGTATTACGCTGGAACTCCACCCAGCGGCGCATCATGTCGTAATTTTCCGCCAATATGCGACTATCACCGTAGTGACGATAGATTATCCAAGGACAGATGACCGCTGCGTCAGCCCAGGCGGCAACCCCGAAATTGGGAGGCAAAATATCCGGTGCGATGCGAGCCACTGCGCCGTCAACCCGCTGTGCGTCGCACATGTCGCGCAGAAATTTGCGAAAGAAACTGCCGACATTCATATTGTATGCAGCCGTACCGACAAAGACCTGGGCGTCGCCCAACCACCCCAAACGTTCATCGCGTTGAGGGCAATCACTGGGGATTTCCAAAAAGTTTCCACGTTGTCCCCAATTAATATTGTTGAAAAGCTGATTCAATTTACCATGTCCGCAATGAAAGCTGCCTGTAGTTTCCAAGTCTGAATGCAGTACAACTGCGACCGGATCAAGCTCCTCCGGCACAACACCGTTAAATTGCCAGCCGTCGATCTGCAGATAACGGAACCCATGAAACGTAAAACGCGGCTCCCACTCGACGTATCGAATAGATGAAGTTTCTGAACATGTGTAATAGTCCGTGGCACGGGCACTACGATAATTCAGGTTATACAAAGTACCGTCCGGATTGAGCATCTCGCCGAATTTAAAGGTATATACGGTGCCGGGGTTGCCGCGCAGCCTTGCACGTACCACGCCAGAGAGGTTTTGTCCAAAATCCCAAATCCGGGTGTCGGGGCGGGGCGAAAAAACGGCAATCGGTTTTTTCTCCATAATGGAACGTACCGGCAAGCAGCATTTTGGTGTCAGGCGCGGAGTGCTGCGCCCGACGTGACCGGTTTTAACACGGCGCCATGTCGAATCGTCAAAGCCGGGGAGATTCCAATTCGGGAACTCCAAACGCGAATCATACACTTCCCCGTCATAGATATCGCTGGATAAAATTGCGCCGACGCTGCATTTCCAACCGCTGCCAGTAACGATTTTTGTCATTGAGCCGTCCGCGAAAACCAGCTCAAGCTGCATCAGCAATTCCGGCATTGTAAAGCTGTAATGGTTACGTTGCCGTCCACCGAAATAGCCCCGACACCAGCCATCCCCCACTATTGCGCCGAGGACATTTTCCCCGGCGTTCAATAGTGACGTGACGTCATAACTCATGAACTGGGTTTGCTTGCGAAAATCTGTCCAACCCGGAACCAACCGGTCGAAACCGACTCGTTTCCCATTGATAGACGCTTCGAAAACACCCCGAGCGGTGGCATAGAGCCTGGCTCTCGCCAACGGTTGCGCAAGATGAAACTCTTTGCGGTAAAATGGACAGGCGGAGGGTGCATCTGGGTTGATGCCTTCAAAAAATATCCAGCGGGCCGTCCAGTCGCGATTTGACAGGAGTGATAGTTCAAAGGACGCAGTATTGGAACGCTCCGACTCACCATGTTCATTGATAATTTCGACGGCCCAAAAGACCAGTTGCCGGGAGTGGAGTTTTTTGCCATTCCATGGAACCGCCACCTGCGCAGAATTAATGACTTCACCGGAATCCCAGAGATCCGGGGATGTCAGCTTATCGACATCCGAGGCCGCCATGATGCGGTATGAACGTTGTCTGAAGCCTCGATTACTGGAATAAAGTTTCCAGGAAAATGTTGGAGTTGCAGAATCAACAAATATTGCTCCGGAGGGGAGTCCGTCGACTCGCAAATCATTAATCATGAATTGGGCATTGCTCATTTTTTCTCCACCCAAAAGCCGTAGGTCATTCCCGGAGATGCCTGCCACTTTTGTCCCGACGTTAAAACTCCAGTCACCGGTCCGGCGATTCCACGCATTTGGGTTCCTATCGGCAGTAAAATCGACTTTTCGCCGCCGGTTTTGGCGTGGAGAAACACCACATCGTTTCCCACCCATAGCGGATCTCCGCAACGATCGTTATAAATATGTACCCCGGCACGTTTTGCAATGGCGCGCAATAGTGGCGGCGGCGGATTCATCAGGCTCGAAAAATAGTGAGTGACACCGGATTTTCTCCACATGACCAGGGCATTTTTACTATCTGCAGTTTTGCCAAAACATTCGTCGAAACCGCCAGTCGAAAAGAACCACGGTCCAGAGTTGACTAAATTGGCAAATTCAGGAACGCCCCAGCCGGGAAGTAGCTTGACTGAAGGCTGCATCATTTTATTGATCTGTTCAAATTTCAACCCGAGCAATTCGCTCATGTTATCTGCTGAAGGGCCGCTGTCAGGGTAACTGACCCCGGCGGCGTAAAGCCAAAGTACTGTTGCCTTTTCCTGTTCAAAGCGTGCCATCAGTGCTTTTCGCGCGGAGTCGGATAGCATTAGAAGATTGGTCACAATGTATAGCTTGGGGGGCGGCGGTGAATTCTCCTGGAGCAAATCGCATAGAAAGAGGTGTTTGAACGGCACGCCGACTTCGCAAAAACGACGCATCAATTCAGCAATAGTGCCACGATGGGAACCGTCGACCATATTGTGTTTGGCATAAAAGGCGCTTTCCTGATCGCTGATAATATAGACCTCGCATGGGGTGGTGCCGGCTACTGGCGGCAATGAACAGTAGGTTTTGATCTGTTCGTTCATCAAATCTAGCAGAACCGGTTCGCGAAACCAGCACTCATTCATCTCCATCCAGTGTGTGCCCAAACCTTGCGCCAACAGCATGCCGAACGCACGGTTCATCGTCCCAAAGGTATGTTCGATCGTATTGGTGCGCCCGTTGCCGGCTTCGTAGTGATCGGCTTCGCTGAATGTGCGCATATCTTGTTCAACGATAACCAGTTTGTTGTGTAGAGAAAAGGTTGCCGCCGGTTGCATTACGCCATCCCCCATGCCAAGCCGTCGCCAATGGTAGAAGCTTGGTGCCCATACCATATCAACGTAATGGGAATGCGCAAGCTTCTCGATATCGAGATGTCCCACGGTTTGCAACCGGAAATAGATGTGACTGCACGCCACAAAATAGCCGTAATAGGTGCCGACCAGCCATTTACCGCCGGTTTCCTCCTTAACCACCTTGCCGAACGTATTAATCGCATCGCCGACCGCGCGATTGCGAAAGTGGAAATAATCGATTATCTTCATGTCTTTCTGCGGATCCAACAATGCTAATGCGCTTGCGGAATCCTGCTCCTTGGGAGATGGCATAGTGAAGTTTTCAAAGGTCGTGCCGGGTTGATTCCACGCTTTTGTGAGTGCGGCATCGGTTTGATAGCGTTCGCGCAAAAAAATGCGGAACGTTTCATAATCGGCATGTGAATAGCCGCTACGCGCAGGCTGGTTGAATTGATCGGCATAGGGCCAGAACCATTCACTATTCCATCCCTCGGCAATGCCAATGGCAAAAATCCGGTTTGAATAAGGAGAGTTTTTAATATGTGTTATCACCTTGCGCAGAGTTGCGGACGCATCAGTAAGCCATTTTTTGCTGGCCAGCGACTGACGATCCTTGTATTCATGAATTGGCTGGTCGTTGTCATAGCGTGTGGTGTCATCGAAATTTGCGTCACACCACCATTTTGGCATGCCCAGTTTGACGTGCAAAATCACTGGCAGTTGTGGCGCATTCAAGGTCGCAGTCTCCATCATACGGTCAATCGGCGAGAAGTCAAAAACCTTTTCGCTAGGCCATATATTGTCAAAGGCAATCGGCATACGGATTACTTGAACGCCTCCGGCCACCGCATTGCGAATCAAATCACTGCGGGAGTCAGGTGAAGTCATAAAGCCGACGGGCAGATCATAATAGATCGGCGCATAATTTTTGCCATTGATCTCAAAGAATGGCCGACCACCTGCATCAATGATTTTGGCACTTGCCAAACTTGATTCCGGCTTCGGTTGTTTCGGATTGACTCCGAGAGGTTTATTGCCTTTGATCTTGAGGTAATCAGTATCCAAATAGAGAGTCGCATCGGCAATATATTCCGGCGGCAGTTGGTATTTGACGGTAATGGTTGAGTCTTTTTTCCACATTGAGGTATCCGGAGAAATTGTTCCTTTGATACTCCGCGAAGAGTTGTCCGGATAGCGGGCAAGAAAATAAAGTTGAGATGTTGCAATTTCAGGGGCATGCAATACCTTGGCAGTAAAACTGGCATGATTACTGTTTATAAGCTCCAATTCGCCGGCAGGGCCAACATATTTATAGTCTATGCGACTGTTCCATGGTGGAATCGGCGGTGTCCCAAGCACCATGGCCTGGGAATCGAACGTTGCCGGGATGGACTGACCGCCAATGTGAAAGTTCCAGTTTGCGTCACTCGGGAAAAAGGTCGCGTTGTTGTCAACCATCGCAAAGATTTCGGCGAGTAATCCTCCCCATGCGCCAACATTATGAACCCGGGCGATGACGTTGTTTTTCCCGGCTTTCAACAGTTTGGTTATTTCGTAACGAGCGGGTACACTCCAGTCTCTGCCAGCACCGAGACGTTGCCCGTTCACGAAAAGCTCGTATTCGTCATCGGCGGCAATGACTATAGCGGCTTCACTTGGTGCGCTGTGCAGGTTAATCTCACGCTGAAACCAGACATTGGTATTGTTCGGACCCCAGTCGTTCCGGCACCAGATCCAACTGCCGCGCCAATATGGAACAGGCAATCCGAGGTTGGGGATGTTTTTCAGCGTCAGCACCGGATATCCGGTCTTCTCCTTCGCATTGACCAAGAGTTCGGCAGATGCGGTAAGTTCAGGGGCAACGACGGCCATTTCGGACTCGCCAGCGGAAAGCGTAACATTTGAGAGCGCCTTTCCCTTGCGATCGGAAAAAATAATGGTACAGCCCGGATTGACGCCATATTTCCAGCTCAGGATATATTTTCCGCGAGGACGAATGTACCGAATCAGTTTTCCCTCCTTCTTTACAACTTCATCGGCAAACGGGATGATATTGTTTTCTTTAAGTGCATTGAGGGCTGCAAAGCCCATTTTTCCTGGTTGCCCGAGCCAAACTATTTTGATTTCCTTGATCGTCCCGCGCCACGCCGGATTATCTCCGACCGGAAAGTAAAAATCTTGAACTTCTCCGGCAGCACAACCTGAGCTGGAGAGATAAGATGAGTAACGCTTATTATCATATTCGGCGACGAAGTCGAGCCGCAAATATCCAGGTTCATCCCAAAAGGCGGCACGTAATTCCAACGCTTTGATGTCGGCGGCATTCCAATTCAAGTTTTTGCATTCGATTCCACCGTTGCCCAGGTTGTCAAATTCAAACAAGGAGGAATGCTGTTCCTTTTTTATTTGTATCGGAGTCCACGCCTCCCGGAGTGCGGTAGCGTCAAAATGATGACGTGTCACTTTTTTTCCCTCCTCCAACTTCTTCTTTTCCTTTTCAGATATCTCTTTCAAGGTGGCGCAATCAAGTATGACCGTCCCGATTCCGTTTATAACTAAACATATGTTTAATTGCTTTTCATCATTATTTGCGGTAAAAACATAACTGATTTCCTCGAAAGTGCCGATCACACCTTTGGATGCGACAACAGGATATGGCGTACGCTTGGAATCTGGCATGTTTACCATAAGGCTGTACCTGACATCCACACTCTCTCTTTTTGCGCGAATCGTCACATGGTATTGCTTGCCCGGAGTAATTGTAAAACTTTGTGTCGGCAAAACGACAAGGTGTCCGGCGTCATTGCTTTTGACGATCTCATACGTTCCAGCTGCCAACTGCGTGAAGTTGCATTCTGCTCCCAAGGCCTTTGATACCCGCCAGGAACGAGACGGATCGGTAACTAAATTGTCGGTGATCTTGACTTCCGCAATTTCCATTTTGCTCACTACGGTTTTTCCTCGCCCGCGCAGCACCAATCGGATATAGGCGACACTTTCGCCCTCCTGGGCAGTAAAATTCAAATAAACCTTTGCACACTTGTCAGAACCAGTGACGCCGTTGCCTGATGGCCACGGCGAACGCGGTTTTGGCTGGCGCGGCAAAAAGGCGATAAGCGATGCCTGCAAGCCGCTTGAAGTGTTGATTTCGCAACTCACACGGTAAGATTTGCCCGGTTCAACCGGAAATCCAATATGTCGAGAAAAAATCATAGCTCCGGGATCATTGGTTTTATTAAGTTCATATCCTCCTTCCAGGTTTTTCTGCATTGCACCTTCGCCCCCATTATAGGAAGTAAAGCTCCAATCGCTAGTTACAAGTAGATCCGAAGCGACAAGCGTCGCCGCCGCCAGTACTCCGAAGAGCAACGCCGATATTTTTTTCATCCTGGCAATCCTTCTCGTTAATTACTCACGTTTTGCAGTTCGTTTTTAGCTTCAAACCTCATACGGCAACAGCGTCTAAATCATGTGTAACTCCCTCCATGCTAGCTGGTTTTCTCAGTTTTTCGTTTTGGTTGAAAAGCCGCGAGTTCTGGATGGCCTGCTTGGTCGCAGCGTATTCCGGTGCGTTCATGACTTCGCGCCGCATGACATTGTCCAGCCCTCCGAGCTTCGCGCGATGGTGGACTGCACCTCCTCCAGCAGCGCGATGATCCTCTCCGTGGTGGAGGCCCCGTGTACTGTGACTCGACGGCCGCGTCCAGCTGCCCCATTGTCTGGAATTCCCCCCAGTGCTTGAAGTAGGCGAGGAGGGTGTGCGCGATGAACACATGCGTCGCATGGGCGACCTGGGCGTCGAAGTCGCTGGCTTGGCACTTGCCGAGCCCCAGGAGCTGCTTGCATTCCTTGAACAGGACCTCGATGTTCCAGCGGATGGCATAGGCCTCCACCGCCTTGACATAGCCCATGCCCAAGTCCGTGGTCAACAGGCAGCCCCATTTCCGGTTGCGGGCGAAGCGGCTGAGGAACAGCTTGACTTGGCCAACCTTCTTGAGCTCGCAAGTGACCTCGATGTATTGGCTCCTGTAGCGCTTGCAGCGCTTCCTCTCCGCCATCAACGCATGCCGCCGCTGGGACAGGGTGTATTGTGCCGTAGGTGTAGAGCCGCTTGTCCGGCTTGACCATGCCGAGGAAATGCACAGCCCCGGAGCCAAGCTCCCTAACGTTGTTGACCAGCTTGGCGCAGGTGAACCAGGAGTCAACAAGCACGTAGTCCGGCAGGTATCCGCACGTCGCCGCCCAACCAAGCATCTTGCACGCCAGGCTGACTTTGTCGCGCCGGAGCTCCTGCTTGCGTTTGCTCCCCGGAGATTTGGACCTTCGCTCCTTGGAGAATTGAGCGCCGCCCTTCAGCCGCATCTTCTTCTCGGCGACCAGACAGAAATCGAGCAGCCTGGAGAAGCAGCCGTTGAACCAGACCAAGGCCAGCATCTTGAAGCCCGGCAGGCAGCGCTCGACCACATGGTCATGGACCATGGACACGCCCTTGATCCGCCGCCCCGCCTTTTGGCGCATGGTGTCGTCGAGGATCAACACCTTGGGTAATTTCGGGTTGAGCTTCGCTTTCCGCTCCTTCTCCCTGACCAGCCTGGACACGGCGGACAACGCCTTGCGCCAATTGAAAAGGCAGTCCTGGCAGAAGCGGTAGAAGGCGCAGTCGCTGCCCTGGACTATCTTGCCGAAGTGGCTGGCGAAGACGCCGCTGACCGTGCTGGCGAGGAACAACGGCAAGGCGACCGCCGTCTCGAAGAGGGCGGCGACGGGCACGCCGTTACGCTTCTCACGGTCTCCAGCCTTCGCCAGCAGGGGCAGGTTGAAGCTGTTCCGGATGTCCGTCCACAGCGAGTCCATGTTCACTCCGTGTCTCTCGAAGACGCTCTTGATTTCGTGCACTTCCACTTGTATCCTATCAATGGCGTGTCCTTTTCCCCTGCTTGTGGAAATTTAGCCAAACTCCTTAAACATAGAGGATTAAGGATTCGCCTTCAACCTTCAACCACAGGTTTTCGCCTCAATTGCGAACTGCAAAACTTGAGTTATATATTCAAATTCATTCACTCATCAAGAGCTTTTAATGAGATCGCCGAAACGATGACGGCACCAATCCCGCGCATATTGATATAGATCATTAAATTTTTTTCGTCCGGTTCGGCGGTGAATTCATATGAAAGATTTTCATTTTCGCCTTGCGGTTTTTTTGCGCCGATACTCGGGTATGGAGTGCGTTTCGCACCGGGCATGCTGACCATGAGATTACAACTGACGGCAGGCGTGTCCCGTCTGATGATCGCCTCAACCCGATAGCGTTTTCCGGGGAAAATTTCAAATGGAATATCTGGAACAAATGAGAGGTAACCATCGCTTCCTGATTTGCGCAGCAAGTATCCCCCTGTTGCGGTTTTGGTAAGGTCTCCGATGGCATTTTGCGCCTGATGTATTTTCCATGCCCGTCGGTCGGACAGAAACAATTCCTCATTCGGCGTAAACTTCTCAACTTTGATGTTTCGCACGATTGTTTTACCGGTACCGCGCAGCATCAGATAGATGGACAAACGGCGTTCGCCCTCCTGTGCGGCAAAATCCAAGCTGATACTTTTGAATTCCGCGGGGGCGCCGACAGGGGGCGTACTTGGAAGAGGACGGCGCAGACGACGTCCACCTGGCATATTAAGCATCAACGTTATGGTTTGTATGGGATTGTCGCATTTGACTTGGCAGGAAACGATATATCGTGCTTGAGGGATTATGGCAAACTCACTTCCGCAGTTCAACATTAGATGGCCGTCAATCCCGGTGTTGTCGATTTCGAAATAACCGTCGGCAAGCTGTCTTGCCGCACCGGCGGCATTGCGTGACGGCACAAGTTGCCATTGCGTCTCCTTCTGTACTTCCGCTCCCGTCAGCCCAAAGGCAGAAAACGCGATGATGACGGCAAAATTTTTTCCGTGAATTTTCACTATGCTTCAGACGGCGTTATATCAATTTCGCCGCATATGGTTTTTAGCTTCTTGTTTTTGGTCGGCAGTGCCGGAATTGGTATAGTTAAATCGCTCGGCGTCCTTTTCCATTGAGGCATGGCTGTCACACCAAAGAATCGTACCGCTTTTGTTATGACGGTTAACCGCATTGCCATTCATCCCGCCATCGCAAATATAGTAGGGACGCATCAATGCTGCGGTCATACTCCCCTCGCCAAGCAGGACTTTCTGCGAGGGAAGCTTGATTAACTCCGGTCGTCCCGGCACAACATCAGCGATGCTGGTGGGGTTGGTGACTCCTGCGCCGCCGGTGGCACGTTCCGCATCATGGGTGACGCCGTAGGAGTTGATGCCGTAGTGGATGTAATTAAATGTATAGTTCGGACCTCCGGCCACCAGTCCCGCCCATTCGCTGATATGGTTTTGATCTGGATGCATTATCACGCCTCGCGGACAAACAAAAGGCCTGATGTCCTTAATGAACTCATTACACAGCCATCCCATAGCCGTGTAAAACCCGGCTATCAACCCGATTGTTTGAGGCTAAGGCCATTGAAAACCCAGCTACCCCATTTCGCGAATTTCCTCTGTTTGTTCGGACGGGTTTCGCCACGTCC
>Ga0209467_1003300_pt1 | contig 10605 bp, 7 predicted proteins | sample Higcelwee11metaG_FD_187175 | JGI IMG/M metagenome (GOLD analysis project Ga0209467, IMG submission 187175) | Freshwater pond sediment microbial communities from the University of Edinburgh, under environmental carbon perturbations - High... | ecosystem: Environmental > Aquatic > Freshwater > Pond...
CTGCGGGCGCAAAGCAACCTGCGACCGGCCAGCCGACCGCAACGCACCCGGCTGTTCCCGCCGCCCCGATCCCGCCGCCGCTTGTCGCGCCATCGCCTGCCGCGCCGCCCCAAACGCCATCCGGAGGAACGTCCGGCCGCACCTCCGGGCTGCCCCCTCTGCCGCCGGGGCTGGAGAGCCGGGAGGGAGAGCTCAAGGCCCGGGTGACCCCGCCCTCGCCGCCCATCGCCGCCGCACCGGTGTCGCCGGTTTTCTCAGGCCCCCAGGCCGTTCGGTCCAAGATCTCCCGCGACACGCCGCAACCGGGGACGCCGGGGGAGCCCCTGCCTCCTTCCGCTCCCGTCGCCCCTTCCGCGTCGGCCCAACCGGTCGTGCCGGCCGCACCGGCCGCGCCAACTCCCGTGGCCGAGCAGGCCGCCCCGACCGCGCCTGTCGGTTCCCCGGCCTCCGGAGAGCCCGGACAACCGGCAACCGAATCAGCGGCGGAACCGGCGGCGGATGAGCCGCTCCTTGAACAGGCCCAGGCCGAGTCCGAGAACGACGGCATGCTCATGGCCGCCCAGGCCAAGCGGCTCGTCGGAGAAAATGAAGAGGCCCTGGCGATGCTTACGGCGCTCAAGGAGCGCAACACCCTGACCCCCGAACAGCGCGAGGAAACCCTCTACGCCCGGGCCGAAACCCTCTACGACATCAGCAAAAAAGATCCCCTGGCCCATTTCGACGCCATCCAGGGGGCCTTTCAGGAGGCCCTGAACTTCAACGCCAAATCGAGCCACATCCCCGGGGCCCTTTTGGTGCTCGGCATGCTCAACCTCAAGGCCGGAAACATCCCCGAGGCCACGGCCTATTTCAACATCCTGCGCAAGCGCTATCCCAACGACGAAAACATCCCTCTGATCTATTTCTACTGGGGCGAGCATTATTTCGAAAAAGGCGACTATCAGAAGGCGGCTAAGGAATATCAGGAACTCATTCAGCGTTATCCGGAAAGCAGATTTGTGCGCGAGGCGTCCATGGGCATGGCAAAATCCCTGGTGCGTCTTGGGCAATACAAAGAGGCATGGCAGATTGCGGACTACATTGAAAAACGCTGGCCCAGATACTATACGGAATTTCCGCCAATCTTGCGAATCAACGGTGAGATCACCTATCGGCTTGGCGACTTCAAGAAGTCAAAGGACTATTACCTGACCTCCTACAACATCGATCCCAACTCCGAGGGCTCGGATCTGGTCCTGGCCCGGCTTGGCGACATCGCCTCCCACCTGGGCAAGGCCAGGGAGGCCACGGAATTTTATGAGCTGGCCGTATCCCGGTTCCCGGACAAGGAGGGCGGCCTGATCTCCAAGATGCGGCTGGCTGAACGCGGCGTGTATGACGATCCGAGCATCAGCGACATGTTTTCGGCCTTCGACAAGCCCGTGCAGGGCGGACCCGAGGCCATCTACGCCCAGATCGTGCGCGACCATCCCAAAAGCCCTCTGGCCCCGCTGGCCCAGCTCAAGCTGGCCATGTGGCAGTTGTACAAGGATCGCCACCTCCAGGCCCTGGAGTCGGCGACGACCTTTGAGAAGATGTTCCCGAACAATCCCCTGTCCCAGCGGGCCGGAGAGGTGGCGGCCACGGCCTTCGACCGCATGGTCGAACCCATGCTGCGCAACCAGCAATACGCCCAGATCGCGGAGTTGTGGCGGGAGCACCCCCTTTTGGGAAAAAACCGCTCCATCATCTCCGACAAGGGGCAACTGGCTGCGGCCCTGAGTTTTCTGCGCACCGGGAATCCCGCAGAGAGCCTGCGGCTGGCGTTGCCCTTTGTGCAGCCGACACAGACCGAACCCGGGGTCAACGCCCTGCTTTTGGCCTTGCACATCTATCAGGAAGGGGATGCCTGGCGGGAGATTTTGAGCCTGCTGGACAAGGTGCGCGGCTGGAAATTCACCATGGATCAGCGCCAGCGCCTGGAATTCGCCGCCGCCCAGGCCTTGGAGCATCTGGGCGACACGGCCCGCAGCCGCCCCCTGTGGGCCAGGCTGGCCGCAGACTTCAGCCTGCCTGCTCCGCGCCGGGCCATCGCCATGTATTATCAGGCCAAGGAGGCCAAGGCCAAGAATGATCCGGAAAAGACCCTGGTGTTCGCCCAGGAGGCCATGGCCCTGTTGCGGGAGAACAAGATCGATCCGGACAAGGTCGTGGATTGTCTGAACATGCTGGTGGACGCCGCCAAAAGCCTCGGCCAGTACCCCCAGGCCCTGGACTATGCCGAACAGTATGGCAAGACCCTGCCTGAAAACGGCCCGGACTACGCCGCAAACCGCTTCCGCATGGCCGCCGTCTACCGCGAGATGGGCGAAACGGACAAATGGCGCTCCACCCTGGAACAGATGCGCGACGCCATGCCGAACACCCTCTACGGCCGCATGGCCGCCTCGGAGCTTTCGGCCAGGGCCTTGGAGGATCGCGCCGACGCCTTGACCAGGAGCAATTGACGCCCGGCGTCCCGGGCATGATGTTCGCGGCCATCTGTCATGGGAGAGGGCGGGCAGGCCAGGTCAACGCCGTCACCTGCCGTATCCGGTCGAAGCGCCGGGAGACCTCGGGACGCGGGGCCAGGGACCATGTCCACGTCCCGCCTCCAGGCGGCAGAAAGACCCCGTACAGCAGGTCCGTCTCCTCCAATATCCCGGTCTCGTCCACATCCCGGCTTACCGTGTCCGTGATCAGGCATCGCACGCCCGGCAACCCGCTAAGCCAGTCCACATGCGCCGCCACGATCCGGCGGCAGACTTGCGCCACCTCTTCCTCGCAACATCCCAGTTTCATCAGCCGCGCCTTCACCGGCAGGGCAAGTTGCGACAACACGTTGGCCGATATCGTCAGGTCCGGAGCAAGCTCCTCCAACACACCCGGCGCAACCGGGCTGATCGCCCGCACGTCCGCGCCCTTGCGCCACGCCCCGGCCTGCCCCAGAAGCCCCGTCAGGTCCGCCTCCACCAGCCGCACGTTGCGTCGCCCCAAAACCTTCCACCGCACCCGCAACGGATGCACCGCGTCCGCCAGCACCACCCGCTCAAACATCCCCGCCAAGCGCCCAACCGGCACATCGTCGCAATAGCCCGAGCCGCAGACCACAACCGTGCCTTTCGCCGCACACCCCTGCGCCGCCCGAAGGATCGCCTCCCGGCAGTTTTGCAAATGCGGCTCCCACGCCCGTCGACATCGCCTGTATCGCGCGCCCATGGCCACGGTCTCGCCCACAAGCCCCAGCCTCCGGGCCGTCCAATCAGCCGGAGTGACCAGCCATTCCACACCCTCGCGCAGCATGAGCCCCCCCCCGCTTGGCGTCGGGGCTGCCGCCCCGAACCCCGCCCGGGGGGAAGCATTCCCCCCGGACCCCCCGGTTGCCGACGGCCGCTTCGGCCCGGGGCGAGCCCCGCGCCGAAGCGGCCGTCGGAAAACCCGGTGGTGCGAGGGAAGTGATACCAGCCCGGTGGGCGGGAGGGAATCGCGAAGCGCGGCAAAGTTTTTGAAGAGGGGTCCAGGGGGGAAACTTTTTTCAAAAAGTTTCCCCCTTGGCCGCCGGAGGCCTCCACCTTTCCCTATTCCCCGGTGGGGGCGTCGGGCGGGTAGATGGCGTCCATTTCGGCCTTGAGGCTGGCGAAGCTGCCGGTCTCGATGGCCTCGCGGATGCGCTGTGTGAGCGAGAGGAAGAAGGTGAGATTATGGATGGTGTTTAAGCGATAGGAGAGCAGTTCCTTGGCGACGTAGAGATGCCGCAGGTAGGCCCGGGAGAAGGTGCGGCAGGCGTAGCAGGAGCAGGCCGGGTCCAGGGGGGAGTCGTCGTCGCGGAAGGCGGCCTTTTTGACGTTGACCTTGCCCGTGGAGGTGAACAGTGTGCCGTTTCTGGCGTTTCGGGTGGCCAGCACGCAGTCGAACATGTCGATCCCGGCGGCCACCCCGGCCAGGATGTCCTGGGGCGCGCCCACGCCCATGAGGTAGCGCGGTTTGTGGGCGGGGAGGTGCGGTACGGAGGAATTGATGATGGCGTGCATTTCCGGGCGCGGTTCGCCCACGCTGACCCCGCCCAGGGCGTGGCCGTCAAAGCCCAGCGATGTGATCTGGGCCGCGCTCTCGGCTCGAAGCTCGGGGAAAAAGCCTCCCTGCACGATGCCGAACAGGAGCTGGCCACGGGAAAGGGGCGGATGCGCCTCGCGGCAGCGTTGGGCCCAGGCCGTGGTCAGGGCCAGGGATTTTTTGGTGTAGTCGAAATCCGCGCCGTAAGGCACGCACTCGTCGAGCACCATCATGATGTCCGAACCGAGGTTCTGCTGGATGGAGACGACTTTTTCGGGGCTGAAAAAGTGCCTGGAGCCGTCGATGTGCGAGGCGAATTCCACGCCGTCCGGGGTCAGGCGGCGCAGGCCCGCCAGGCTGAAGACCTGGAAGCCGCCGCTGTCGGTCAGGATGGGGCCGTCCCAGGCCATGAACCGGTGCAGGCCGCCAAGCTTTGCGATGAGTTCGTCGCCGGGGCGCAGATAGAGATGATAGGTGTTGCCCAGAAGGATCTGCGTGCCGATCTCGCGCAGGTCGCGCGGGCACAGGCTTTTGACGGCGCCCTGGGTGCCCACGGGCATGAACGCCGGGGTCTGCACCACGCCGTGCGCGGTGACAAGCGACGCGCGGCGGGCGGCGCCGTCGCGGGCGGTGATGGTGAATGTGCCGGGGGTGCTCATGGGAGAGGGGGGATACCCGAAGCTCGGGTGAGAGGCAAGGGGGCGACCGCCGTCCCGTCGGGAACGGAATCGGACGGGGAGGGCTGGCCCCTGCCGTTTGGAGGCCAAGCGTGCGAACCGGCGCGAGTTGACAGGGCGCAGGCCGCAGGTACACTGGCGAAAAAGCGCAAAAAGGACTCCCCCATGCCCCATGCCGCGTATCGTCGCCTCCGGGCGTTCTCTCTGGGCGCAGCCGCGCCGTTTTTCCTGGCCCTGGCCGCCTCGGCCCTGGCCGCCGTGAACGCCGAGGGCCTGCCCTCGGACGAATCTTCGGGAATGTTCGGAGGCGGCCTCATAAACGCCCTGTTCTTGGGGGAGCCCTTCACCGGTCCCCGCCTGGCCGACATTGTCATCATCGGGCTGGTGGTCTTTATGCTGTTCCGTTTTTTTGTGGGCAGGCGTGCGCCGTCCACGGGACCGGACAGGGCCGCACGGCCCACGCCGTCCCCTGCCGGGGGGCGGACGCCCTCTGATCCTTCGCCCAAAGGCGCTGATCCCGCATCGTCCTCACCCCGGCCGTCGGCCCCTCCCACGGAGGGCTACGGCCCGGGGACGTCCCAGGGCCCTGGCCCGGAGGGCCGGGAGCCGGGCCTGGAACGCGCCTATCAGGCGGCCGAGGCGGCCTGGGGCGGACTGCGTTCCGCGCCGTCGGCCGGAAAACCGGCCCCGGCCGGAGCGCAACCGGCCTTCCATAGCGAGGACGAGGAGTTTGTGGCCGGGGCCAAGGCGGTCTATGCCCGGGTCCGCGAGGCCATGGAGAAGGGCGACGTGTCCGGGATGGCGCCGTTCGTGGCCCCGGAATTCATGGGCGAGCTGGCCCGGATGGCGACGGCGCGCGCCGCGCAGACAGGCGGGAAGACGTCCCAGCTGCTTCTGGTCGACGCCGGGATTGCGAGCCGCGTGAAGGAAGGAAAAAATATAAGGATAGAAGCCCTCTACGAGGTGCTGGCCAGGATGCCGGGCCAATCCGGGGACGACCGGGAGCGGGAGACCTGGACCTTTGTCCGGGACGACTCCAGGCCCGGGGCCATGTGGCTTTTGGCCGGGATTCGCGTCGGCTAGGACGCTTTGCCCGGGGTCAACTGGCGGCCTCGTCGTCTTCGCACTCCTCGATCCCGGCGCCGTCCGGGCACATGTCGTCGATCTCGGCCAGATGCCCGGGTTTGACGTCCATGAACACCACCCCGAGTCCCGGCAGCATCCCGGGCTCCCCCCAGGGCCGCCACCAGCGCACCAGCCCGAAAAGCGGGGTCGGGTCCGTCAGTTCCATGATCCGGACATGCACGAAGCGTGATGCGGAAAAATCCTCAAGGGTCAGGACGAAGCAGCCGCTTTGGGAGATATTGAGGATGTTCGCCCGGGTGGCGTCCAGCATGGCCGGATCGTCCTCGCGGGTGACGAAGGCGTTGAGCTTGACCGGGTAGCGCAGGGTGCAGCGCTTGCGCTCGGGGCAGAACGTGCCGCAATTGTGCAGGAAGCAATCGACATCATCCAGAAAAAGGATGTTTTTTCCCGACCGGTCCACCTTGGTGCGCAGGATGGGGTAGGACTCGCTGACCCGAAACAGCCGGTCCCTCTCGGCCCGGGGGGAGTGCATGACCTTCTGGATGTCCAGTACGAGCCCCTGGCGGGGACTCCCGGACAACCGCTCCAAAAATTCCGGAACGCTTCCGGCGATGGTCACCGGCATCTCCAGCCGGTTCATTTCCCTGGAGTACAGATCCGTGCGGTCAGCCAACACCAGCAGGCCATCGGTTTTTTTCGCGGACATCGACACACACTCCTTGTCGTAGCTTGTCGCGTCGTCCTCCAGGGGAAACAGCGAAGCGGGGCGCTCGACACGTCATGCGCCCCGTCCGAAAGGCCTTGTTCCGTCCTCGCAGCGACGCGCATCCGCATTGCCGCCGAAAAGAGCCGACCGCCTGCCGCAGGCGACCGTCGCGTGAGCCCGGACCAAGGGGGGGGGCAGCTGCGGCACGCATCACATCGAGCGTGCCGCCTCCGTCGCCGACATCCGCATGGTCCAGCGAGTGTTCCGAGTCCTCCAGTCTTGCGTCCCTTGAAAAACACGTATGTCAAAAAGTGGTCTTTAAAATCCAGGCACGCCCGTTTCGAGGACGCGCTACTTGTTGCCGAGCATGCCGCGCGTCAGTAGCAGTTCGGCGATCTGAACGGCGTTTAAGGCCGCGCCTTTGCGGATGTTGTCGGCCACGATCCACAGGTTGAGGCCGTTATCGATGGTTTGGTCCTCGCGGATGCGTCCCACGAACACCTCGTCCTCCCCGGCCGCCAGAAGGGGCATGGGGTAGAACTTCTCCGAGGGGTTGTCGTATACCGTGATCCCCGGGGCCTGGGCCAGGATGGCCCGGGCCTGGGCAGCCGTCAGCTTCTCTTCGGTCTCGATGTTCACGGATTCGCTATGGCCGTAAAAAACCGGCACGCGCACCGTGGTGGCCGTGACCTTGATGGATTCGTCGCCCATGATCTTGGCCGTTTCCTTGATCATCTTGATCTCTTCGAAGGTGTAGTCGCCTTCGGAAAAGACATCGATCTGGGGCAGGCAGTTGAAGGCGATCTGATAGGGATACACCTTGGCCTCGGGCTCCTGCATGTTGAAGAGCTGGCGCACCTGGGTCTCAAGCTCGGTGATGGCCTTTTGTCCGGTGCCGGACACGGCCTGATAGGTCGAGACGATGACCCGTTTGATTTTGGCCGCATCGTGCAGGGGCTTTAGGACCACCACCATCTGGATGGTGGAGCAGTTGGGGTTGGCGATGATGTTTTTGTGCCAGGCCACATCGTCCGGATTGACCTCGGGCACCACCAGCGGCACCTCGGGGTCCATGCGCCAGGCGCTGGAATTGTCCACCACGATGCATCCGGCCTTGGCCGCGTGGGGGGCGAATTTTTTCGAGGTCGCGCCGCCGGCGGAAAAAAGGGCCAGGTGGATGCCTTTGAAGGAGTCCTCGGTCAGTTCTTCGACCACAAGTTCGCCGCCCTTGAAGGGTACGGTGGTACCCGCCGACCGGGCCGACGCGAAGGCCCGTACGGTCGTTGCCGGAAAATCGCGTTGCTCAAGCGTCTTGAGCATCTCCCTGCCCACAGCACCCGTGGCGCCGCACACGGCCACGACCAGATCGCCCCTTCCCATACCATCCTCCATCACGACGGGGTTTACGATGTACGCGACGCCGATGGCGACGCGGTGACGACACAGGTTACGATGAGAGGCCAAGTCCGCCGATGATCTTCAGGCAGGCCTCGGCCTTGTTCAAGGTATACAGATGCACCCCTGGCGCGCCCCCGGCGATGAGTTCCCGGGCCTGGGCCGTGGCGTAGGCGATGCCCCGTTCGGCCACAGCCGAGCTTTCGCCCGAGGCGTCAGCCGCCTCCAGCGCGGCCATGTAGTCCGGCGGCATGGACGCCCCGCAAAAGGTCAGCATGCGCTTGACCCCGGCCAGGCTGATGACCGGCAACACGCCGGGCAGCATGGGGACGGCGATGCCCGTGGCCCGGGCCTTGGCCACGAAGTCGAAATACAGGCGGTTGTCGAAAAAAAGCTGGGTCACGATGAAATCGCCGCCCGCGTCCACCTTGCGCTTGAGGTATTCCAGATCCTTTTCCGGGGACTCGGCCTGGGGATGCACCTCGGGATAGGCGGCCACGCCGATGCACAGCGAGGGGTATTCGGCCCGGATAAAAGCCACCAGATCCGAGGCGTGCCGGAACTGCTCCGAGTCGGGCACGAAATCGGCCTGGCCCTTGGGCGGGTCGCCGCGAAGCGCCAGCACGTTTTCCACGCCGCTGTCCACCAGGGAGTCCAGGAAGGCCCGGATGTTTTTCTCGCTGGCCCCCACGCACGTCAGGTGGGCCATGGGCTCCAGGCCGTATTCCTTCTTCATGCGGGAGACGATCTCCAGGGTGTTGGCCTGGGTGCCGCCGCCCGCGCCGTAGGTCACGGACACGAACAGGGGATTGGCGGGCTTAAGCCAGTTGACCACGTCGAAAAATCCCGGCCAGGCGCTTTTTTCCTTGGGGGGGAAGAATTCAAGGGAGACAAACGGCTTTTCGCTTCCTATAAGATCAATAATCTTCATACCATTCCTTGTCATCATGGGGTCATGGACACCGCTGCGACCACCTGGCCCGGCATGCCGGTCAGGAAGCCGGGAACGTCGTAACGGCGCACCTCAGTTCGCGCACGATGTCCGTGTCGGCTTCGAGAAACGGATAGGCCACGGCCTCGTCCGGGGTCAGCCAGGCCAACTCCTGTCCTTCCATGGGGGCGGGGTCGCCGGAAAACTCCCGAACATGAAAAAACACCAGCCGTACACGCAGGTTCGGATAGGCGTGGGTCGTTTCCTTCCAAAAAACCGGATGGCTGGGGATCACCCCGAGCTCTTCGCGAATCTCCCGCAAAAGCGCCTCCGCCGGGGTCTCGCCCGGCTCCAGCTTGCCCCCGGGAAATTCCCACATCCCGGCCATGGGCTTGCCCGGCGGGCGGCGCACGGCCAAAAACCGGTCCCCGCGCCACAGGATGGCCGCAACGACGTCGAGATACGGGGCAGGGTGCTTCACGGCACGGCCCTATTGCTCGGCGATGGCGGCCCGGCGGGCTTCGAGAGACTCAATTTCTTCCTCCAGTTTCCCCATGCGGGTCAAGAGATTTTCCGCCGCCTCGCCCAGTTCGTGATATTTTTTGGACAGTTCCGAAAAAAGTCCGCGATCCGCATAGGTGGCCGGGTCGGCCATGGCGGCCTCCAACCTGTGCTGTTCGTCAAGCGCCGACACAAGTTCGGTCTCCAGGGCCGCATAGGCCTCTTTCTTGGGTTTGAGCTCCCGGTAGACGGTGTTTCGCTCCTCGGCCAGACGGCGCTTGCGTTCCTTGTCGTCCTTTCGGCTGGTCTTGACCTCCTGGTCCTGGGCGGAGGCCGCCTTGGCCGTCTCGCGCAGCATCCGGTCATATTCCTCAAAGCCGCCCAGGTGCACGGTGATGCCGCCGTGCCCCACGGACCACACCTCGTCCGCCACATCGGCCAGAAGCCGCCGGTCGTGGGCCACCAAAAGGATGGTCCCGGAATAGTCGATAAGCGCCCGGGTCAGGGCCTCGCGGCTTTCCAGGTCCAGGTGGTTGGTGGGCTCGTCGAGCACCAGGAAATTGGCCCGGGCCGCAAAAAGTCCGGCCAACAGCAGGCGGCTTTTCTCGCCGCCGCTGAGTTGCGCCACGGGCCGCTCGAAATAGCCCTCGCCCAAAAGGAAAAGCCCCAGGATGCTGCAAACCTCCTGGTGGGAGGCCCTGGGCCCGGCCATCCGCTTCATCTCGAAGATGACCGTCTGGTCCGGGTTGAGAAGCTCGGTCTGATGCTGGCTGTAATACCCGATTTTGATGCCCGTTCCCACCCGCACCCGGCCGGAGTGGGGGGCGAGATTCCCGGTGACCAGCTTGAGAAGCGTGGTCTTGCCCGAGCCGTTGGGCCCGGCCAGGGCGATTTTCTGGCCCCGGTAGATATGAAAGGTCAGCGCCTCCCACAGGGGCGCGCGGCCGGGGAAGCTGAAGGTCACGTCGGCCGCCGAGACCACGGTCTTGTCCCCGCGTTCGGGTTCGGGGAGCGTAAAGGACAGGGTGGGGCCGCCGGACTCGGGCCGGGCGTCCCGCAGGCCCTCCAACTCCTTTTCCAGGCGGGTTACGCTTTTGAGTTTGCTTTGGGCTTGCCTGGCCTTGGAGGACTTGAAGCGGAAGCGGTCGATGTTGGCCATCTGGCGCTTGATCTTGTCGTCGATGTTCTGGGCCTGTTTGCCGAGCCGGGAGTCCAGTTCCTCGCGCCAGGCCAGAAAG
>Ga0209467_1003302_pt1 | contig 10599 bp, 7 predicted proteins | sample Higcelwee11metaG_FD_187175 | JGI IMG/M metagenome (GOLD analysis project Ga0209467, IMG submission 187175) | Freshwater pond sediment microbial communities from the University of Edinburgh, under environmental carbon perturbations - High... | ecosystem: Environmental > Aquatic > Freshwater > Pond...
AGGTTTGCCCCCGCGAAGCCTCGCCCCGCTTGACAATCTCTCCCCCTAGGCCAAGCTATCAACAGCTCATCTGCCATGTGTAGAAGGAGTAACGAAGCCGTCGCCGGTCCCCGGTGGCGGCTTCAGCGTTTTTCGGCCTTCTCCTCAGCCTCCCGTCTTAGGCGCGCCCGCTGGCGCTCACGATCCACGGGGTAGGCGGTGATGAGGATCAGGTACGCCCGACGATCGTCCAGCACGACGAAGTAGCTAAAGTCCACCAACGCGATGAACACATGATCATCGGCGCCTCGTCGTGTCCGCCAGACCACGACACGATCCGTGCCTACGGCCTCCAAGAGCGCGCGCGGCCACTCGATCCGCTCGCAGCGCTCCGAACATTCCTACGAGCTCGCCCCCCCTCAGCTCACGCCGAGGCCGCCATTCCCGCCACCACCGCCCCCATTCCCCACCACGCTCATCCCCGGCGGCGCCTGACCGGGCACCCCCTGGCTGTTCGCCGCGACGAGCTCACTGCGCTTCACCCAGCCCAGCGGGTTGGGGGCCTCGCCTTGGTTTTGCGTGGCCTGGGCCACACGCACGTAGACCTCTTCGCCCTCTTGGCGTTGTTCAAGCACGGTCAGCTCGACGCCGACCGGCACGGGGGTGGTGGGCTCCTTGGGCTGGAGATCCTCGTCGAGCACGAGCGCCGAAGGATCTTGGCAGATGAGGCGCTCGCCCTGGCCCTGACCGCCGCCCGGCGCGCCCGGCGCCTGCGCCGTGGGGGCCGACTGCGCCGTCTGCGCCGAGAGGCTCACCGTCGCCGACTCCCCGCTCGTCTGGGCCACGCCCGGCGACTCCACCGCCGGGGCGTCGAGCTCGACGTTCATGCCCCAGCCGCTGTCTACGGCGTCGAGCTGGGGCGCCAGGGCCCGCTCGTTGAAGCTCGCCTCACGCTCGGCGTGGTCCGAGGGGTTGGAGACGCCGCCCTCGGTGGGCAGGCGGCCCTCGATGGCCTGGGCGACGTGGGTGAGCTCGTGCAAGAGCAGGCGGTCGCCGCCGGGCGTGCCGGGGCTCAGCTCGCCGCTGCCGAAGAAGATGTCGGTGCCGACGGTGAAGGCGTGGGCGTTGAGCGCCCGGGCCAAGGCGCTGACCTCAGCGCCGACGTGAACACGCACATCGCCGAGATCGTGACCAAGCACAGCGCCGAAGCGCTCGGCCTGATCCGAGGCCAAGGGGCTGCCGCCGCCGAGCATCGTCTCCACCCGGCGCATCACGTCCGGCGGCGCGTCGCCATAGGCGTGGCGAAACACGGAGAGCGCCGCGCGCATCACGGCGCTGAGGTTGGCCTCAGACGCGGCGCCTTCAGCGCTGGCCTCGGCCTCGACGTCCCCGGTGATGACGTCGTTTCCAAGGGCGCCAGCGTCCAAGCTGAGCAGGCCAAGCTCCATCTGGGCGAGGCCCATCGCCTCCCGCAGCCGCTCTTGAGAGGCGTTCAGCAGCCGGTGCTCAGGCGCGACGCCCGCCTCGGTGAGCGCGAGGTCGAGCACGATCACCGGCCCCATGCCGTCGAGCCCCTGCCCCGCCAAGGCCGCCGCGACGAGCGCTTGGCTGAGCGGAGACGCCGACTGCTCGGCCAGCGCCTCGGGCTTGGTCAACACGGCGGCCTGAACCTGACGCTGGGGGCGACGCTGAACGCTGAGGCTCATGGGGGGCTCCACGGGGGTGAGCGGGAGCGCAGAGTATACCGCGGGCCTCGCAGAATCTGACGGCATTTCGTCGGACCGGACGCCGCTGGGTCGTGCCGCCTGCGCTGGGGCCGCGCCATCGCCGTTTTTCCCCCTGGCCTCGCCGAGGCCACAGCGCCGGGGCCCCCGGTCCATTAAGCTTGCAGGATGTTCCCGGCCCTCCTCACGCTGATGACCTTGGCCTGTGACGCCCCCGCGCCCGCGCCGCAGCGCTTCGACGATGCCGCGCCGGACACGGTGATCTTGGTGATCGGCTGCACCCTTCGCGCCGATCGCCTGGGCAGCTACGGCAACCCCCGGGAGACCAGCCCCACCCTCGACCGGCTCGCCGCCGAGGGCGCCCGGGTAGAGCAGCTCGTCTCCAACGCGCCCTGGACCCGCCCAGCCCTCGCCGCGCTCACCACGGGCCGCTACCCCCTGAGCCTGGGCATCGACGACCCGAAGCATGGCGGCTTCACCAACCGGGGCCTGCACCCCGACGTCGACACCCTCGCGGAGCGCTTCGCCGCCGCGGGCTACACCACCCTCGGCGCCACGGCGAACCCCAACGCCAACACCGTGTTCGGGCTCAACCAAGGCTTCACCACCTACCAAGAGGCCACGGGCCTGTGGCGCGACGACCGCCGAAAGGTCGCCGGTGAAGACGTCGTCGCGGCTTGGGCCCAAGAGGCCGCCAAGGTCAAAGGCAAGCTCTTCGGCCAGCTCGTGCTGGTGGACACCCACAAGCCCCTCGCCGAGGCCCGCCGCCAGCGCCTCAGCCTGGGCCTCGGCGCCCTCTTTTGGCCGACGGACCTCGACCGCTACGACGCCGCCCTGCTCGTGCTCGACGCGGCGATCCGCAGCTTAGACGAGGCGCTCGGCGCCATGGGCCGCGGCGGGCGGCTCCTGTTTGTGGTCGGCGACCACGGCGAGGGCCTCTACACCCCGGTGAAGGCCGGAAAAGCCCACGGGCGCTACCTCTACGACGCGAACCTCAACGTGCCCTGGATCGCCCACGGCCCCGGCGTGAAGCCCGGCGCCGTCGTCGGCGGCCTCACCCAGTCCATCGACGTCGGGCCGACGCTCTTGGACCTCGCGGGGCTGCCCCCCTCCGAGCGTATGCACGGGCGCTCCCAAGGCGCGGCCCTGCGCGGCGGCCTCGACGCCGACAACCCCTGGCTGTTCTCCGAGACCTACTTCGGCCCCGAGCACAAAGCCCGGCTCACCACCCCCGAGTGGACGTACCTGCGCAACCACCGCCTGCCGGTGACCTCACCCAAAGGCGAAGAGCTGTACCGCGCCCGCGACCCGCTCCAGGGCGAAGACGTCTCCCACCGCGAACAAGCGGCCCTGCGCGCCTTGCGGGCCCAGTCCGAGGCGCTCCAGGTCCGCCTCACCGCCGAGCAGCAGATCTGGGAGATTCAAGGCGTGAGCGACGAGGTCAAGGAGCAGCTCCAGCAGCTCGGCTATGTTGAGCCCGAATAAACCCGAGGTGACGATGCGTTCCGCGGCCCTCGCCCTCAGCCTGCTCGCCGCCTGCGGCTCGACCGACGACGATGACCCGTGGGCGCCGTTCTCCTCCACGCTTCAAGACCGGGTGATCGGCCTCGTCCGCCAAGACGCCCCGCCCGCCGACCCCACCAACGCCTACGCCGAGCGCGCCAACGCCGCGGCCTTGGGCCAGTTCTTGTACTTCGACCCCCGGCTGAGCGCGGGCTATCTCCGCGCCGACACCCAAGCCAAAGACGTCTCCTGCGCCACCTGCCACGCCGGAGACCTGGGCCTGGCCGATGGCCTCGCCCTCGCCGTCGGCCAGGCTGAGGTCACCCGCAACGCCCCGACCGTGCTCAACACCGCCTTCAACCGCTGGTTTTTCTGGGACGGCCGCGCTGACTCCCACTGGTCCCAGGCGCTGGGCCCCCTGGAGAACCCCTTAGAGCACGGCGTGAGCCGCGAAGAGGTCGTGGCGTTTGTGTCGGATGAGCCTGAGCTCGCCGCCGCCTACACATCCGTCTTCGGCCAGAGCCCCGCCGCCGAGGCCGACCCCGACCGCGTCTTTGTGAACGTCGGCAAGGCCATCGCGGCCTATGAGCGCCTGCTCGTGACCGGCGACGCCCCCCTCGACACCTTCGCCCGGGCCATGGCCGCCGGAGACACCGCGGCGATGTCGGCGGCGCTCTCCCCCGAGGCCCGCGAGGGCCTGGCGCTGTTTGTGGGGGAGGCCCGCTGCCACCTCTGCCACGCCGGGCCCAACTTTACCGACCTAGAGTTCCACAACATCGGCCTGAGCGTCGAGGACGACGGCCTCAAGGACCGCCGCGACGGCCTCGCCGTGGTGCTCAGCGACCCGTTCAACGGCGCCGGGGCCTACTCCGACGACCCGGTCTTCGGCGCCCGCAAGCTCGCCAACCTCAAGGTGTTTGAGGCGAATGACCCCGACGGCGAGCACCTCGACGGCCAGTTCAAGACGCCGAACCTTCGCGCGGTCTCGCTCACGGCGCCGTACATGCACGACGGTCGTTTTGAGACCTTGGCCGAGGTGCTGGAGCACTACAACGAGCTGCCGCCCCAGAGCCTAGACGGCCACCGCGAAGAGACGCTCCTGCCCCTGGACCTCAGCGCCGCTGATCTGGCGGCGCTGGAGGCGTTCTTGGAGGAGGGCCTCGCCGCGGAGCTGCCGGCGGTGCGCCTGCTCACGGCGCCGGACGCGCCGACGCCGTGAGCGGGCCGCGGAGGCTCAGAGGCCGCCGCCGAACATGCCGTAGACCTTCCCGATGTAGTACGCGCCGATGAGGATGTCCTCCTCGCCATCGCCGTTGGCGTCGATGGTCTCGCTGTTGCGACCCACGTAGCCGGTGCTCGTCGTGCCCGTGAAGGTGGCGTCGGCGGCGGTCACGGACATGCTGCCCGAGAGGGGTCCGTAGAAGACGTACAGTGCGCCCACAGTGCTGCTCGAGCCTACATCAACGCCGGTCGCCCCGGCGTAGACGTCGCTGTAGCCGTCGCCGTTAACATCTGCGCCGCCAACGGAGCTGCCGAGCCCATCGCTCGCCGTCTTGCCGCACATCGTGGCCGCCGCCGCGCTGGTGATGGTCTTGGCGCCCGAGAGCCGGGTGGACCCGCCGTGGATGAGGTACGCGCAGCCCGCGTCCGAGGCGGCGGTGTCCGCGCCGGTCGCGCCGAGCACGAGGTCGTCATAGCCGTCGCCGTTCACGTCCCCAGCGCTCTCGGGGAACTCAGCGAGGTAGTCATACGCCACCCCGCCCAAGAGGCTCGCGTTGGCGAAGGCCACGCTGAACGAGACGCTGGTGCTCAGCGTGCCCGCCGTCCCATAAAAGATGTAGGCGCCGCCGATGGAGTAGTTGGTGCCCGAGTCGATGTACTTTGAGCCCGCGACGAGATCGTTGTAGCCGTCGCCGTCGAGGTCGATGGGCCCCGCGATGGAGTGCAGGTCACCCATGTAGTCGCTCGACAAGACGCCGGTGATGGTCAGCTTCGCCGCCGTGGTCACCGTGGACATGCCCGAGTAGCGCGTCGCCGAGCCCGGGATGATGTACACCGCGCCCGCCTGGGAGGTCGGGGAGTCCGTGCCCCAGGCGCCGACCGCGAGCTCGTCGTAGCCGTCGCCGTTCACGTCTCCGATGAACTTCACGACATCGCCGAGGTAGTCGCTGGAGGTGGCTCCGGCGAAGCTCGCGTCCAAGGCGGCGAAGGACGTGCTGCCCGAGAGCTTGGTGGCGCTGCCGTACCGCACGCCGACGAGCCCGCCGCTGGTGCGGGAGGAGGGGTCGTACCCGGACCCGCCGATGGCGATGTCGTCGTATCCGTCGCCGTTGAGGTCACCGCCCGTCGCCACGGCTTTGCCCGCGTAGTCGTAGGACACGACGCCGTCGAGGGAGGCGTCATAGGACGAGGTGACCGTGCGGTCGGCGGTGAGGGGGCCATAGAGGACGTAGGAGCGTCCCGCCGAGGTGGCGGAGCCGACCGTGATGTTGTACGAGCTGACCACGAGGTCGTCGTAGCCGTCGCCGTTGATGTCACCCGCGCCCATGTCATAGCCAAGGTAGGAGCTGGAGCCGTCGGAGAGCGTGAAGTTGGCGTTGCTGACGCCGAGGGTGCCCGAGATGCCGCAGCCCGTTGAGTCGCCGGAGCAGTCTTCGTCGATGCCGGTGTTGCAGACCTCAACACCATCCGGGCTCGCCGCCGCGAGGGCGTCATCACAGTCGCCGTCGTAGATGGCGTAGCCCGAGGGCAGCGCGCAGCGCATCAGGCCGGTGCCGTCGAGGCCGAAGCCGTCGCCGTCCGTGTCGAGGTAGACGGCGATGCCGTCGCTGGTGTCTACGGAGGGGTCGGCGTCTTCAGTGAGCCCATCACAGTCGTTGTCCAGGCCGCTGTCGCAGAGCTCGGTGGCGCTGGGGTTCACCGCGGCGCGGAGGTCGTCGCAGTCGGTCTTGTCGGCGACGTAGCCCGAGGGCGCGTCGCAGGCTTTGGTGCTGTAGCGGCTGCCGCCGTAGCTGTCGCCGTCGGCGTCGGCGTACCAGGTGGAGAGGCCGCTGACGCCAGAGTCATCATCGTCGGTCAACCCGTCACAGTCGTTGTCGAGCTCATCACAGCTCTCGGCGGCGCCGGGGTAGATCGCCGCATCAGCGCTGTCACAGTCGCCGCCATCGGCGACGTAGCCCGCGGGCTCTACACAGGCCGTCACCGGCGCCCCGGTGCTGTCGCCGAAGCCGTCGCCGTCGTCATCGGGCAGCCAGGCCGAGCCCTCCCCGGAGGCCAAGGTGTCGTCATCATCGGTGAGGCTGTCGCAGTCGTTGTCGCGGCCGTCGCAGAGCTCGTCCGCGGCGGGGTTCACGTCGTCGCGGAGGTCGTTGCAGTCCGTGGCGTCGGCGACGTAGCCCGAGGGCTGGACGCAGGACGAGACCGCGAACCGGCTGCCGCCGTAGCCGTCGGCGTCGCTGTCGCCGTACCAGCGGGTGAGCCCGACGCTCACGCTGGAGTCGTCGTCGTCGGTCAGGCCATCGCAGTCGTTGTCGAGCTCGTCGCAGGCCTCGGTGGCGCCGGGGGAGATGTCGGCGTCGCTCTCGTCACAGTCGCCGCCGACGGAGACCCAGCCCGTGGGCTGGGCGCAGGCCTCCGTGGCGGTGGAGTCATCGCCAAAGCCGTCGGCGTCGGCGTCGTCGTACCAGGTGAACACGCTGCCGCTCAGGTCGGGATCGTCAACGTCGGCGAGGCCGTCGCAGTCGTTGTCGACCTCATCGCAGGCCTCGGTGGCGCCGGGAGAGATGGCGGGGTCGCTCTCGTCACAGTCGCCGCCCACAGAGACATACCCCGCGGGCTGGGCGCAGGACTCGGCGGTCACCGCGTCGTCTCCAAAACCGTCGCTGTCGGCGTCCTCAAACCAGGTGAACACGCTTCCGCTCAGGTCGGGGTCGTCGCCGTCGGTGAGGCCATCACAGTTGTTGTCGAGGCCGTCGCAGACCTCCTCAGCGCCGGGGGAGATCCCCGCGTCCGCCGTGTCGCAGTCGCCGCCGACGATGGCGTAGCCCTCGGGCTGGTCACAGGACTCCAGCGGGGTCCCGGCGTCGTCCCCATAGCCGTCGCCGTCCACGTCAGGCAGCCAGGTCGCCGAGGAGCCCTCCTCGACGTCGTCGTCCGCGCTGTCGAGCAGGCCATCACAGTCGTTGTCGGCGCCGTCACAGACCTCCACCCCGCCGGGGAAGGCCGCGGCGTTGAGGTCGTCACAGTCGGTGATCGTGTCGGAGAAGCCCTCGGGGGCCTCACAGGCGGCGACGGTCACCGCGTCGCCTGCGTAGCCGTCCTCATCGGCGTCGCCGTAGAAGGTCTGGGCGTCGATGGCGTCGACGTCGATCAGGCCGTCGCAGTTGTTGTCGAGCTCGTCGCAGATCTCCTCCGCGCCGGGGTTCACCGCGGCGTTGTTGTCGTCGCAGTCCTCGGCTTGGGCGTAGCCGTCGGCGTCGAGGTCTGTGGGCGCGGCGGAGTCACCGCCAGAGGAATCGCCGCCGGAGGAGTCACCGCCGGAGGAGTCACCGCCGGAGGAGTCACCGCCGGAGGAGTCACCGCCGGTGATCTCGGTGTCGTCGGGGGCGGCGGAGTCGCCCGAGGGCGCGTCCCCCTTGCAGGCGTTGAGGGTGAGGGCGAGGGCACAGAGGGACAGCAGCGGCGTGCGCATGGACAGAAGCTCCGGGGGGGGCCCTCACACTATGCCAGAGAGCGCCCGGAGTTGTTCACACAATCTTCACAGGGCTCAAAAGAGGCGCCTCCGCCGCGCCACCAGGGCCAACGCGCCCAGCGCCAGCCCCGCCGCGCCGCCCGCGCCGCCCGCGCCCGCCGCGCAGCCGCAGTCAGCGCCGATGTTGAGCGGCTGGTCCCCTTTGATGGTCTCGCCCTCGTCGATGGGCTTCTCATCCTCGGGATCCTCCTCGACGGGGTTCACGAGGGCGCCCTCGGCGGCCCAGCCGTAATTGTAGGCGCTGCGTGTGTCGCCCATGGGCGTGATCACGACGAGCACGCTCTCAAACTCGCCGAAGCCCGTGAGCACACCCTCACCGACGCCCTCGATGATCTCGACGGGCACCACCACCTCGGGCGTCTGGCCGTTGTAGCCCACCAAGAGCACCCGGAAGTCACCTTCAGGGTCGCCGCCGAACTTAAAGAGCAGGTCGGGGAGCTCCTCGGTGGCGGTGTTGGGGCTCACGTTGATGTAGTTCTGGCCGAGGCCTTTGGGGCGCTCTTTGCTCGACGGCTCACCGCCCGCGGGCAGCTCCGTGACGTTGCCCGAGCGGTCGGGGGTGTCCATGAGCTTGTGCTCACGGTAGTTCATCTGGCCCGACTGAATGGCGAAGTCGAGGTAGAGCGCCTCGAAGTCATAGCCCAGCTCAGTGAGCACCTCCTCCATGGTGGTGTCGTACTGGCCGCGGTCGCCGACGATCTCCTCCCAGGTGGACCGCACGAGCTCGTGGCCATCGACGTGCTCGTCGAGGTAAAAGCCCCACACGGCCATGCCGTACATGTGCCAGAACTGCGCGGCGTCAGACTGAGAGCTCGCCCGCATCGACACCCAAGGCTGGGTCGAGAAGCCGCCGTTGATGTAGTCCGCCCACCAGTTGTTTGAGGGCTGGGCGCTCTCTTGGATGTAGGTGGCTGTGGCCTCCCACCACCAGAACTCATGGGCGAAGCCATAGTTGAACTGCTGGGCGTGGTTGAACTCGTGAACGGCCATGTCTTCGTACCAGTCGCCCATCCCCGAGAAGACGTTCTGGTAGGTGACCATGTACGGCATCCAGGAGCGGCCATCCTGGCAATAATCGACGGTGGTGTAGGCGCCATCGCCGCTGTCTTCGCTGATGTAGGCGAGGATGTAGTAGTTGTTGTCGCCAGCGAGCCGCGTCCAGCCAAGCTCGGTCACCATCGCGTCGTAGCCTTCCTCAAGCGCGTTCGCGAACTTCTCGGCGGTCGCGTCGGGCACGCCCTCGTCGTACTCCACGGAGAAGTGCTCGCTCAGGTAGCGCTTGGCGCCGACCTGGCCGAAGCAGGTGTCGGTCATCGGCGCCGGGGGCGCAACGGGGCCCTGCGTGTCGGGGAAGGGATCGGCGAAGTCCGCGGCCCAGGGCGTCAGATAGCGGGTGACCACGGCCTGCTGGTCGGGGGTGAGGAGCGGGTAACCCTCCTTCACGTCCATCACGAGGCCGGTGAGGCAGCTCGGCCCGCCGATCTCAGCGCTCAGGTACTCCGGCGGCAGCTCCAGGGGAGAGAAGTGGGCCAACACATGGAGAACCAGCGCGTCGCCCTGGGTGATCCGCCCGGCCTGAAGGTCGGCGTCGATGAGGTGGTCAACGGTCGGCGGGGCCGCCAGAGCGGCGCTGAGCAGGGCGAAGAGCATGGGGAGCCTCATGCGGGAGTGCGGTGGGTCGTCGGCACCATACCCCGACCTCTGGGGGCTCGTGTCACGACGCGGTGGAGATTCGGGTACGGTGGGTTACCTGTCCCGGTCTGTGGAGGTGTGCGGGTGTCCAGCGGTCGTTTCATCGTCGTGGAGGGCCTTGACGGCTCCGGAAAGACCACCCAGGCCCGGCGCCTGGTCAGCACCCTTCAAGCCACGGGGCACCTCGCGCGCTTCACCGCCGAGCCCTCGGGTCTGCCCATCGGAAAGCTCATCCGGCAGGCGCTCTTAGACCCAAGCCAGCTCGGCGAGGCGACCTTGCCCTACCTCTTCGCCGCCGACCGCCGAGATCACCTCGACCGCGAGATCCTCCCCGCCTTGGCCCGCGGCGAGGTGCTCGTGTGTGACCGCTACGTCGGCTCGTCTCTGGCCTACCAGTCCTTCAGCTTGCCGCTGGAGGAGGTCTGGTCGCTCAACGCACGTTTTCCTGCGCCAGATCTCACTCTCTTCATCGATCTGCCCCTCGAGGACTGCGCCGCCCGAGTGCGCGCCCGGGGCGCGGCCTTGGAGCGTTTTGAGGACATGGACCGCGCCTCGGCCTTGGCCGCGGCGTATGGCCTCTCCATGGCGACGCTCAAGGCCCGCGGTCACAAGGTCGTCGCCGTAGACGGCCACGGCCCCGCGGACGAGGTCGCCGCGCGGGTGTGGACCGAGGTGCTGCGGTGCCTCTGACCCTGCGTGACCTTGGCCGCGCCCCCTACGCCGAGGCCTACGCTCTGCAAAAAGCGCTGTTGGAGGCCCGCATCCGCGGCGAAGGCGAAGACGTCGCGCTCATCGTCGAGCACGACCCCGTCTTCACCCTGGGCCGCCGCCGCGGCGCCGCGGACAACGTGCTCGTCGCCGGGGACGTGCCCGTGATCCAGGTCGAGCGTGGCGGCGATGTGACCTTCCACGGCCCCGGCCAGCTCGTCGTCTACCCGATCCTCGCCCTGC
>Ga0209467_1003304_pt1 | contig 10585 bp, 8 predicted proteins | sample Higcelwee11metaG_FD_187175 | JGI IMG/M metagenome (GOLD analysis project Ga0209467, IMG submission 187175) | Freshwater pond sediment microbial communities from the University of Edinburgh, under environmental carbon perturbations - High... | ecosystem: Environmental > Aquatic > Freshwater > Pond...
GGGGTGCGGAGATTGGCACGTTATTAATTCGGCAAGAATCCAACAGATTCACGGTCCTCGAAAGCACGATTCGTTTCCAACGCTCGTAATAATATACGAACAGTAGAATTATGTCAAAGGGAAGTTGTGCAGGATGGGCTTGTGCAAAATTGGATATATATTCAATACTGACATACCGTTACTGGACAAAGGACACTCATGATATACAAGAAATACCTGATGGTAGCCATGTTCGTTGCCTCGTTTTCGGCACTCTGGGCTCAGGACTATTCCTTTGCCCCCGACATCATGCAACCGACAAGCTCCCAGAGCTTCAACCTGGCCGGCGGCCTTGAGGGAACGCTGTCCGGGCAGCTCACCTCGCGCGAGTTTATCGATTTCAGCTATACATCCGAGCATTTCGCCTTCATCGCAGCCACTTCGTTTCATCAGGACGACAAGTACTCACCTGACATAGCGAACATACCCGGCGGAACCCTGTTCAACAGCTATTTTTTGATGAACCAGGGCGGCATGGTCTTCAGGGCTCGAGAGATGGAGCTGCAGGTTGGACGGCTGGAACACCATGACGTGATAGACTCACCGTACAGCCTGTTCATATCGTCCAGGCGTAATCCAGCCATCATAGCGAACTTCCGGTATGAAAATGACTTTGCGTTCTATGAGACACGCTGGATTCAGCTGAACAGCAATTCTGCTGTAGTCACGCCGGCTTTTCCAGATGGGTTCCCGGATCGAGGCGCAGAACTCAAGACCTACGGCATCAAACTAGGGAACATGCGCTTCGGCTTCCAGGATGCCGCCGTCTATGCCGGCAAGTCCTTCGACCTTGAATACTTCATAAGCCCCATGCCCAATTACCTGATCCAATATGTCAATGGAACCGCCGGGCGGCCATGGTCAACCGGTGTCAACGAGAATGACGTGATGGGGTTCTTCTGGGACTGGAAGCCTACACCGGAAGCCTATCTCGACGCCCAGGTCTATATCGACGACGTAAGCATTTTTGGGCTCTTTGATAGTTCGGACCACCCCTGGAAGGCGGCCTATTCACTGGGCGGCAAGATACAGACAGACATCGGCACCTTCGCGCTACACCATGCGCTGGCCACGAAGTACGTCTTTAGCCGCACACGGGATGCTTCGGATGAGAACTATGAATACTCATATACCTACTACCCCGACACCAGGTTCCCGATGGCCGATGGCACACTTCGGCCAATATCAATAGAAGACCTGATGCTGGGCTACTATAATGGAGAGAACAACATCGCGTTCAGGCTTGATTATGATGGCACGTGGTATGGGATCCATTTCATATCGAATCTGGAATTCGTGCTTTCCGGGCCAAAATCGCCAACGAACTCCTGGCACGAATATACGAACTATCCCGCACCCGGTACCAAGCTCTTCGACTATTCCATCCTGGAGAAGAAGCTGGCGCTCAGCCTCCAGGCATCCAGGCGCTTCGGCGACTTCCTGGCCTTTGCCAACATGAGCACCAGCGTCGCCTTCAACGCGCTGGAGCTGCAGGAACCCTGGCCAGGGTCCGAAGGAACCGTTGGCGACACCATAAACGATGATGTCTGGATATGGCGCCCCGGCAACTCGACCGAATTCCTGTACTCAATAGGAATAGGAATCCGCTACGATGTTCCGGTCATGAAGGCGCTGGTAAAGTGATATGCATGCCATGACTATCTGCGAGGAGAACTCCAGGCGCCCGAGACCATCAGGCGTGGAGAGAATCCATCGGGCAGAATGTCGCCGCCGCCACCGACGGTCAGCCGCAAGCCAGCGCCAAGATCGCGGGAGAGTGCAAGGCCCAACCGTAGCAGCATGAACTCATAGGACACGCTCTGGGCCATATAGCTGGTCGTGGTCAGACTTATGGATGGATCACCATAGAGCAGCAAGCCCGAAAGCCCGATATCAAACAGGCCCGGAAGATGCGTCATGGTCCGAAGCTCGCCAGAAAGCCGGGCCGGGCCAAACGGCGAACTCAGAGGAAAAAGCAGATTGCCACCGTCCGCTCTGAGCCGGTAGATGGCGCGACTCAGCGCCACGTCATCCTGGAACGAACCCCACAGATAGTGTGTCGCCACCACCTCGGCATCGTAGTCCGTGCTGATCGACCCAAAATGGAATATTCCGGACGCGCCCCCCTGTATGGCCCAGATGGTCGGGATGCCGCTGTCATTGATGCCAAAGAGGTTGGCGTTCACCTCATCCAGGCCAAGCACCAGGTACTGGCGGTGCTCCGGAATCGCGGTGAGCTCAAAATCGAAGAGCAGCGTGAAATTGTTGGCACCTACATCGGCGTTGTGCACGCTATAGATCGGCAGGATGTCGCCAAGCTGAAACACGTTGTATGGCCTGGAGAACAGCGTCTGGGCGCCGATGCCTATCTTGAAATGATCTTCTGTCCAGGAGAAGTGCCTGGAAGAGAGCAGGATGTCCGAAATGCCGAAGTCGTAGCCCATGTCAGCCGGAAACAACGACGCGTCCAAATCGCCTATCGCTCTCCTGTTCTCCAGGGTCGCTATTACCTGGCTTATTTCGAGCTTGCCAATGGGCAGGCTATAGAATATCCCATCCAGATACGGCACATGCGTATCGATCTGCAGGCCGCTTAGTTGTGATGGCCCAAAATCAACTTTCTGCCGACCTATGCGAACAACGCCATCGAGCAGCGGGGCATAGAGCAGGCCTTCCGCCAGCATGTTATTCTCCGCGGCGAGCGGATTTCCTGCATATCCGAACGGTATGTTGGATTCGCTGGCATTTCTGAATTCCGAAATCAACCGTACGTTGATCATGACGCCAAGCCCTGATCTATTCTCTATACCTGTTGTCATCTCTGCAAAGGGCTGGATCAGCCGAATGCTGTCGATCGTGCCGAGCGGGTTTGGCCGATCGCTATAGACATACTGCGCCGAGATGTTCGCCTCAAAGAAGATGGATGCTGAAGTATCCGTGGCTTCCTGTGCGGCACCAAAGGTAAAAGGAGCAAGGAGGATGGCAACAAGGATTGCATAGCTTGCGCCGGACTTGCTGATGATCATGATGATGGCTCCTGTTTTGGGTTATCTGGCTCTATTAGAACGGTACTTTAAGCACCAATGATGCAATGAGCCCGAATTGGTATCCATCAAGGCTCTTTACCTGAATATCGTCATTGCTGGTGATATCGCTGATAAGGCCGTAATAGCTGCCTGCGGCTCCGTACATGTAGGGCACGCCAATCGTCGCGGTAACATATTTCCACGGGCTCCAGCTCAGGGCTGCCAGCACGGTACCAGATCCATCGACTATGGAATGTAGCCACCGTAAGCCAACGTCGATCGGCGTACCTGCAATGTTCTTCTGGCCCAGGGCCAATCCAAACTGCTGGTCAAGCACCCCGTGCTCATCGCCCTTGATATAATACTCACCGTATAGCCTCAGTTCGTTCCATTCCCGAAAGAATCCGCCGACGCCTTCATAGGAAGTCAGATCATCTTGATAGACGCCAACCATATCGGCCAGTAGATCCGTCTTCCAGACTACCTTCTTTATGGAGAGCAATCCCTTGTATCCATCGGCGTATCGATACAGAATTCCGGCGCTCCATAGCGTATCAAGGATGATCGCATCGGCCTTGGCGGCATACGACAGGTCGCCATAGGACTCGACCGTACCAGAGCCAAACGCATACGCGGACACACCATTGAGTACGGTGGGTGCGGAAAGCCGCAAGGAGAATCCATCAGCGCTGTTCGCCAACAGGTCTCCAGGGGTAAATAGCCGACCTTGTCCCCAGGATGAAAGGAACTCTCCGACTCTGACAAAGACCGCATCGCGGACGGTATAGTCGCAGTACAGTTCATCGATCGCGAAATTGTCCCACGAAAACTGCGCCGTAGCAGGCGTGAAGCTGGTGGAAAACTCACCGCGAATATGCGCCACGGAACTCGGCCGGATATCCAGAGCCGCCACGGCCTCTGCGTATGCCCCTATGCTGGCGCCAAAACCACTGCTGGGATCCTGCAAAGTAGGCCACCGAACATAGCCAATCGCGGCCCCACCTATGGCCCTGAAATAGCCGCTGGTCTTGATCTTCTCGTCCTTGTCGTAGAGCGTTCGATAATCAATGCCACTATCGACCACAACCGTGTCGGACTGCGGAGTATCGAACAGGGAGTCGACATTGTCCGATGGCGGGGCGTCCTGGGCGGAAACACTGACCAGGCTCGCGAACAAAGCGGCGAGGAGCATGCCGCCACACCGACGCATCATCATCGGCTCACCTTTTCGAGGTATTCCTTGGTATAGGTTGAATCGGGCAACCTCTTGAGCGAGGGTTTGGACACGGTCACCGTGGTCCTCTCGTATTCGATCTTTCCGGCTATGGTCCTGAATTTCAGATTGTCTATGATGACCATCGTCAATGGAAGCCATCGTTCCCCCAGTTTCTGGTAGCTGGGTATGGCCGTCGTTCGCATCAACTGGCCGGACAGGCTGTAGTCCTCCATCTTGCGAACCAGCCCATCTCCGGATACCCAGAGCTTGACCCTGGGAAACGATACGCGATCGTTGTTGGCTGACAGGTCAAGCACGGTACAATCGAATTTGCCAAGTTGCTCCCGCCCAGTCGAGGCGATGCCATAATCCTCGCTGAAATTGAAGCGATTGAAGTCTGAATTCCTGAAGCTGGAATTCTGAAATCGTTCCTTGGCGCTGGTAAAGGTGAAGCTCTTGCTCACCGGATCGTAGAGCCAGAGATTGTCGCCTTCCTTGAGATAGCCCTTGCCCTTGTCGGCGACCGGCTCAAGAATCAGTATCAGGAACTGACTCGTCCTGTCCCGGCGAAACATCGCCGCTACGGTCGTAGACGTCGAGCCGCCCGGATCCCGCTTGTCTATGCGGTATTCAGCCGACACATCGGTGTCGGTAAAGCTGACGAGCGAATCGACCTGCTTCAAGAGCGCCTTGCCACCGGCCGTACTTTGCGGCCAAGCCGTCACGATGCAGAGAGACATGGCCACAACTGCCAAGGAAGATATCTTGTTCATGTGTATCCTTATCATAAGGGTTGTTGCATCAATAACCACGAAGCAGTGCGCCGGGTAACGGTCGCCTCAGCCATTGGTGCGCATGGCGTCCGCGGGCCTGATGCTCCCCGCGGTTCGAGCCGGACCGAGCGCGGCAATCATGACCGCTATGATCATGGCCCCGAGATTCAGCGCCGCGGCCGACGCATCCACAAAGAAGCCAAGGTGACCGCCATTGGTAAACATGGCCGAGGCGGCGATCGCGCCGAAATCCACCAAGCCCAACAGCCAGAGTGCCACGCTTCCTCCCACCAGACCGATCAGGGAAGACACGCCTGCAAGCATCGCCGCTTCCACCACGAAAAGCGCTATCACCGCGCCTCGCTTCATGCCCAGGGCGCGCATCGTACCGATCTCCCTGGTGCGCTCGTACACCAGCACCCGGTAGGTATTCAGTATGCCGACCATCACAATCAATACGAACACAAGCAGCACAAAATAGCTGATCGCGGTAAACGCATCGAGTATGTCGGTGATCTGAGCCAGATGCGCATCCAGGGTCATGATCGCCATTGTCTCTTCCTGAATTCCGCTGCTCAACGCATCGCTCCGGTCCGACTTGCTGGAGAGCACGGGGAAGACCGCTGTCTCTGTAGAGAGTGTGGCATGCACCTCGTGCGCCAATTTTGTAAGATCGACGCCAGCCCGGCCATAGACGGCGATATCGGTGGCCGCGCCATCGGAACGCCCGAGCAGTGTGTTCAGATCCTGATTTCTTAGATAGGCGGCAAAACCGAAGAGGCTTGTTTCCTGGAATATGCCCCGAATGACCAGCGTGGCCGTATTGTACTGCCCCGTATCGGTGGTCAGGAACAGCTCCAGCGAATCGCCGACCTTGGCACGAAGCAAATCAGCGGCGGTCTGACTGACCAGGATACCCTTGGCGCCGCCATCGCCGAGCATGGCGTCCAGGCTGCCGGCCTGGAATTTCATGCCACGCAATTCCTGCGATTCAGAATCAAAGTCAATCCCTACCAGACGACGCTGTCGGATTGATTCTCCACCAAAAAAGAGCTTCGCATCCTGTCGGTAGTAGACCGTCCGCCTTGATATGGTCCTGGCATCGCGCAGCGAATGACGCAGCATGTCGATCAGCCCATCTGGATCGGAAATCCGCTGCGCCCTGTCGGGGTTGTACCCGGTGATGCTGATGTGGCCGGCGAAGTAGCGGGCGGCTTTGGCACGGACCGTATCCAAAGCACCCGCGGTGGCACCGCTTATAATCGTTATCAACGCGAATCCTATGGCAACGGCCAGGCCAATTACCGCGTATCGCTTGCGTTGAAGCAGGAGATTTCGAATGGCCAGGAAAAATATCATCGATACAACATCCTGACTGCGGAGTGTACCATATCGATATCAGAGCTGACTATCATCTTGCGGCTCAGGACGCATTCATGGCGCTGACTGGTTGAATCTTCATGGCAAGCGAGACCGGATAGATCCATGCGAGGGCGCCAACGATCGCGGCCATGCCAAGGTGCAGCAGTGCGCTCCTCATGCTGACCACGGGGCGTATCAGATCTCCGCCAAACAGAGAAATTAACAGGGGGTTGGTGACCCTGATGCCAACCCGGGCCGCATAGAGTGAAACGGCAATTCCGACGATGATGCCGGCCAGCGCGGCCGCCATCGTCAGCACCATCGATTCCGCTATGAAAAGGCTGCGTATGAATCCCGCTCTGGCACCGATTCCACGCATGGTACCGATCTCCGCCGAACGCTCCAGCACCGATATCACCAGGGCATTCATGATGACGAGTATCGCACCCAGCACCACAAAGCCGATGCCGATGTAGAAGGCGCCCTGGACCGCGAACAGGGCCTGCGCGCTGGAGCCGGCGGCGGTGCGCCAATCAAGCACACGGACATCCCAGTGCTCGGCCATTGCCAGCTCGCGCAACGATCTGATCATCCGTGCATCCTGCCCATCCTGAGCCTTGAACAGCGCAAAGCTCCATGCGGCCGCATCCGGGCTGACCACGAGATTGCGTTTGGTCGTGTCGGCCAGCGTGTTTGCCAGAGCGTCCAGAGACATACCAGCTTCGGTTGGTGCGTTGACCTGATCCGTAGCGGCGCCAAACAGGTCATCCAGATTTCCGGTACTGTCGCTGCTGGAAGCGGGTGACGACGCAGAGACATATCCCAGCGTGTAATCGACCAGACCGCGCACGATGGTCGGATCGGCCAATACGAGTCGATCGATTACCTCGGTGCCGGCAGGATAGACATGAACACCGGCAAAGTGCCCAGCGCGCACCTTGAAGCTGCCGTTGCTATACATACTGAACGTGACAGGCTCGCCGATCTCAAGCTTCCGTCCGATTCGCTTCTCCAAGTCCGAAGCCAGACTCGCATTGATGAATACCCCGCCCGCCTGCACCTCGTTCACGTCTCCGCGCTGAATGGTAACGGCTGAACAGACAGAGAAATAGGTTGCAGGATCGATGCCAAAGACCGGCACATTGATGGAGGCTCCGCCGACACTCATCCTGGCAGCGGCCGACACCAGCGGAGTCCAGGCGGCAAGGCCTTCAAGCTGGTCAAAGTGAGTGGATATTGCCGAGAACCCGCCGATTGCCGGTATGGATTCATAGTCGCTGACTATCGGCACCTCGCTGCCGAACAGGCCATACGACACATCTTCATGCGCGCTCATCACCGCATCGCCCGTCACACTGTTCACAAAGGTGGCCCGCAAGCCCTGGTTGGTGCTCTCGAATACGGCATTCGCGACAAAGAGGATGGCGACGCCCAGCATTATCAGCGTTCCTATGGTAAGGCTCTTCCTGGTATGCCTGGTCAGATTGCGTATGGCGAGCTTGAGTATCAGCATCGACTCTCCGTCTTGAGGCTCCGGTATTCTATCTCTTCAAGCAGGCTCCGATTGACCGCGAGCAGATCAGCCAGAAAGGCGGTTATCATCGTCTGAAACCCGATTCCCAGAAGTATCGAGGCCAGGATCAAGGATTGGACATGGCCATCTCCCATGCCATGCAGGGCAAACACCAGGTATCGGACCCCGAGCAGCACGCCCAGCGAGAAGACGATCAGGCCTGTCTTCATAAAGAATCTGAAAGGCTTGTACACGACGAATATCCGCAGCATCGTCATGACCGATTTCCTGATATAACTCGGAATGCTCTTGACGAGACGCGATGGCCTCAGGTCCGCGTTGACGCCGATGGGTACATTGATGACCATCATGTTCTTCATGCCGGCCTGAATGATGGTCTCGAGGGTATAGGTATATTCGTTGAAGACATGGAGGCGCATGGCAGCGTCCCGGCTTACGGCCCGGAAGCCGCTCGGGGCATCCGCGACATCTGTCTTGCTTACCATCCGGACGACCGCGCTGCCCAGCCACTGCAGGGCCTTCTTGATGGGCGAGAAATGCTTGATGGCGGTTATCGGACGGGCGCCGATGACGATGTCCGCGAGCCCATCCAGTATGGGGCCGGTAAGCAGGGGGATGTCGCTCGCCTTGTATTGGTTGTCTGCGTCGGTATTGACGATGACATCGGCTCCGAGTTCGATCCCTGCCCGTAACCCCGCCATGTAGCCGCGCGCCAATCCACGGTTGCGCTTGAAGCGCACGACATGATCGACACCGCAGCGCTTCGCCACCTCCACCGTGGTGTCGGTGCTGCCATCGTCTATGATGAGCCACTCCACCTTGTCAAAACCCGGCACTGTTCTGGGCAGCTCTGCCAACGCTATGGCGAGGGTTGCGGCCTCATTGTAGCAGGGTATCTGTATGATAAGCTTCATCGCAGGCCTTCCTCGTCCAGCATCATTCTTGTTCATCCGTTTTCGCGGTAGGTTCGGTTGCCACCGCGGGCAAGTCTCCCACCTCAACCAGATCAAGCCGGAATGGCAATCGTCGAGCCACAATAACACTGGGATGACTTTTGATATCCCCATTCACGGAGAGACAGAGATACTGGGAGCCACTACAAAAAACGGGTATCGGTTCAGGGGCGCGACCGTCAATGAATTTGTCAATGTCCAGAAAAAATGCCGCACAGGTCTGAAGAGCACTACTCCCCGCAAGTCCCTTGCTCGATACAATCGGTACTCCATCGGCGTAGGCTTGATTTATCATGAGCCTGTACCGTTCGTTCAGGGCGAAGGGATGCGCCGCAGGATCGAAAGGGGAATGCGCGTAGAGGCGCAATCGGTCCGGCAGAATTGGCAGCGAGAATACGATGCCGACACCGAAGGCTCCCAGCGCCAGGACGACCAGGAACGTTGAAGGCGCGCCGATCAGTCTCAGAGCTCGCCCCGTTCCGGGAAATCGTCGCAAGGCACCTTCCGCCAGAAAGGCCAACGTCAGGAAGACGGGGACCAATACCACGCTGAAATAGCGGTTGATAAAGCTCTCGGCTGGTGTTATCGGATGCAATCCTTTTACGGCTATCGTAATGAAGAAGAAGAAGCTCAACGCGCCAAGAATCAGGCCCTTTACACCGCGGTCGCGGCCTTTGACAAGGTACCAGATGGAGCCTGCACCAAAAATCACGAACGGAACGCTCCAATATGGCTGCAGGTTGTCTGGCGCATATCGCTGCAACAGGTCGATGAGGCGCGGTACGGTAAAGGAATCAGTATGAAAGTGCTTCTGCGTGATGATTTCAAGTTCGCCCAGTCTGTATGGGGTAAGACCGGCATACAACGCGGTCTCCACGAGAAACAGACCAAAGAGCAATCCAGCCATCATCCAGGCATGTCGCGGCCTGCGCTTATAGAGAAGTATCGCAAGAAAAAGACCAGGCACCAGGAACAAATTGGTAATCTTCGTCTCATAGGCAACGAACATCCAGAGCGTCGCCCACAAGAGAGGTCTGAAACGTTGATTCCCCTGATCCATGTATTGAACAAAATATCGCAAGACCAGCAACATGTAAGTAATAGAGAAGACCTCTGGTCGTACCTGGCTCCCGCCCCGAATCATGTAGGGAAACAGGATCAGGGCAAGCGCCGCCATGAATCCCGTGATCCTGCCGCGCAGCCGAAATCCCAGAGCGTACGCCAGTCCCGCCTGCAGCATGCAATTCAGAACCGGCATTACATAATAGACATTCGGATGAATGCCCAATACAGACTGGGCCGCCGCGACGGGTAGGATGACCGCGTATCGAGTCGTGCGATGCGATAGCTCCGGATACGGAAGGCCCTGGGAAATGGCTCGAGCCGACTGCCAGTAGTCACGCTCATCCACTCCGGTATTGATCATCATGATCGTGGCCAGCCTGAAGAGCAGGGCGAAAACCACGAGTCCCGCGATGACGATTCGATCGTCCCGTGCCATTGCAGCTTGTCTCATAGTCCGTGACTCCCCACCTTGTCGTTCGAAACGAACTCGAGTGCCTTCTGCAGCTCTTCAACATAAAGACCCGCGATGCGCGGCCAGGCGAAGGAATCAGCCGCGGCCGCGACACGATCACGGTCCGGTTCGGCCGATTCGATGGCAGCCGCAAATGCTCCAGAAT
>Ga0209467_1003305_pt1 | contig 10585 bp, 7 predicted proteins | sample Higcelwee11metaG_FD_187175 | JGI IMG/M metagenome (GOLD analysis project Ga0209467, IMG submission 187175) | Freshwater pond sediment microbial communities from the University of Edinburgh, under environmental carbon perturbations - High... | ecosystem: Environmental > Aquatic > Freshwater > Pond...
CGAACTATAAGCTGAGCTTCGACGCGCTTCGCTCGAATCTCGCGGGGCTGGACGGCTGGATTCTCGTCCTCGATACCAAGGGCATCAATGTCTGGTGCGCGGCCGGCAAGGGCAGCTTCGGCACGGCGGAACTTGTGTCGCGAATCGCCAAAGTGAAGCTGGCCGATCTCGTCTCGCATCGCGGCCTCATACTGCCTCAGCTCGGCGCGCCGGGCGTCTCGGCTCCCGAAGTGCTGAAGAAATCGGGCTTCCGTGTCGAATGGGGCCCGGTGCGCGCCGCCGACATAGGGGCATGGCTGGCCGCTGGCCGCGTCAAAAGCGCCGCCATGAGCGAGGTCATCTTCAATTTACGTGATCGCATGGCTGTCGCTCCCGTGGAAATTGTCCATTCCTGGCCGATAATTCCCGCGGCTTTGGCGCTGGCCGCCGTTTTCGCCCTTCCCGCGAAGGGCTGGCTGGCGCGGGCGATCCCCGCCGCGATCCTCCTCATCGGCAGCATTCCGATGGGAACGATGATTTTCCCGGCCCTGCTTCCCTGGCTTCCATCGAGGGCTTTCGTGGTCAAGGGCGCCGCGCTGGGAGCGGCCTGGGCCCTGTCCTGCGCCTTTATCTTCCATATACCAATTCTGGCCGCGGTTGGGGGAATCCTTGTCGCGACGCCTGTCGTCGCTTTTCTCGCCATGAACTTCACGGGAGCATCGACCTACACCTGCCAGCCGGGAGCCCTCCTGGAAGTGGACAGGAGTTTTTGGCCTATGGTCTCGTCGCTAGCCCTGGGGTTTGTGGCGGCCGGCGCCTCGCGGCTCTTCGGTTTGTAGGAGAAGAAATGACCCTGACCTATATGAAAAACGGCGAAACGCTCAGCCTGGACGGCGAAACATGCATCGGCTGCGGAGCTTGCGTGGATGTGTGTCCGCACGCGGTCTTCCGGATCGAATTGGGGAAAGCCCTGATCGTGTCGCGCGAGACCTGCATGGAGTGCGGCGCCTGCGCGCGCAATTGCCCGGTGGGGGCACTGTCGGTGAAGGCCGGTGTCGGCTGCGCGGGAGCCATCATCATCGGGAAACTGCGCGGAACGGCGCCCGACTGCGGCGGCGGGTCATGCTGTAATTCTACTACGTCCTGCTGCTGATAGCGCGATCAAGCGTCGAAATAGACCGCGTCGGGGCGGGCTATGACAAAGGCCGTGACCGAGTGCTCGGGATCGAGCTGATGGCCCTCGGTGGCGCGAAGACCAATGCGAGAGGCGTCGAGAATATCAAGGAGGGCGTCCTGGTACTCGGTGCCGGGACAGGCGGGAAAACCGAAAGAATAACGCTTTCCCTTCGCAGGCGCGCCAGCCGCGGCTATTTCAGCCGCTATCCTGTCGTGGACCCACTGCGCGGCCGCCTCCGCGATGGCCGAACCGAGGCCGTGAAGACGCCAATACTCCTCTAACCTTCCTTCCTCTTTCAGCGTGCGGGCCGCGCGGGCTATTCCAGGTCCGGCTGTCGCGGCGAAGAAGGCGATCGCGTCTTTTTCGGGCGAAAAATAGGAGGCTAGAGATCTACGCTGTCCGTCGCGCTCGGCAGGAAAGGGCAGAACCCAGGGTGTAACCTGGCTGGTGGTCTGGATGGCGAGACTGGTTTCGCCGTCGCGGCGGCAATTAAAATAACCGTAGATGGCTTTCGGTTCCGCGAGATTCCCGGCCGCGGGGAGAAGGCGTTCAAGCTCACGTTCAGCCTCGGCGTACTCTTCGCGGCGGTAGCCCCAGCGGGAAGAGAAGAGCACCTTGCGTTCCAGGCGGGAGAGGATTTCGTCGAAGGGGATGGGGATCGCGCCCGAGGCGCCTTCGAAGGGGAGTTCGAACGCCGGGCTGGTCTTGGGCGCTATTGGAGCTCCTTCGCGCGAGCTCGAAACTGAGGGTCGTCGGTTGCGGCTGGCATCCACGGCAGAAGTTCTCGGCCCGGTTTTGGCCGTATTTTTCGCGTCCAGGAATTCGTCCAGGGCTTTCGCGGCCGCGAAGGCATCCGCGCAGGCGAGCACCAGGCCGGGATGGTTGGGCTCGACTTCGCGGGACACGAAGGAGGGATCGACGGCCGCGCCTCCGCAGAGGACGAGACTCCGGGAGCCTACGCTCTGGAGCGCCTCACAGATGGTCTTCATTTCCGAGAGGGAGCGGGAGAGAAGGCCCGAAAGGCCGACAGCCACGGCGCTGTCGCGCTCGCCATCGCTGCCGTCGCGGCTTCTGCCGAGGGCCGCTTCCACGATGGCCGAAGCCGGCACGTTCGTGCCCAGGTCGATTATGCGCCAGCCCGAACAGCCAAGGATGGCCGAAACTATGTTCTTGCCGATGTCGTGGAGATCGCCCTTGACGGTCGCCATGACGACAGTGCCCTTGCTGGTCGAGGCTGATGTCGCGGCTATTGCGGAAAGCGCGCGGTGCGCCGCTTCCGCCGAGCGGAGGACGAGGGGAAGGGAGAGAAGGCCTTCGTTCCAGAGCCTGCCTGATTCGGCCATGGAAGCCGTCACGGCGGACGCGAGACGAGCCGCCCCTTCCGTTTCGGCGAGCCGCCTTCCCTCCACTTCCGCGCGTGCCGCGTCGCCCCGGGATAAAGCCGCGGCGAGCGCAGTTGCGGGATCCTGCGCCAGCTTAGGCGCCGCCGCCCCTGAGGCGGCCGGCTCAGCGACGCCGACGGCCAAAGGTTTTTGCGCGTTTTTACTTCCGTCCTTTCCCCTGTTCGCGGCCCAGGCCAGGAGATCGTCCAACCTGTCCCCCGATGCGCTTGCGCCGGGTTCAGCGCTTGCGCCGGGTATTGTATCCGCGAAGCCGAGGGCCCTGAGGGCGACGGCGCGCAGTTCGGGGTCGATGGACTCGGGCGCCGGGATGCCGCCTGTGTCCATGATGGCAGCGTCGAGGCCAGCGCGGACGGCAGCTTCCACGAAAAGGGAAGTCACCGCCGGTCGTGTCGCCTTGGGAAGTCCGTAAGACACGTTGCCCACCCCGAGGACGGTGAGGGATCCCGGACAGGCCGCCTTAATCGCGCCGATCGCCTCGATGGTGGTCGCCGCGTCGCCTCCGGCCGCGATCGTGAAGGTGAGCGGGTCGAAGAGAAGCGCCTGCGGCTGAAGGCCGAACTCCGTCGTGGCGATTTTGTAGAGACTGCGGCAGATGCGCGTCTTTTCGGCCACTGAGCGCGCGGGCCCGGCGCTGTCCATGGCCAGACAGACGACAGCGGCGCCGAACTCCGCGGCCAGGGCGAAGACGCGCCGGGCCCGCTCGGGGTCCTCGAGGCTCGTCGAGTTGAGCAAGGGGCGGCCGCCGACGAAGGGCAAGGCGCGCGCCAGAACCTCGGGATCGCCTGAATCGAGACAAAGCGCCGACTGTGCCCTCGGGGCGATGAGCGAGACGAGACGCTCCAGGTCGGCTGCCTCGTCCCTTCCCGGACGGGAGAGATGGAGATCGATGGCCGCGGCGCCGCTCGCCTCCTGCGCCAGGGCCTTGTCCGCCATGCCCTCGAAGTTCTCGGCGTCGAGGAGGGCGGCAAAAGCCGCCGAGCCGGCCGAATTGGCCCTTTCGCCGATCCTGAAGAGACCGGGACCTATGCCCCGCGCCCTGTAGAGCGAGGAAAGGGCGGGCTTGGGAGCCGATCTCGCCGAAGCTGGCGGCCTGTCGGAGAGGCGCGCGTGGAGAGCGGCGATATGGGCTGGACCCGTGCCGCAGCAGCCGCCGACGATGGCGAGCCCGAAGCGCCTGGCAAGGACCTCGACTTTTCGCGCGAAAATTTCGGGACCGAAGGGGTAGGAGGTGCAGCCGTTCACCGAGCAGGGCAGACCGGCGTTGGGCATGAAGCAGATAGGGTATGGAGAGAGAGCCGCGAGCTCCTCGAGGGAGCTTGCGAGTTCGTCGGGGCCGCCAGAGCAGTTGAGGCCGAGGGCGAGGGGCGCGAAGGGCGAGACAATGGCGACAAAGGCCGCGATGTCGGTCCCTGCCAGCATCCTTCCCCGCCCGTCCACGGTGGCGGAAACGATGAAGGGAAGCCCGCGTCCGCCTTTCGGGCTGCGGAGCGCCGCGATGGCCGCCTTAATCTGGAGCGGGTCCTGACAGGTCTCGATGATCGCCAGATCGGCGCCTCCGTCCGCGAGGCCGCGTGCCTGGGGGAGATAGGAGGCGAGAAGTTCGGCGTAGGTGGATGAGCCCAGGGAAGGCGGCGCGTCGCCTGGCCCCATCGAACCCGCCACGAGGCCGCGTCGTCCCCCCGTACCCGCGTTTCGCGCGGCCTTCGCCGCGAGGCCGGCCGCCGCCTTATTCACGGCGTACGACAGCGCCTCAGCGCCGCTATGCCAACAACCCCCGGCGCCGCCAGCCCAGCCCTCGGCGTAAGGTTCGAGGTCGCGCGCGCTGGCCGAAAAAGTGGCCGTCTCGACGAGATCCGAGCCCGCGTCGAAATATGCCTTGTGCAGCGCTTCCAGGATGTCGGGGCGTTCAAGGGGAACGAGGGCCAGGCGCCCTCCCGCGGCGACTTCGGGCGCGAGGGCTTCCAGCGCCGTGCCTGTCGAACCGTCGGCCAGGGTCAGCCTGTCGCCGAACATCGACCTGAGGCGCGCGTCGTGAGCGGCGCCATCGGAGACGGCGCCGCTCACGACGCGCCGCCTTTCGGCCCGAAAAGCGCGTCGAGTATCCACCGCGTTCCGGCGCCGCGCCCCATCGTGAAAAAGTGCAGGCCAGGAGCCCCGGCATCGAGAAGTTCCCGGCAGAGCCTTACCGTCCATGCTATGCCCGCGGCCTTCTCTTCCTCGGGACTTCTGGCCTCCCTGAGGGCGCTCACCAGTCCCCGCGGGAGATCGACGAAGAAGGTGCGCGGGATCATGTCCAGGCTCGAAGCCTTGAAGAGCGGCTTTATGCCAGGCAGGACGGGCGCGTCGATACCCATATCGCGGAGGCGCCGCACGAGCTCTATGTAGGGCTTCGCCTCGAAGACCATCTGCGTGATGGCGAAACTAGCGCCAGCGGTTATCTTCTCCGCCAGGTGCCCGATATCGGCCTCGAGGTTCGGGGCGGCGAAATGTTTCTGGGGATAGGCGGCGACGCCCATGGTGAAAGCCGTGGGCTTGCCCTCTGCCGGCGGCGTGTACTCGCCAGAGTTCAGCCTTGAAATGTGGGCCACAAGATCCGAAGCGTGGGCGTAACCCTCTTCGCCTGAGCCTCCGCCCGCCGGGGAATTCCGTGCGGCGGCCTGGCCCGCCGGGGTAAAGCGATCGTCGCCCATCACGACGAAGAGATCGCGGAAGTTGGCGTAGTGGAGGTCTATGAGAAGGTCCTCGACGTCGAGCCTGTCGGCCATCCCCCCGACGATATGGGGCACGGTCGTCAGACCGAAGGCGTCCCGCAGCGCCACGGCAGTTCCCAAGGTGCCAGGCTTCGTCCGCAAGGCTACCCGCCGCGGCCCATCCGCCGAATCGGCCCAGGCCTTTCCGCCCGGGTGGTCTGTCACCGAAATGAAGGAAGGGTTGTGCGGCGCGATGGTCTCCACGGCCGCCATGATCGATTCCAGATCGCCTCCGCGGGGCGGCGGGACCACCTCGATGGATACGCATCGACCTGACGCGAGGGCCTCGAGAATGCTCGAAGGGGAGGAAATGTTCCGCTTTTTCGCGGTGGCATCGGAATTTACACTCATAGGATTTCGCCGATCCTAGCACGCGACCGTCGAGGGGTCAAGCGAAGCGCGACCAGGCGAAGCGGGACTCGATGAAGCGCGACCAGGCATCAGTCCGACGCGGGAATCGCGTATTGACAGTTCATTTGTGATTATGCATAGTAACACAATCTTGAAGCGGCTGGGGATAGCGCGGATCATCGCGGCCCCTTAGCCATTCCATTGGAGGAATAGCGTCCATGAGCGAAAGAGACGGTCGCGTGGGTATGATATGTGACATGAATATGCCCCGGCCTGCTTCTTGCGCGCGTCGCGACGCAGGGTACGGACGGGGCGGTTTCTAGGCGGCCCCAAGGGAGGCCGCGGCGTTTCGCGCCACGGAGGCGCGACCGGAGGCCCCATGCCCGTAAGAATTCCAGACGATCTTCCCGCCGCGCGACAACTCGAAGAAGAAAACATTTTCGTGATGACGAAGGAGCGCGCCTTCCACCAGGATATCCGCGAGCTCAGGATCGCCGTCCTCAACCTCATGCCCACCAAGATAGTCACCGAAACCCAGATACTGCGCCTTTTGGGCAATTCGCCGCTCCAGACTGACATACGCTTCATCCGCATGGCGACTCACGAGTCGGCCAACACCCCCATCGAGCATCTGGACGCCTTCTACGAACCCTTGGACGAAATACTCGAGGAACGTTTCGACGGCCTCGTGATCACCGGCGCCCCCGTCGAGACCATTCCCTTCGAGGAAGTGGACTACTGGCCCGAACTTGTCCGCCTCATGGACTGGTCCACGACCAACGTCTGGTCCACCCTCCACATCTGCTGGGGAGCCCAGGCGGGGCTCCACCATCACTACGGCATCGACAAGCGGCCCCTTCCTGAAAAAATGTTCGGTCTCTATCGGCACAGGACCCTCGATGCCAGGGAGCCCCTTCTCAGGGGCTTCGACGAGGAATTCTACGCCCCGCACTCACGGTACACCGAGGTCGACGCCGATGAAATCGCAGTCATTCCCGACCTCAAGCTCCTCGCCACTTCCGAGGAAGCGGGCGTCTACCTCGCGGCCTCGCGCGACGGGCGCCGTGTCTTCGTCACGGGCCACCCCGAGTACGACAGGCTGACCCTCAAGGCCGAATACGACCGCGACATCGCGAAGGGGATGGCGATAAAGGTGCCGGTCAACTATTTCCCTGACGACGACCCGAAGCGCGAGCCTCTCGTGACCTGGCGCTCCCACGCCCACCTTCTCTACGCCAACTGGCTCAACTACTGCGTGTATCAGGAAACCCCTTACGACCTCGCGGCGATCAACCTCCCTCGCGGAGGAACACCTTGAGCGAGAGAGACGGCAGACTGGGTATGATATGCAGCATGACAGGGCCCCGACCGGCTCATGGCGCGCGTCGCGACGCCGGAGGCGGACGGGGCATATTCCAGGCGGCGGCCCAAAGGGCCGCCGCCTTCTCACCCGCGCCCTCGCGGCGCGCAAGGAAACTACCATGGCCGAAAATAGAAAACATTCCTTCGAGACAATAGCCGTCCAAGCCGGACATAGCCCCGACCCGACAACCCTCTCCCGCGGCGTTCCCGTCTACAGGACTTCTTCCTTCGTCTTCAAGAGCGCCGAACACGCGGCCAACCTCTTCGGACTCAAGGAGTCGGGAAACATCTATTCACGAATGGGCAATCCTACCAACGATGTCCTCGAGGCGAGGGTGAGTCAGCTTGAGGGCGGCGCCGCTTCGGTGGCGGTCGCTTCGGGCACGGCGGCGATCTTCAACACGGTCGTCACCATCGCGAAAGCGGGCGACGAAATAGTCTCTGCCACCAATCTCTACGGTGGCACCTACACCATGTTCGACGCCATCCTCCCCGACCTGGGTATCGTCACGAGGTTCGCGAACGTCCTCGAGCCCGCCTCCTTCGAGGCGGCCATCAATGAAAAAACCCGTCTTCTCTATATCGAGACGATAGGCAACCCCGTCCTCGACCTGGCCGACATCGACGCCATATCGGCGATCGCTAAAAAGCATCATCTGCCCCTGGTCGTGGACGCCACCTTCACCACACCTTATCTATTGAAGACCATCGAACACGGCGCCGACATCGTCATCAACTCCCTCACCAAATGGCTGGGCGGACACGGCACGGCGATAGGCGGCATAGCGACGGACGCGGGTACCTTCGACTGGTCCGACCCCAAGTTCACCCTGTTCAACAGCCCCGACAAGAACTACCACGGCCTCCGCTGGGCCATCGACCTCCCGCCCGAGCTCAGGAAGATAGCCTTCGCGCTGCGCTTCAGGACGGTGCCCCTGCGCAACCTCGGCGCCTGCCTTTCGCCGGACAACGCCTGGATCTTCCTCCAGGGCATCGAAACCCTCCACGTCCGCATGCCGAAACATGTCGAGAACGCCCTCGCCGTCGCGAAATTCCTCAAGAATCACCCCAAGGTCGCCTGGGTGCGCTATCCCGGCCTCGAGGGCGACGCCTCCTACGCGCTCGCCCAAAAACTCCTGCCGAAGGGAGCGGGCGGCATGGTCGTGTTCGGTGTGAAGGGAGGAAGGCCGGCGGGCCAGAAGTTCATCGAGTCGCTCAAGCTCTTTTCGCACCTGGCGAACGTCGGCGACGCCAAGAGCCTCGCGATCCACCCGGGAAGCACGACCCACTCGCAGCTCACCGACGAGCAGCAGATCGACTCGGGCGTCACGCCCGACCTGGTGCGCCTGTCCATCGGCATCGAGAATGTCGGGGACATCATCGCTGACCTGCAGCTCGGGCTCGCGGCGGTCTAGGAGAAAAGAAGGGCGCATGACGCTTTTAAAAGCCGTGCGCCCGATATGAGGCAATAATCGTTACTTATTTTCGCGCGATATCCAGCCGCTCGAGCAGCGCCTTGAAGGCGGAACCCTGTTTCTTGAGTTCGCGCGAGCCTCTCGTGATCTTGCAGAGGGAAAGGCCGAGTTCTTCGGCTATCTTGCGCTGGGGCATGCCGGTCGACAGTTCCTTGACAAGGGCCCAGCGCTTGGCCATTTCATCGGCTTCGGCCGGGGTGAGGAGCGAATAGAGGAATTCTTCGATGAGGGCAGCGTCGGCGCCTTCGAGGGCGCGGGCCATCTCCGCGATATTGTGACGCATCAGTTCAGGATTTCTGGGCATTACCCTACTATACCATTATTTCCCGTTTTTGTGCGACGCTTTCCGCGCGGCTCGGCCTCACTCCATCTCGAAGACAACGACCACCGAGGCGTTCACCTCGATGCTGCCCGGGGAAAAAGCTTCCTGGTCGCCCGCTCCCATCGATTTGGCGAGATAGAGCCTCGAGTCGGGCGCGCGCATGGAATAGCCCTGCTCTTCGACGCTGATGGCCTTGCCCAGCTTTCTCCCGAGCGTCTCAGCCATGGCCTGAGCCTTCAGCGCGGCATTGGCGACGGCCTTCTTCAGCGTTTCGACGCGAAGGACATCCTCGTTCTTCTTGCGGTAATCCAGGCCGCGTATCTCGTTGGCCCCAGCGCTTACCGCCGTCTCCACTGCCTGGGCCACGAGTTCCGTGTCTTCCAGCGTCACCGTCACGCCCGTCTCGCCCCTGTACCCGATGATGAGATTCTGCTTGGAGGGCCGTTCGTCGTAGACGGGTGAAATGCGGAAATTGCTCGTCCGTATCATCTTTTTTTCGATGCCGAGGGCGAGCAGCGAGCTTATGACCTTGTCGGCCGAGGCCATCACCGCCTCCCGCGCCGCGAGGGATGTCTTGGCCTGCTGGACGATGGCTAGATTCAGGAGGGCCATGTCCGCCTCGACGCTCGCGATGGCTTCGCCGGTGACCCTGATAGTCGGCGTCTGGGGCAGGGTCTGGGGCGTGGTCTGGGCCCCGATGGCGAAAACGGCTAAAGCGAGGAGAGCGATCGAGATTGATTTCTTCATTATATACCTCCGGAATTCACGGAACGAAAAATGGGACGTCATCGTCAGAAACAAATATACAGCTTTCCGGTATCGATCTGTATGAAAAAAGGACTGCCCTTTCCCGGGCAGTCCTTTTTCTTGTTTGAAGCAAGCGTTGCTTGAGACAAGCAGCGCGAAATTCTCAGCGGGTTCCCGCGAAGCTCGACGCGTTCTCACCGGCAATCCTTCCCGAATTGTAGGCGTAGCCCTGGGTCACGCCCACGATCTCGTAGTAGGGATAACCGTACATGCCGCCGCCGTCCTGGCCGGCGACATAGAGGCCAGGAATAACCTTGTTCTGCTCGTTCAGCGCCTCGATGCGCTCGTTGATCCTGATTCCGCCGATGGTCCCGAAAATGGCCGGCTCCATGCGCAGCGCGTAGTAGGGACCCTTCGCTATGGGCGTGAGCCAGACCGGGTCCTTGTAGAACTCCTCATCTTTCTTCTGATCCACGGCCGCGAGATAGCGGCTCATGGTCGTGGTGAACTCGCCCTGGGCGAATCCCGCCGCCTTCTCCAGCTCCTGGAAGCTGTCGGCCTTGAACGCGACGCCAGCGTCGAGGGCCTGCTGCATTTCCATCTTGATCGTCGTGAAGGGAACTATCGCGCGCGAGCGCCAGCCGATGCTCTTCATGAGTTCGGCGGTTTTTTCCGCCCCGACGATGCCCGGGTAACCCTTGGTTTCGAGGGTGTCCAGGGTGGCCTGATCGAAAACGACGAAGAAGGAGCCGGCCGTCCTGATCGCCGAGGCGCCCTTCGCGAGGGGCTGGCTCGCGCAGATGCCCTCGTCCATAAAGCGCTTGCCTTCCATATTGACCTGGAGGAGGCCGCCATAATTCATGTATTTCATGAAGTAGCTGTTGAAGTCCAGCGTCGTGCTGGCCGCGAACTCGGTGAGGTGAGGCTGGATTTCGGGGCTCAAGCCGGCTCCAGCGCCGAGAGCCATGTTGATGCCGTCGCCCTCGTTCGAGGAGTTCCCGCTCAGGTAGTAATTGTCG
>Ga0209467_1003307_pt1 | contig 10580 bp, 9 predicted proteins | sample Higcelwee11metaG_FD_187175 | JGI IMG/M metagenome (GOLD analysis project Ga0209467, IMG submission 187175) | Freshwater pond sediment microbial communities from the University of Edinburgh, under environmental carbon perturbations - High... | ecosystem: Environmental > Aquatic > Freshwater > Pond...
TTGTACTTAAAAAATGGTGTCCGATGTGCCTGGGTGTTCAGTTGATATTGATAATTGAGTTTATATTACTGTTACCCCTGTTTTCACAATTCAGTTTTTCTTTCAACGCTTTATCCGACCTTATCCTGATATTCCTTATTACCGGTATCATTTACACCTTATTTATACTGTTTACAAGGGAGAAAATATCAAATGAAATGCATTATTATAAATATCTGGGATTTAAGAAAAATCCTGATATTCTGAGAATCCTCCTTTATAATCAAATGCATTATGATATTCCGCTCACGGAAACCAGTCTGGTTTTTGGAGAAAAAAATGCGCGACTTAAGATAACTGCCTTCTTAAGTCTTCATTGCTCTCATTGTGCAAGAGCATTTGAGAAGATCAGGAATATGCTTAAGGATGAAGAAGACCTGCTTATAAATCTGGTGTTAATGACATCTGACGATAGCATGCTTACAACTTTATATAATTATCACCGGGTGGGTGAAGATATAGAATCATTAAGACTACTGGATCTGTGGTTTAACGCTGATCCTTATTCAAGGACAAGGGTAACTGATGACCTGTGTATTCCGCAGGATAGCGATATTACAGGTAAGATTAATGAAGCAAACGGGCGTCTTTTTAAAGAGTGTAATGTTTTAGGCACTCCTACTTTTTTCATTAATGGTTATAAACTTCCAAATCAGTATGATATTGATGATATAAAGTACTTCAGAGAGTTTTTTAAAGAGAAAGAGGAACTCTTAATGGAAAAGTATACTGTAAAATAATTAACAAAAAATTTAAAAAGTAATTATAAGACCATCAAACAATACAAATTGGAAAGAGAAGGGCAGAAAGCTGCTCTGTGCACTGTGCTCTGAGCCCTGTGCCAACGCTCTCTGCCCCGACCTTTCTCTAACAAGAAAGGAGGTATACTGGCAAAGATATAATTTTAACCGGAAAGGCTGCCAGACCTTGTATGAAATTCATAATTAAAACAAGAAAGATGATGATTAACAATTAAAACAAAAAAAAATGAAAAAGCTTAATAAATTACAGATAAATCCTGAAAAGATAATAAAAAGTGAAGAATTAATTAATCTAAAAGGAGGAAACTGGTATCGCTGTGCATGTGGTGGGTATAGTAATATATTCAATGTGGAAGCAGATAACATTGATCAAGCGCTTGTGATACTAAGTTATGTTTGTCCTGGTTCAGGATCTTGTTTTGAATAGAAGATTCTATTTAATTCTGCTTTGGCAGATTCCAAAAAACATGGAAAAATCAACCTGCTTTACCCCTGTCCCCAAGGGGAACAGGTTGATTTCTCTGTTTTCTCTGAGAAAATGATTATTTTGTAATCTTTTTATAAGACTACGCGACAAGAATTTGTTGCATAGTCTTCATTTAAAATCTCTTTCATAATGAATTATTCCAATTTTGTTTTAGCTGGCTCGACTTTGAGTTTATTACTTTCATCACAAATAAACACACAGGAGAATGTACATCATAAAAAAATAACAATAAATGTTCTTAAAAATGATGAATTGAAAATCTCGCAGATTGGCGAAGTGGTAAAAATAATACCGCTACATCAAACAACTTCCGATCTTTTTTTAAGTACAAACAGAGTAATTTTTGATGAGACAGAAGACTGTTTATTTGTAACTTATGGGACTTTTCCTGTATCTGTTTATCAGTACAGATTAAGCACAGGAGAACAGGTCAGGATTATTAAAAAGGATTATCCGGTTCAGCAATTCATATATCCTGACCAAAAGAGTTTAGGGATTATATGCAGGGATGAGATTTTTAAGTACGATTTTAAAGGTAATTTGATACATAAATTAAGAATGCAGAATACAGGAGACGTGTTTTTCTTTAATAATAGTTACTGGCGTTTTAATATTGAATTTACAGGGAAAGGTTTTGACAGATTCTTATTATTTTCCACTGAAAATTTTGAAATTGTCGATTCAGAATATGAGATTATTCATAAGCGGGGCGACTGTGAACCCGCCTTTTTAAAAGTAAGCATGGACCCTTTTTTCAATTCAACCGGAGGTGCTTTGTATTTTTCGCATCAGGCGGATCCTGTTCTTTACAGGTTAAGAGAAAACAAAATAAATGCTGTTTGTGAATACGCTTTTAACACTTCTGATTTCACCTGTCCTGATTTTTTTAGCAGAAGACAAGCACTGCTTGGAGATCATTGGTTAATGATAACTTATAATTATAAAGCATACGTGAATTCTTTTTTCTGTTCTCTTAAAACGAATGAATCGTATAATTTAAAAAATGGATTGATTAAGGACGATTTATTTGGAACAGAAGGAATTTCAGCGCATAAGATCAGAATTGCAAAAGATAACTACTTCTGTTTTGTCCAGCCTGCAGATGAAATTAAACCTGGGTTAGTAGCAAAGCATGGTGATTCAAAGTTGTGTCTGGTTTTGATGAAGGTAAAATAGAACGTTGAAAATGAAATTTTGGTTTCACGTATTACTTGTTATAATTTTATCGGGTTGCAGCAATCCGGGAGATGAATTAAGCGTAATCAATATCGATGTAAATAAAACAAGTGAGTTTGCTCTTGCTGAAATTGCCGACTCTGTTATTGCAATTCCGTTGGAAACAAACAGCAGTTGTTTGTTATCATTTGTTAGAAAAGTTAAGTTTTCCGATCAGCACATTTTTATTGGCGATAACCAAAACCTGTATAAATTCGATTACAATGGCAGGTTTATTAATAAAATAATTAAGGCAGGGAGGGGGCCGGGTGAAACCACTAATTATTTTGATTTCTTCATTGAACAGGATTGTGATATTATTGACATTCTGGCTTATAAAAAATTACTCAGGTTACATGGCGACGGGCAATTAATACAAGAAATTCCGATAACAGGCTTTCCTGAACAAATCCAGATGATTGATACATCATTTTGGATAAATACATGTGATTTCCTCATTCCCGGCAACGATGGTAAGCGTCATAATATTTCTAAAATGGTCAGATTTAACAGTGAGTTTATCCCGGTTGATACTTTTGTTGTGCAAAATATTACAAATGAGGCTGCCAGCAGCGATCCTACAGCTGTTTTTTATTCTTTCTCAGGTAGTACTTTGTATTTTTATTATCCGTCACTGTTGATAGAACCAATAACCCGGGATACATTATTTGAATTTACGGACAATGTATTTGTGCCAGCATATAAATTAAGGTTTGGAGACAGATTATATGAATTAAATCGGACGCAACAATTTGACAGAGAAAAACCTCCTTTCAAAAAATTCAGGATCAATTCAATCTTTGTTTCATCTTCTTTTCTTTTTTCATCATATTCTGTTGAAAACAACGATTATTTTTTTTGCAATGATATTAAAAGCGGGAAGAGTTACAATATGCTGAAGGGGTTTATTGATGATACTTATAATACAGGCAATATTCAGCTTAAGCAGTTTAATTTTGAGACAAACCGGATGTTTTTTGTGAAAGACGGAATTGAAGCAGCCGGAAAAGTAAAGTGTGTTGATGAAAATTCAAATCCGGTTATATTTATTGTGTATTTAAAAGATTAACGCTGAATGTAATAGGACTCAAGTTATTGGTATTCAATCCAAATTACATTATAAAGAGGAGGTTTAATAAACTGAAGATCAATTTCAACAAAGCAATAAAAAAAGAACTGATCATTTTGATAGGAGTTGGTGTGTATGAATAAGTTTAAGTATTAAAAATATGCCGGTTTTCCCCTATTATAAGCAGCTTGACTCTATGGACTGCGGGCCTACGTGTCTGCGAATGGTAGCCCGGCATTATGGTAAATCATTTTCGCTTCAGTATTTGCGAAGCAGATCGTACATTACCCGTTCAGGTGTTTCGATGCTCGGCATCAGTGATGCTGCCGAAAGCATCGGCTTCCGTACCCGTGGCTACCGTCTTACCTGGGAACAACTCCGCGACGAAGTCCCGCTTCCATGTATCGTCCACTGGAACCAACGGCACTTTGTGGTGGTGTATGCCATTAAAAGACAACGTTTTACCCCCTTCTCTCCTGGGAGAAGGGGGAAGGGGGATGAGGTCAACATTTTCGTTGCCGATCCCGCCTCCGGCCTCCTCCGCTATACCAAAGATGAATTTTTGAAATGCTGGTACAGCACAAAAAGCGACGGTGTGGATGAAGGAACTGCATTGTTACTGGAACCTACCCCTGAGTTTTATAAACAGGAGGATGAGGAAAAAAGCAGGCTAAGCTTCTTATACCTCCTGAACTATATAAGACCGTATACAAAATATATCTTCCAGCTTATGCTTGGGATGTTAACTGCCAGCATAATAAGCCTTATCTTCCCTTTCCTCACACAATCGCTTGTCGATACCGGTATCGGGAACAGCAATATAGCATTTGTTGTAATGGTACTTGTTGCTCAACTGATACTCACCCTCAGCCAGACAGCAAACGGGCTGCTGCGTAACTGGATAAGCCTGCACGTTACAAGCAGGGTAAGCATATCGCTTATCTCCGATTTTCTTATCAAGCTGATGAAGCTTCCCATCTCTTTTTTCGATGTTAAGCTTGTCGGTGATATAATGCAGAGAATAGGCGATCATAACAGGATAAGAACCTTTCTCACGGACTCTCTTATAAGCATCATATTTGCTGTCATCACCCTGGTTATGTACATCATAATTATGGCATCATATAACCTGGGAATACTTGGCATCTTTTTACTTGGGAGCGCAATATACATCGGATGGGTGGTGCTATTTCTTAAACGAAGAAGAGAATTAGATTATAAGAGGTTCCAGCAGAGCGCTGCCAACCAGAGCAACATAGTCCAGCTTGTAACTGGCATGCAGGAGATAAAGCTCAACAGCTGCGAAAAACATAAGAGATGGGAGTGGGAGAGGATACAGATCAAACTCTTTAAGGTCAGCCTTAAAAGCATGATGCTTAACCAGAACCAGCAGCTCGGTGCAGCCCTTATTAACCAGGCGAAGGATATTTTTATCTCTTTCCTTTCTGCAAAAGCCGTAATTGATGGCCAGATGACCCTCGGCATGATGATGGCTATTCAATACATTATTGGTCAGCTGAATGCTCCTATACAGCAATTCATTGGATTTACCCAGGCTGCACAGGATGCAAGGATCAGCCTCGAAAGACTTGGAGAGATCCATAATAAGGATGATGAAGAAAACCCCGGGGACAATAAGATAAAAGAAATACCTGCAGATAAAGATATCGAGATCAAAAACCTGCTTTTCCAGTACGAAGGGCCCCATTCTGAAAAAGTATTGAATAATGTATCACTCACAATTCCTGCAAGGAAGGTAACAGCAATAGTAGGTATAAGCGGCAGCGGGAAAACAACCCTGATAAAGCTTATATTGGGATTTTATCCCCCGGTTAAAGGTGAAATATCTCTGAATGGGACACCGCTTAACAGGTTCAGCCAGTCGGAATGGCGAAAGAGATGCGGGGTTGTTATGCAGGAAGGATATATCTTTTCAGATTCGATAGCAGGGAATATTGGTCTTGTTGACGATATACCCGATAAGGAAAAGATCGACAGGGCTACAGAAACGGCAAATATTAAAGAGTATATCGAAAGCCTGCCCCTCGGATATAATACAAGGATAGGCAATGATGGCCATGGCCTTAGTACTGGTCAGAAGCAGAGACTATTGATTGCAAGAGCAGTATATAAAGAACCCGATTTTATCTTTTTCGATGAGGCCACTAATGCACTGGATGCAACGAACGAAAAGACAATTATGGATAACCTCGGCACCTTTTTCAAAGGTAAAACTGTGGTAATAGTGGCTCACCGGTTAAGTACTGTAAAGAATGCCGATCAGATAGTTGTGCTCGAAAAAGGCGAAATAGTTGAAAAAGGAACTCATAAAGAGCTTGTTGAAAGGAGAGGAGCATACTTTAATCTGGTGAAGGACCAGCTCGAGTTAGGAAACTGAAATTAGATTGTCATGCAAGTCGTGCAAGTCAAAAACCTAACCTGCAAGACCTGCAAGACCTGCAAGACCGATTAACTTACAAGAAGATTTGAAGATTAACAATCATGCCCGAAATCAACAAACACGAAATCCGGAGCCCTGAACTTCAGGAAGTAATGTCCGGGATCCCGGGAAGCTTCCTTAAATGGGGATTGTTCCTGTTTTTTGCGATTATACTTGCTATTCTTGGTGTAACCTGGTTTATTAATTACCCTAATATTGTTACGGCTCCGGTAACTATTACAACCTATAATTCCCCCGCATCACTAATTGCGAAAGCCGGAGGGAAAATTGAAAAGCTGATTGTCAATAATGGTGATAATGTAAGTTCTAAACAACCTGTGGCATTAATCGAAAACACGACTCGCTTTGAAGATGTAAGGTTACTTGAAACGTTTCTTGATACACTTAGGAAGAATCCTGACTGGCAACAAAATGTGCTGAAGAATGAATTACCGGCAAGCCTGTCGGTCGGAGAGATACAGACCGGTTATTCCCGCTATGTAACAGTTTTTCAACAGTTTAAAGACTACCTGAACCAGGCATATATTCCTTCAAAGCTAAAGCTTCTGGAAGAACAGATCATGAAACAGGAAGAATACACAGCTGAGCTTCTGAACCAGAAAAGGTTGTCGGAAGAAGATCTCCATCTGGTCACAAACAGTTTTGAGCGCGATTCCATGTTGTATGTCAGCAACCTTCATTCTGTAACTCTGAGTGAATTTGAAAGGTCAAAGCAGGCACTGATCCAGAAACAATCGTCACACAGTTCGCTTAAAGCTTCAATTAAAAATAATGAATCCTCAACATTAAGAATGAAGGAAACAAGGCTCGATCTGCAGGTTCAGCTTGAAAAAGAGCTGCATCAGTACAGTCTGGATCTGGAAGAGGCTTTTCAACTCCTTAATGCAGCAGTGGATCAATGGAAGGAAAAATATCTCATTGAGAGTCCTGTTAAAGGAAAAATAACTTTCACGAGTTTCTGGAATGAGAACCAGGTGATAAAAGCAGGTGAAATACTTGCAACAGTAATTCCTGAGGACATGAGCAGGATCATTGTAAGGGCAAATGTTCCTGTATCAGGACTTGGCCGGGTTAGAGTAGGGCAGGAAGTAAATATAAAACTCTCGGGATTTCCCTATATGGAATTCGGAGTTATAAAGGGAAAAATCAGATCGCTGTCGCTTGTACCTGCCAACGATGTTTACATTGCAGAGATTGATCTTGTTAATGGGATGAGATCGACTTACAAAATCGAATTAAACTTTATCAGCGAAATGACCGGAACAGCAGATATTATAACTGATAACAGCAGGCTGATTTTCAGGTTGATAAAACCGCTGAAAAGCATAATAAAATGATATTACTGATTAAAATGGACAAAAAAATTATAATGAATTGAAAGAGAAGGGAAGGGGTTGCCCTTGGCTCTGAGCTCTGAGCACTGAGCTTATTCTCCCCGCCTCGACATTTCCTAAAAGAAAGGGGGTGTACCGGTGAGAAGATAATATTTTTTCGTGACTTAGATTGCGACCTGTGAAAGAATAAATCAGGGAAAATAATAGAATTCTATTCCTTAAATTTTGTTAATATGAAAACACTGAATAAATTAAATATCAATCCAGAGAAATTGATGAAAAATGAGGAATTGATTATTTTAAGAGGAGGATATGGCTTAATATGTTATGGAGGATCTGGACCTCTCTGTGGACAGGTTATCGAAATTATCCATGATCCATACTACCTTTGTAGCATTTATTGTCCTGGTTGGACACACTGGGTAAGTTGGTAACAGATCTAATGAAGGGAGATTTCCAATCCCTTCATTGTTGTTTTGATTAATTCTAAGAAGTTTATCGAATTTAAAATGAGAATAGTGCTAGTTACTTCATAAATGTTCTATACAAGTTTATTTTTGTATTTGCCCTGTTGCCGCATATCTTAATTTATCTGAAATCCTTGAGGTTGAAAAATACCTGATTTGCAGGTTTTATTACCAGAAGGCCTCCACTTGGATCCTGTATGATAAAAACAGCGACCAGACTTTTCAATTCGACGGCATGGAATTGCTGAAAGATGATATATCCGGCGGAATAAATATCGAACCAAGATTTGCATGTAACGGAATAATATATTCCTGGACAGATGCACTTAAATTCAAGACACACATGTCGGGCGATGAATTCCGGAAAGCAGAAGTAAAAAATCCCACCCGGAAAGCCGAACTCGAAAAGCTTGCAGAATCAGTGAAAGAGGATGATAACCATTTGCTTATAGTTATCACACTGAAAAAGCAATAGTACTCTCTGTTACCAGAGCTAGTCGATCTCCATGGATGGAATTTGAATGGATTATGTTTCGCAAAGAGTCTCGAATATGTAGAATGATAACAGAATTTCAATGCCAGCGGCATTGACTCCCAATAGCCCCGGTATCACCCGGGGAAAGGGCATAAAACGGTCTCCCCACCCCTGAGGGGTGCACGTCAATTGGAAGTCAATCCCTCCGGGATTGGTTATCAATGGGGTGTCCATCTACCCGGGTCGTAACCCGGGCTATTGGAAGGTGACACCGCTGGTGTCTTTTTTTATTATAGTTAAGGCCTTTTCTCGGAGATCTTCCTGCCAGAAGGCTTTGCTCCCCCCTTGGGGGGCTGGGGGGTGAAAATCAGCGAAAAACAAGAATTATATTTTATTGTTAATTAAATAACAATGTTTATTTTGTAACAATAAAAAATAAGTATATTTGAGGTAATTATAAGGATGAATAAGAATGGCGGCAGATCTCGAAACTATCCTTAAAAAATACAGGCAGGGCAGACGTGAGGAACTTATCCCGCTTCTGCAAGAGTTGCAGGTTGAGCAGGGATATCTCTCCGAAGAGGCTATAATCAAAGTTGGCAGCCACCTTGGACTGAGCACTACCAAAATATACGGATTGGCAACTTTCTACGACCAGTTCAGGTTTATTCCATACGGCAAGATACAAATTAAGGTTTGCCATGGCACATCATGCTTTATGAATGGTTCCCAGCCGGTAATAGATAAGTTCAGGGAAGAACTGAAAATAACACCGGGCCAGACAACCAGGAACGGAAACTTCAGTCTCGACATTGTTGCATGCATGGGAGGCTGCTATCACGGACCTGCGATTATGGTAAATGACGAGTACCATATCCATGTGCGTTCGGAACAGATTCCCGATATGATTAAAAAGCTTAAGTACATAATTGACAACGACTAAATGGATGATTTAAAAACATTCCTTATAGAAAAGGTACTGTTATTTGAATCCGATACCCTTTTACCTGAAACGGAAAAGGTATTGCAGCAGGTACGCCGCGACAGGACCGACGTACCCGTTATCCATGTCTCTTCAAATACAGGCAGTATTATTGCAGGTTCAGACAAAACATATATTGCTCTTAAATCTTATGTTGAAGAAAATAATCCAGGGTCGCTGGTTGTCAGAGTCGGTTGTTCAGGTCCCGCAAATTTTGAACCCGTGGTTTGCATTCAGATGCCCGGAAAGAACAAGCTTTTCTTCAGGAACATTTCCGAAGAAAAAGTTGAGCCGTTGCTTAACGGCGTTTTCCATAACGATATTAATGAAGATGACCTATTAGGCCAGGAAGGGTCTAAAGGATTTGAATTGTGGCCCGGGATATCTTTCATGCACGATCTGCCGTTTTTTGCCCGTCAGAAAAGGGTAATTCTGGGGAACTGCGGTTGCTATGACCCTGAAAGTATTGAGGAGTATATTGCCAGGGGCGGTTATCGGACATTTGTAAAAACCATCCGGCATTATACTTATGATGAGGTATGTGACATTATTGAGCTCAGCGGCCTTCGTGGAAGGAGCGGTGGGGGATATCCGACCGGACTGAAATGGAAACAGGCTCTGAAAACATCTGCCAATGCCAGGTATCTTATCTGCAATGCCAAGGAAAGTGATCCCGGGTCGTTCAGCGACAAAACAATTCTTGAGAGTGATCCTCACCGCCTTATTGAAGGGATGGCTATTGCCGCCTATGCAATCGGTGCTTCAAACGCGATATTGTATCTTAAAGCTGGCTCGGACCATGCCCATAAAAGGGTGCAAAGGGCAATAGATCTGGCCAGAGAATACGGTATCATAGGGCATAACATTTATTCGAGCGGTTATAACCTCGATATCACAATAAGAATTGAACCAGGTGCATTTGTCTGTGGTGAGGAGACTGCTCTTATAAACAGCCTTGAGGGAAAACGCGGGATGCCGCAGCTGAAACCGCCCTACCCCACAACCTGGGGACTTTCAGGCAAGCCTACGGTTATCAATAACGTTGAAACAATAATGAACGTCCCGCTGATAATGCAGAATGGCCCGGAATGGTTCAGAAGGATTGGAACAGAAACCAGTCCGGGCACCAAGGTCTTTTCAATTACAGGCCGCGGAAGGATGTCAGGTGTTGTTGAGGTGGAGATGGGAACAACACTTCAATCCGTTATGGAGGATATTGTCGATGGAATAAAAGATGGAAAGGAATTCAAAGCTATTCAGCTTGGCGGCGCTTCAGGATCGTTTATAACA
>Ga0209467_1003313_pt1 | contig 10573 bp, 10 predicted proteins | sample Higcelwee11metaG_FD_187175 | JGI IMG/M metagenome (GOLD analysis project Ga0209467, IMG submission 187175) | Freshwater pond sediment microbial communities from the University of Edinburgh, under environmental carbon perturbations - High... | ecosystem: Environmental > Aquatic > Freshwater >...
AGGTTGCCCTCGATCGAGTCAAGCATATCCTGTATGAAATCGTCGCTCTCTATGAAAGCAAAGTCATGCTCAACTGTATGTCCCTCAATATGAAACGTCAGCCTTCCTCTTTCTTTGACTATCAACGCAAGCTCAGTGGCACTCCTGTTGGGGGAGACACCCTCGCTTATGGCGTCTATGATGAGCAGGCAGGATGTAGTCGTTTCGACATTATAACTGATTCCCGGATCTATCTCCAAACGGGCCAATCGATTGTGCCGCAAGTGCTGATATTCGTTGAGCACCCGCTCCAACGTGATATGCTTCATGTCGTGGAAATTGTAGACAATGTTGAAAATCGCCGACATCGATATCAGTTTGCTGGTTATGGCATTCTTCAATTCTTCCACAGTTGTGCTGCCACTTGATCCAAGATTCAGCAACCCCAATACAGTCTGTAGATTGTTCTTGATCCTATGGTGCAATTCACGTATCAACTGGTTCCTGATCTTGGCCTCTTTGCCGAGCTCCGCGATTATCGCATTCTTCTCGTTGATCTCTCTTCTGACCAGGGAAAACAGCAGTACACTGGTGGCAACCACAAAAGCCAGTCCCTTGAGCGAAGAGAACAGGCCCATCTGGACGATGCTGACCGAGAAGAACTCAACAATCCTGTCAGAGAACAATATCCAGAGTGTGGCAAATATGGCATACAGAGCGGTGACCCGAATTGCCTCATGCATGGATTATTGACTCCCTCGTCGAGCAGCGCGGGCCCGATTCCCTGCTCGGCGTATTCACGATGCGAAAGCCTCCGCTCAAGCTTGGTCGCGGCCATGTCTCGATCCATCGATAAACCTCTCGATGCGAGCATCCTGCATTGCGCGCCTCAGTGAAAGGAAGTCCTCTCGGTAGCTCAGTACCTTGGTATGGAACCTTACAAAGAGTTCCGCATCGGTCTTGACTCGACCGCCACCGATGATGATCTCCCGGAGAATCAGCCCTTCGACCGTTCCGAGATCGACAAGATCGACCGGCCGGTCCAGGAGAGCGGAAAGTTCACCCTGTACCTCGACAATCAGGCCTCGATCCAGTACCGCGCTACCCGCTACCGCCACATCCATATCGCTGCCTGCCCTGAAATGCCCCTTGGCAGCGGAGGCCTAGACGATTACCAGCCCATACCGGTCCCGAGAGGCGAAATGCGAGCGGACCTCCTGTATGGCTTCTTGCGCGTCTAACGCTGCCATGGCGATAGTATACGCCGTATCGCCCGCTTTTCAAAGAACGAGCGCACCAAGAAGACGCTCGCCGAAGGGTGCATCGTCAAAATGCCACCTTCTGTTCACGGACTACACGATAGAAAGTCATCAGCTATCAGTAATAGATCCCTATCTTGATTACCGATTACGGATCACTCTCTCTGGTATACGTGCTGCACTATGACTGTATCCTCCGGGCTATCTGGAAAAGCTCAGGCATGGCCTCGAGTACCGCACTGAAGATCCCTGGCAAGTCATCCGCCTCGTATTCATACGCTGTCTTATTTCGAAGATCCTTCAAGTCTCTGAGCCTGGATACCGAATCTATGATTTCGCGTTTTTCGGCGTCACTCATCGAGACGTACCCGTCCGCGGAAACGACAATATCGATCTTCTGCTCGCCTATCACATCCATAATCGCACGCCTTACATGCATCTGTTTCATACATTTTGAACCGTCAACCCTGGAATCAAAAAAGCCGAACCGGAGCCTTGGAATCATAAGCCGGCACCGCCTAGACCACGGCCGTCCGGTCCACCGGATCAAGCCTCATAGAGCCGAATTGCCCATCGTCTTGCCTCTTGCTCTATGAGCCTGCCTGCGTCTTCGTTGAACACGACATCGATGCGTTGCTCGCCTATCTGCCTTTTGAGCATGGCCAGGAACCGTATCTTTTCAGAAATTGATCTGAGCTGTTCCGCACTTCAAGAAAGAGGTCTATGTCTCCGCCTTTTTTTGTGTCATCCGTCCGACTTCCAAAAAGGCTTACGGTCCCTTCGTTGAATACCGCGCCGAAACTACGCTTGATAGCCAATACTTCCGACTCTTTCAGCCGCACAAGTGCCACCTTCTGTTCACTGACTACACGTTCTGTAGTAATCAGCTATCAGTGGAAGATACGCTATCTTGATCAAAGATCACTGAGCACTTCACCGATTACCTCACCCTGCGACAGGCATCCTGTAAGGCTGTTAAGAATACCGGTATTGAACCGAGTGGAGTCTCCCTGCTATCGAGTCTGCCTGGCAAGATAGAAATCACGAACCTGCACATACATGGCTTCCATACGCGGCCACTGCTCGTAGAGGGTATTCAAAGCCTGTACCGTCTGTTCTATGTCTTCTGGATATTCATGGGCAAGACTGTTTCTCAGGTTCCTGAAGAATTGCCATTCCGTACGTGAATGAATGACTTGGTATTTTTCCAGTGTTCCCAACACATCCAAAAAGGGCAATGGACGATCATTCTCTTCAAGAAAGGTATGCAGAGTCGGCAATAGCCTGGTACCCATAGTATCTTGTAGTTTGGTAAAACGATACACGAAGTGATCGATATGTTCGACCAAGTCATCATCGGCCGATTCCAATTGCTTCGCGTTTAATGGGAAAACTGGCTCCAGGTTCTGCCAGGCCTTCCTGATACGATTCAGGTGTCTGTCGCATTCCTTGATGGCCGATTGAATGGTTAATTCAGCTACTTCCATAAAAGTCACAACTCGACTCCAGTGGCAAGAGCTTCAGTGAATATAATCGGTTCAGGAGCGCACATATTCGGATCCTTGATTAGAAGATCGATTTTCTGGTCACCCAAGGCAATCTGCAAATCGGTCAAAGCTTGCAGTTTACGTTTGAATACATCCTGGACCTGGTCGGTATCAACGAGCACATCAATATCACCACCCCTGGCTTGGTCATCAATTCTGGAACCAAAGAGGATTATATGCGCTTTGTCTCCGAAATATTTATGCAAAACATTCCGTATGATGATGCGCTCTTCATCGTTTATACGCATGGCGCCATTCCCCTATGTAACGGTGAGCAAATTGAACACATCAAGCAACGAATGTTATCAGGTGTTGCGGCAATAGCGATATCTCCGCCGCGTTTGGAATCGTCAGCCCTGGAACCAGAGAGCCAAACCTGTGCCTTGGAATCATAAGCCCGCACCGCTTCGACCACGGCCGTTCTGTCCACTGGATCAAGTCTCATAGAACCAGCTCCCTCCGCGCCTCTGTGTGAGACATCCCCTTGTCCATTGATCTTCTTCGATAGCCAAGTACAAGTCACAGATTATTTTTGGATGCAATATTTCACCAGCATGAAAAGGAAGTACGAATCGGCGAGATCCCTTCATGTATATTCTGTGGCTTCCCTTTGAACGTATGTGAATGAAACCAGCGCCAACTGAGAAGCGTTCTGCATCCAGGGCAGTAAGCCGGGGAGACCTGGGCATACCCGAACTCGTAGGCGGTAGTATATATCGTCGATCGAGTCAATCCTGCCAATTCTTCTTCGCTGAGCGTTTCCAGATACAAATCTATGGCTTCCTTGATACTTATTTCAACCGTCTCGAAGCTTGTACCCTGTGAATGACATCCCGGCAAGTCGGGAGCAAACGCACAATATCCTTGTTCATCTTTTTCTATGGCAACGGCTATCTTCATACAACACGCTCCCTCTGCGTCTCTGTGACGCTGTGTGAGACCAACCATGCTGCCTCAGATATATTCATCCAGTGCAACTGTCGCAATATGACCGTATGCGCCCGGCTACCTGGAAAAACTCCAACCGCGCCTCGAGCACGTCACTCATCGAGCTTCATCACCTGGCTGTATGCCATAGGCATTTTTGCAGAAAGTTATCAATTTTTCATTGTTCAGAAATAATTTAGGGGCTGCTCCGGGCATCTCCATGAAGAACTCCGAGAGTCGCGTCGCATCTTCTTCATACTCATGGCTTATGGCATTGCGCATTTCCCTGATGATTTTCCAGCGCTCTGCAGATTCAAGTACGTTCATCTTTTCCATGAACGCTAGCACCGAGCCAAATTGATCGACATCAACTTCTTCCTCGATCGCAACCGTTCTCATGGTCTTCCCGAGATGTTCCTGAAACTCACTGAAGCGCACACGGAACGCTGCCAGGATCTCGTGTTCCTCAAGACTGCGTCTGTCAGTTCAAGACCGGAAAAACTTGTGTGCACCTTTGCACGGAATGAATCAAATAATCGCGCATCCGCTGCGGATATCCGGGTTGTTTTGCTATTAATCTGACGTTTTCCGTCATAACTGGACCCCTGTGCTTCGTGCAATCTGGAATATTGGCTTGAACTCCGATTGATGATCTACCAGAAGATCAACATGCAAGTCCAGACTCTCTTCAATCGATAGCTTGCAACGAAGGGTAGAAATGATCGGATATGTACTATCCGTCTCAATATACAGATCCACATCCGCGCCTTGCCGCGCATCATCTGCACGAGAACCGAACAGCCAGATCCTGGCATCTTCAGCAAGATTGCTTCGTATAGCGGTGACTATATGCTGCCGTTGTTTAGCACTGAGCCTCATACAATCAGCTGCCCCTGCATCTCTGTGTCACCGCTCTCTGTGTGAGACCCCCGGAATCAATACCGGCTCTTTCAGCCGCACGGATACCTCCTGCAGATCATAGATCCCAGATCACTGTTGGGATCGCCATCCACTTTACAATCAAGGTCTGCAAGAAGTCCAGGAAATGCTGGTGAAACGCCTTGAAATCCGCCGCCAAACCTTGAGCCGCCGGGGTGGGCATTCCCCAAATCACGGGCCAATCTTGCAGCAAAATCCTGCGCCCGCGTGCGTCGTTCCTCGGCCAAAGCACGGCTTCTTTTCCAGCGCTTGGCCAGACGTTCAGCTTCTTTCAGAATCGAAGCTCCACGGTCACGCGCTTCCCATCCCCGCGGATGCGCCTTCGAAGAATCCTCTATATTCAATGATTTCTGCATACAGTGTGTTGAAGTTTTCTTTCTTGTAGACATGACTCAATGAATTCCGGATATCCAGCGCCCTGAGCAACCTCTCGCACTCATCGTAACCGACATAGCCCAGCTCAAAATACTTTTTCACAGAGCTCTTGGGACTTGCAAGATCGAAGCCATGCTGTTCCAGAAGAAAGACCTTCACCGACTTCCAGAACAGTTCAACGGCGAATTCGAATTTTTGTGCCTGCCCGTTGCGTACGGCATCCGCGACAGTCTCTTCAAGGGACTTCTGGTCAATCGTCAGAGAATGATCGAAATCTGCGACAGCGGAGCCGAGCTGTTCCAGAACGAATGTCAGACGCTCTTCCATACCACCCGCTCCCGCAGCGCTACAGACCGGAATGGCTCGAGCGCACGATCAAAGTCTACCACGTCAACATCGTGTGGTATGTGGCTCTCCGCAACCAGATCGACGATCCGCGCCTTCACTGCGTCAAATTCCTTTGGGGCCAGTCCCCGTATGCCTAGATCGAAGTCGGAAGATCGACGTGTACGCTTCTGAGCCCTGGAACCGAAGAGAAAAACCTCGCAGTCCCTCTCGCCGATGATGGAAAATACGATTTCCCTGAGCTGTTGTTCAAAACGGGTTTCGCGTGCTCTGTCTACGCCGCTGTTTTCGGTGACTTCCATTGCCTCTCCTACACCGTGGAATTGAACAAAAGGCCATCTATTCGAAACACTCTCGCAGGAAAGCAACCCTTCCGCCCTGGGCGTTCCCCGATTTCTTCATTGCGAGCGCCCCGACGAGACGCTCGTTGTCCTCGCGGCCCCGGACCGCCAGCCGTATGTACTGTCCGGCCGGGAATCCGGCCTTGCCGGCCAGATCCTTGATCAGGATACCGTGCACCGAGAGGAGTTCCTCGGCCAGTGTCTTGGAATTCGTCCCGTCGACCAGTCGGCACAGAAGATAATTGGCCTGCGACGGATAGACCTCGAGCCTGCCGGTCGCCGCGAGGCTGCTGGCGAACCGCTGCCGCTCCGTGGCAAGCAGGTCGCAGGCCGTCCTGTAGTCGGCCTTGTACTTGTCCACAATCTGCAGGAAAAATTCCCCGAGCGAGTTGATGTTCCAGACAGAAACCCCCCTGCGGACCATGTCGACAAAGCCGGTGTCCCCGCTGGCGATTACACCGAGCCTGAAGCCGGGCACACCGTAACTCTTGGATACGCTCTTGATGACGACCAGTCCCGGCCGTTCCACCAGGAACGCCTCATCGAGGAGGCTGAACCGCAGCCCCGGCTCCGCGAAATCCGCGAAGGACTCGTCGACGACGACACGCTTGCCGGCCGCCAGGAGGCGGTCGACAAGTCCCCTGGTCTCCGCCTCGCCCAGGAAGTGGCCGCTGGGATTGTCCGGATTGACCAGAACGAGGATGTCCGCGTCATCCATAGCCTTTTCGAGCGCGGCTATGGTATACGAGAACCGCTCTCCAGTCGCGACGAGCCCGGTGCGTCCGGCTCCGAACCGCGCGGGATACTCGTTGAAGGACGGCGTGGCTATGGCCATGGTACCCGACCAGAGCCTCGCCAGAACGTCTATCAATTCGGCCGCGCCATTTCCCACCGCTATATGGTCAGGATCGACGCCAAAGACCTTGCCGGCCAGCACGCTCTGGACTCGGGCGCCCGACGGGTATTGGGTGACAAGCTCCGCAAAGCTGGACTTGATCTCTTCGAGCATCCCCGGGGGCGGAAAGTATGGGTTGACGAGGTAGCAATAGTCCAGCATGCCGGGAAAGCGCCAGTAACCGCCATAGCGGGCCTGCATCAAAGCCAGCCGCTCCGCCGGCGGAGCGAATATGGTCTCTGCGACCGCCAGATCATGGGGATCGTCGATCTCATACCAGCGCCGGCCGCTGACCGGGTGCGCCTTGAGTCTGACATTATCAAGAAACGCGAGCACCTTGAGCACCTGCTCGTAATAGATGTTGTCACCGAAGGCTGCCAGATACGCGTCAAGGAAAGGCAGGTAGTACTTCCGGGAAAACTCGGCGGAGAACTTGTAGATGTTTACGGTCTTGTAGTAGTCCTCGACGTTCCGCCACTTGAAGTCCCGCTTGTCGACCACGGCGACAATGTCACGTTGTTCATCGACCAGTGTAACCGTACCATCCATCCAGGCCTCGAACTTGGAGACCATGGCAAGGTTCGGTTCCGGATCGGCGACAAGCTCTGACAGCAGCTCGGGCTCGAAGACCAGGTCGCTTTCCAGGAGCAGTGTATCCTCCGCCGCGAGGTACGATCGGGCCAACCACAGTGAGTAAATGTTGTTCGTTTTGTCATAAATCTCGTTCGTTACATAGACCAGTTCAAGGCCGCCAAACTTGCCCTCGAGGAACGCGCGCAGACGTTCCGCCCGGTAGCCAACAACCAGCACGACGCGGCGAATGCCAGCAGTCTCGAGAGCAGCCAGGCTCCGCTCGATAAGAGACAATCCATTCACGCGAACCATGCACTTGGTGCCGTCCTGCGTGTACTTGCCCAGCCGTTTGCCCATGCCCGCGGCCAGGATAATCGCCTGGTTTATCACGGGCTACCGCCCCACCCCGAAGTACCTGAAACCCCAGCCTTCGACTTCGGCCCGCTTGTACACATTGCGCAGGTCAAAGAAATGGTGCGCCTTCATCAATGACTTCACGCGCTCCAGGTCAAGAGTTCGGAGCTGGTTCCACTCGGTAACAATGACCATGGCATCGGCACCGGCGAGCGCATCGTACTCGTCTTTTGTGAAGGAAAGGGTATGCTTGATGTCCGCCAGTCGCCAGGCGGCTTCCTTCATCGCCTCGGGATCCCAGGCCCTGATCGTCGCGCCATGGGCAGCAAGACCTTGGCATATTGCTATGGCAGGCGCCTCGCGCATATCGTCGGTATTCGGCTTGAAGGCAAGGCCCAGCACCGCAATGGTCTTGCCTTTGAGGGAGCCTGTGCCACCCATGCCTGCCTCGATCTTGTCGACCATGCGCGACTTCTGATGGTCATTGGCGACTATCGTCGTTTCTACGAGGGACAGAGGTTCGCCATAGGCACGGCCGATCATAGCCATAGCGTGGGTATCCTTGGGAAAACAGGAGCCGCCATAGCCAGGCCCCGCGTGCAGGAACTTGGAACCGATGCGGCCATCCCGTCCCATGGCCTTGGCGACGTCCTGGACATCGGCGCCAACCTTCTCGCAAAGGTTGGCCACCTCGTTGATGAAGGTAATCTTGACCGCCAGGAAGGCGTTGGATGCGTACTTGATCATCTCTGCCGTCTCGAGCCCTGTCTCGATGTATGGTGTTTCGTTCAGGTAGAGGGCGCGATAGACTTCCTTCATCAGCTCGCGCGCGCGCGGACCCTCGGCCCCAATCACGACACGGTCGGGGTGGGTAAAGTCCTGCACCGCCGAGCCCTCCCGCAGGAACTCCGGATTGGATACCACGTCGAACTCGATGGCGACGCCGCGCTTCTTCAGCTCCTCGGCTATCCAGCCCCTGACCTTGCGCGCGGTGCCGACGGGCACGGTGCTCTTGTCTACCACAACCTTGTAGTCATCCATTGCGCGACCGATTTCGCGGGCCACCGCCTCTACATACTGAAGGTCTGCGCTGCCATCATCGGCTGGTGGCGTACCCACCGCGACGAAAACAACTTCGCTCTCCCTGACAGCGGCCGCGAGCCCCGTGGCAAACGACAAGCGGCCCGCCTTCACATTCCGCGCCACCACATCATCAAGACCTGGCTCAAATATGGGAATCCTGCCGCTCCTGAGCGCCTCGATTTTCTCTAGGTTCGTGTCGACACAGATGACCCTGTTGCCGAAATCGGCAAGGCAGGCTCCGCTGACAAGGCCCACGTAACCGGTACCAGCTACCGCTATCTTGCTCATTGCATGCACTCCTGATGATGAATGGAATTACTGGAGCATGGCGGCATCGCCTATCGGCCGATGCGCCCAACCACCGTCATGATGGTTTTGAAGAATATCGACGCGTCGAGACTCGGCGACATGTTCTTGATGTAGTAGAGGTCGTACTGCAACTTCTTGTAGGTGTCTTCGACCGACGGCGAGTGATACTCACCCGATACCTGGTCCCAGCCTGACAGGCCGGGCTTGGCCAGCAACCGCTGTCTGTAGAAAGGTACGGCCTTCTCGAGCTCCGCGGCCAGTTCCGGACGTTCCGGGCGTGGACCCACGAAGCTCATCTCGCCCTTGATGATGTTGATGAATTGCGGTAGCTCGTCCAACCTGGTCTTTCTGAGCACGGTTCCAAAGCCGATGACTCGGGGATCTTTCTCCCCGGTCGGCGCAAAATCATTGCCGTCGACCCGCATGGTCCTGAACTTGAGTATGGTAAATGGTTTGCCACCACGGCCAAGCCTCGTTTGCTTGAAGAAAACCGGCCCCGGAGAACTCAATTTGATGCCAAGTGCGATGAGCGGCCAGAACGGCAGAGAGGGCAGAAAGATGAGAAAAGAGATGAAGATATCAAGGGCGCGCTTTACCAGGTCGTATGCTCGCTTCTCCTGCATATCTATGTTATCCAGAAACCAGGTTTCATTGATGGTGCCAATCGGCACCCGCCTGAATACATTCTCATAGAACACCGCGAGTGGTTCGTAACGAACTTGATGCTTGATGAGCCCAAAGAGGAACGCGAGAGCGGGTTCCGACAGACGCTTCTCGTCAGCGATCACGACGAGGTCAACACCGCTTCCCAGCAGAGTCTGCCCTAGAATCTCGGGATCCTTGATCAATGGAACGCCGCAGGGCGCGGCAGAAGCCCGCTCATCGTAGGCAAAGACCACGTCGTACCCAAGAAAGGGCTTGGCACGGATCTCGCGAATCAGGGCTTCTACCTCGTCGTTGAGTCCGATGAAGACCGTAGTCTTCTTGTAGAGCGAGCTTCGGAGTACCTTGCCAAGCAAATAGCGCCACCCGAGCATCAGTACAAAGACCGCCACGGCATGAATGAACAAAACCGTTTTAGGCGATATCACAACAGCGGGCACCAGATAGAAATACAGCGCCGTCACCAATGTAGCGATTCCTACCGCGGCAGCGAGTCGACCCAAAAAATTCACGTCGTCGAACGGGGTCTCAAGCGCATAGAGCCCCATCGTGTAGAAGATGACTATCCAGATCGGCATCACCGGCGAGAACGCGACCACGTGGGCCCAGACACGCGCGAGACTGGGGACAGAGGTTGCGCGCAGCGCCAAAGACACCCATATCGCCGAGTACAGGAGGATGAGGTCAATTATGAAAATGCCAAACTGTTTGGTCTTCCTGGTTATGCGCATCTAGTTCCCATCTGCTCGAATTTGACGTGCCGAGATGGCACTCGGCTGGCCTTACCGTTGCTCATAGTTCTTCCGCACCCACTGCGTGTACTCGCCCGAACGGATGTGGTCTATCCACGCGGTATTGGCAAGGTTCCACCGTACCGTCTCTTCGAGGCCCGAGGCAAAATCGTGCTGCTGCTTCCACCCCAGTTCGCGCTTGAGCTTGGAGCAATCGATGGCGTAGCGCCGGTCATGCCCGGGCCGATCGGTC
>Ga0209467_1003315_pt1 | contig 10566 bp, 9 predicted proteins | sample Higcelwee11metaG_FD_187175 | JGI IMG/M metagenome (GOLD analysis project Ga0209467, IMG submission 187175) | Freshwater pond sediment microbial communities from the University of Edinburgh, under environmental carbon perturbations - High... | ecosystem: Environmental > Aquatic > Freshwater > Pond...
AGCCGTCGCGACAACGGTTGCGGCCCCTACCTCCAGCCCTTCCAGGCCGCCATCCACAACCCGCACCACGGATTCGTTGGACGACGTCACCTGCACCGGCCGTTCCACTGGCTTGCCGACCGCGTCGACGGCCTTCGCGGAATAAGGGGGTGGTTCGCGCCCCAGCACATGGCGCCACGTGTACGGCGCCTTGATCTTCGCGACGATTTCGCACCTGATGGGCACTTCGACCTTGACGGGCGGCTTCTTGTCGTCCGCCGGGGCCGCGATGATGACCTTCGCTTCCCCCGACCGGAGGCAAGTCACGTATCCGCCGTCGGACACGCTCGCCAGGCCCGCGGGTTCGACGGCGTAAGTCAGCGGAACTTCGATCATTTCGACGCCCTTCCTGTCGACGGCAAAAGCCCGCAATGCGACCGGCGTCTTGTTCCCGATCAGTTCCGGCTGTAAGAACGTGATGGTCGCCGGCCCCTTGTCCGCACACCCCACCCCGCCCACGATCGCCGCCAGCACCAACACGCCCGGAATATGGCCAATCTTCATGAAATTCCCCCGAAATCAAACCCACGCGCCGTCGATGATACGCACAACCGCCGACACGCGGCAAGGACAAGCAGGGGCAGTAGAGATACGCGGCGGGATGTTCAGGTCCGCTGGACATGCGAATGAGTATTCCGGCGGAGGATGCCAGGATCGGGCATCAAGGCGGGAGGCACGACGCTGTTCAGCGCGTGGGAGTCGCCTCGATCACAGGGCTCAGGCGGGACCGGTCTTGCCGGCGGCGATCAGCGCGGCGGCACGCGCGTCGATTTCGTACTGCATCTTGGCCTGCTCGATTGCCTCGATGAACGCGAGTGCCTTGGCCAGGTTCTGTCCCTTCGCCAACTGAACAATCACGCCAACGCCCGAAAACACGATCACCGCGAAACGCCGCGTGAGGAAGTAAACCACCAGCAGGACGATGCCGGCGAAAAACACCCCGTATGCCATGTTCTTTTCGTCATGCCCATCCACTGTCATCAGTAAATAGACCGCGCCGGCCAGCGCCAGGATACCCAGTATCGCGAGGATGATGTACGACTTGTATACCGCCCTGCACGAGTTCACTTCCGACAGCAGCGAACTGGACACAGTCAGCTTGTTTCGCTGGACGATACGGTCAGTGAACAGGACGGTAGACCCCAATTCCGCGACTTTAGTGGTGCTAAGTGAAGACATGGCGAACCTCTGAGTTTAGTAGGATTTGAAACCTATCACGGGCGGCGTACCGTGGCAACGCCCAAAAGGGGCGGCGCGTTGACATGGGGCACGGGGCACATGACAATCAGCGGACATCGGGCGCTTCGGGGCACGATGCCGTGAATATTTCCGCCAACAGGGGTTACGACATGTCATTTCAATACGGTTTGCGAGATCGGGCGCGCTTTATGGGAAAAACACTGGTCCTGGCCCTTGCGTTTCCGGTGCTGATGCTTGCGTCCTGCGGTGGCGATGACGGTCCCGAACTGGCCGCAATCCCGCTGGATGACCAGGAATTCGGCGCAATGCTGGTCGGCAGCGATGGCGAGCAGCTCCTGCCAATCGTTTCGCGCAACGAATCCTTCGAACCGACGGCGGTGACGGGCGCAGTCTGGATGAACGCCGACGGCAGCAGCATCGTGGTCGATCTGGACCCTGTAACCGGCCTTCCGACAAAAGTCGTGCTGGGCGACTACTTCCTGTTGTTCGCGAACTGGAACCAGGACGGAACCGTGGCCGACGTGGCGCGGATTTACGGTCCGACCGGATACATTGAAATCGTGCGCGGCATCCATGTCCGGGAACTGGAACCGGAACCAGAACCTGAACCCGGTGTCGTGGAATCCGCAGCGACCTGCCTGCCGAACTGCCCGTCCAAGGAAAGGACCCAGGCAGAGCTTCTGAAGGTGGCGGGCATCGGTGTGTCGATGGCGACCTGCGGTGTGGCGGCGGCCGCGACGTGGGGCGCGATGCTGCTGCCGTGTTCGGGCCTGGTCGTATCCAGCGCGAAGATGCTTACGCCCGAAGAAACGTGGTTGAACGCGCCGCTGGAACGTGCCGAAAAACTGCTGGGCGGAATCGACATCCTGCAGTGCCTTGGCGGCGACCTTTCCGGCTGCATATCCGCCGCGCTGAACCGGGCGTCGGGCGAACGCCAGAAAGCGGCCGAACGCGAGGAGGCTTACCTGGCCCTGCTCCAGGCGGCTGACGAAAGGCTGTTCAACCCGATGATCCCGTCCGGGTATCAGGAAGGTGGGCAGCCGGTGTGCAGCGACAGTTACGCTTGTACGCCCGGCCTGACCTTGAACTGCATCGAGGGTGGCATGAAGACCTGCATGGACGACTGTTCCTGGGGCAAATGCCCGCCGATGAAAGGCGGGTCGTGCGTGCCGCCGCAGGACGGCGACGCGGCGTGCGGGGCAGCGGTCCAGGACGTCAAGGCCCAGTGCGCGGCCGCCGGCGGACGGATTATCAGCTGGACCATAAGCAAGGCCGACTGCGTCGCGGCGTTCAACTGCTGGGTCGCGGGATGTTCATGCCTGTTTTCGTGCGCGATGCAGTGCGGTGAAGACTCCGGCTGCACGCAGGCCTGCCTTACCGCCACCGGCGCGAACGTGGAAGCCGAAGGCGCCGCGTGTTCCGCCTGCGACAACCCCCAGGTGTACGGCCAGTGCGCGAAGGGGATGTAACGGCTTCCGTACCCCTGCCCCGTCACCTGTCGATTATCCACTGAAGCCCAAAACAGCACGGCCGTCACAGATACTGCGGCGCCCCCAGGTACTTCAGGCGACTTTCAATCAGGTCGATTTGCTGCTCGTTGAGGCCCAGCTTGAATAGGAAGATGGCCGCGCGGATTTCGGGGTCCTGGACAGGGCGAATCGTGATTTCCAGGGTGCCTGCTTCGAAATTCCAGTTGTCGCGGCCGCGGGCCAGCCACCCCCCGTCGATGCGTTCGACCGAATCCAGCCAGAAGCGCCCGCGGGCGTAATGGTCAAAGCTGTAAGGAAACGGCAGGTAGCCAAGGACCGCGTCCTTGCCGACGCACCCGTACGCCAGCGCGAACGCCGTGCCGCCGCCAGCGAAATTCCGGCCCTGGATCCGCAGTTCCGCGCCGTCTTCCGTCGCCGTGAACATTTCCTGCATCAGGACGGGGTCGATTTTTGGGGTGGAGGGGGCAGGTACAGGTTCAGGGTCAGGGACAGGTTCAGGGACAGGGTCGGGGACGGGCTCCGAAGGGGCGAATGACATTCGCCCTTCCGTGACCGGGTCAGGGATTACCAGTTTCAGCTTCCATCGCCGGCCGGCCCGGCGGGCCGCGTCCTGGACCGAATCGCCGGTAACCTTGTGCGGCTTTGAAATCGACTGGAAATATCCCCCGTATCGCGTCAGGTAATACTCAACGAAACCGGCGACTTCTTCCCTGGTCCTTACGGGAATCAGGGCGATACGTTCGTTCATTTCGCGGACTGTGTCTTCGGCCCAGGCCACCCCGAAAAAATGCAGCATGTCGTCAGTCCAGACCAGCATCCCGATATTCGCCGCCGACCTGAAATCATTGGAAAACCGCGCATGCAGCGCGTAATGGAAAACGGGCATCGTATCGTTCCTTCGCCGCCCCGGGGGCCACACTGGCAATTCTGACACGGATTATACGCGGGGTGACCGGCATGATTCGTGCCGCATGCGAAGGTTTCACGGGGGCCCGACTTCCGGCCCGGGATGCCCAACCGCACTTCCCCCGGCGCCCTACCCCGGTTAAGATTCGTCCCGGTCGCCCGGGGTTTATTTCATGAGGCTTTCAGAACCTGTTTTCCGGCCGCCCAGCGAGGCGGACAGCCTGCTGTTGCCGGTGACCGTCGGGTGCAGTCACAACCGCTGCGCGTTCTGCGGCATGTACCGGACGAAACGGTTCGCGGTGCTGGACCTTCCCGGGATCCTGGCCGACATCGACGAGGCCCGGGCCTGGCCCCACCTGCGCCGCGCGTTCCTGCTTGACGGGGATGCCTTGGCCGCCCCGACTGACCTGCTGGCGGAGGTTCTTTCCGCCATTCGCCTGCGCCTGCCCTGGATCCAGCGCGTGGGCGTTTACGGGGACGCGCGTTCAATCATCGCCAGGGGCGTGGCCGACATGACCCGCCTGCGCGGGCTTGGACTGGGCATCGTTTACCACGGGCTGGAAAGCGGTTCGGAAGCGGTCCTGCAAAGCATCGGTAAGCCACTGTCCCCCGACCAGATCGCCGAAGTCGGCCGCATCATGCGCGCGTCCGGCGTCCAGCATTCGGTGATGGCCCTGCTTGGCCTTGGCGGCACCGAACTGTCCGCCGACCACGCCGTCGCCACGGCCCGGGCCCTGACCGCCATCAACCCCGATTACATCGGCCTGCTGACCCTGATGGTCGTCCCCGGAACACCTCTGGCCGCCCGCCAGTCCCGCGGCGAATTCGCCCTCCCCGATTCCTGGGGAATGCTGACCGAGCTGCGCACCATCCTGTCCGGCCTGACCGTCACCCACGCCCGCTTTTCCGCCAACCACGCCTCGAACTTCCTTCCCCTCAAAGGCAACCTGCCCGCCGACAAGCCGCGCCTGCTGGCCCTGGTCGACCAGGTCCTGGAAACCCGTGATGATGCGCTGCTGCGGCCGGACTGGCGGAGGGGGTTGTGAGCGGCTTGGCCTACTCTCTTGCGGGTTTCGAGAGCGGATCAACGAGTGCTGTATCCAGCGGCTCGCATCGCTGCCCTTACCCGGTTCACTGCCTCAAGGTAGCGGGGGTTTTTCCGAAATTCAGCGGTTCTTCCTCGTCCAAACGGGATCGGGATATCTGCCTGAATGAACGATGGGCTACGGGTCAGGATTATAACCCGATCCGCCATGAACACAGCTTCTTCAGGATCGTGCGTCACTACAATCATGGGAGTGGAATCTAGTTCCCAGAGTCTTATCAACAGCTCCTGCATAGACTCCTGACTTAATTTATCAAGAGCAGAAAATGGCTCATCAAGCAGCAATAAATCTGGAGAAATTGCCAGGGCGCGCGCCAAGGCAACTCTCTGTGCCATCCCCCCTGACAACCAAGCCGGAAACTTTTCTTGATCGTCTGACCCGATACCGCATTTATCCAACATATCCCTAGCAAGTTGTGACCGATCGCCACGTTTCATCTTCTTCTTACCACGGCGTAACTCCAAGGTAAGTTCGACATTTCTCGTTGCTGTTCGCCAAGGAAGTAAATTCGCTTTTTGGAAAACAAAGCCTATATCAAGCTTGTCGCAGCCAGATTCCCTGTCGGAGAACCGAACAAAACCCGACGAAGGTTTCTCCAAACCAGCCACGATCTCAAGAAGGGTTGTCTTTCCACAACCTGATGGGCCACAAATAGCTACACATTCCTTTCCAACCGAAAAACTGACGCCGCCAATCACCTCATGGTCGCCAACGCCGAACCTCTTGTGGATGTCCGATATCTCAAGCTTCAAGCCTTCACCAACCAACTATTGACGCCCCACAGTCTGGCATTCGTCCACAGTCTGAACACAAAGGCCACCGAACTCTTTCATCAAAGCAGGTAGCCCCTTTATCACGCATCTGTAGCTGCCCCAGCACAACAGGAGAATCGAAAACGCGAACAGAATCAAGCCTATGACGTAATATGTGCCAAGCAGCTTCGGAATTGCCACAGGCAAAACATTCATAAGTGACACCGCGCAAAGAACAAGATGCCCCTTCCAGAACCCCCTTCGATTGGCTTGATTTGGTTCACGGGGCCGAACAACAAAATCCCAAAATAAGAATGTCAACACAACGATTCCGACCCCGCCCCAGAGAGCCAGAAAGGGTTCGAGGCCTTCAACGCATTTCGGACCGCGCAACAACGAAATCGCCCAATCATAATTCAGCATCATTGCAGTAAGGGCTATGTATGCAATCGCGCGAAGAAGAATCTCGAAGGTTCTTTCGAGTGCGTTTAACGGTCTCAAGTACGACGAATGATACGCTCGGTTTCCGTCAAACACGGCTAGAGACAAAGACAACTTGAAACAGTATACGGCCAGCAAAATGGCCGACAGCTGAAACGCAAGCTCCAGAAAGCCGACGACAAAATTCAGGAGCTCCGGGTTGGATATCTCCACTTGAAGATCTCTTCTGAAAATCTGATATGGTGGGACTGATGAAATGACGTCCGTTGCGCCCTCCTGCGGAGATCTTAGGAATATTCGTGCCGATTTCCACCAGGCAAGCTGAATCAATTCCTGGAACGGAAAAAGAAACACGCCCACGGTAACAAGAGGCCCCACCGAAAGATGGCGAGACCGGAACCAAGAATTCAGGTTATCAAATGCCGATACAAACATCTTCACCATTTTAGATTGTACCTGCTTCGAAGCACGACCAGCTGCGCCAGCCGCTCCACCACGACGGCGAACATCCAGGCGATTAGCCCAAGCAATGCCGTCATTATTATGACCGCAATCATTTTAGACGTTTCCAGTCCGCTCTTGGACAGAAGAATCAGATATCCCAATCCGTCATTTGATCCAACAAATTCAGCCGTGATGGCCCCGACAACACCATAAATCGCAGCCAACCTAAACGCGGAAGTCAACTGAAACAGAGCGTTTGGTATCCTTGCTTTCACAAGAATACTGAATCGAGATGCCTGCGCAGCCTTCATGACGTCAATCAATTCGCCAGACACCGCATTCAATCCAACTACTGTTGCTTGCAAGACCGGAAAAAATGCAATGAGCGCTACCGCCACCACTTTGGGCATCAAGCCATTTCCGAACCAAATTAGTAGCAAGGGAACGATCGCTACCTTTGGAACGACCTGGCTGGTAACAGCAAAGGGGTAAACAAGTGTCGCTACAATCCGCCATTCTCGTGAAACAACGCCCAGGAGAAAAGCAATAACCACTGCGAAACAGAGGCCCAGCAGAACCTCTTTGCTGGTGACAAGTATCGCTGGCCAAAGAGCGCCAGACCACTCAGAGAGGATGGAATGGTACACGGAACTCGGATGTGGAAGAAGGTAATCGGGAATACCCCCATAAGTCGCGACAATCAACCAGACGGCCACGAAGAGGACACATTCAATGCCGACAACGATCCCATCTCTGAAAGTCATCAATTCCTTCCGGTTAGCTCGGCCCAGACTTCCTCAATAAAACTCCCGTCCACAAAATGACGAGGGTCAATTTCACTTTTGAGTCCCAAACTCGGGATGGAATCCTTGTATTTGTACAGAGACGACTGGGTTTGCCGCCATTCTTCCAAGTCAATGTAGCCAGGACCACGAATCTGCGCTTCAGAATCAAAGATGAACTCGTTCACTCTGTCCAAACTAGCCCTAACAGCCTTGGGGTCTTGCATCTTGACACGCTTGCAGTAGCTCTCGACGGCAGCGTCAGGGTCGTTTCGAGCATCCATCAATCCTCTCAACGAAGCGGACAGGAACAACCTCACCAGCTTCGGGTCACCCCCGAGGAGCTTTTCACTAGTTGCTAAAGAGGAGCTAACCACGTTCACGCCATTATCCTTCGCCAGAATTTCGTTGACTTGAATGCCCCTCTTAATTTCCAAGTCAACAGGAGCGTACATCGTGTAGTGCATTGCAACGTCAACGACTTTGGTGAGTACGCTGTCGGGGTCTGCGCTAGGAACCTCAACTATTGACTTAGGATCAACACCCGCGTCATCAAGCATCATGCGGTACTGAAGATAGGTGGCACTCGCCTTCAAAACCCCGACCTTCTTTCCCTTCAGATCGCTGACTTGCTGAATATTTGCTTCCTTAAGAGAGTACAAAGACACGGGTGAATCATGATACAAAGTGGCTATAGCCCTAATTGGCGTTCCCTGGAGTCGAGCTTTGACCAGAACGTCACCGCTAATAAAACCAAAATCAACTTTTCCAGCGCCCAACGCTTGAACAACCTCGGAAGAACCATTGCTTGGCTCTACATTCACGTGATAGGGCTCGAAATATCCGCGATCGATTGCGAGAAACAAAAAGGCATTTTCAGCAAGAGGAGCGAAACTCAACTTAACCGTGATCGACTTCTGTTCTTCTTGACAAGCAAACAAGGATACCGATCCGATCAAAACAGCCACCAGCAATCCAACAAATCGACGAGTCATAGGAATCACCTCTTTATCCCGGCTTCGATGAGATCAACGGCTTCATCACTTGTAACGACAAATCCGCAAACCAACGATATAACCGTCTGCGCAAGCTCTTGCAGCTCATTAGAAAAAGTCGCGGTGCAGTCCGACAGCAAAAAAGGCCGGAACCCACGATCGAATGCCCCACGAATCGTTCCCTCGACGCAAACATTTGTGCTTACGCCGCAAACCAACAAATCACGGACCTTCGCCTGACGCAACCGTAACTCCAGATTGGTCTGAAAGAATGCGTCGTATCGGTCCTTGTCGATCATGAGGTCGCCTTCACGAGTATTGGAAACAAGATTCCCAACGATCTGATGCCAATATGCGCCCTTGCTAAGAACATTGCCACCGCCCGACGGAAAATGGCCGGGCCACAGTTCGGGATAGGCGGTATCTCCAAAGCCGTCCAGATTCACTCTCGTCCATACGACTGGTATTTCAACGGTTCTGCAAAAATCTACCATGCGAGAAATCTTCGGGATCAACGACTCAGCGTTCGGGACAGAAATCGGCCCGCTTGGCAACACGAACCCATTCTGCATATCAACAACAATCAGAGCTGTTCTTCTCGGATCTATACTTGCCGACATCGCCAAACCTCAATTTTGCTCCATTTCAGCAAGTACATCAGTAAGTGTCAAGTGATGTTACTTCCAGATTTCAGAGTATTTCCAACGCAGGCTTCATGCTCGTCTACTGATGACCTGAACCACTCAGAAGAGTCAGTTTTCGGGGGGGGGTAGATTAGAACTGCCCTTGCACACCGGCCAAGAGTCCACGAGGCTGACCCGATCCCCTGAAAAGGGACAGTTCGAAATGGGATATCTTCGGTTAGTTTGATCTTGCCCCCTGAATCCGGCACCTGCTCAGATCGGCGCGGCGCATCGGGGTCACTAGCTGCACGTACCAAGGGGGAGCTGGTTCAGGAGATTCGTCAGGGCCGCGTTAGCCGCGTCGCTTTCGGTGGGATGACAGCAGGCATACACGGTGACGGGGACGGAGGTTTCGGTCAACCACACTTCATAGAACTGGGCCTGGGTCGAGCCGGCCGGGTGGCGGCAGTTTTTGTAGTCAAACATGCACGTGCCGTATGGCATGGGCCCGGTGGTGCAATCGGTTTCCAGCCAGGTACCGTTGACGCCGTTGCATTCGGCGTGGCCGGCGTCGATGGTGTCGGCCGCGTAGAAGTGGAAGATGCGGTCAACGCCGGGCATCCAGGACTGCGTGTATTCGCAGATGGCCAGTTCGGACTGGGGGCATTCGGCGCGGATTTCGCCGCCGCGGACGTTTTCGCACACGTCGGTGAACCAGGCGGTGCGCTCGGGGGCGAGTGTGCCGGACAGTTCCTCGCACGTGTCATCGGAGGCTTTGTAACAGGCGATCGTGCCCTGGCTCGGCATGCCGCACGTCAGGGTGTAGTCTTCCCCGATGACCGTGTAGTCGGCGGGGTCTTCGTAATTGGCCGCGACGTACTCCTGGACGTTGCCCATGGCGCAGAAGAGGCCCCGGTAGAAGTGCTGGTCGATCGTAAAGCCGACAAACGGTACCAGGCGGATGGTCGCCATCATGTCGAAAATGGGGCACTCACCCCACTCGCCGCCGCTGTTTTCGCAGTCTGATTGCATCGCGGCCCACGGGACCGAACCATCCTCATCGACATACCGGTCCACGCAGTATCCCTGGGACAGGTAATTGCAGCCCTGGACCACGCAGTCGTTGCTGACGCAGGCCGCGCCGGGGACTGTGCAGGTGCCGCAGGTCTGGCCGCACACCGGGTCCACGCCGCAGACCACGCTGCTGCAGTCGGGGACGCAGGGCTCGCATCTTTTCATGTCGTCGACGGCGATAAGGGCGTCCCAGGCGGGGCCGAAGGCTTCGTCGGGGGCGGCGTAACAGCACGCGTAGCCGGTCGCGCCCGGCTGGCCCTCAACGGAAGGCCCCGTAAGCAGCATGTCGTATTCTTCCGGCTGGAAGTCCCCGGCCGGATAAGCTGCCCCGTTCACCGTCACCGTGCATTCGCCGTAAGGGATATCCTGGCTGGCGTACTGGGTCGCGAGCCATTTGCCGCCCTTCGCGACGCACTGCGATTCCAGGACGTTCATGGCGTGGTTGCCGTAATAGCGGGTCAGCGTGAACGTGCCCGGCCCTTCGTAAGGAAGTTCCTGCCCGTAAGGGGGCTGCTCGCAGGTGGCCCCTTCCCGGCGCGGGCACGACGTGGCGGCGATGCCATCGCGGAATTCGGTACACATCCTGGAAAACGCGTCGAAGCGTTCGGGTTCAATGCCACCACCAAGCTGGACGCACTCGCCGCCGCCGGGATAAGGCATGTCGCAGGCAATGGTATCCGCGACGTTCGGTCCGGTGCAGGTCAGTTCGTCGTC
>Ga0209467_1003320_pt1 | contig 10557 bp, 7 predicted proteins | sample Higcelwee11metaG_FD_187175 | JGI IMG/M metagenome (GOLD analysis project Ga0209467, IMG submission 187175) | Freshwater pond sediment microbial communities from the University of Edinburgh, under environmental carbon perturbations - High... | ecosystem: Environmental > Aquatic > Freshwater > Pond...
ACCGATTGCGGCGCGGGCGGTCTCTCCTCGGCCGTCGGCGAGATGGCTTCGGAACTGGGCGGCGACATAGAACTTTCGGAAGTCCGGCTTAAGTATTCCGGTCTCGCTCCCTGGGAAATCTGGCTCTCCGAAGCGCAGGAGAGGATGGTGATCGCCGTTCCTCCGGAAAAAATGAAGGCGCTCGCCGCCCTCTGCGACAGCAACGACGTGGAATACTGCGACCTTGGACATTTTACCGGCGACGGACGGCTTGTCGTGCATTACCGAGGCGAGCCGATCCTCGACCTGGACTGCGAATTCCTGCATGGCGGCATGCCGCGAAGGCGCCTGACCGCGGCGGCGTTAAAAGTACCGGCGCTAAAAGCCCCCGGGCCAACGGGAATTTCCTCCTCCAGTCATCCGCTCGAAACGCTCTACGCGGAAGTGATGTCCCACCATGCCATAGCCTCCAAGGAATGGGCGATCAGGCGGTACGACCATGAGGTGCAGGGCGGGACGAAGATCGGTCCCTTCGCTGGAGCGACGCAATCGGGCCCCGCCGACGCCGCCGTCATTAAGCCCCTTGAGACGAAAGGAAGAAAAGGCATCGCTATTTCCAACGGCTTCAATCCGCGCTACGGGGAAGCTGATTCGTACAACGCGGCCGCATCCGCCATCGACGAGGCGGTGAGAAACGCCGTGGCGTCGGGCGCCGATCCAGACAGGATCGCCATCGTGGATAATTTCTGCTGGGGCGATCCGCTGAAGCCGGAGAACGTCTGGACCCTCCTTCGGGCCGCCAAGGCCTGCCGCGATGTCTCAGTCGCGCACAGGGCACCCTTCTTCTGCGGCAAGGATTCCTTCAACAATGAATTCGAAGGACCCGATGGATCGCGCATCGCCATCCCTCCCTCCCTCCTCATTTCCGCGATGGGAATCGTGCCGGACATCGCCCGCTCGCCCACCACGGACCTGAAATCCGAATCCGGAATCCTCTACCTGGTCGGCGAATTTTCGCCGGTATTTCCCGCCTCAGTGCTTCAGGACATTCTGTCCGGGCAGGAGGGGAAGGACGAAGCCCTATCGGTCGAGATGAACTACGGCGGCCCAGGCCCCGCTTTTTCCGCTATATCACCCAACGTCTACAGGAAGCTTCATTCGGCTATCCTGAAATCCCAGGTGCTTTCCTGCCACGATCTCTCCGAAGGCGGATTGGGCGCGGCGCTGGCCGAAATGTGCATAGGCGGCGGGCTGGGAGCCGATATCGATCTGAAGGCCGCGGAGAAAGCGGCCTTCGCCCTGACGGCAAGCGGCGAACCGAAGAACTGGCCGCATCCAGCGACGGGAAAGGACGAGCTCCTTCTCTTCGGGGAAACGAACGGCTGCTTCATCGCGGAAATAGCGCCGGAGAAAAGGACGGATTTCGAGGCGTCGATGGCCGGTCTGCCCTGCCGTCCAATCGGCCGCGTTTCCCGCGAATCCCGGATCTCGATAGCCCTCCTCGGCGGGAATACGCTGTCGGCGGGAATCTCCCGGCTCGAAAAAGCCTTCGCGAGCGAGACATCGGCCGCTCTGGGAGAACAGCAGTACGACGATGCCGAAATCGATATCGGAGGCGGAAAATGAAACCCAAGGCAATAGTCCTCCATGCCGCCGGGATCAACAGGGATAATGACGCGGCCTACGCGCTGGAGATGGCCGGCGCCGAAGTCAGGATCGTCCATGTCAACGAACTCAAGTCCGACAGGAGCCTTCTCGCCGAAAGCCGGATTCTCGTGATCCCGGGCGGATTTTCCTATGCCGACGCTCTCGGAGCGGGCCGGCTCTTCGCTTTGGACATAGCCTCCTTTTTCAGGGACGAGGTGAGCGAATTCGTCGGAAAAGGCAAAGCGGTGATAGGCATCTGCAACGGCTTCCAGACCCTCGTCAAGGCCGGAATACTGCCCGGCTTCGAGGTTGTTCCTTCCGACAGGGAAGAGCGTTATGCGACGCTGACCGACAACCTCAATCGCCGGTTCGAATGCAGATGGGTGACGATGAAAGCCGAGGAGAGCCCCTGCATCTGGACCAAGGGCCTGACGGCGCCCGTCGTATGTCCCATCGCCCACGGAGAGGGAAGGTTTCTCGTGAAAGACGAAGTTCATCTCGAGGCTCTGCTGGCGAAAAAACTCGTCGCGTTCTCCTACGCTCTCCCGGACGGCTCGCCCGCCGCCGGCAGATACCCGGACAACCCCAACGGCTCCGTGGCCGACATCGCCGGCATCTGCAATCCCGAAGGAAACGTCCTGGGTCTCATGCCGCATCCCGAGGATAATATTTTTTCCGGTCCGGGGGCGAGGGCTTACCGCGGAGGAAAGGCCGGCGGCGGCCTCGATCTTTTCATCAATGGCGTGCGTTATGCGAAGCAGTTATGAGGAGCGATATATGATGGAACGCGACAGAATCCAGGCTATGCTCCCCAAGGCTTTCATGGGCCTGGGCGAAGGGAAGAGAGAGAAGCATTCGGGAAAAGTGAGGGACTGGTACGTTCTGGATGATTCCAGCCGTCTCATGGTGACGACGGACAGGCTTTCAGCCTTCGACAGGATCGTCGCGGCTGTGCCCTGGAAGGGCCAGGTCCTCAACGAGCTTTCGGCCTGGTGGAACGAGAGGACGGCGGATATAGCGCCCAACCATCTCCTTGCCGTTCCCGATCCCAACGTTTCCATAGTCCGCGAAGCTTCCCCTCTCTCGGTCGAAGTGATCGTGCGCGGCTATATAACCGGCGTCACTTCCACGGCCCTTTGGCGCCGCTATTCCGAGGGCGAGCGGAACATCTATGGATACGCCTTTCCCGAAGGCCTGCGAAAGAACCAGCGTCTCCCTTCGCCGATAATAACGCCTACGACAAAAGCTGAGGCGGGGCAGCACGATGAGCGACTTACCATCAAAGAAGTGGTTGAAAAAGGTTTCGTCAACGCTAAAACCTGGGATCGCGTGATGGAAATCGCCCTCGCTCTCTTCGCCAGGGGAACGGAGGTCGCCGAAAAGGCGGGGCTCATCCTCGTCGACACGAAATACGAATTCGGTCTCGACGCCGGCGGAAAAGTGATGCTCATCGATGAAATCCATACGCCTGATTCCTCACGCTATTGGCGCCTCGGCAGTTACGCGGCGCGCTTGGCCGAAGGCCGCGAGCCTGAAATATTCGACAAGGAATTCGTGCGGATGCACTACGCGGAAACGGGGTACAGGGGCGACGGGGAAATCCCCAACCTGCCCGACGGCGTCTGGGCCGACACCGGCATTCTGTACCAGACGGCCTACGAACTCCTCACCGGCCGGAGCTTCGTGCCCGGCTCGTATCCCGTGGAACCCAGGCTCCTGGCGAATCTAGAAAAAGCGGGGATAAACCTATGAAGAAAAATCTCGCCGTCATCCTGATGGGCGCCAAGTCCGACTACGGCCACGCGAAGCGCATAATAGAATGGCTGGATTATTTCGGCATCGAGCACGTGACGAGAATAGCCTCGGCACACAAGACGCCGGAAAAATTGCTGAATATCCTCGAGGCGCAGGAAAAACAGGGCGACAATGTCGCCTATATCGCGATCGCCGGATTGTCCAACGCGCTTTCGGGGATGGTCGATTTCGCGACCGCGTTTCCCGTCATAGCCTGTCCTCCTCCCTGCGACGCGTTCGGCGGAGCCGACATTTTCTCTTCCCTGCGCATGCCTCCCGGCGTCGCGGCGGCCACGGTTCTGGAACCGCGCAACGCGGCTTTTTTCGTGGCCAAGCTTTTCGCCGCCGGCGATGATGCCATAAAGGCCAAGATATACGCGTATCATGCCGAACAGCGCGAAAAGATCGATAGCGACGAACTCTCCTTGAGCGAAAATACGGAAAGGAAGGGCGCGGCACGATGATGGAAGAAAACTGGCTGACGGAAGACGATCCGCATGAGGAATGCGGCGTCATGGCCATTTACGCGCCGGGAAAGGACGCGTCGAGGCTCGCTTATTATGGGCTTTTCGCGCTTCAGCACAGAGGCCAGGAATCGGCCGGCATCGCCGCCTTCGACGGTAATGTAATCAACTCGAAGAAGAATCTGGGCTTGGTTTCCCAGGTGTTTTCCGAAGCCGATATCGAAAGCCTCGCGGGCAGCCTGGCCATCGGCCATAACCGCTATTCGACGACGGGTTCCTCGAACGTGCGCAACGCGCAGCCCTTCATCATAGATTCCCGCCACGGACCCATAGCTCTCGCGCACAACGGCAATATCGTCAACGCGAGCGAGATCCGCAAAAGACTTCTGGACAAAGGCATCGGACTCACCTCGGCGAGCGACACCGAGCTGATGATCATGGATCTCGCGGGATCGGACAGGAAAGACTGGGTTTCGCGCATTCGTTCCACCATGGCTTCCTGGGTGGGCGCCTTCTCATTCGTGGCCCTCACGCCGGACGGCGTTTTCGCCGCGAGAGATCCCTGGGGCTTAAGACCGCTCGCCTATGGATTCACCGCGGAGAAAGCCTTCGTCGTCGCTTCCGAAACCTGCGCCCTCTCGACGCTGGGCTGCCATGAAATCCACGAAATAGAAGCTGGCCAGATCGTTTCGTGCAACTCTAGCGGAGCTGTTAAAATTTCCGATGCGCCGCTGAAGACAAAAAAGAAACGTCAGGCATCCTGCGTCTTCGAATTCATTTATTTTTCCCGGCCGGATAGCGTATGGAACGGCCTTTCCGTCCATGAAGTGCGCAGGCGCTTCGGGGAGGAACTGGCCAGATCTTCGCCCGTCGAAGCCGATCTCGTAATCCCCGTGCCCGATTCTTCCATTTCAGCGGCGATAGGCTATTCGGGAGCCTCCGGCATCCCTTACGGCGAGGCCTTCGTAAAGAACCGCTATATAGGAAGGACCTTCATAGAACCCACAACCTTCCTTCGCAAGCGGGGCGTCTCCCTTAAGTTCAACGTTCTCCACGATTCCGTGAAAGGCAAAAGAATCATCGTCATAGACGATTCCATAGTGAGGGGCAACACGATACGGCCTCTCGTCGCCCTCCTGAAAAATGCCGGGGCGAAGGAAGTCCATGTGCGGGTCGCGAGCCCCCCGGTGAAATATTCCTGCATGATGGGCGTCGACATGGGCCAGCGCCGCGAGCTGATCGCGAATATTCTCCCCATCACCGAAATGGCCAAGTGGAGCGGCGCCGATTCGCTCTCCTACCTCTCTCTCGAATCGGTGGGCAAGGCCATCGGCGAGATCGACGACTATTGCACCGCGTGTTTTTCCGGGATCTATCCCTTCGACGTGGGGAGCTCCGAATCCAAAGAAAGGTTCGAATTCTAATGCCAGGAGTGAAGACCGCATGAAAGTACTTCTTGTCGGATCGGGCGCCAGGGAGCATGCCCTCGCGTGGAAAATGAGCGCCTCACCGCTCCTCGACGCCCTGTACTGCGCGCCGGGCAACGCGGGAACCGCATTGTACGGCTCAAATGTGGATATCGGTCAGGGCGATGTGGACCGGCTTGCCGAATTCGCCGCGACCAACGCCATCGATCTCGTCGTGGTCGGCCCCGAGCTGCCTCTCTCCCTTGGGCTGGCGGAAAAGCTCGAGTCGGCATCGGCTGGCGGGCGGCCCCTCTGTTTCGGTCCCTCATCGGCTGCGGCCAAGATAGAATCCTCGAAATCATTCTCCAAGGAATTCATGCGGAAATACGGCATTCCTACAGCCGATTTCAGGGTGTTTTTCTCTTATGATGAAGCGCTCAACTTCGTTCGCGACGCGCCTTGGCCTTTCGTCATAAAGGCCTCAGGCCTCGCTTCCGGAAAGGGCGTTTTCCTTCCCGCGTCGCCGAAGGAAGCTGAAGAAGTCCTGGCCATGGTCATGAAGGAAAAGAAGTTGGGCGATGGCGGCGCCGAGGTGGTCATAGAAGAACGTCTGTCGGGCGAGGAAATCTCCGTGCTCGGATTCTGCGACGGTTCCAGCGTCAGCGTCATGCCGCCCGCGCAGGATCACAAAAGGCTCCTGGAAAACGACGCCGGACCGAATACGGGAGGCATGGGCGCGATCGCTTCGGCAAAGCCGGTTCCCTTCGGCCGCGCCCGCGACTTTGCCGATCTGTTTCTGAAGCCCGTCTGCGAAGGCCTGGCCGCCGAGGGAAGTCCCTTCGTGGGCGTTTTGTACGCGGGGATCATTCTCACCGAGGATGGCCCCAAGGTTCTCGAATACAATTGCCGCTTCGGCGACCCCGAAACGGAAGCGATACTCCCTCTGCTCGAATCGGATATAGTCGAAATCTTCGATGCATGCGCCAGAGGCCGCCTCGGCGATATGAAGATCGATTGGGCGGACAAGGCCGCGGCCTGTGTCATCATCGCTTCCGATAGTTATGCGACCGATGTCCGCGACGACAGCCAGCGAGAAGTGAAGGATTTCGGCGGTAGTCCCAATTCCGTTCTCTTCCACGCGGCGACCCATCGTATAGGCGACGGAAGGGTGATGGCCGCCGGCGGAAGACTTCTCTGCGCCTCAGCCTGGGCTGATTCGGTGGATGAAGCGCTCGAGGAAGCCTATGCCAGAGTAGCGCGCGTCGAGGTCCCGTTTTCGCGGTACAGAAAAGATATCGGCCGGGGCAAAACCTTCCTGATGCTCAACGAGCTCGGCGGATCGGCCGCGACTTTCGCGTCGGCCGCGTCCTACGCATCGGCCGGCGTCGATATCGACGCCGGGGACAGAGCCGTCGAGCTCATGAGCGCAGCCGTAAAATCCACCTACGGACCGGAAGTGCTCGCGGGCATCGGTTCCTTCGGCGGCATGTACGACGCGTCCGCTCTCAAGACGATGGACGATCCCGTGCTTGTCTCCTCCACCGACGGCGTCGGCACGAAGGTGAAGCTGGCTGCCTTCAGGAAAAGCTATGAAAGCATAGGCCAGGATATAGTCAATCACTGCATAGACGACATTCTGGTGCAGGGGGCGAGGCCACTGTTTTTCCTGGATTACATCGCCACCTCGAGGCTCGATCCCTCGATGATCGCCGAAGCCGTCGGCGGGATGGCCAAGGCCTGCAGGGAATCGGGCTGCGCCCTCATCGGCGGCGAGACCGCCGAGATGCCCGGCGTCTATATGCCGAACGAATTCGACGTAGCCGGCGCCATCGTCGGACTCGCCGAAAAAAAACAGATGCTCCCGCTCAAGACGATGCGCGCCGGAGATCTTCTCCTCGGCTTTCCTTCGAGCGGGCCGCATACGAACGGCTTTTCCCTGGTAAGGAAGATTTTTTCCGAAAAAGAATTCGGCGGCTACGCTGAAATCCTGGGTCGGCCCTTATCGGAAGCCCTTCTCGCGCCGCATCGCTCCTACCTGCCTGTCCTCTGGCCCGTCCTTCAAAAGGGACCCGGCCTCATCAAGGCGCTTGCCCACATCACTGGCGCCGGATTCGAAGGCAACGTGCCTCGGATACTGCCGCCTGATCTCGATGCTCATATAAGGATGGATTCCTGGCCCATGCCCCCGCTGTTCCGCCTGATCATGGAAAAGGGCGGCATCGACGAGCTGGAAATGTACAGAGTATTCAACATGGGCATTGGGATGGTGGCCGTCGCGGCTCCGGCTGACGTGGATGCCATCGCTCGTCTGTCGGGCAATCCTTTCTTCGTCATCGGCGAACTGCAGCCTGGCTCCGGATTGGCGGTTATGGAAAAAAGCGGTCGCGTCGAAAAAATGGGCAGCCCCGCGAAAGAAGCAAGCGCCGATAAAGCGCGGGGCCGAGCGTGAGCCAGCCGCGCGAAACGCGCTTCGTCGTGATGGTGTCGGGCAACGGCTCCAATCTGCAAGCGTTGATCGACGCCATCGATAAAGGCGAAGTGAAGGCCTCCATCGTCCTCGTGGTCTCCTCGGATCCTGAAGCCTACGCGCTGCGGCGAGCGGAAAAGGCCGGAATCCCGTCCATCGTCCTCCAATACAGGCGCGATCCGAAGCTCGAGAAAGAAGCCTCGCGCAGAGCTTATGACAGAACGCTCGCCGAGACCATCGCGCCGTATAAGGCCGACTACATATTCCTCCTCGGGTGGATGCGCATCCTCAGCGCCGAGTTCACGGCGCGATTCCCCGGCGGAATCGTCAACCTGCATCCGGCGCTTCCGGGCGTGTTCCCCGGAACCCACGCCATCGAAAGAGCCTGGGACGCCTGCGCCAGGGGAGAAATCATTGAATCGGGCGTCATGACTCATTTCGTCCCGGACGAATGCGTCGACGCCGGCCCCGTGATAGCTTTCGAGCGTGTCGCTATGGACGGAACGGAGACCCTCGATGCCTTCGAGAAAAGGATGCACGATACTGAACATCTTCTTGTCCCGCGAACGGCCGTCATGCTCGGCTCGATTTCTTCCGCACAGAGAAAGGAGACTGAAGAATGCCCCAGGCAATAATTTCCGTTTACGACAAAACCGGCCTCGTCGATTTCGCGGGAAAGCTGTCGAAGTTAGGTTGGTCCATCCTCGCTTCCGGAGGCACGGCCAAGGCCTTGCGTGAAGCCGGAATAGCAGTCGAGGAAATCGCCGACTACACAGCGGCGCCCGAGATTCTGGGCGGCAGGGTGAAAACCCTCCATCCCGCCGTACATGGCGGGATTCTCGCTCGCGCTACCGGGGAGGATTTCGAAGAGATAAAGAGGCTAGGATACAAGGCCGTCGATATGGTGGTTGTGAATCTTTACCCCTTCGAAAAGACGGTGGCCGATCCAGCCTGCGGCCGCTCCGATGCCATCGAGCAGATCGATATCGGAGGCGTGGCGCTGATCAGGGCGGGCGCGAAAAATCACGAGCGGGTGACCGTCCTCTGCGATATCGCCGACTATGGGCCCGTCCTGAGCGAGCTCGAAACCGCCGGTTCCGTTTCGGAAGCCGCAAGAAGAAGCCTCGCCGCCAAAGCCTTCGCGAAGACGGCCGCGTACGATGCGGCCATAGCGGCCTGGCTCGCTGACAAGGCGAAATCGGCCGGCTCGAATGCGGAGGCACCGTTTTTTACGCTCAGCGGCTGGAAAGTCCAGGGGCTCCGTTACGGGGAAAACCCACACCAGAGCGCCGAACTCTATGCCTTCGAAAAAGGGAAGGGTCCGCTCGGCGGCCGTATACTCCAGGGCAAGGAATTATCCTACAACAATATCCTGGACCTGGACGCGGCCTGGCATGCCGTTGGCCGATTCCGGAATCCCGCCGTCGTCGTGGTGAAACATCTCTCCCCCTGCGGCATCGCGGAAGCGGAAAGCGCGGACGCGGCCTGTCTCCACGAAGTCCTGGAGCGCGCCATCGCCTGCGATCCCACATCAGCCTACGGCGGAGTGATAGCGGTCAACGCTGTTTTCACGGCTGACTGCGTCAGAAGCCTCGGCAAGCTTTTCGCCGAGTGCATCGCCGCTCCGGGATTCGACGACGAAGCCTTGGACCTTCTCGCCAAGAAGAAAAACCTCAGGCTCGTCATCCCGGGAAAAGGAATCCAGCGCACAGAGATAAGGACGGTGCTCGGCGGATTCCTCCGCCAGGATGTGGACGCGGGCGATCCCGAGGAGACGCAGTGGAACACCGTTTCCAGGCGCGCTCCCACTGAGACTGAGTTGCGCGATCTCCGCTTCGCGTGGAAGGCCTGCATGTCCGTAAAATCCAACGCCATCGTGTTCGCCAAGGGCGGAGCGACGGTGGGCATAGGCGGCGGCCAGCCCAACAGGGTGGATTCGGTGCGCATCGCCGCCCAGAGGGCGGGCGCGAAGGCAGCGGGCTCGGTGCTCGCTTCCGACGCGTTCTTCCCGTTTCCTGATTCCATAGAGGAAGCCGCAAGGGCCGGCATTACGGCCGTCGCCCATCCGGGCGGTTCCATCAGGGACGCCGAATCCATAGAAGCGGCGGACAGAGCGGGCATCGCGATGGTGCTCGTCGGCGTCCGACATTTTCGACATTAAAACCGAGACTCTAATAGCGTCGCAGTAGCGACGCTACGAACGACATTACAAGCAATATTACGAGCGGAGGATACATAGATGAACGAAGAGATTTTCAAGTCCAACACGGCCCTGACTTTTGACGATGTGCTCATCGTGCCGGCATACAGCGAGATACTGCCGGCCTATATCGACACGAAAGTGCGTATCGCGCGCGACCTCACTCTCAACATACCGCTTCTTTCGGCGGCGATGGATACGGTCACAGAGTCCGCCCTCGCGATCGCCCTGGCCAGGATGGGCGGAATGGGCGTCATACACAGAAACATGTCCCCCGAGCAGCAGGCCGGGGAAGTGGACAAGGTCAAGCGATCCGAATCGGGCATGATTCTGGATCCCGTATGCCTTGAGAAGGAAGCTTCCCTCTCCGAAGCCCGCGAACTCATGCAGAAATTCCGAATCTCGGGCATCCCCATCACGAGCGGACCCGAGAAAAAACTCGTGGGAATACTCACCAACAGGGATATCCGCTTCTGCGCCGCGGAGGATTACGACAAGCCGGTGAGCAGCTTCATGACGAGCGAGCGGCTGATCACCGCCAGGGTGGGCACGACGCTCGAGCAGGCCAGGAACATACTCCAGGAACACCGCATAGAAAAG
>Ga0209467_1003327_pt1 | contig 10550 bp, 9 predicted proteins | sample Higcelwee11metaG_FD_187175 | JGI IMG/M metagenome (GOLD analysis project Ga0209467, IMG submission 187175) | Freshwater pond sediment microbial communities from the University of Edinburgh, under environmental carbon perturbations - High... | ecosystem: Environmental > Aquatic > Freshwater > Pond...
CCATCGAGAAGATCAAGACCGACTACGAGATCTACGGCCGCCTGACCCCCATGGGCTGGGGCCTGGAAGACCTGGACAAGCTGCCCATCTCCACCCTGTCCGGAAAGACCGGCGTCTTCATCTTCTCTGACGGCGACTCCAACCGCGGCGTGGATCCCGTCGCCGTGGCCCAGTCCCTGAAGGGCAAGTATGGCGACAAGCTGTGCTTCTTCATCGTGGACCTGTCCGACAACAAGCATGGCCAGGAAGTTCTGAAGGCCATCGCCGCCCTGGGCGGCTGCAACTGCATCGAGCTCGGCGAAGAGCTGCTTCGCAACGAAGCCGCCCGCGTCAAGTTCCTTGAGTGCTCCCTGTACGAGTGGATCGAAGACGAGATCGTGATCTTCCGCAGCATCTACTTCGACTTCGACAAGTACAACATCAAGAAGGAATTCGTGCCGGTCCTGGAAGAGGGCGTGGGCATCGTGAAGGGCAAGCCCAAGACCCTGGTGATCCTCGAAGGTCACACTGACAGCGTCGGCTCCGAGCAGTACAACATGGGTCTGGGTCAGCGCCGCGCCGACTCCGTCAAGGCCTTCTTCGTGAAGAAGGGCATCGACGCCAGCCGCATCGAAGCCATCAGCTTCGGCGAGTCTGATCCGGTCGCCACCAACAAGACCGCCCAGGGCCGTGCCCTGAACCGCCGTTGCGTGATCAAGTTCAAGAACTAGCGCACCGGACAAAGCGTCCAAACAGCCAGGCGACTCCACTGGAGTCGCCTGGCTTTGTCTTTGCCACCCAAGGTTGCCACGCATGAAAAGCAAAACTGCCCTTGCCGCGAGCGTCTTTTTTCTCCTGACGTCCGGTCCGGCCATGTCCGCCGTCAGGGTCCTGCCCGTGGGCGCGCCCTTCCCGGCCATCGTCATCGAACAGCCCAAGCAGGAATATGTGGTCAAAAGCGGCGATACCGTCGCCGCCATCGCCAAGAAATTTTCCGTGACCCCGGCCGCGCTGATGAGCGAAAACAAGATCACCGACGCCAAAAAGCTCAAAGTCGGCCAGAAACTGTCGATCGCCGTACCGCCCAAGACCCTGGACGGGACCGTGGCCGAGACCCCCAAGTCCGGCGAGGTCAAGCCCTTTACCCCGGACGGCAAGCCCGACGCCAAACCCGACGCCAAGGCGGACGCCAAGGCCAAAGCCGAGGCTGACGCCAAGGCCAAGGCCGACGCCAAGGCCGACAAGAAGGCGGGCAAAGAACCCGAGACGGTCCAGTCCGCCGCTCCGGCCACGCCTGTCCCCGCGACCTCCATCACCTCCCGGGGTGTGGGCAAGACCGGCATCATTGAAAACGACACCGACGTGCCCAAGGCCATCCGCGAGGAATTTCAGGTGTACGCCACCAAGTGGCTGATCATGTCCGACGAGCTGGCCGTCGGCACCCCGACCAACAAGAAGATCCGTCAGGTCGGCGGCAAGTGGGAATGCAGCTACCGGGTGATGCTCAAGGAAACCATGGGGTCCGAGGTCAAGCGGGTTTTCTACGACCATACCCCCTACGTGGGCCATATCACCTACCGCATCATCTCCTATCGCTGCGAGGCCCCCACCAAGGAGGCCGCCATGAAGGGACCTTTCGTGGAAAAAGAGGAGAGCGTGCGCGAAATCTTCAGCTATTCCGGGAAGGACAAGGCCTGGCGCTAGGCCGGTCCATCGTGTGACGCATAACGCCCGTGTCCGTTTTCCCTGACCAGGAAAGCGGAGACGGGCGTTTCGTCGTTTTCCCCCGGCTAAAGCGCCGGGCGGGCCTCAGGCGGGCGACAATCGTCCTAGGGGCGCGGCGGCCCGGCCGAACGGCGCGCAAGGCCGCGATAGGACCGGACCCCGTGGGCCATCTCCACCAGGGCGTCGCCGCCCCACCGCAGAAATACCCGCAAGGGCGTCGGCCCGAACCGCAGGCTGAAAAAGATCAGTCGCCGTAGATGCCGCGACCAGGTCAATTCCGGCAGCACATCCCGTCTGAGTCCGTCGAGATAGATCTGCCTGGCGTCGCCGCCTTCAAGACCGGCAAGCACGGCCTGGGCGGCCAGTTCGCCGCTTCGCAGGGCGTAGTACAGGCCCTCGCCGAAAAGGGATTCGACGAGTCCGGCCGCGTCTCCGGCCAAAAGGGCCTTTTCATGGGCCGGTCGGCGCAGGAAGTTGCCATAGGGCAAAAGATGGGCCTTGGAGCGCTCGATCCAGGTCCGGGGCAGGCTGAGAAACTGGAGAAACGCGGCGAATTCGCGGCGCATGGCGGCCCCGTCCCGGGCCAAAAGACCGCCCAGGCCCACCATCACATGGCCGCCATGGGGAAAGACCCAGCCGTAGCCGGTCCGGATGAACCCGGAATAGACCGTGGGAAAGGCGTCGCGCAGATCGGGATGGGCCGCGTGGTGATCGGGGTCGTCGAGGGGGATGCGGCATTCCAGGCCCATGCCCATGTTGGCGGCCAAGGCCGCGCGGTCGACGGGGAAAAAACGGCGTACGGCGCTTGCCGCCCCGTCGGCGCCGATAAGGAACCGGCCGGAGACGGTCCGCCCGTCATCGAGGGTGACGGCGGCCCGGGCCGGGTCGGCGGCGCGAACGGCCTGCCCGGGTCTGACGTCCGCTCCGGCCGAGGCGGCCTGGGCGAGCAGCCAGGCGTCGAAGGGGCTGCGCGAGGCGAAATAAAACGGATAAAAGAGGTCGCGACAGGTCAAAACCTGTGATTTGTGCCGGATGCGGTAGCGCCCGGCGCGGTGGTCGAGGACGCCCTGGGCCAGCAGTTCTTCCGGGCCATGCCCGTGCAGCCGGGCCAGAAGGTCCGTGGTCTTCCAGGTCAGAAGTCCGGCGCACAGCTTGTCGCGGGGAAATTCCGCCCGGTCCAGCACGAGCGCCCGCGCCCCGGCCTTGGCCAGGACGTACGCCGCAGCGGAACCGGCGGGTCCTGCTCCGGCGATGAGGGCGTCGTAGGGCTGTGTGTCGGTCATGGGGCGTGCCGGTCATTGGCCATACCGGGCCGGGTTGAGTTTGCCGGGCCAAGCGACTACACATGGCCCGTATTCGAAAAGGGCGCCTCGCCTAGGGTCCGGGGCCGGGGCCTGGCCCGCCACAAACGTCATATGGATGTCTGCGTGCCGCAAATACAAAGGAAAATCAACGCCGTGGTGTTCGATTTCGACGGCACGCTGGCCCATCTGGTGCTCGATTTCGACCAGATGAAGGGCATGGTGGCTGATATCGCCGCGCGCTGGCTGCCGGTGCGGCCCACGCCCGACGGCCTGCCCGCCCTGGAATGGATCGAGGTCCTGGCTGCGGAGGTGGACGTTCGCCGTCCTGGCCAGGGGGACGTCTTTTCGCAGGCCGCCCATGCCGCGGTGCAGGACATGGAGGTTGCGGCCGCCGCCCGGGGGGGGCTTTTCCCCTTCGCCCGTGAGGTCTTGTCCCGGCTTTCTGACTGCGGCGTGGCCACGGCCATCATCACCCGAAACTGCGCGGCGGCCGTGGGCATGGTCTTTCCGGACGCCGCCTCGTATTGCCGGGCGGTGCTGGCCCGGGAGGCCGTACCCCGGGTCAAGCCGGACCCCGGGCATCTGTGGGCGGCCCTGGCCCTGCTCAAGGCGCCTGCGGCCGAGGCGCTCATGGTGGGGGATCACCCGCTGGACATGGAGACCGGACGCCGGGCAGGCGTGGCCACGGCCGGTGTGGCCACCGGGCGGGTGTCCATGGAGGAGCTGGCCCTGGCCGGGGCCGACTACACGGCCGCCGACGCCAAAGAACTGGTGGCGTCGCTCTTTGCAGGCTGCCCATGAGCCGCCCGGTCCTTGCCCTGTGCGTGGTCCTGGTCCTGGCCGCCTGTTCGCCGCCGCCCCTGCCCACGCCGCACTACGGTTCGGCGGACAAAAAAAGCGTCGAAGACCTGATGCAGACCTATGTGGCGGCCTGGAACGCCCGGGATGAAAAGGCCATCCTGCGCCTGTACGCCGTCGACGCCCGCATGGTGACCAGGCTGGCCCTGGACCGCCGGGTGCTCGTCAAAAAGGACCTGGCCGCCAATCTGGCCTATGTCCTGACCGAGCAGGCCCGGGCGGGGTTGGTTCTGGAGTTGCAAAAGCCGCTGCAGGTTGAGGTCAAGGGCGAGTCGGCCACGGCCAAGGCGCTTTTGCGCCTTGCCTACAAGGACAAGGGACAGCCGGTGTCCGTCCTGGTCGATCTGGACCTCGCCCTGCGGCGGGAGCAGTTTTTTTGGAAGATCGTGCGGGAATTGCCGCAACCCGTGGGCGCGCTCACGCCGCCGCCGCCCGGTCCATGACCGCCAGGGCCGCGTTGCCGACCAGGAACCGTCCGGTCAGGCGCGCCGGGCGCTCCGGGCAGGCCCCGGCCAGAAAGCCCTGCAGGCCGCCTGAGGCCATGAACCGCCGGTAGTTGCGGAAATGGTCGAGACCGGCGAAACGCTCGGCCCATATAACCCCCAGCCGGGACACCCTGGCCGTCCAGACGGCCGGGGGCACGTAATCGGCCACGGCCAGCATCCCGCCCGGCCGCACCACCCGCCACATCTCGTGAAAAATCCCAAGCGCGTCCGCCTCCGGCATCTCGTGCAGGGACAGGGTGGTCAGGGCCAGGTCAAAGGAGGCGTCCGGGACATCCAGGCCGGCGGCGTCCAGGCGGGAAAAGCGAGGCCCTGCGCCGTCAGGAACGGCAATTCCCCGGGGCGGGAACTCGGCCCGGGCCAGCATGGACGGCGACAGGTCCACCCCCAGGGTCTCCACCCCCCGGGCGGCCAGCATCCAGGCCTGACGCCCCGTGCCGCAGCACATGTCCACGGCCCGCCGCACCCCGGCGGCCTGCGCCAGGCGGCACACGGCCAGGCGAATGGGATCGAGAAAGGGGGCGGTGACCAGATCGTAGATGGGGGCCATGCGGGCGTAAGGGTCGTGGGGCATGGCGTGTCCTTGGGGTGTTTTGCGCGACGCCGGGGTCAATGGTTCCTGCCGTAGAGTCCCGTCACATAGGCCAGATGCGCAGCCAGCTCGTCGGACAGGCGCTCTTCGGCCACCCGCCAGGACCAGTTGCCCTTGGCTACCGAGGGCGTATTCATGCGCGCCTCCTCCCCCAGGGTCAGGATATCCTGCATGGGCGAAATCGCCGTGCGGGCCACGCTCATCATGGCCAGCCGGATCATGATCCAGGGGGCCTCCAGGGCGCCGAACTCGCGGCCCAGGTAGTCGAAGAGGATGCGGCGGCCCGCGTCGCCGGCCTCGGCCTCGAACCAGGCCCGGGTGGTGGTGTTGTCGTGGGTGCCGGTATAGACCACGCTGCCGGGCTCGTGGTTGTGCGGGGCGTCGCGGTTCTCGGCGATGTCGGGTCCAAAGGCGAACTGGAGGATCTTCATGCCCGGGAAGCCGAAGCGGTCCTTGAGCTCGCGCACCTCGGCGGTGATGACCCCCAGATCCTCGGCGATGATGGGCAGGGTGGGGAAGCGGTGCAAAAGCTCCTTGAAAAGGGCCATGCCCGGGGCCTTGATCCACTGCCCGTTGACGGCGGTGGTCTCTGCGGCGGCAATCTCCCAGTAGGCCTCGAACCCCCGGAAATGATCCAAGCGCACGAAGTCGTAGAGCCGAAAGACGTGCGCCATGCGTTTTATCCACCAGGCGAAGCGGGTGGCGGCGTGGGCGGGCCAGTCATAGACCGGGTTGCCCCAGCGTTGGCCGGTGGCGCTGAAATAGTCCGGCGGCACCCCGGCCACGAAGAGGGGCTGGCCGTCGGCGTCGAGCTTGAAAAGCCCCTGGTTGGACCACACGTCGGCGCTGTCCTGGGTCACGTAGATGGGGGCGTCGCCGATGATCAGGATGTTATTCTCCACGGCATGGCGGCGCAGGCTGCGCCACTGGTCGGCCAGGAGGTGCTGGGTGAAGGCCACGAACAGCAGGTCGTCGGCCTTTTCCCGGCGCACGGCGTCAAGGGCGGACGCCTCGCGCAGGCGCAGCTCCCGGGGCCAGGCCGTCCATTCCTGGCCGCCGCGGGCATCCTTTATGGCCCGAAACAGGGCGTACTCGTCGAGCCAGAAGGCGTTTTCGGAGGCAAAGGCGGCAAAGGCGGGGTCGTTTCGCAGGGCGTCGCGCCGCCTCGTGAAGGCCAGCCGCAAAAGGTCCGCCTTGAAAGCCTCGGCCCGGGCGTAATCGGCCCGCTCCGGATCGTCCTGGACAAAGCCCTCGATCTCGGCCGGCTCCAGGTAGCCGTCCTCCACCATTTTTTCCGGGCTCAAAAGCACGGGGTTGATGGCGAAGGCCGAATCGCCGCTGTAGGGCGAGTTGCCGATAAAGGTCGAGGTGGGGGTCAGCGGCAGTATCTGCCAGTAGGACTGGGCCGACCGGGCGCAGAAATCGATGAAGCGTCTGGCCGCCGGGCCGAAGTCGCCCACGCCGAAGCGCGACGGCAGGGACGTGACGTGCAACAGGATGCCGCTTCCTCTGCGATTCATGAGGCCTCCGGAAAGTGGTGTGCGGGCAGTCTACCCGGGGATCGGGGCGGGGGCAATGGCACGGGGTCGCGGGCTTTAGGCGATGCCCGGCTTGTTCGCGTCCAGCCACAGTTGCAGGACCAAAAGCGTCCACAACTGCTTGCGGTGGTCGCAGGCCCCGCTTTGGTGTTCGGCGCGAAGCCGGGCCACGACGGCCGGGTCAAACAGGCCCTGGCGCTTGAGGTGGGCCTCGCCCAACAGTTCGTCCATCTGCGGGGCTAGGCTGTCGCGCAGCCACATGGCCGAGGGAATGAGAAATCCGCGCTTGGGACGGGAGTAAATCTCCCGGGGCAGGATGTCGGCCACGGCCTTTTTGAGCAGGTATTTACGCTTGTCGCCGCGAATCTTCATATTGATGGGCAACCGGCAGGCGAATTCGGCCACATCGCGGTCCAGAAAGGGGGCGCGCACCTCCAGGGAATGCATCATGGAGCAGCGGTCCACCTTCACCAGGATGTAGTCGAGCATGTACTGCCGGGCAAAGGCGTAAAACACCTTGGCCAGGGGCAGGTCGGCGGGAAAGGCGTCGTAGAGCGCGGTGGTCGGTGCGAAAAGTCTGGCCGGGGCCAAAAAGTCGCGATCGGGATGATTCCACAGGGACATCTGGGCCTCGGGGGAGAAGGCCGACAGCCAGGTCTGCACCCTGAGGTTGCGCGGGGCCGCCGCCCCGGCCAGAAAGGTCCGGGCCACGGCGCGCGGATTGACGTAGCCCGAGGACTGGGGAAGCGCCCGGGCCAGGGGTTCGATGAGACCCTTTCGCAAGAGCTTCGGCAGCCGCAGGTAGCGCTCGGCCAGATTAAATCCCACGAAATATTCATACCCGGCGAAAAGCTCGTCCGGGCCGTCGCCGCCCAGGGCCACCGTGACCTTCTCCCGGGTGACCTTGGACAGAAGATACGTGGGCACGATGGACGGGTCGGCCATGGGTTCGTCGAAGCGGGCCACGATCTCGGGCAAAAGCCCGCCGCACTCGGCGGCGCTCAAAATGCGTTCGTGGTGGTCCGTGGCGAAGCGTTTGGCCACGATCCGGGCGTAGGCGGATTCGTCGTAGCTTTTTTCCGTGAAGCCGATGCTGAAGGTTTTGACCGTGGCGGACATCCCGGCCATAAGCGCAGCCACGGTGGAGGAATCGACGCCGCCGCTTAAAAACACCCCCAGCGGCACGTCGCTCACCAGCCGCCGTTTGACGGCCTGGGCCAGAAGCAGCCGCAGCCGTTCGCACAGCTCCTCCTCGCTTTGGCCCGTGTCGGGCTCCGGCGGCGGCATGTCCCAGTAGGGGGCGGTGGTGATGTCGCCGTCGTGGAAAAGCAGGTAATGCCCGGGTTTGAGCTTGTGCACCTGGCGGTAGATGCTTTGCGGCGTGGGCACGTATTCGTAGGTCAGAAACCGGGCGATGGCCTGGGTCGTGGCCGTGAATTCCAGAAACGGCAGGGCGCGCAGGGCCGTGATCTCCGAGGCGAAGGCGAACACCCCTTTTTGCAGGGTGTAGGCGAAGGGCTTTTTGCCGAAGCGGTCCCGGGCGGCGAACAGGGTGCGGGTACGCTTGTCCCACAGGGCGAAGGCGAACATGCCCTCGAAATCGTTCAGACAGTCCGGTCCCTTGTCGATCCAGGCATTGAGGATGACCTCGGTGTCCGAATTGGTGCGGAAGACGTAGCCCTTGGCCGTGAGGTCGCGCTTGATCTCACGATAGTTGTAAATCTCGCCGTTGAAGGTGACCACGGCCAGATCGGCGGCGTCGGCCATGGGCTGGCCGCCGGTGGACAGGTCGATGATGGACAGGCGGCGATGCCCCAGGGCGGTCGGCCCCTCGATGACATGGCCGTCGCCGTCCGGGCCGCGGTGGCGCATGGCCCCGGTCATGGCCTTGACCCAGGCCAGGCGTGTCTCGGCCGGGGGGAGATTGGCGTAGTCGATGTGGACGAAACCGGCGATGCCGCACATGCCCTAGCCTTTTTGCGCCAAAGGATCGGCCGCGCATGGGGCGGTGTGCGCGCAGGGGGCGTCGTCCTGGTAGAGATCGTAAAAGGCCTGGGTGTTTTTGTCCGGATCAAACATGGCCAGCACCCGTTTGCGCCCGGCGGCGGCCATGGCCACGGCGCTTTTGCGGTCGGCGACCAGGGCCTTTATGGCGCCAGCCAGGGCGGCGGGGTCGCGCTGGGGCACGAGGCGGCCGGTGACGCCGTCCTCGATGACCTCGGGGATGCCGCTGACTTCGGTGGCCACCACGGGCAGGCAGTGGGACAGGGCCTCCATGATGACGTTGGGGATGCCGTCGCGGTCGCCGGTGGTGTGGATGACGCTTGGCATGACGAAGACATCGCTTGAGGCGTAGAGTTCGGTGATGCGGTCGTGGGAGACGAAACCGGGCATGTAGACCCGGCCGGTCAGCCCCAACTGTCGCCGCAGGAACCGCAGATAGGCGCCCTGGAAACCCGCGCCGACAAGGGTGAGCTGGAAGGGGAAGCCCTCCCGGTCGAGCAGACGGCAGGCCCGCAGCAGCATGTCGAAGCCCTTGGTGCGGCAGAAGCGGCCCACGGCCAAAAGCCGGTAGGGCGGCTCCATGCGCACCTTGGCCTTGACCCGGCTGGTCAGGGTCAGGCTGTTGTAGACGACATGGATCTTGGAGGCGCCATCTTCGTCCACGAAACCGGCCAGATGATCCACATTGGCCCGGTTGTTGGTGTGCACGAAGGAGGCGGCGCGCATCTTTTCGGCCAAGGCCCCGTCCTGGGGATGGATGTCCCCGGCCCGGCCGGAAAAGGAAAAGGGCAGGTCGAGCAGGGTGGCGGCCACCCAGGCGGCCGTGGCCGGGCCGTTGGCCCAGGCGGCATGGACGTGGGTGACGCCGCTCGCCTCGAAAAGCGTGGCCAGCCGGAATCCCGCCAGAAAGGCCCACATGCTTTCCCCGGCCACCTCCAGGCAGCTCCAGCGGCGAAAGGGGATGGAGGCCCACAGCTTTTTCGCCACGTCAGGGCGGCGTCCGGCCCAGGCCAGCACGTCGCGAAAGACCTGCGGCGCGGCGGCCGCGCCCAGGCGGGTCACGTCGCCGAAGGCGCGCATCTCGGCGGACAGGCCGTTTTTGGCCGGTCCGTAGAGGGAGTAGACGGATATGGGCAGCCCCATGCCTTGCAGGTTCTTGATCTCCCGGAAGATGAACATCTCCGAGGGCAGCGGGAACCATAAAAGGACATAGGCGATGTTGCGATGCTTCACGCGGTCTTCTCGTGGGACGTGGTTGCGCGGGATGCCGTGTGCGGCGAAGCAAATGTAGTCCAAGGGTTACGTATCTGTAAAGCCGCGCGTCCAGGGGGCATCCCAGGCGGGCTTGGGGCAGGCGCGCCCGCGCGGCGGGGCGAGGCTTGCCCCGTGACGGATTTGCGATTAGGGAACGGAAACGCCGCGCCATGCGGCGTGCGGCGACGCGGAGGGATGGCCGAGCGGCCGAAGGCGGCGGTCTTGAAAACCGCAGGCGCGCAAGCGTCCGGGGGTTCGAATCCCTCTCCCTCCGCCACAAAGACCCTGCGAATGACAAACCGCCCCCTGTCCACAAGGGGCGGTTTTTTTCATGGCAGGGTCGAGCCGCGCGCGCAGCGCAAGGCTTGTGGCCGCGCCGCCGCTTTTACGGGCGACGCCGGATCGTCGGGAGAGCGTTCCCTATTGCAGCACCTGGGTGTGACCGCCGCAGGACGAACAGGTGAAATCCATGGCCTGCTTTTGTCCCTCGTTTTTCAGCGCCAGGGCGCCGGGGGTGATTTTCTGGCAGGAAAGACAGAAGCGCTGATGCATGGCGGCCTTGGATTCGCTGCCGCCGCCGCCGAAAAACCGTTTCAGGGCGCTCAAAAATGAAGCCATGAGACAAACCTCCGCGTAAGATGGTTCGACGTGTGTATGGCGGTCCCGGCCTGCGCCGTGCGCCGCGTTCGACCGTACATCGCGGATGCGTCAGGCGGACTATCTGCGGTATTGGCCGGGTGGCCCTCCCAGATGCCTGGAGCGTGAAGACAGTTGCTTCCCCGCGCCGCCTCTT
>Ga0209467_1003329_pt1 | contig 10548 bp, 7 predicted proteins | sample Higcelwee11metaG_FD_187175 | JGI IMG/M metagenome (GOLD analysis project Ga0209467, IMG submission 187175) | Freshwater pond sediment microbial communities from the University of Edinburgh, under environmental carbon perturbations - High... | ecosystem: Environmental > Aquatic > Freshwater > Pond...
AAAAATACAAAGAAACAGTAGAAATAGTTGGTATATATGATCTTAATACTACGAGAGCTACACTACTAAGTAATAGACTAGAGAATAAAGCTAAAGTTTATGAAAGTGCTGAGAAAATGATAGAGGAAAGTGAATGTGACACTGTTTTAATTGGAACACTCGATGCAACACATGATTACTTCATTGATTTAGCTATGCGAAAAGGTTGCGATGTTATTTGTGAAAAACCGATAACTACGACTAAAGAGAAAGCTGATATTATAATCAAAGCGGAAAAAGAAACTCATAAGAAGTTAACAATTACATTCAATTATCGCTTTACATTATTTGCTACAACAATTAAAGAAACATTAAAATCACATTCTATTGGGAAGATTCAAAGCATTCATTTCGAATGGTTATTAGATCAATCACATGGAGCGGATTATTTTAGAAGATGGCATCGTGAGAAAATTAATTCAGGTGGATTAGCAATACATAAAGCAACACATCATTTTGATTTAATTAATTGGTTGATAGAGAAAAAACCGATTGAAGTTTTTGCTAAAGGAGGACTATATTTTTATGGCGCAAAGAATAGTTCTTTTAATGGAGAGAATTGCAGAGTTTGTAAGCATCAAAATGAATGTAAGTTCTATAAAGATTATGCAAATGATGAAGCAATTACTTCAATGTTTTATCAAGCTGAACATGAAGATGGATATTTTAGAGATGGATGTGTATTCTCAGAAAAAATTGATATAGAAGATACAATAACAGCACTTATAAGTTATGAAGATAACATTGATATGAGTTATAAATTGATTGCTTATGCTCCATATGAAGGTTATCGATTAAGTATTACAGGTGATAAAGGAAGAATTGAAGCAGAAGATTTCCATGGATTGGTAGGTCCATATGCAAATGAACAAATTTATCATCTAAATGTTTATGATGATCAGGGAAATAGAAAAGAAATAAATGTGCCAGTGTCAAGTGGATCTCATGGTGGTGGTGATGACCGTATGATGGAGATGATCTTCTCGAATAAAATCATTGAGGATCCACTTAACCATATGGCTAATAGTGAAGCTGGATTCAATGCGGCTTTTATTGGAATGGCAATAAACCTATCTTTAGCAGAAAATCGTATAGTTCAAATTAAAGAACTTAGAAAATAGAGTATAACTTAAAAGGAGTTATTAATATGCAAAAATTTATTATTGTAGGTGGAGGAGCTCGAGGAATCTTCTTTACGGAAATTTTAGAAAATGAGTTAAGTTGTAAGGTTGTTGCGATTATGGATACTTTTGTTGAAGGAAATCCTTTTATTGAAGCCAGATTAAAAGAAGCGAAGATAGAAGGCGTAGAAATCTTTAATGATTTAGAAGCAATGTTAGATAAATTCCCAAGCGATAAAGTAGATGGAGCATTTATTATGACGCCTGAGTGGACTCATTTAACAGTGTTTAAACGTTTGACACAAAATAATTATAATATTTTTCTTGAAAAACCAATCGCAACCACAAAAGAAGCCATACTTGAAATTGGTCAAATCGCAAAGGATTATCCAAAAGTTATACAAGTTGGTTTTGTTATGCGGTATTCTCCTTTTTATCGAAAAATAAAATCTTGGATTGCTGAAAGTAATCTAGGTAGAATCAATCAAATTCAAATGAATGAAAGACTAACTGTCTTACATGGGACAAAATTCAAACGCAGTTGGCATAGAATGAAAGAGTTTACGGGTGGTTTTATGAATGAAAAGTGTTCACATGACCTCGATATGATGTGTTGGATTAAATCTATCGATGCCAAACCAGTAGGCACAATGTCTATGGGATCTCGAACATTTGCTCGTGAAACTGTAGGTCAAACATCATGTTCAACATGTCCTGATAAAAAGTGTATTTATCGTGAAGATATTACCCAATATGCTAAGTATCATAATGGGAAAGTATTATTGGATAAGACAGCGAGTGGTATAAATGAGTGTATCTATGGGAATTCATCCGATATCAATGATTCTCAAACAGTTATGGTGCTATTTGATGATAATACGCATGGAATATTCAATGTGATTTCAATGAGTGGGAAAGTTGGTAGAGATATCATGATTCATTTTGAATATGGTCTAATTTTCGGCGATTTAGAAGATGGTAATTTAACAAAGATTGATTATCGTGGTAATCAAACTGAGAATTATCATATTTCAGGTATGAATTTTCATGGGGGCGGAGACATTCAAGTTGTAAAAGAGTTCACTGAATGTATTATCAATCAGACCAAACCAGTTGCTTCTATTGAAGATGGACTAAGAGCATCTCTGTTATCTTTCTGTGCAGACGAAAGCATTGAATCTAAAGTGTTTGTGGAGTTACCATAAATGATTGAAATTCGTACTTTGAAAAGTCAAAGTGAAATAGAGATGGCCTATATACTATGCAATCACATATTTTTTAAGTGCGAATCCTTTTTTGAACGTCGATATCCACATGTTTTTCATGAAGTAAATATCAATAATTTGTTTGGAGCGTTTAATGGTAAACAATTAGTTAGTTTTGTTGCGACTTATCCTACAAAGATTGAATTTACAGACACTTTTCTAAATGTGAGCGTTCTTGGTGCAGTTTGTACTCAAGAGTTATTTCAAGGGCAAGGGATATCAACCAGTATACTAAATTATGTAGAGAATAGATTAAGAGGCGAAATTGATTTATTGGTAATTTCAGGCGAAGGAAGAAACTATATTAAGTTTGGTGCTATGCCTGTCGGGAAAATTTATGAAGTACATGTACCTAAGGAGAAACTTAATATCTCTCAAAATCCATATTTAACTGTTAATAGTATCATGGATCTGGATGTTGAAAGATATTATGAAATATACCAACAGAAGTCATTTCCAAAATTTAAAAGAACATTGAATGAGTTAGAACTAATGATTAAGGGACATTTAGAACCACTTAATAACGAGCATAACTATGTTTTACATGATTTTGAAAAAGAATCATATTCTTGTGTACGAATAGGATTTGAAGGAAATACAAAGATAGCTTTTATTATTGAAAGTGTAGGCAAATTAGATAAAATAACTGAAATGATTGAAGATTTCGCTTATAAGAATAATTGTGATAAATTATTCTATCGAACGACTGAGATAGTAAAAAAACATGAAGAATATATGCTCTCAATCCCAATTACTGGGACAATGAAAGTAATAAACCCAGATTTGAAGATTAGTGCTCTTGATTTGTTTGGAGATTTAAAGAGGAGAGGGCATTATCCTTCGATAAGGGTCGATGGTTTAAACTTTTTATGAAAACACTTAAAGAGTTAGAATTGATGACACATCAAGGATTAATGAATGTCGATTCAAAAGATCAATTGAATCAAATGGTAATGAATCGTTCTCAAAAAGCATTTAAGAGAAGAGATCGAAAAAAGAAATCGATAAAACAACTATCCGATCTTAAGCGTCATCAATCGTGGATTGAAATATCAATACTTAAAGCAATTGGAGATTTACCTTATACGGTAAGTTCTCTTAATGCAAAAATTATAAAAGTAGAGAATTATGAGATTTACTCGAGAGAGAATATAGTATTTGAATCTTTGGAAAAAGTATACGTTACTGCGAATCTCTATAAACCAAATTATATTAAAAGCACTCGATTTCCATGCATTATATTGGCATGTGGTCATCAAAAACTGGGTAAACATTCTGAAGAATATCAATTTGTGGCACAAACGCTTGTCTCATTTGGATTCATTGTATTTGTTATCGATAACTTTGGGCAAGGTGAACGTTTTAGCTATTACAATAATACACCAAGTGTTGAACCATTGACTTTTGAGCATGATCACGCTGGTTATCAATCAAGTTTAATTGGTGATAATATTGCAAAGTACATGGTCTATGATCATATTCGTGCAATTGACTATCTCGAAACACGAAATGATATCGATATGAGTCGATTAGGAATTACTGGGAACTCTGGTGGTGGAACTCTAACATCATTATTAATGGTATTAGATAAACGCATAAAAGCAGCAGCACCTGCAACTTTTATTACTAGAAGAGATATATATCAAAAGACTGGTCAAGCACAAGATCGTGAACAGCATTGGTTTAATTTAACGGAAATTGGTTTTGATCATGAGGACATCCTACTAGCCTTTGCCCCTAAACCACTTAGATTACTTGTAGCAGATTATGATTTTTTCCCAATAGAAGGAACATTGGAATCTTTTAAACAAGCAAAAATTGGTTATAAACTATATCAACAAGAATCAAATCTAAGTTTAACTAGATTTCCAATTGAACACAGCTATCCAATAGAGATGGCAAATGATGCGGCATTATTCTTCCAAAACTGCTTTGATTATCATGAATTTAAAGCAATAACTTTAAAATATGATGAGAAATGTCTTTGTACTAAAACAGGACAAGTAGCAAGCACTTATCCAGATGCTCGTTTTGTCTTTGATTTAAATCTAGAACACTTTAATCATATTCAAAACAAATCACATCATAATAGATCAAAAAATTTATATCACAATTTATCAAAAATGGTGTATCAACATCGTATCTTTAAGGAATTTAATTCAAAACGACTTAGTGTAATAGAGGAAAGTGATCTATATATAATAGAACACTGGACATATCAATCACAGATTGATATGACTTCAAGTTTATTGTGGTTTAAGAGTAAAAAGAAAAGTAATTCAATTGTACTCGCTTTGTGGCCAAATGCTTCTTCGAATCTTTCAAAGTATGAGCATTTTATTGAAAGATGTTTATTAGAAAACAAAGAGCTTATTGTTTTAGATTTAAGTGGAGAAGGATACTTACAACAAAGAGAATTAATTTGGTGGGCTAAGAGTAATGAAGCTTATGGGTCTCTTTATAAGTTGAATGATGACTTATTTTGGTTAGGTGATTCAATCGCAGCACTTAGAACTTATGAAGTCATTAAGGCAATAGAGTGGATTAAGACTCAAACCTCATTAAGTTTAGAGATTCATGCTTTTGAAACAAATAATGTTTATGCAATATTTGCGCTTGAAATAATATCATCAACTATACCTTACGAAGAACATGATGGTTTTACAGGTTATCAAAATTGGATAAAACAGAGAGTTTATGATGAGAAATATGGAAGAGAGATTTTATTTCCAAATATCCTAAAATTTGGAGATATTCAAGATATAAAAATCAATAAGAAGGAGTTAAAATGATTTACGTTCAATGCGAGAATGCTGAAAAACTTGGTGAAAAAGTAGCTAAAGCTTCGAAGTTAATAATCGAACAAGCGATTAAAGAAAAAGGTGAAGCTAGAGTTGTTTTTTCTACAGGAGCTTCACAGTTTACTACTTTTGAAGCATTATTAAAATTAGATATCGATTGGTCAAAAGTAATAGCATTTCATTTAGATGAGTATATTGGCGTTGATGAATCTCATCCTGCAAGTTTTATAAAATACTTAAAAGAACGTTTTGCGAATAGAGTTAATCTTAAAATGTTTTACTTTGTTAATCCTAAAGAAGGAATAACAAATAGTATTAATAAGCTTACTAAAGCAATAACGGAATCTCCTATAGATTTAGGTCTTATTGGCATTGGAGAAAATGGACATATAGCATTTAATGATCCACCAGCTGACTTTTCAACAAGAGAAAGTTATCATGTTGTTCAATTAGATCATGCTTGTAGAATGCAACAAATGGGGGAAGGCTGGTTTAAAACCATAGATGATGTACCTAAACAAGCAATTTCAATGACAGTCCATCAGATTTTGAAATGTAAAAATATAATCTCAGCTGTTCCATACAAAGTTAAAGCGCAAGCACTATATAACTTATATCATGCAAGAACTGTCGATCCTATGTTACCGGCTACAGCATTTTTGAGTCATCCCAATGTTGAAATTTATATGGATGTTGATTCCGCATCCTTGATTAAGGAGTAATATGAGATATATTTTAAGACAAACCATATTAGAATCAACTTGGGAAAGACAAATTAAGGAAATTATTGAATTATCAAGAAGAGTTCCCATTGAAGAAGTAATGTTTATGGAGCAGTCTCATCAAATAATGATGGTACCCTATCCTTTAAGCAAACATAAAGTAATGGCTGAGATTTATATGAAAATGGCTGAACAACTCAATAAATTCGGTATAGATTATTCAATTAATTTAGCGACTATTGTCGGACATTCTGATGCTCCAGTATCAGATGAAATGGTTCTACCGTATCAGAAATTTGTTGGGGAAGATTTGAAAGAGCGACATGCGATTTATTGTATAGGAGATTCAAGTTGGCAATCTTATGCACAAGAAGTAGTTAAGTTATATGCTCTAACTCATCCCAAACGGATTATGATTGATGATGATTTTAGATCATTGAATCACACCGTTCAGTTTGGTTGTTTTTGTGATTTGCATCTTGATGCATTGAGGAATGAATTATCACTACCTAAGACTTTTGAAGCTAAAGATTTAATTGATTCATTGCTTGGTAAAACTGATGATGAGATTAAAATTAAACAGGCTTGGATGAAAGTAAACTTTGAATTTCAACTTAATGCTGCTCAAAAGATTGAGAAAGCAATACATACTATTGATCCAAATATTGAAATAGGTTTGATGAATTCAGGTGAGCAGGCACATTCACTCCAGGGTAGAGATATGTCCAAACTATTAGAAGCTTTCGCAGGGGAAGGTAAAAAGGCACTTTCTAGACCTGCTGGGGGTGTATATGCAGATGGTGTACATGATCAAATTATTAACATGCATCAGACACCAGCATTAAGTTATTATGCCTCAAAAATAGATACTACTTGGGTTTCTGAAGTAGAAAACTGGCCGCATTCTAGGTATATAAAGAGTGTTAATACTACAAAACTTCAAATGCTTATGCACACTTTATTTGGTGCAGATGCGATTACACTAAATCTTTATGATTATTTAGCTACACCCCATAATTTAGAATCGAATTGGGAAGAATTATTGACTGAATTAAAACCTAAGTTAAAGCATTTACAATCCATACGTAAAGGCAAGAAACTAAAAGGAATAAGCTTACCATGGGAATCAAACTATGCTTCATTAAAACACAATAGAAGTCATAGCTTTAATGATTTATATCCTAGACGAACTTTGGATTTATTATTACCACAAATGGGTATACCAACTCAATTCGAACCATCAAATATAAATGTATTATTAGGAGATGAAGTTTTATCGTTTAGTCATGATAGATTACTAGAGTTCTTAAGCAAAGGATTACTAATCGATAATATTGCGGCTAAACATTTAATAACAAAAGGATTTCAAGAATATCTAGGTGTTTCTTTCGTTGGTAAGCTGACTGATGCTTGTACGGAACGTTTAACAGATTCAAATTTTTCAGGGGCATATTATAAATGTGACATACCAACAAACTGGTTTAGAATGGATATTCAAGGAGATAGCATTGATTTAATGGATATAAACCCTAAATCAATCGCAATCTCTCAGTTCGTTAACCATAATAATGAAATCATAAGTCCAAGTCTCTCAATTTTCCAAAATCGTTTAGGAGGGAAAGTTGCTGTTATGGCTCAGACTGTTCAAGAACTAGCTTTTTTACATCGCGGGAAATCAATACAAATTCAATCTATCTTTAAATGGATGGGATATAAGCATGAAATGTTCTTCATATATGATCAACCTAATATAGCTCCTTTTATCTATGAAGATGATATTCAAGGGCTTTATGTTCTTGTAAATACTGGTTTAGATGAAGTAAATATAATTCTACCCAAGGGATTAGAAAGTGTTTTTGATGAAAATATAGAGAATATAACAATAAAACCATTTGAATTTAAGGCATACACATATAAGGTGCAAAAATGAAAACACTATTTAAAAATGCGAAACTTATTTTAGAAGATCGGATAGAAGAAAATTACGCTCTATTAATCGAAAATGATCGTATTCTAGCATATGGATCAGATACGTTATTCCTTGATCAATATGATTTAATCATTGATGTAAAGAATCAATTCATTTCCCCTGGGTTTATTGACCTACATGTTCATGGAGGTGGTGGAGCCGATTTCATGGATCGAGATATTAATAAATTTAAAACGATTACTCAAGCTCATGCTAAACATGGAATGACAGCGTGCCTTGCGACAACATTAGCTTCGCCAAATGAAGAGGTGTTTGAATTATTAGAAAATTGTCCGAAAGAATATGAAAATCTAGATGGAGCAAGAATTCTAGGCGTCCATTTGGAAGGGCCTTACTTCTCAATGGAACAACGAGGAGCACAAGATCCAATATATATCAAAGTTCCACAGATTGATGAAGTCAAAGAGTTTTTAAAATACAAAGATAAAATAAAAAGATGGAGCATGGCAGTTGAATTAGAGAATATGGAAAAAGTTATTCCTTTTGTTAGTCAAAACAATATATTAGTTTCACTAGCACATACTAGTGCTACAGCGCAAGAAGTAATCAAATCCGAGGAATGGGGAGTAAGTCTTGCGACACATTTCTACTCTGGCATGGGAAGTATATATAGAATTAAAGGATTAAGAGCTGCAGGTGCAGTTGAAGGCGTTTATCTTTCTAAATCAATGGTCGCTGAAATAATTGCGGACGGTAAACATTTACCTAAAGAAGTTATTCAAATGGTCTATAAGTTTTTAGGTGTTAAACGAGTTATTTTAACTACTGATGCTATGCGCGCAGCTGGAACAGATCATAAAGTATCTATTCTTGGTTCATTAGAAAAAGGTCAAGCAGTAATAATCAAAGATGATGTTGCGAAACTTCCAGATGAAACATCTTTAGCGGGTTCAATCGCAACAATGGATCGTCTATTAAGAACAGTTTTAGAAGCAGGAATATCATTGGTTGATGGAGTCAATTCGATATCTTTATTACCTGCTAAGCTAATTCATGTAGATGATCGTTATGGAAGAATTGAACCAAACTATAAAGCAGATTTTGTCATTTTTGATGATAATATAAAAATTATTTCAACCTATATAAATGGGAAATGTATTTATCAAAATGTCTAATCTCATTAAAAAGGAGAGAATTATTCAGTTTGGAAGTGGAAACTTCTTAAGAGGTTTCATTGAACCTTACGTTCAAAAGATGAATGATCTAGGTAATTTTAATGGTTCTGTGGTTGTTGTGAAGCCGACACCCATAGGATCTATTGAACAAATCAATATTCAAGAAGGTAAGTACACACTTTTTATTCGAGGGCTAAAGAATAATCAAGAATTGAATGAAAGAATTAATATTAATATCATTTCGAGAGCAATTAATCCTTATACAAATTTCGAAGATTATATAAATCTAGCTTACAATCCTGACTTGCGATTTATCATCTCAAACACAACTGAGAGTGGGTACAAGTTATTTGATAAAGACAGATTAGACTCAACACCTGCTCAATCTTTTCCAGGTAAACTAACACAACTACTTTATTCTCGATATAAGTTAAATCTCAAGGGATTTATAGTACTACCATGTGAATTGATTCATAGAAACGGATATAAGTTAAAGGAATTAATCATACAATTAAGTTATGAATGGAAACTTGAGGATGATTTTCGAACATGGTTAGAAGGAGAAAATCTGTTTGTTAATACATTAGTGGATCGTATAGTTACTGGTTTTCCTAAAGATGAATATTTTAGTTTAATGAAAGTAATTGATTTTGATGATCAACTTATAAATGTTGCGGAAGTTTATAATTTGTGGGTTTTGGAATCTAATCTAGAACATGAACTCCCTCTACAAAAAAGTGGGATAAATGCTATTTGGACAGATGATATTCAACCATATGAACAAAGAAAAGTTCGAATTTTAAATGGTGCTCATATTATATTAGTCACACTAGCATTACAAAATGGATATAAAGAAGTACGTGAAGCATTACTTGATCCTGAACTTAGAAATACACTTCAGACAATTATAGAAAATGAAATTATTCCAAGCTCAGATATGCCTAAAGATGAATTGATCGAGTATATGCATGTTGTTATAGAACGATTTTTAAATCCCTATATTCATCACAAGTTATCGTCAATAGCTCTCAATGCCTTTGATAAGTTTAAAGTGAGAATTATACCAAGTATTCTTAATTATCATGAAAAGTATGGTCAATATCCAAAAGGTCTAATGGATTCATTTGATGCAATATACCAATATTACCAAACTGATTTATGTATCGATACTCCAGAGAAAATAGCTTATATCAGAAAACATACGAAAGAAGAGGTGTTCAAAGAATTATGCGAATAAATCCAATTGATAATGTAGAAGTCGACTTATCAACAGGTCATAAAAAAGCTTTGGTAGAAATATTAAAAGGTGAAAAAATAATTAAATATGGGATGCCCATTGGTGAAGCTACTTGTCATATTGGATTAGGTGATTTAGTACATACACATAATGTTAAAACACTTTTAAACACAATAGAAACTTACGAATATATGCCTGTCAAAGACCCTATTCAATATGTATCACCAAGTATGATCATGGCTTATGAAAGAGAAGATG
>Ga0209467_1003330_pt1 | contig 10542 bp, 9 predicted proteins | sample Higcelwee11metaG_FD_187175 | JGI IMG/M metagenome (GOLD analysis project Ga0209467, IMG submission 187175) | Freshwater pond sediment microbial communities from the University of Edinburgh, under environmental carbon perturbations - High... | ecosystem: Environmental > Aquatic > Freshwater > Pond...
GGCCACCTCAGCCTCTCTCAGCATGGCTATAATCTGTTCCGGTGTTCGTCCTTTTCTGGCCATATCCTGTCCTCCTTGGTCAGGAACTCTAACATAATTCCTGGACCGGGTTTAGGGGGGCAGGTCAGCATCCACGGCTGACGGACATAATCTCTTTCAATAGTATTGTGCTAGAAATGAAATACCCCCTTTGAGAGTTCCTCAAAAGAGGGTATTTTCGTAAGTGGGGTGAAAGTGATTGGACTTTTGCCCAATGCGTTGTGAATGAATATGCCTAACAGGTCGTCTACAATTTGGCTACCTGCGCACCGGGTAAACGTCAAGCGTGGCGGAATGCCGCCGGTGGGGTGCAGTCGGCATTGACGTTGCCATCCCTCAATTCGTCGAGGTGGTCAGCCCAAGCCTGCATGAGCACTTTTCGCTGCGGGAGGTATTTGGCGAAGTCGTATGCGCGCCGAACCTTGCTCCCCTTTGCGTGGGCGAGTTGCACGTCAATGTGGTCTTTGTCCCAGCCTTGAAGGGCTAGATTCGTGAAGGCCTGCGACCGGAAGCCGTGTCCTGTCATCTCCTTGCTCGTGTAGCCGAGGCGGCGCAACGCGGCGTTCACTGTGTTCTCTGACATGCACCGGGTTTTGGTGCGGGCTCCGGGGAAGGCGTACGTCCATTGGCCTGTCAGCTGGTGCAGTTCGCGGAGAATTGCAAGTGCCTGCCTAGACAGAGGTACAAGGTGCGTTGCTCCCATTTTCATTCTTCTCTCCGGTATGGTCCAGAGGGCCTTGTCGAAGTTGACTTCTGACCATTCCATGCCCCGGAGTTCCCCTGGTCTTACAAAGGTCAGGGGGGCGAGTTTGAGAGCACAACAAACGACAAATGTACCTTGATAGTTGTCAATATCGCGGAGAAGTGCGCCAATTCCTTTCGGGTCGTGGATGCTGGCAAAGTGATTCTCTCGGACCGGCGGGACAGAGCCTCGGAGGACTTCGGCGGGGTTGGTGGTGAGCCTCCCCGTGGCGATGGCGTAACGGAAAATTTGATTGCATTTTTGGATTTGGCGGCGTGCTGTTTCAATCGCACCACGCTTTACCATCCGCTCAATCACTATGTTGAGCTCGCGGGTTGTGATTTCCCTGATAGGCCGGTTGCCGATGAACGGGTAAATGTTGAGTTCAAGACGGCGTAAGATATCATCGGCGGAGCTTTGAGACAGCTTGCCCTTGTACTTCCCAAACCACTCGTTGGCGACAACCAAAAAGGTTTCGGAGTTGGCAACAATCTCTGCCTGCACCGCTTTCTTTGCCGCAGACGGGTCTTCGCCATGCGCCAACAGTTTGCGCGCATCCTCCCGGCGCTCACGTGCTTCTGCGAGAGTGATGGTCGGATAAATGCCCAACGCGAGGCGTTTCTCTTTGCCACCGAAGCGGTATTTGAGCCGCCATAGCTTGCTTCCTGACGGTGAGACCTCAAGGTAGAGGCCACCACCGTCAAACAGCCTTTTCGCTTTTTGGCCGGCCTTGGCGTTGCGAATGGCGACATCAGTAAGCTTGCTGGGCATGGGGGCATCCTCCGGTTGTTGTGGAAGAGTTTTGCTCCGATGCCCCCACCGATGCCCCCGAATAGGGCTAGATGTCAATAGGTGAACCTAGACAAACCTGGGCTGGTTTGTTGGTTAAGCTGGCGTATTTCCTTGGAAAATAGACAAATGTGGAGGACTGTGGATTTTAAGACTGGCGGAGAGGGTGGGATTCGAACCCACGTACGGGCTATTCACCCGTAACCCGATTTCGAGTCGGGCGCGTTACGGCCGCTTCGCTACCTCTCCGCGCTTGATGAGATGGCGGGCGTGATGCCGTTTGGGAAGGCGGTGTATACACCGGCCGGGGGTCGCTGGCAAGCCTAGCGCTCGATGTCTTCCCAGTTCATCTGCCTGTCCCAGGCCACCTTGCCCTGCTGCTTCTTCTGCCGGCGCAGGAGCACGTACAGCGCGCCCGCGCCGCCGTCCTTGGGCTGCGCCGTGCAGAAGGCCAGCACGATGCGCCTGAGCGGTTCGCGCGTCAGCCAGGCCTGGATCTCCTGGCGCAGGACGCTCAGCCCCCGCGGCGAGTTCTTGCCCCGGCCGGGAATCACCAGCACCATGCGCCGTCCGGCCAGATAGCTCTCGCGCATGAAGAAGAGCAGCGCGTCCAGGGCCTGGTCCGCGTTCTGGCCGTGCAGGTCCAGGCGCCCCTCATGCGAGAGCCGTCCGGCCTTGAGCTGCTGGAAGATCTTGGAGTCCAGGCCGCGCACGAAGCCGTGCATATACTCTTCCGAAAGCTCCAGTTCGAATTCGACCGGCCCCAGCATGGCCTGGCGCATGAGCCGCGCGTCCTCGCCGCCCTCGTCGTCAGGGGCGGCGGGGGGCGGCGGCGCGGGCTGCACCTCGCGCCCCGATCCGCCGATCTGCGCCACGCCCTGCATGGCCTGGAAGAACAGGGTCTCGTCGCCGCCGTCCTCCGCGGGATCCGGCGCGGCGGGCACGGCCGCCTTGGCCTGGGGCCTGGTCGGCGCGATGCGGCCCTTTTTGCCCTCGCGCAGGGCGGCCTTGGCCTGTTCCAGCAGGCTCGGCTTGGCGCCGGGCAGCTTCACGTCCTTGAGCGCGTCGAGCGTGTTCAGCTTCTTCTTCATGCGCCGCAGGATACACCAATCGCACAGGGGATGAAAGCGCCCGCATGGCTCGATTCCCGGGCCGTCTGGACTTCGGCGGCCAAACCCGGTAGGAAACCCACCGCACCCCGCCAGGGACCGCGCGCACGCGGGGCCAAACCAGGCGCGGGAAAAAGCGAGGCCCACATGCTCCACATCGAGGATCTGCGCGTCAGCATCGCCGGACGCGAGGTGCTGCGCGGCATCAACCTGCACATCAAAGAGGGCGAGACCTTCATCCTCTTCGGGCCCAACGGCTCGGGCAAGACCTCCCTGCTCATGACGCTCATGGGCTTCTCCGGCTACGAGGTCACCGGCGGGCGCATCATGCTGCGCGGCCAGGACATCACGCACATGCCCATGTTTGAGCGCGCCCGCCTGGGCATCGGCATGAGCTTCCAGCGGCCGCCCACCATCCACGGCCTCAAGACGCGGCATTTGGTGCAGCTCTGCGCCCGCGGCCGGACCATCGACCCCGAGGCCCTGGCCGCCCGGGTCAACTTCACCGACTTCCTCGAACGCGACATCAACGCCGGCTTCTCCGGCGGCGAGATCAAGCGCTCGGAGCTCCTGCAGCTCATAGCCCAGAAGCCTGGGCTGGTGCTCTTCGACGAGCCCGAGAGCGGGGTTGACCTGGAGAACATGCAGCTCATCGGCAAGGTGGTGCGCCGCCTGCTCGACGGCGAGGTGGAGACGCCCAACGGCGCCTGCAACAAGCCGCTCAAGTGCAAGGTGCGCACCAGCGGGCTGATCATCACCCACACCGGCTACATCCTGGACTACATCAACGCCGACCGCGGCCAGGTGCTCTACCAGGGCCAGCTCTGCTGCGAGGGCCGCCCGCGCGACATCCTGGAGCACATCCGCACCCACGGCTACCAGGAATGCCTGAAATGCTTCAACGAGCCCACGGCCACCGGGCTCACCGCGCTGTAAGGACGTGCCATGAAAGACGTGAAGCTCTCGGACTACACCTTCTCCGGCATCGAGCGCGGCGAGATAGCCGACCTGCGCACCCTCGACGCGGCCGACAAGAACCGCATCCTCTACGCCGGCGTGGACCTCGACGCCTGCGACGGCAGCGCCGTGTTCATGCACATGGACCAGAGCACCGTGCACTGCGAGAGCCGCGACCCCGGCGTGGAGCTCCTCGACATCAAGGCCGCCATGAAAAAGTACGACGGCCTGCCGGACTACGCCTGGAAGCTCGTGGACAAGGACAAGGACGAGTTCACGAAGAACGTGGCCGGCAACGTCCACGGCGGCTACTTCATCCGCACCAAGCCCGGCGCGAAGATCGCCAAGCCCGTGCAGTCCTGCTTGTTCCTCAAGGCCGACAAGGCCGGCCAGAACGTGCACAACATCGTGGTGGTGGAGGAGGGCAGCGAGCTGCACATCATGACCGGCTGCTCCACGGCGCACGAGTCCATGAGCGCGGCGCACCTCGGCATCACCGAATACTACGTCAAGAAGGGGGCCAAGCTCACCTTCACCATGATCCACAACTGGGGCCAGAACGCCACGGTGCGGCCGCGCTCGGTTGGCGTGGTGGAGGAGGGGGGCGTGTTCCAGAGCAACTACGTGCTCCTGAACCCCGTGGGCACGCTGCAGATGTACCCGGCCATCCACCTCAACGGCCGCGGCTCCGTCGCCCGCTTCAACTCCATCCTGGTGACGCCCGAGGGCTCCCACGTGGACTCCGGCAACCGGGTGCTCATGAACGCGCCGGACACCCGCTGCGAGATCATCAGCCGGTCCATCACCACCGGCGGGGTGAACATCGCGCGCGGGCACATCGCGGGCAACGCCGTGCCCTGCCGCGGGCATTTGGAGTGCAAGGGGCTGATCCTCGGCGGCGGGCAGATGCTGGCCGTGCCGGAGCTGGACGCCACCGTGGAGGGCGTGGAGCTCTCCCACGAGGCGGCCGTGGGCAAGATCGCCCAGCGCGAGATCGAGTACCTCATGGCCCGCGGCATGGACGAGGCCGAGGCCACGAGCACCATCGTGCGCGGCTTCCTCAACGTGGACATCATGGGCCTGGAAGGGCCGCTGGCGAAAGCCATCCAGGAGCAGGTGCGGCAGATCGACGCCCACGGCATGTAGCCGGACTCCTTTCTCCCGCACGCAAAGCCCCCGCGCCGCCCGGCCGGGGGCTTTTTTTTGCGCAAATCTCCACCGCGCGGCCCTCTGGCTTGACGTAAGTCAAGTCCTTCGGCAGAGAATAGGGTATTCTACAGGAGTGTCGGCGACGCGCGGCGTGGTGGGCGCGCGCGCTGCCGGGAGCGGCGCCGGCGTGCTTGGGGCCGGCGTCACGAACAGCAAAGGCGGTGGGTGGATGAGCGACAAGCGGGCAGGACGACTGAGGCTCGTGCTGCTGGCCGGGGCGGCGGCCCTGGCGGCGGCGCTGTTTGTGATGCTGGGGCCGCCGCAGCTCTTGGCGAAATCCGAGACGCCGGAGTTCTGCGCCTCCTGCCACCTCCACGAGTCCCACTACGAGGCCTGGTTCCACCAGGGCGCGCACCGCCGGAAGGCCTGCGTGGACTGCCACCTGCCCAACGACAACGTGCCCGTGCACTACGCCTGGAAGTCCATCGACGGCATGAAGGATCTGGTGCTGTTCCATTCCGGCCGCGTGCCCGACGACATCCGCATCACCGAGCACGGCCGCACGGTGGTGCAGCGGAACTGCATCCGCTGCCACGAGGAGACGGTGTCCATGATCAGCCAGGAGCGCCAGTGCACGGACTGCCACCGGCGCATCATGCACAAGCGCAGCGGCGCCATCGAGACGAAGTAGCGCCAGCCGGTCGCGCACGATATTTCTCCGTCGGCGGGGAACAACGACAGCTTCGAGGAGGAGCGAGATGTCAGCGAAGAGGAAGGGAACCTGGTTCATCATCGGCGTGGCCCTGGCCGCGGCCTATCTGGTGATCCCCTACGGCTGCGCGCCGCAGAAGCCGGAGATGGTCAAGACCGTGAGCATCCCCGATGGCGAGATCGACCCCGAACTCTGGGGCAAGGCCTATCCGGAGGAGTTCGAGAGCTGGAAGAAGACCAACGAGCCCGAGCCCGCCGGAAAGAGCAAGTACAAGCGCGGGTTTGACGCCGACCACCTGACCTACGACAAGCTCGCCGAGTACCCGTACATGGCCGTGCTGTTCAACGGCTGGGGCTTCGGCGTGGAGTACAACGAGCCCAAGGGCCACTCGCGCATGGTCCGCGACCAGCTGGACATCGACGCCTCGCGGCTGAAGGCCGGCGGCGTGTGCCTCTCCTGCAAGACGCCCTACGCCCCGCAGCTCCAGAAGGAGCTGGGCGTGGACTACTACGCCAAGCCGTACAAGGAGATCCTGGCCAAGATCCCGGAGAAGAACCGCGAACTCGGCGTGGCCTGCATCGACTGCCACGACAACAAGGACATGGGGCTCAAGCTTTCGCGCGGGTTCACGCTCGGCGCCGCGCTGGCGGCCCTGAAGGTGGAGGAGAAGAACCTGACCCGGCAGGAGAAGCGCAGCGCGGTCTGCGGCCAGTGCCACGTGACCTACAACATCCCCAAGGACAAGGAGATGAAGTCCGTCGGCCTGTTCTTCCCCTGGCAGGGCAGCAAGTGGGGCGCCATCACGGTGGAGAACATCATCAAGGTCATCCGCTCCGACGACTCCTACCGCGAGTGGAAGCAGAACGTCACCGGCTTCAAGCTGGGCTTCATCCGCCACCCGGAGTTCGAGCTGTTCAGCAACAACTCCGTGCATTGGAAGGCCGGGGCCTCCTGCGCCGACTGCCACATGCCCTACACCAAGGTGGGCGTGAAGAAGATCAGCGACCACCGGGTGATGAGCCCGCTGAAGAACGACATGAAGGCCTGCATGCAGTGCCACACCGAGACCGCCGCCTGGCTCAAGGAGCAGGTGACGGCCATCCAGGACCGCACGGTGAGCATGCAGATCCGCGCGGGCAACGCCACCGCCACCCTGGCCAAGCTCTTCGAGATGACCCACAAGGCCCAGGAAGCGGGCAAGACCATCGACAAGGCGCTGTATGACAAGGCGCGCGACTTCTACGAGGAGGCCTTCTACCGCTCGCTGTTCATCGGCGCGGAGAACTCCATCGGCTTCCACAACCCCACCGAGGCCATGCGCGTGCTGGGCGACAGCCTCGCCTTCGCGGCCAAGGCCGAGGGCTTCCTGCGCCAGGCCCTGGCCAAGACCGGGGTGGACGTGCCGCTGAAGGTGGACCTGGAGCTGTCCAAGTACCTCGACCAGCGCGGCGAGAAGAAGATCAAGTGGGACAAGGCCGTGGAGTTCAAGGATCCCTTCGGCCTACAGGACCAGTTCTAGGCTGACTGAAACGAATTGAACGGCAAAGGCCCGTCGCGCGAGCGGCGGGCCTTTTTTTGTGTGTTTGACAGTGTGGTTATCTTTGCATATTCACGATATGGTAGTAAAGTGGCATATGGTCGTTTCTCGCCATATCCGAACGCACAAGAAATGGGGAAGCTTATGAGAAGGCTGACTGCAGGGATATTAATGGTTCTGGTGACAACGGTGTTCGTTTCAGCGGGATTGGCTTCTGAATTAGTCAGTCAGTTCAACAGGTTGATTCCTCCTGATCGTGTCAGCCAAGCCCCGACAAGCTTTGTCGATGTGCCGCCTGGTGTGAACATGGACTCCTGGCTCGGTGCTTGGGTAGGAACAGCCGATATCGGTGTTGAACGTGCACTGCTCATCAGAAAAGTCACCATTGATGGAGTTGATAAGATATCTGTGCTGCATGGCTGGGACGCAAAAATGTACAGTGATGGAAGAGGCTGTGTACAGCTGAGGAATGCAAGTGTAAGCGCTGATGGTGTGAAGTTGACTTGGCGTGGTGTTAGTGGCCGGTCAGAAGTTGTCACTCTTGAAGATCAACATCTAACATTTGCTCATGATTCTGGTTACAGAATTATCTTCACGACATTGAAGCGGGCCACACCATAGTTGGCTGGAAGATGACAGGGTCTCGTAATCTTCATGCGTGCGGACCTTATGACTTCGCATCCCTCTTAGTATCCCAGCAATAAGAATGTGCTTCCGGCGAGAAGGAGCACGAACATAAGGAAAAGCAGGTTCAGCGAAGAACGGATCATTGGGATTCTGAAACCGGCGGAGCCCGGGCCTTCCTCTCTATCCCCTGATCTGCTCCCACTGCACCCCAAGCGCCGCCGCGATCTTCTTGAGCGTCACCAGGCGCAGCTTGGCCCCCTTGGCCTCCATCTTGGCGTAGGCCGGCTGCGACACCCCCATGCGCGCCGCCACCTCGCGCTGCAACAGCCCCAGGTGCTCGCGCCAGGCCTTGATCATGGGCTTGTCGTGCAGCAGGTTCAGCTCCACCACCTCGTGCGGGATGAGCACCTCGTCGTCCGGGCGGCCCTCGAACAGCTCCTCGTACTCGTCCCAGGGCACGAGCGCATAGAGGGGCGCGCCGTCCGGCCCACGGATGACCTGATGCTCACTGGTACGTGCGTTCATCGCGTTTTTTGACCTCCTCGATGCGGATGATGCGGACCTGGCCCTCGTGCACCGTGAACAGCACGCGGTAGCGGCCCACGCGCAAGCGGTAGCCCTCGCGGCCGGCCAGGGCCTTCACGTTGCGGCAGTCCGGCCAGGCGGCCAGCCCGCGCACGGCCTCCACAATGGCCGGGCGGTGGTCGGCGTGGATGCGCAACGCCTGCTTGCGCGCCCTGTCTGTCCATTCGATGCGTGTCACAGGCGAAATATAACCGCGCATAGCTTTTGTGTCAATGCCAAGGTATCGGCCAGGGCCGTCATGTCCATCACCAGCGTCCCGTCCATTGCCCCTGGGAGCGGCGTGGCCGGCGCGCTCCAACCCCTCCGAAGCCGTTGCCCTGTCCGGCGTTGCCGTGTGGATACAGGGGCATCGACACTGCGGCGCATGGGAAACCCAGGCATGACGCCGGCAAGGTGGCCCCCGCATGACCTGGATCGGCGACCTCTCCCTTGACCCCGAGGGCCAGACCCTTGTGAACCTGGCGCAGGTGCGCTTCATCACCTGCGAGGAAATCGACGCCAGCCGCGTGAAGGCCACGCTCGCCGCGTTTCACGTCCTCTTGTTGACAACCCTCTCGCCCACGGGCGGGGCGGCGGCGGGCGCAGAGACCCTGTCCGTCCTGGCGCGTCCTTGCGGCATTCGCCTGTATAGGCTAAGAACCGTTGTGTGGCGGTGGTAATGGTACTCGTCAACCTTTCTCAGGGCGGCCATGAAGCACGGACAGACCATTCTTCAGACCATCGCCGGGATGTGCCGCCAGGCCGCCGGCCCGAGTCTGGCATTGTACGCCGTCGCCCTGGCGGCCATGATCGCCGCTGGCGTCTCGGTCTATCACCTCAGCCAAAGCTACATCCTGAGCCAGTCGGAAGAGCGGCTGCGCGACGCCATGCTCGAAATCCGGGCGTTTCACCACTACATCCAGAACGACATGCATCCGCACTACTACCGCCTCATGGAAGAGGGGCGGCTGCCCAGGGGATTCTACGCGCCGGAGCTGCTTTCCTCCACGTACATCGCCCGGAACTACCAGCGCTACTACAACCAGGAGCGTTCGGCGCGCGGCCTTCCGGCCATCTCCTACAAGATCGCCGCCGTGGATCCCAGGAACGAGGCCAACCGGGCCACCCCGGTGGAGGAGCGGCTGCTGGCCGGCTTCAACGCGGACAGGAGCCTGGACCACACGACCTATACGGAGACGGTGGACGGAAAGAGCTACCTGGTGATCGCCGTGCCGTTTCTGCTCAACCAGCCGCGTTGCCTCGTCTGCCACGGCAGGCTGGAGGACGCTCCGGGACAGTTGCAGAGGCTCTACAATTGGACCGGCGGCTTCAACCGCAAGCCCGGCGAGATTCCGGCCGTGGAGATCATGAAGACCCCCCTCCAGGCCAGCATCAGCACGCCTGCGCTGACCACGGTGGTGACCCTGTTCGTCATGCTGGTGCTGCTGCTCTCGTCCATGCTCATCGCGTTCTACCGCCGCGTCATCCGGGAGAAGATGCTCGACCTTGAGGCGAAGCAGCGCCAGCTGGCCCTGGAGTGCGAGAGGTCCAACTCCGCCAACCGGGCGAAATCGGCGTTTCTGGCCAACATGAGCCACGAGATCCGCACGCCGCTCAACGGCATCACGGGCATGCTCCAGCTGATTCAGGGCGCGGCCCTCGACGATGAGCAGCGGCTCTATGCGGACAGCGCCATCCAGGCCAGCGACAGGCTCACCCGGCTGCTCTCCGACATCCTGGACCTTTCGCGTGTGGAGGCGGGCAAGCTCGAAATCCGTCGGGAGCCCTTCAACCTGCGCGAGACGTTCCAGGCGCTTGAGCACCTCTTCCGGCCGGCCGCCGCGCAGAAGGGCGTGGCCCTCAACGTCAGCATCGATCCCGGCATTCCGCAGCTGCTGGTGGGCGATGGCGCGCGCCTGCAGCAGGTGCTGGGCAACCTCGTCGGCAACGCGCTGAAGTTCACGGAGTCCGGCGCCGTCAGCCTGGGGGTGGTCCAGCTTACGCCAGTGCGGCCAGGGTCGTGCCGGCTGCTGTTCAGCGTGGAGGATACCGGTCCGGGCATTGCGGACGACGTGCTGGACAAGGTTTTCGAGCCGTTCACGCAGGAGGACGAGAGCCTTGCCCGAAAGTTCCAAGGCGCCGGGCTGGGACTGACCATCACGCGCCAGCTGCTGGAGCTCATGGGCGGAAACATGGCCGTGGCCGGCGAGACCGGGGCCGGCGCGGTCTTCTACTGCGCCTGCACCTTCACCCTGCCGGAGGAGGCCGTCGCAGCGGAGCCGCCGGAGGGGCAGCGTGCCTGGACCGGACGGCTGCG
>Ga0209467_1003331_pt1:0-7500 | contig 10533 bp, 11 predicted proteins | sample Higcelwee11metaG_FD_187175 | JGI IMG/M metagenome (GOLD analysis project Ga0209467, IMG submission 187175) | Freshwater pond sediment microbial communities from the University of Edinburgh, under environmental carbon perturbations - High... | ecosystem: Environmental > Aquatic >...
ACCCGATGAAAGGGGTTTCGCTTATGGCGCTCCTGGTAGACCTGAAAGTAGCTGTCTCGCACAGCAGACCACGGACCAGTAATGACAATCCGTACATCGAATCGCTGTTCAAGACGATGAAGTACCATGTCACCTATCCGAAAGCCTTTGAAACACTGGAGGATGCACGCCACTGGATGGGTGAGTTCGTGAACTGGTACAACACCGAACACCTGCATTCTTCGATTGGGTATGTAACGCCGCATCAGATGCGATATGGTCAGGCTAAAGCAATCTTTGAGCAGCGAAATAAGGTATTACAACTCGCTCGGGACATACATCCTGAACGTTGGGGATCAAGACCGGCAAGAGTGTGGGAGACGAACCGGGAAGTGGTGCTGAACCCGGAGGAAAAGTGAATATTTTTTTAACAAAAATGCGCCATCTCTATTGACATAAAGCGGGGAGCATTCTTGTTCACCGTGTTGTGTTTTGCTTTCGGTAGAGGCTGTTCCGGTGGCATGATGTTTTGCTGTATCCGATCAAGGACAGTCTGGATTTCCTGATCGCATTCCGCTGCTTTTTCGTTGTAAATATCGAAAAGTTCGAGCGATTGCCTGAGAGCAAAAAGGTGTTCAGGCTTGTAGTTCCCTGTCAGAGCAGCCCTGATGGTTGCTGCTGAATTCTTGCACCTAGCATCCCTGAATTTTACCAGATCTTGCGGATCACGGTTACCTGCTACAATAGCTTGAATGATGCTCATGCCGGTTTTACCTGTGATTGTTGTTACCACATGATGTAACTGGATATTCATCTGCATCAGGGCTTTTTGCATGTGCTGGATGTGGGCAGCCTTGTAGTCAAGCAATTTTTCCCGCTGACGCAAGTAGGCTTGAAGTTCAGCAATATCCGAGGTCGGATGAAAACTCGCTCGCAACAATCCGAACTGATGCAACTTCTGAAGCCACTGGGCATCGCTGAAGTCAGTCTTGCGGCCCGGTACGTTTTTTGCCTCACGAGCATTGACAAGGAATATTTCGAATCCATAGCTTTCCAGAATTTCGAATGCCGGAATCCAGTAGATGCCGGTTGATTCCATGGCAATCGTTTCGATGCCTGACATCAGGAACCATGAGGCCATGGCATGAAGATCACCGGTGAAACTTTTGAAGCTTTTTACTGTTTCCTCTGCCCGATCCGGTGGAATGGCAACGACATGAAATTGTGATCCAATGTCAATCCCTGCGGCATTTCGATGGATTATCGGCAGGTTACCCGATTTCTTTGCTTTGCTCATCACTCCTCCTGAAATGATAAGCCGAAAGGCGGGCTTGCGATACAATCATTTTTCTAAACGGGATCATCCTTTCAGATGTCGCCACTGCTGAGTCCGCGAGAAGCCCTGAACCATGTTTTTTAACGGGGTTGGCCACCAATAAGCGTTCGGTTGCTCCTTTCAGCTTGTTAACGAAACCCTGAAAGTTCGGAGTAATTGAGTTTCTTTACAACAGAGAAGTGCGCCGCACCTTGTTTGTTTTTTAAGATTTCTCGCTCTTCGGTGACCAAACGCAGTTGGCGCTCAAGTTGCCGTATTTTATCGGCCTTAGCATCCTTTGGATTACCGGTTTCCGGAAAAGCTTTTTCCTTTGATGCCAGGTACTTGAGCCTCCAACGGTACAGCACATTTGGGCTGATCCCGAGGGCATCAGCAATTTCCTTGGCAGGTTTATCGCCTTTAAGCGTGAGCTCGACGGCATCGGTTTTAAACTGTTTGTCGTATTGACGGCGTGTTTGTTGATTCGCCATAATTCATACCTCCTTTTGGTTGGTAACGGGTATGGCTTCTTTAACTGTCTATCAAAATATAGCATGTCCAAACATGAACATGGTTCGTTATGCTGATGACTTCATCATAACCGGTCACTCCAAAGAGTGGCTTGAAGATGAGGTCATGCCTGTCGTCACGGAGTTCCTGTCAAAACGGGGCTTGCGATTGTCACAGGAAAAAACCAGGATAACGCACATCACAAAAGGATTTGATTTCCTTGGCTGGAACACACGAAAATATGGTGGCAAGCTCTTGATCAAGCCATCAAAACAGAGCATCCAGACACATCTTAAAAAGGTGAAATAAATCATCACGGCGAATAAGGCAAGAAAACAGGTGTACCTGATTGGACTCCTTAACCCGGTATTACGGGGATGGGCCAATTACCATCGCCACGCTGTCGCCAAGAAAACATTTGCTCGTAATGACTCACAGATCTGGTTCTTGTTGTGGCAATGGGCTAAACGACGACATCCGAACAAGGGCGCTCGATGGGTAAAAGCTCGATACTTTACTACCCGAAAATCCCGAGACTGGATGTTCGCTGCAACGGTAGACTCTCCCATAAAAGGAAGATGGTAACGCTCTTTCTCGAAGGAGATACCCCAATAAGACGGCACGTAAAAATCAGAATGGGAGCCAATCCTCACGATCCAGTATGGAAACCCTATTTTGACGCCCGAAAAGAACGGTTAATGAAATCAACACCAAAGTGTTTCCGGGTACCTGAACAGGGTGTCTTTGCCCGAGGCTTGAGCCCAGTGCGGCGAAAGTTGCATGCTTGGTTCTTAGGGGACGGCGGTGTAGCAATGCACCGCTGTTACCCGACGACATAAAGCGGAAAGGTTGTACCGGGAGGAAAACCTGATGTTGCGGGTCAAACGAAGTCGAAAGATGGCAGCCGAAAGCTGTGTCACACCGCCGCCGCTGGAACACAGAAACCAGTGTTGGGCAATGGATTTCATGAGTGACAAACAGCGTAATGGCCGACTAATGGATGAATGCCTAAATATGAACTGGTTCATTAGTCTTAATCATGCCCGTGAGGTAATCGATGAATGGCGTGATGATTACCATACGATAAGACTGCATAGCGGATTAGGTCGTTTGACACTGGAAACATTTAGGGGAGATCGTGAAACGGAAGATTTCCAACAGCAAAGGATCTGTTAAACGGGTTCAGTTCAGAACTTGGCTGATACTACCAGCTAATGAAATATTTAAAACTCAGCTTTTCTAGCTTCCCTTATTATGTTGTCAATTGTTTGTGTTACTAAAAATGATCCTAATGGATTAAAATCTACTTTAAGTTCATTGTTAAATATTAATTTAAGAATTAAAGATAAGGTAGAAATTGTTGTTGTTGATGGGAGTGAAACAAGTCACCTTGATATATGTGAAGAATTTAATAAATTAGGACTTCCAGAAATAAGATATTTTAACCAAAGTGATAGATCATTGTATGATGCAATGAATATTGGAATAAAAGAGGCAAAAAAAAACCTAATCTGGTTTTTAAATGGCGGAGATTGTGCTACAAATTATATTAAGGATGATTTATTTTACAAAGACATTACTAATTTATATAATAATAATTGTATCGGCGCTTACGTATGTTTATCTCATAAAGGTGAGCGGGGAAAAGTAGATGTTTCGAATTTTAAAATTGTGCATCAAGGTGTTATTTATCCAAAAAAATTTCATGAAATATTTGGTTTATATGTAGATTGGAGAGGTTTTTCAGCAGCTGATTACTTATTTATTAGAAAAATGTTTTTAGGAAATTTTGATAAGATTATGTTTTATGATAAAAGTTTGGTTTATATGGATAAACCCGGATTGTCTGCAAATATAAAGCATTACATTTGCAGAGATTTTATTATTTATATTGAAAACAAAGAATCTGTTTTTTTCTTGGTTATAAGGTTTATATTGACATATTTGAAATTTTATTCTTTTGGCTTGTTGAGAAAAATGGTACCTGCACATTTTATAAATGTTATTAAAAGTAAAGTTTTTACAGAGTAATTATTTTGTCTTGCAATATTTTTCTAATAATGTTATTGGTTTAGTGATGCGGTAAACCATTGAAAGATTAGTTTCTATATAGTGTATGGTGTGATGTATTATTCTTTTGTAATGCTATCTTATATTTTATGTGTTATAATAAAGTCGGAATATCTATAGTTGTTTATGAATTGACTGAAAATAAAAAAAATGAATTGGTCAATAGAATTGATGAATATGTTTTTTCGGGTTTTATGGTTTCAGTATTTATGAACTCGAGCATTGATATGTCATTAGTTGATAGTTGTATTTTATTGTCGGATGAAAATTATAACAACAGGGGTCTTGGTTATGCGCATAATAGAAATATAGAAGCATTAATTTCTGTTGGTTGTAATTATTATATTACGTTAGATCAGGATTCTGTATGTCTGTCAGATGATATTAAGAAAATGTATGATTATCTGTTGCATCTTCCAAAAAATTCTATTGTAGGGCCTGCATTGAATGTTCAATATAACAAGAGAAAAATCTTTTATTATGATCGATCAATAAAATATCCTTTAAAAAATGATCATTCTATATATAGTGTTAAAAAAGTTATTCAGTCAGGAATGATGACAAGTATTGATAATTGGCTTAAAATTGGTAAATATGATGAAACATTATTTATAGGTGAGGTTGATTATGAGTTTTGTTATCGTAATAAAATTAATGGTGGTGAGTGTTATTGTATAAAAACTGTTGTTATGCCGCATGCTGTAGGCTGTGGTAGAGTAGGGTATGGTTTGTTTAGTGTTGTTTTGCATAATCCGGTTAGGTATTACTATTATACAAGAAATCCTGTGAGGCTTGTTGTAGAAAAACGTTATCCATTTAGAGTTTTTTGTTTTGCAATTATTAGAGCGATAACGGTTTCAATTCTTAGTCCTTTAGCAGGTAAAAAGTTTGTTTGTTATCGATATGTGATCAAGGGACTTAAAGATGGCTTTATGTGTGTCAAAGGTCCCTTGTGTGAATAATCTTCTTTTAAGCTCACTGAAGTATTCGTTGAATGAAGTCTGTAAAAAATATATTTAAAGATAAAATATAAGCTCTTCTCAAAAAATGATTCCGTAGTAATCAAGCTAAAGCGTAAACAGATTCACCTGTATATCAAGAAAGAAGTACTATAATCCTGAATCTCAGCTCAAAACAAATTACGGAAAGACTTGTTGCTGAGCTCTTATTGGTTGGTAAATCTCTACGGGTCATATTCCCTGCAGCTTGCAGTATAATGTGATGTATATTATTGGTATGATCGAATATATTCACAAGAGCCAAAATGTAACTGTATCGCTATATCACATAGTTCTGCCATCTTTAAGATTCGACGTGTGAAATTTAATGATGATGTGGACGCTTAATGAAAAAATAAATGTCACCGAATATTAAAAAATTCAGTTTTCTTTATCCGTGTTCAGCACAATCTCTTTCGGTTAAGCCCAATATTTTACCGCTCGAGATCCCCATCGTTCAGGATATGCTGTCCGCGCTTGCTGCATAACCTTGTTACTTTTCTTGAAAATACATCTTGTTTTCCTATTTGTAACAGTGCGGTGTCACATGAAAAATCGATTAATGTAAGTGCGCCGTATTGTACAAGTATACAAAGGTTGCAATCCATTTCCGAGCATGCATCCGTTCTCTGAATTTTATTCTTAAGTATCATGCCTAACAATTATCTTGTAATAAATAGGTAATGTTTAGCGGGGTGCCCTTAAGTCGTGTGGTTCATTCTGTCATTAAATTAATGGGTTTATGAAAATTTCTTTCATCAACGATAAGTCTGTTTATAATAAGAGATATAGATCAGATTTAATGGAGATGCTTGAAAAGCAAATAGGAAAAGTATTAAGTTTTGGCGTGTATGATGATGTTAATGCATTCTTTCAAGCAGTGCTGAAAATTATAACCTCTGATATTATAGTTTCATCTAATTTGAAATCCAACGTTTTATTTCTTTTGTTATATTTTAAAAAAGGTGTTGTTATACTTAATGGTTTGGGTAGATATAGAAAAAAAAAATATTTTAGGTTAATTTTATTATTGCTATTAAGAATTAATCTTTACAAAAAAGATGTTGTTGTTCAGAATTATGCCGATTGGAGATATTTTAAGATGAAGTTGGGTGCCTCAGACAATTTGTTGTGGTGTCCTGGATCTGGCGGAAAAAAAAGATATGTTGGGAAAAATAAGGGTTATTTTATCGTTTTAAGAAAAGATAAATTATCTTGTGTTATCAAGAGTGTTTGCGAATTTCTTGATAAAATGTCAAATCCTGATTTATTTGTAGTTGGCTGCAATAGCGAAGATATTATTGTGTATCAAGAATTTAGAGATCGGTTTGTTTATCCCGTTGGCTATCAAAAACAATGTGATATTTTAAGTTATGGGAATAGTTTTGTGCAGCTAAGTGGTTATGGTGAAGGATTTCCACATACATTAGCTGATGCGATAGTGACAGGATTGAATATATATATACCATCAGAATTATATGTTCAATTGGGTCTCTATAAGATGAATGCTAATGTTGATTATGTTGTGCCTGGTTGGTTGAAAATTACTCCAAGTAATGAATTGATTCACGTATTAGATGCAAACACGGTAAATGATTATTACTATAAAGTTATTAAGAAAAAAATTGAATCTGCTTAACAGTGCACTGCCTTTATTGAATGGGGCATACTAAGGGAAGCTGTTTTATAATATCTCTATTAATGAGGTGTACAGAAGTATCGAGCGTGGGAAGGGGTGCGTTTAACGAAGTAATACTTTATAATCCTTATAGTTATATATTCTGCCCTACCTACTGGTTGTCAGTAGATATCAGCAATTGCTCGAACAACGATGGAATATACCAGTTTTATGAAAACCTGATTCCGCTCTCCATCAATAACATACTGAATAGCAAAACATTACCGGTGTACTGAAAATTCATGAATGTTTTTTAATGGTTATAGGTAATTTCTCATAAGGAAGAGATCAATGTGAATTCTCATAAGGGACAATAGAGTCTGACTTCCCATAACTTGGAAGGAACAACGAATGGAAAAAAACGATATTGTACAGTTTATTCGTACGATTATGGATAAAAAGTTTGAAAAGATTGATGTTGAATCTGCAGAAATTCCTCAACATGTATCTGACTGATTGCGCAGATACTTATTTTTTTTATGCGATTAATTCGTCCAAGTCGCAGAATGAACTGTGTTGTTGTCCAATGATTCATTATGAACTGGGATTGGAAAGATATTGAATTGTTACCATGAGAACGGGGAGTGACATAAAATTATCACTTCCTGTGTGTATTCGCGGTATAACATGGAAATATATGAATGTAAGAATTTAATAAGATAATGATACAATTAAGATGCTAAAAAGGGTGTTATTGATTGGTGCTTCAGGTTTTGTTGGAACACGATTGATAGAAACTATAGGAGAAAAGCGGTGTATTAATTTTGATAAACAGCACAGTTCTCGTTACGATAATATCACAGTCATTCAGGATATACGTAATGAAGGTATTGATGGGGCTATTTCTCATCAACTTTCTGCCGTTGTTTTGCTAGCAGCTGAGCATAGGGATGATGTTTCACCGGTGTCCCTGTATTATGATGTCAATGTCCAGGGCACAAAGAATGTTC
>Ga0209467_1003332_pt1 | contig 10531 bp, 7 predicted proteins | sample Higcelwee11metaG_FD_187175 | JGI IMG/M metagenome (GOLD analysis project Ga0209467, IMG submission 187175) | Freshwater pond sediment microbial communities from the University of Edinburgh, under environmental carbon perturbations - High... | ecosystem: Environmental > Aquatic > Freshwater > Pond...
GATGAGGTCGGCGATGCGACCGGTATTATTCTACCGGTCTCGCTACGCTTCGCCGGTTGATTCGGGGTAGAGAAATACTGTTGGGCGCCTCGCGCGCGGGTTATCTCTCTCGGTCACATAGGACTCGAAGCACGGCTTCCGGTAGAGCGCTCTGGCGCGCGACCGGGCTCTTCGCGAGTAGTACGGTCCTCGTCGCGTATACCCTAGGCGCGCATGGACGCGCGCCCCGAAATCTGCCCGTCCACAGGACGGGTACGTCATGGATGACGACGACGCGGCTCCGGTCAAGGCTACTCGCTGCGATCCCGTGGCGCTAGAATATCTCCCGGTTCAGGGGTCTTATATAGAGCACCCTTCCCTGATTCTTCCCGCAGTCAAAGATCGCAAGAGCACTAATCTACAGCTGGTTGGAGCCCAGCAGGCTTCGACGAACTAATTACAGCTTGATGGCAATCTCGCCTGTCACCGTTATCGTATCGAAGTAGTCGAAATAGTCGTTGTCAAAGCCCTCGCCGGTTACCATACCAAAGAGGTATAGTTCGGGCCGGACTCCGATGCCGATCCTGAACCGATCCAGGTGCACGAGGTAGACACCGGCACCGACGGTCATCAGGAAGCCCCCAACGCTGTCACTGGTGATGGTATCGTAACCGGAGTAGACAGCATTACTGAAGTTCCAGCCCATGTAGAAGCCACCCATACCCGCCGACAGATACGGGCTCAACACCGGCCAGTCCGGAAACGGTGCATAGCGTCCCTCGATACCTGCCTTCAGGAACAACAGCGGGTCCTTGACGCTGGCATCGAGTGAGCTGTCGGCTACTGCCCTGTTCACCCTGAAGCCGGCATACAGGTCAAGCTCGATGTTCGGAGCGGCCTCGCCGCCGGCAATGACATCCCCGTCGGCCAATGGCTCCATATCACGGCTGGCATAGTAGCCATTGCCACCGCGGATGCCTATCCAGAACTCGGACGGGCCCGTCGGGCCACCGGGCATCGGGACAGCCTCGGCCGATCCGTAGTAGTCGTATGCCGGGTATGCTTCCGGCTGCGGAAACGCAGGCGCTCGCTGCTCGTCTGGAACCGTCCTGTCACCCTCATAGACATCCCTGGACTTGTCCATCGCGTCGGACAGGCTGCCCCGGTAATGGGTCGGGGTGGAACTACAAGATACAGACAATGAGGCAAGAGCCAAGGCTGCCATGGCAATGAAGGAGACACGAGGCCAAAAACTCCTGTTGCTGTTCATCGTGGTCTCCTTGGCTTAACCATAGCCCGCGATCTCAACGTTTTCAATCTTCAGATTCGCACGATCGTCTGATATTGAGGCAGCACACACAAGCTCACATATGTATGGCCAAGATATTCTACATGTTGGTACAACAAAGAAGCCTTGGCCACTTCCTAGAGAGAAAGAGCTTGGGCATCCATCTTGGTTATGCTCCCGTCTGCCGAGTAATAATACAGGTCAACGTACTCAAGAATGGAACCGGGCCGGGCGGGCGGCGACACCACAATGAAGGTCATGGTCGCCAGTCTGTTCCTGTCGATCCACGTGCCGGTATTCGCATAGATAGTCTTCTTTCCGGCAAGATTTGTCGATGGAATTATCCTTGGCTCATGCGTATGACCGAATACTACGATTCGCTTGTCCGACGCGGGATTGGAAAAGTATTGTGTTGTCGCCTGCCCGTCCAACTCACTTGCTGAACCAGCCTTGGAAATCGCTTCCGATGCAGGAATGGGAACAGCTACCATATTGAGCGTTTGCCGTTCTCCCCAGCTATCCTGGATTCCTCTGAAGAGGTCAAAATCGATGCTGCCGTTTTCCACGCGTTGATACGGCATCAAATCGTTTATCGAATATGTTTCGGTAAATCCGTCTATATTGGTCTTGATTATCTTGTCATCGAACGCTTCCTGTATCGGGAATCCTTCTATAAGCGTCTTCCAAATATTCCAATATGCAAATGCGAGCCTTTGGCTCTCTCCACGCTGGTTCGCGGTAACTGCCGGCATGGCGCTTCCGGCCTTCGGATGTTTCTGGACTACGGAACTGGTAGCAATTCTCGTGAAGAAATAACCTGGTGGAAGAATCGATCCGGGGGCGACCGACTTGTTTGAAATCGGATCCGGCGCGCAGAAGAAATTATAGCGGTGACCATGCTCTATGATTATTTCCGGGTGGCCTTCGGGCGAATATGCTCCCAAGCCCTGCACGTCTCGCGCTTGAGAGATTCCGGGAAGGACACTCTGTATATCGGCGGCCGTCACCAGCAGGTCATGATTTCCGGGTACATAGGTAACCTTGATCTTTCCATCGGAGATGATGGCATTGAGAGCCGCCATCACGGTATCGTTATTCTTGGCAATATCCTGCACAAAATCCAGTTGTGTCTTTCCGTTGAAAGTATCAGTCTCGGCGGGTATGAACCATTCATCGAATATGTCTCCGCCGAGAACCAGTTCCTTGACGGTTGGCATTTCCCTGAGCTTACCCAGGAACGCAACCAGCGACGGGCGATTCTTGACACACTCGGCATAGTCGTCACGTATGCCCAGATGTACGTCGCTTATGCAGATGATCAACGACCTTTCGTTCTTGAGCGCCGGAATATCTTCGCAACACAAGGTGAAATTCGAGCTCGATGCAAAATAGCCTTCATAATTCGTTCCCAAACGGGCTCCATCCACTGACTTGAGCATTTTGCTGACAGCAAGAACGTACAATTGGCCCTGTTCAAATTGAGCTCCGTCCGCTCTGACCACGCTCAACTTTTGAGGATTATCGACATCTACGGTAGCCAGTATTTCTTGGTGCCGCTGCCCCTTTGCCGTTATCAGCCATACCGCTATCCCCTTTGCGATGGTTTTGCTATCAAGAGGCTCACTAAACTCGACAAAGATGGGTTTTGCAGCATCTATCAGCGTCGGATTGTCCGCTATTCCCAAGAAGGGAACATTTGTCTTTACGATCGACAATGGAGCTGGCTCGTTCATAATAGCGGGGCTGTTTCCGCAACCGACTAACGCGATGAGCATGAACACAAACACCAACGCGCCAGCTTTCTTCATGGCTCTCTCCTTATGGTGGGTAATGACAGGAAAGCTCATGTGATGTTCGGTCGTTCGCCGAACAGGCGAATATCGCAATGAGAACCAGAAACGCGCAGTGGCTTCCGGGAATACGATAGCATCTTGCGCCCGGAAGCCTCAAGAATGTTCGCATGCCAGAGCCGATTTTGTACTGAAGCGGAACCCGCTGCCAGAAGCTACCTCCGGCAACATCAAGTCTCGGCCGTTCAAGATATGTCTGTCAATGCAATTTGGGGTATTGCCGAGATTTGCCGCCTCCTTCGGACATACCGTGCGTCGATGGAGTCCATACAAAGAAAGCTCGATTTCCCCGGTGTTTGGGTCTACAATCAGTACCAGTCTCGCCGCATGGCCACAATGGGTCGATGAACCGGAGGCATGAAGATGCGAATTTTTTCAGCGCGCCGTCCTGTACAGACTGCCACACGCCCGATCGTACAGCCACGGGACGCATTCGACGAGCTGTCCCATGCCTCGGCGCTGCTGTCGGAGGGCAGTGACTTCTCCCGGATACAATCCATACTGGTGGAACAAGCCTGCGACATAAGCCAATCCGACATCGCGGCTCTATACCTGTATTCTGGCGACAGCGATGCTCCGGAGACTGCACTCAGGCTGTCGTACCGCCGCGGTCCATATCAAGTGCCGCCCGGCCTGGACCGCTCATCCGAGACCATACGCTTCATAGAGGAATGCGGTGAGGCGGCGGTTCTCAACGCACGGCGCGACTGTGCGCTGGCTGGCCTGCTCCTGGACCCGGCGATGCAAGCCGGCATCGTTATACCCATATTCCTGCCGCAGTACCGGGCCGGCCTTCTGGTCCTCAATGCGAGGGAGACTCGACACTACGGCCGCGACAGGCTGAATTTTCTGGTTTCGTACTGCGCTCTCGCCGCCGGCATGCTGAGGAGCGCAGGTCTCTTCAAGGAGCTGAAGGAACGGGCGGCCGAGATCGAAGCGCTCGAGCGCTACCAGGAAAGCGTCTTCTCATCGATGACCAATCTGCTGGTCACCACGTCGCGCGACGGTTCGCTGCGATTCTTCAATGACGAGGCGGCGGATGCCTTTGGGCTTGACACAGCCTCGATAGGCAAGCCCACGTCCGTGCTGCTCAGTGATTGTCTGGATGCCAGCGTCGTCTCCGCGATAGACAAGAGCCTGCAGGAAGGTTCGACCCTGCTCGGTGTCGAAGGCATAGCCAACGGCAAACGTGGCGACATCGATTTCTCGCTCAACCTTTCGCCGGTCAGGGGACGTCGTTCGGATCGGCATGACGGCCTTGTGCTGACCTTTACCGACCAGACCAGGGAGCGCGAGCTCAAGGAACGGGTGGATGTGGTCGTAGAGGAACGGCGCGCCATCAAGGACATGTTCAGCCGGTATCTGTCCGCCAATGTGGTGCAGAGCCTGATGGACTCCCCCGATTCCATAAAACTGGGAGGCGACGGCAAGCGGGCCACGGTATTCTTTGCAGACATCAGAGGCTACACCACATTCTCGGAAGGCAAGACACCCGAGTATGTGCTTGGCGTGCTCAACGACTATTTCTCCGAGGCCGTCGAGGTGGTACTGCAGTACCGGGGCTTCATCGACAAGTTCATCGGGGATTGCATCATGGCGGCATGGGGCGTTCCGCTGACATCCGAAGAAGAAGATGCGCGCAACGCCGTGGCCTGCGCTCTTGACATCCAGAAGTTGATCGAAAACCCCAAGCGCAGTTTTTTCAGGGGCGAAGCCGAACACCTTCGGGTCGGCATTGGCGTCAATACGGGATACCTGATCGCCGGCAACCTGGGATCGTACCGCCACATGAACTACTCGGTTATCGGTGACACGGTCAACATTGCCGCCCGCCTTGAAGGCGTCGCGAAGGCAGGAGAAGTGATCATAACCGAATCGACCAGGGCACTGCTGGGCGATACGTTCGATGTCGAGCAACGGGACACGGTCAAGGTCAAAGGCAAGGCTGAACCCTTGCGAATCTATAGGGCCCTGGCACAGAAAATCCAATAATGGGGGGATGGCATCATGCAGAAGTTGCTGGAATCACTGACACCGCAGACGATGTGGCTGTCGATAGCCGGTGCGGCCGCGCTGGTGGTTATGATCATCGGAGTGGTCGTCGAAATACTCTTCAGGCGCGCCGTATGGAGGGCCGCCACGCAGACTACGCTCCCCATATTCAGCCGTTTCACATTGTCCTTCAGAGAACGGTTCATCATCAAGCGTTGCGAAAAGGGATTTATGGGTGCTCCGGGTCCCTTCCCCGGTCTGCTGGAGAAGCTCGGCTACCATGAACGATGGATGGAAGCGGTGCGCACGCGCCATTCCCGCAGTGCAGCGGCGAAGATACTGAGGTTTGCGCCCGACAGCGGGTTGTTCGATTGTTTCATCGCTGCGCTTTCAAGCAAAGCAATCGCGAAGGACCTGCTCGGCTGGATGAAAAGGCAAGGTGATGGTTTCACGCTCCGCAGGATAGCATTGTCGGGCCCCGGCCGCGATTTTGACGGTGCCGCAGCGATGCGCCTCTTTGGCGACAGATTGGACGAAGTGCGGGAAATGCTGGGTGACCCGGAGTGGGCATCACGCGCCATGGCGGTACGGATACTATCGCATGATGCAAGCGAGCGGTCGAAGAAGGGACTGGCAGACAGCCTGGCCGATCCACATCCCCTGGTCAGGATTCTAGCCTTGCAGGCGCCACTGATGGGAGACCGGCTGGCATTCTATGCCGAGGCGTACAGTCTTTTCATAAAGGACTCCTCCCATGAAGTCCGGCGTGCAGCCAAGATCAGGATCATGGCTGAGTTCCCCGATCTATATGCACCCGATATCGGCAAGCTCTGTCCGGAAGAGACGATTCACGTCATTGAACTGCTCGATGCGACGAGCGGCAAGGATGAGGAAATAGCCTTCCGCTTTCTGGAATCGGGAGATCCCGAACAGCAGCTGGCGGCGGCGGAGCATCTTGATACCCGCGGATCACTGCGGCCGCTGCTTGAAACTGCAATGTCCGGAGACAACAAGGAATTCGAGCGGCGCGTAGCTCTGCTCGTCACGGCGACAAGCTTCCAGGTCTGCGGCTTCCTGTCGGCAGTCGATACCATCGATAGCGATGGTGCGTTCGAGGCTACCGCGCTGGTGCTCGCGAAAGGCGGGGACCGCACGCTGGTATCGGCGCTCGCCAGGCGATGGTTCGCGCGAATGGGCGAGCCACCGTTCCATCAGGAGCGGATACGAGTCTACCGTTCTGTACTCCAGGCGATACGAGATCGTGGCGACGACGAGGCGTACAAGGCCCTTGCACAAGAGCTTGTCGCCCGCTGCGGCGAACCAGAACTGGCGGCAGCTCTGCTCGATGCCTGTGCCGGCATACAGCATGATCGCATCTTCAATGCGCTCACAGGTCTCTTCTTTGATCCGGGCTTCGCCATGCGCGATGAACTCCGGGCAGCGATCGTCGGTCAGGCACCAGAACTGGCTGTACCCTTTGCACTATCGCTGTTCCGAGCCGATCGCGCCGACACACCACGCATTCTCCGCCGTGATGCGCTGATTCTGGCGGGAGCACTGAAGCTGTCGTGGGCTCTGCAGCGCATCATGGAGTCGTTGCCGACACTCGATACCGACGAGATAGCCTCGCTTGCTCCCATCGTCATCGGCGCGGATCCCCATGCCTTCAAGAGCAAGGCACGGTTCATGCTGGATGGTGTGGATGCTCCGTCACGCGCGGCGATACTGGCTGCCCTGCCATCCACCGGTGATAGAACCTTCATGGGCGATGTCAAGAAGAGCCTGGGAGATGCCGACCCGGAAGTACGTTCTGCCGCTATCCGGGCGCTCGCAGCCTTCCAGGAAGACAAGGCCCTGGCTGCCGGTGGCATGGATCTGCTCCGCGATCCGGTCGAGCGCGTCAGGGTTGCCGCGGTCGCGGCGCTCGCCGAGGCCGGTGGTCCTGTCGTAATCAAGAAGTTGGCCAGCGTGCTTGAAGATGCGAACGAGATGGACGAAGTCAAGGCATCGCTGATTCGCGGACTTGGACGGGCAAGCAACCAGGCCAGCCTCGAACTGCTCGTCGATGAACTCGGAACACGCGATCAATGGTTAGAACAGCTCGGCGCTGCCCTGTCTTCGCGCTCCTCGGCCAAGGATTTGACACTGATATTGGAACGCTTCAAGGACGCCACGGGCGAACTGAAAACCCGCATGGCCCAAAGCGTCCGTGCCATGGGCAGGCGAGGCGAAGAAGCCCTCGTCGAGCTGCTACGCGAAGATATCGCATCGTTGAAGCCCTTTATCGTGGAAGCCTTGGAATCGCTTGGCTATGTCGAGGCGAGGATACGGGAACTGAAGCACCGCGACCCGGTGAAGAGGAGGGATGCGGCTGCTGCCCTGTCTCGCGTCGGTAGCAGGGCGGCCTACCGAGGTATCGTACTGGCGGCCAGGGATCCCGATACCGAGGTCCGCGTGGCTGTGACACGCGCCCTTGAGCGGCTTGCAGGGCCCGAAGGACAAGAGATGCTGGCCGACCTGGAACACGACCCCGACGCGCGTGTCAGGAAATATGTGCTGTGGGCCATGGAACGTGTGAAGGCCAAGGCAATCTAGCACTTGTCTCGCGCGGTCTCCATCAGTGCGGCAGGATGCCCATGACGGTCTCGGCCCATGCCTTCATGCCGGCAGGGTTCCTCCTGTCCAGAGGTAGATCCTTCGGAATGCCGAACACGATGCGCATCAGCGCCGGCGTGGGTGCGACAATACGTCCAGGGAGTATTGTCGACAGCATTGCCCCCATCGCCACGGCCGCCCTGGAGGTTCCCTTTTCCATCATTGCGCTGAAGCCACGAGCGGCCTTGCCGAACATGTACGATACCGTGAACAAAGCTGTCGGCTTGCCGGCAAGTTCATCGGCATGTGCCGCTATGTAGGCGAGCAAATCCGGCACCGGCCGCATCCCGTTGATGGGTGCGCCGAGTACGACGGCATCGTAGGATCCCGGATTGACAATCTCTGCCAACGGTTGTATGTCGACCCTGTGACCAGCCGCTTCAAGAACCTGACCAAGTATCTCGGCGTACTCTTTGGTCGTACCGGTTCTTGTCCAATAGCCTATCAACACTGTGGCCATGCTACCCTCCATGTCCACAGGATAGCACATTCACGGACAGCTGCCACAGATCTGCAACCTACCGGGTGGATTCGAGTCTGCCCAGTGCCTCCGCATAGAAATCCTCGACGCTCTCAATCATTCGGTAATCGGGATGGTCTGCCATTATTTCCTCGCAGATGTCCCGCACCTTGAGCCATTCCTGTGTCTCCCGGTATACCAGCAGTTTCTGATATATCAATTCAGGCAGGAACGGATCCTTCGGGTATGCTCTTTGAGCCGCATCGGCCAGGCTGAGTATCTCCTGCCTGCTGTGCATGGCTGTCTCCTGGTCGCCGAAGTACTCCACGGCCTTTCCAGCCAGATCCCGGAAGAGATACTGCAGAAACCAGGTCGCTTCAACGGGCGTGTTGCCATTGAGCACATTGGGATGGGCGCGGTAGAACGCGCTGGCCGCTTCCGCGTCCTTGAAGCCGAATCTCTGCGGATCGCGGACCATGTCGCCGAAGGAATAGAAGACAGGCGCGCCGATGCGTCGGGTCAACTCGGATATATCGGCCAGGAGGCTGTTGATTTCCCGCTGGTAGCGCTGCTTCTTGAAGTCCTTTAGATAGCGGTAGGCGTCTTCAAGACCCTTGCCCGGTTTCAGGAAGGTCGGGTCTTCACGGGATGCAAGACCGAAATAACTCACCGCCTCGGCATACCGTCCGGCGTCGAGCGAGTCGATGCCGCGGTAGTATGTCTCGGCAGCCTTCAGCGATGCCGTAGCCGGGACACTGAGGGCCGGTGGAACGCCAAGGCCGGCGGCGAGTCTGTCTGCCAGATCCCGTTCCATAGGCAGAGCCTGGTCGGCAGTTCCGGTCGCGGATGCGGAACACACCAGCGTGCCACTCTCTACGTCGACCACTTTGGCGTCAAATCGTAACGCTGTGCCCTTCTGTATGTATGCCCCGAAGACCAGCAGGTTTGCCCCCAGCAGCCTGCCGATTTCTGGTGCGCTCTGCTCGTCCACCAGGCCGGAAAGTGCCAATTCCTGTTCCTGCAGAACCTTCTGAAGTTCTTCACGTTCTATCACCAGAAGTGCGCCGGTGGCACTCAGGTCCGTGACCAGCATGTCAGCAAGGCCCTTTGAAAGCCAGGCGGCATCTGGATCATTGGTGGTGTTCGCAAAGTAGAGTACAGAAAGAGTACGCACTTTTGGATCGGCGAAACCATTGGGCGCGACGATGAGAACCAGGATCATCACCATGAACATGACGGCAAGACCATGGGTTAAGTCACCAGGGTGGAATGTGCGCATACGCAATAATGCCTGCTCTGCGGCATTTCGTAAAGGGTGAGATCGGTTGCGGTTGACCCGTCCGGACATGCCGTACTATCGTGCAAGGGTGCTGGTGAAGCTGGCAAATATTGTTTCCATGCAGGAGTACCTATGCGCAAACTGATTCTCACGACGATCATGGTCTTTGGCCTTGTCGTTTCCGCCGCGGCGCAAAACACCGTCATCGACTCGAAGGGTACCCTTGGGTTGCAATTCAGCATCGGTGGCAACGGCAATCTGGGATTGGGTGGAACGGTGGTCGCTCTACCGGCGAATTCACAGTACGGCATCGGCGGCAGGTACTTCGTCGCGGACAAGTTCGGCCTTGGACTTGCCCTGTACATTGCGGGCGATGATACCTCTGCGACAGACACCCAGAATTTCTGGTTCGGCATGCGCCCGAACCTCTCGTATACGCTGGTCAAGAAGGGACCCGTCGCCCTCTATACTGGCGGATACCTTGGCCTCGGCATACACAATCAAACGGTCGCGGGAACCGGAACCTCAACCAACGTCTTTGCCTTCGGCGGCCAGCTCGGGGCAGAATGGGCGATAGCGCCACAGGTCTCCATCGCCGCCGAGTATGCGATCGGTGCTGCCTTCGATGACGGCTACACTGCCTGGGGTGGCGGCAACACCCGCGCCTACCTGAGTTTCTATTTCTAGCGCTGATCGCGCCCGAAGCATGGCCTCGGCGCCTCCTGCGAGGGGGTAGCGTAGAAGCGTCGGGCGGTACTCCACCCGACCTTCGGAGCGAGGGGGTGCGCCGAGACCTTGGCTCGGCGCAGGGGGAAGGCCTTTCCCCTCCCCTCTCCCTTATTTTCTTACGTAGTTCTTTATCTTCCCGCGTATGTAGGAGCTCAGCTCGTCCTTATGCACGCGCTCCTGCTCCATGGTGTCGCGGTCACGAACGGTAACGGTGCCGTTCTCCTTGGAATCGTAGTCGATGGTAACGCAGTACGGCGTGCCGGCCTCGTCCTGGCGGCGGTAGCGGCGGCCGATGGCGC
>Ga0209467_1003336_pt1 | contig 10521 bp, 9 predicted proteins | sample Higcelwee11metaG_FD_187175 | JGI IMG/M metagenome (GOLD analysis project Ga0209467, IMG submission 187175) | Freshwater pond sediment microbial communities from the University of Edinburgh, under environmental carbon perturbations - High... | ecosystem: Environmental > Aquatic > Freshwater > Pond...
GACCACGTAGCGTTTTCCCGGAGGGGCCTTTTCGCTGGAGGACATGATGGACTGGAGCCGGAACCCGTGGTTCCGGATCTCGTCGGCCAGCACCTTGATGGAGCCCGAAGAGTCGTCGATGACCGCAGCGATGCGGTGTCCGCCGCCGCGCACCCCGGTGATCTCGATGAGCACCCGGAAGATGTCCGTGTCCGAGATGATGCCCACGAGCTTTTTGTCTTCCACCACGGGCAGGCAGCCGATGTCCTTGTCGTGCATGATCATGGCCGCTTCTTCAACGGTCATGTCCGGCGCGGCGGTGAGCACCGGGGACTTCATGATGCCGTCCACGTTGGTCCGGGCCAGGATGTAGTTGAGTTCGTAGATGTCCAGGGAGGTGCCCTTGGAGGGGATGTACTCCTTGATGTCGCGGTCGGAGAGAATGCCCGCCACCTGGCGATCGGGGGTGACCACCGGCAGATGCTTGATTTTTTTCTGACGCATGAGGCACAGGGCGTCGGAAATGGAGTCATCGGGCATCACGGTATGGACGTGAATGGTCATGAAATCGCGAACCAGCATGGGTATCCTCCGATGGTGCGTTCCCGCCGCGCCGGGCGCGGCCGACTTGAATAAACGCTATCCTGTCTTGACGCCAAAGACAATGGAGCCCGCTTACACCCCGAGGTAGGCGTGCCTGACGTGCTCGTCGTGCAAAAGTCCCTGCCCCGTGCCTTCCATGGTGATCTTGCCGTTTTCCAGGACATAGGCCCGGTCGGCTACGGCCAGGGTCTGGCGCACGTTTTGCTCCACGATGAGCACGGTCTTGCCCCGCTCGCGGATGGATTTGATGATGTTGAAGATGTCGCGCACCAGGATGGGGGCCAGGCCCAGGGACGGCTCGTCGAACATGATGAGCTTGGGCATGGACATGAGTCCCCGGCCGATGGCCAACATCTGCTGCTCGCCGCCCGAGAGGGTGCCGGACTGCTGGCGGCGGCGTTCCTTTAAGCGCGGGAACAGGGAAAAGACGAATTCCTTGTTGTCTTCGCGCTTTTTCTTGGCCTCGCCGCGAAGCGATCCCATCTCCAGGTTTTCCTCCACGGTCATCTCCACGAACAGGCGCCTGGCCTCGGGCACATGGGCCAAACCCATCTCGATGAGCCGGTAGGGCTCCACCTTGTGGATGGCCACCCCGTCGAAGATGATCTCGCCCTTGCGGGGGGACAGGATGCCCGAGATGGTGCGCATGGTGGTGGACTTGCCAGCGCCGTTGGCCCCGATCATGGCCACGATCTCGCCCTCGCCCACCCGGAAGGACACGTCCCAGATGACCTGGACGTCGCCGTAAAACACGTCGATTCCTTTGATCTCAAGCACCGGCGGCCTCCCCGAGATAGGCTTCGACGACCAGCGGGTTCTGTCCGATCTCCAGGGGCGCGCCCTCGGCGATCTGCTGGCCGTAGTTGAGCACCACGATATGGTCGGAAATGGACATGATGACCTTCATGTGGTGTTCGATGATCATGATGGTGATGCCCTTTTTCTTGATGCCCTTGATGATCTCGATGGACACGTCGAGTTCGGTGGGGTTCAGGCCCGCGAACGACTCGTCCAAAAGGATCATCTCCGGCTGGGTGGCCAGGGCCCGGGCGATCTCCAGGCGCTTGCGCTTGCCAAGCGGCAGGCCCTTGGAGATCACATGGCGATCCTCGGCCAGCCCCGTGAACTCCAGCACCTCGTCCACCACGCGCACGGCCGCGCCCCGGGTGGGGTTGCGAAGGAAGGCCGAGGCCAGGACGTTGTCGAACACGTCCATGCGCGACAAGGGCTTGACCACCTGGAAGGTGCGGGCCACGCCCTGGCGGCAGATCTGGTGGGGCTTTAAGCCCGAGATGCGTTCGCCCTTGAAGAGCACCTCGCCGAGGGAAGGCTTATAGAAGCCGTTCACGCAGTTGAAAAGGGTGGTTTTCCCGGCGCCGTTGGGACCGATAAGCGCCAGGATGTCGCCTTTTTGCACCGTGAAGCTCACGTTCGACAGCGCGGCCAGGCCACCGAAAAACATGGACACTTTTTTTACTTCAAGCATGGCCATTTGCTATGCCGCTCCTTTCCTGAAGATGCGCCGGATCTTGTGGAAATCGCCCACCAGGCCGTTTGGCAGGTAGATGATGATGACGATCAGGAGAATGCCGAACAGGGTCTGGTAGGCGGTGCCGAGCCGGGGGATGGAGCGGATCAGTTCGGCCAGAAGGACCATGATGACCGCGCCCACGGCCGGACCCCACTGGGTGGCCACCCCGCCGACCATGACCACCATGATGATCAGGATGGAGATTTCACCCAGGCTGAACACCACCTGGGGATCGATGTACCCCATGTAGGTGGTGTAGAACGCCCCGGCCAGACCGGTGATGACGGCGCTGACGGTGAGCGCGATGGTCTTGTAGAGCGTGGTGTTGATCCCGAGCGACTCGGCCGCGTCCTGATCCTCGCGCACGGCCACGAAGTAGTAGCCCCAGCGCGAGGCGATGATCACCCGGATGGCCACGAAGGCCAGGGCCGCCAGGGCCAGGATGATGTAATAATAGGGGGTTTTTTCCACCCAGGTGCGGGTGATCATGATGCCCAGGGTGCCGTTGGTCAGGGGCGTCAGGTTTTCGCAGGTGATGCGCAGCACCTCGCCGATGGCCAGGGTGGCCAGGACGAAGTAGGGGCCGCGCAGCCGCAGCACGACAAGCCCCATGAGCAGGGCCACCAGGGCCACGATGGGGATGCTGACCACAAGCCCCCACCAGGGGGAGATGCCGAAATGGTGCATCAGGAGTCCGGCGGTGTAGGCCCCAATGCCGAAAAAGGCCGCGTGGCCGAAAGAAACCTGCCCGCAGTAGCCGCCCAGCAGGTTCCAGGCGATCCCGGCCAGGGTCCACATGACGGCCAGGATGATGACGTGCATGAGATAGGAGTTCAGCCCGACCAGGGGGAGCACGGCAAGCGCTCCCAGGATGATGAGGGGGAGGAGCTTCTTCATTTCGTCAACTTCTTGCTTTTAAGGAGTGACGCCACGCCGCCGGGGAGAAAGACCAGGGCCGCGACGAAAATGGCGAAGCGCCCCACCGGCGCCCAGCCCATGCCCACATAGGTGGCGGTCATGGACTCGAAGACGCCGAGGATGAGACCGCCCAGGATGGCGCCGATGGTGGACCCCAGGCCCCCCAGGATGGTGATGACGAAGGCGATGAGCGTGAACTGTGATCCAAGCGCCGGGAACAGGTAGTAAATGGGCAGGAACAGACACCCGGCGCAGGCCACCAGGGCCGCGCCCAGGCCGAAGGTGATGACCTGCATCCGGCTCACGTTGACGCCCATGAGCATGGCCGCGTCCTTGTCCTGGGCCGTGGCCCGGATGGACTTGCCCGTGTCGGTCTTGGCCAGAAAGAACCACAGAAGCAGGGTGATCGCGACCGAAAGGCAAAAAGACACCGTCCAGGGCAGGGACAGGGAGAGTTCAAAGGGCGTCCCGGGCCACAGGTCGCTTAAGTACCAGGCGCTGGAGGCGTAATCCACCGGCGTGGACCGGTAGTCCGAGGTGAAGAAGATGGTGGCCAGGTTTTGCAGCACCAACCCGATGCCCACGGTCAGGATGACCTGGTTGTGGGGCAGGATGGACTCCACCTTGAGCACCGGATTGATCAGATACTTCTGCAAACCCACCCCAAGGGCGAACAACAGGGGCGGGGCGATGAAAAGCGAGAGGTACGGGTCGATGTGAAACAACTCGAACATCCAAAACGCAATGTACATGGCCACCATCATGAGCTGGCCATGCGTGAGGTTGATGATCTTCATGACGCCTAAGATGAGCGTCATGCCGATTCCTATGAGCGCGTACAGACCGCCGAGAAGTATCCCGGCGACCAGCGTTTGCATGAAAACTTCAACTTGAACCCACATCGACCCGTCCCCTTTTCAAGACATTCTATGGAATGAGGCGTCGGCTACTTGCGTTCCCGCCACTTGGGGATGGGGAACACGTACTTGGCGCTGGCGTACTTTTCGGGCCAGATGGTCTCATGCTTACCGCCGATCACCTGCAGGGCCAGGGTTTCGGCGAAGTTCTGGTTTTGATAGCCGTTTTTGGTCTCGAACTTCACGTCGCCGAAGGCGGTCGGCATGTTGGTGGCGAGCAGGGCGTCGCGGATGTCGTCAGCGGTCATGCCCTTGGTGCGGGACAGGGCGTCGGCGATCACGAACAGGGACGAATAGGCCAGGGCGCCGTGGTAGGAGGGATAGCTGCCATGGGCGGCCTTGTACTTCTCGGCGAATTCCTTGGCGCCGGGGTAGGGCACCTGGGGCGACCACAGGGTGGCCGTGACCACGAAATCCGAGGCGTCCTTGGCGTTGTCGATGAATTCCGGAATGGCGAACCCGGCCGCGCCGCCCGCGAACAGCTTGGCGTCGATGCGCAACTCTTTGATCTGGCGCATGAGGAGCGCCGCATCCATGACATAGGACACCATGAAGATGACATCGGGGTTGGCGGCCTTGACCTGGGACAGGATGGGCTTGAAGTCCACCGCGCCCTTCTCGTACTTCTCCTTCATGAGCACTTTCATGCCCTTGGCCTCGCAGGCCTTGGCCATTTCATCGGCCCCGGAGGTGCCGAAGTCGGAGGACTCGTACAGGATGGCCACGGACTGGGGCTTGACCACGTCGGCCATAAATCCCAGCAGGCCCTCGGAATAATAGGCGTTGGTGGGGTTTAAGCGGAAGACGTACTTGTAGTTCTGCTGGGTGATTTCATCGGCGGCCGAGGCGATGACCAGGTACGGGGTCTTGCGTTCTTCGGCCACGGCGGCCACGGCCTTGGCGCAGGCCGAGGTGTATTCGGCGAAAAGCACCGGCTGCTTCTGCACGTCGATGATTTTTTCGGCGATGGACCGGGCGATTTCGGGTTTGCCCTGGGAATCCTCGTAGTTCAGGACCAGCAACTTGCCGCCAACGCCACCCTTGGCGTTGATTTCTTCCAGGGCGATGTCATAGGATTTCTTGATGATTTCCCCGAACTTGGCCTGGCCTCCGGTAAGCGGCAGGGGTACGGTGAGCTCGATCTTGTCTTGGGCGAAGGCCGTCATGGACATGACGGTCATGCAACATGCGGCGGCAAGGGCGATCCACTTCCTCATAAACGCTTCCTCCTCAAGGTTGGCTCGTTGGGTGGCGCGGCTCGGGATTCCCCGGCGACGCCCCGCAGACTGGGACAGGCACCAGGGGAGAGGCTTCCCGGCCATAGGCCCTGTGGGCTTTATCAAAAAATACCCTCGGTTTGAAGTAGAAAATATGCAGCCGGGGGTTTTCCATGTTTTTTTTCGTTTGTGAAATATTGTACGAAAGTGAACCTACATAATGTTGGAATGCGATAGGGTGAAGCGAGTTGACGCCTGCACCGCCCGGGGGTATGCAGGCCGCGCGGTAGCATTCCCTGTGCGGCGCGACGCGCCGCGCATCCCATACAACACCCCCACTGCGCCCTTCCGGCGGATCGCCAGCGAATCGCCACCCGGGCGCGGAGCGCGGAGGCCCCTATGTCCAAAAAAAGCAGCGTTTCCCTGGGCACCATCCTCAAGCATTCCGTCAAAATCGCCCGCCATCCCTGGATCGCCGGGCGGCTGGCGGCCCTTGAGAAGGAAAAGTTCCTGTTCGGCCCCCTAAACCCCCAGGCCGAGACCGGCGTGGCCCGGAGCATCCGCCAACTCTCCATCCGTATCACCGATGTCTGCAACCTGCGCTGCCACACCTGCGGCCAGTGGGGCGACCAGGGCTTTTTGCACGGCCAAAACCTGAAGGATCTGAAAAAATCCGAGGTCTCCAAGGAGCGCTATCTGGCGCTTCTCGACGATCTGGCGGCCCACGGCCACCGTCCGTCAGTCTACCTGTGGGGCGGCGAACCCACCATGTACAACGGCTGGCTGGACATCATCGACCGGGCCACGGAGCTCAAGATGCCCACCTCCATCGCCACCAACGCCACGGGCATCGAGAAGGCGGCGGACAGGCTGGTGGCCGCGCCCATGTTCCTTCTGCAGGTGTCCATCGACGGCCACTGCGCCGAGACCCACAACGCGGCCCGGCCCTCGGCCAGCGGGCGCGACAACTACCAAGTCATCCAGGACGCCCTGTCCGCCGTGAACGAGGCCAAGAAGTCCCGGGGGGCGAAATTGCCTCTGGTGGCCGCCCTGACCACCATCTCCAGCGCCAACGTGCATCACCTGGTGGACATCTACGAGGCCTACAAGGACCGCGTGGATCTGTTCGTTTATTACCTGTCCTGGTGGATCGACGAGAAAAGCGCCCAGGCCCATGACGCGGACTTCGCCCGGCGCTTCGGGTTCACCCCCAAGCTGCACTGGGGCTGGGTGGGCGACTGGACCATCAAGGACCACGCCACTCTGGACAAGCAGCTCGCCGAGGTGCAGCGCCGCTCCAGGCCCCTGAACATGCCCCCGGTGAACATCATCCCCAAGATCACCGGCCTGGCCAATCTCAAGGAGTATTACGGCGACCACAGCTCCACCTTCGGCTACGACAAGTGCATCTCCATTTTTCAGGCCGTGGAGCTGGATTCCAACGGCGACATGTCTCCCTGCCGGGACTACCACGACTACATCGTGGGCAACGTCAAGGAACACACCATCACCGAGCTGTGGAACAGCGAGCCCTACCGCCGCTTCCGGGGCAGCCTCTTCTCCGAGGGACTCATGCCCGCCTGCACCCGCTGCTGCGGGCTCATGGGATATTGATGGCCCACCCCGCCACGACGATCACGTCCGGGTCGGCCGCCGCGCAGGGTCCGGCCCGGGTGGTTTTGTTGCTTCAGGATCTGCTTTTCGGCGGCACCCAGCGCCAGGCCCTGGAACTGGCCCGGGGGCTTGATCCGGCCCTGTTTGCGGTGGAGATGTGGATGTTGGCCCCGGGGCGCGATTTCGCCCCGAAAGCCGAGGCCAGCGGCATCCCGTTGGTCTGGCTGTCGCAACGCCCCACGGTGGGCCCGGACGCCCTGCGCGGCCTGTGGCGGCGGCTTGGCCAAACGCCCCCGGACATCCTCGTGCCCCTGACCGCCGTGCCCAACATCTGGGGCCGGATATTCGGGAGGCTCAAGGGCCTTCCGGCGGTCGTCGGCTCCTGCCGGGGCGGCGGGGCCATCGCCCGGCAACACGAACGGTTCCTGCGCCGCCTGGCCCATCACCACGTCTGCAACTCCCGCCCCCTGCGCGACATCCTGGTCGACGGCCTGGGCCATCCGGCGGACCGGGTCACGGTCATCGCCAATGGCGTGGACACGGACCATTTCGCCCCGCCCCCGGAGGATATGCGCCCGGTGCGCGACGTGATGTTGTGCGTGGCCCGGCTGTCGGAAGACAAGGACCACGAGACGCTTCTTCAGGCCTTCGAGATCGCGGCCCGGGAGCACCAGCGGGCCGAACTGTGGCTGGTGGGAGACGGCCCCCTTGCGGCCGGGGTGGCCCGGCTCATCGCCCGCCATCCCTTCAAGGGACGCATCCGCTCCTATCCCGGCGGGGCCGACCCGAGGCCCTTTTACCAGCAGGCCAAGGTCGTGGCTCTAAGCTCCCGGCGCGAGGGCTTGCCCAACGTGATCCTGGAGGCTATGTCCATGGGCGTGGCCGTGGCGGCCACGGCCGTGGGGGCCATTCCCGAGGTGCTCTCGGGCGAGGTGCTCTCGGGCGAGGCGCTCACGGGCCGGGCCGGACCCTTTTCCGGCCAGACGGCGCCCGGCGCCCCCGGTACGCCAAATTCGCCGTGTTCGCCGGATTCGCCGTGTCCCCCGGATTCGCCGTGTCCCCCGGATTCGAATGACGGGTGGTGCGGCCTGCTGGCCCCGCCCGGCGATCCGGCGGCCCTGGCCCAGGCCATGCTCACCCTTTTGCGGGACGACGCCCTGCGCGAGCGCCTGGGCCGCACGGGCCGGACGCGCGCCGTGGCCGACTATTCCCTGGGGGCCATGGTCGCGGCCCATCACACCCTGTTCGAAAGGCTTCTGGCGGCCCGCCCGGCCCGGGCGGGCGAGCGAGGTTCGATGTGAAAATCCCCCTGTTGCTGTGCCTTCTGTTGGCGGTCTCGGCCTCGGCCGTATCGGCCCCGGCCCAGGAATCCGGGGTGGCCGGATGGTGGTCGGGCAGCCTGTACGGCTCAAGCATCGTGGCCCGCATGGAGCAGGACGGCCAGATGCTCACCGGGCTGGTCACGGTCACCGGGCTCGGCGGCCAGAAGGATCTCTACCATGTGGCCGGGGCGGTTTTCGGGGACAAGATGTACGTGCTGCACGGCGCGGGCCACGTCTTTGAGGGCGAGCTCGCAGGCGGCCGGGAGATCAGCGGGGTATTGACCACCGCAGGCGGCAAGAAGCTCCCCCTGCACGCCCAGCGCATCCCTCCCCCTCCGGACGCGGACGCCCACCCCCTGCCCGACCCCCCCCTGACCCCGGAGCGGGCCACGCCCCCTCCGCCCAACGGATAACCCCCGCCGTGGCCGCGTGTTTTATCGGCGTCATGGCCCTGATCCTGGCCGCACTGGCGACCCTTGTCGCGTTGGGGCGCAACCACGTGCGCGGCATTCCCGGGCCGGGACCGCGTCCGGCCGTGTTTCCCCGGGCGGCCCTGGTGGTGCCCGTGACCGGAGACGCCCCCGGGGTGCGCGAGGCTCTGGCCACCCTGGTGCGCCAGGACTATCCGGGCCTGATCGTGGTTTTCGCCACGGCCACGGACGACGATCCGGCCGTGCCCCTGGTGGAGGAACTGATCCGGGAGGGCCATGGCCGGGTGTTCCGGGTCGCGGCCGGGCTGGCCACGAGGTGCGGCCAGAAAAATCACAACCTGCTGGCCGGGGTGGCCTTTTTGCAAGGCCTGGGGCAGCGGCCCGACATCTATCTCTTCGGCGACAGCACCCACCTGGCCCGGCCGGATTTCGCCGCCACCCTGGCCGGGCCGCTTGTCCGGGGCGAGGCGGTCCTGGCCAGCGGCTTCCACCGCGTCGACCCCCTGTCCGACGCCCCCGGGGTGGTGGGCATGTTCGCCACCTGTCTGGCGCTGCACATGCTGCAATCCCTCCGGGCCGTGACCCAGCCCTGGGGCGGGGCCATGGCCCTGACCCGGCAGGCCTTCGAACGCTTCGGCGTGGCCGGGCTGTGGGCCGAGAGCATCGTGGACGACTGCTCCATGGCCGCCATGCTGCGCAAAAAGGGCGTGGTCTGCCATCCCGTGGCCGGGGCGGCGGTCCTTGCCACGCCCCTGGCCGCCATGAGCCTGTCCCGGTGGAGCGACTGGCTGACCCGGCAGCTCCTCTATCTGAAATTCTGCATGCCCGGCACCTGGCTCCCGGCGATCCCCGCAGCCCTGACCCTGTCCCTGGTTCCGGTTGCGGCCGGGCTGATCCTGCTTGCGGGCCTGGTGGGCCTTTTTCCCGTGGGGCTGACCCTGGCCTCGGCCGTTTTTCTGGCCGGATTGGCCGGGGTGGGGCTTTATTTCCGTGGCTTGTCCCCGCGTCCCCTCCCCCGGGGGGCCTTTCTGGCCGGGTTCGCCATGGTGTTCCCCATGATCGGCTGGTGCATGGGGCGCACCCTGTTCACCCGGACCATGGTCTGGCGGGACATCGCCTATGAGGTGTCCTTTTCGGGCCGGGTGCGGCGGATCATCCGGAAGGGGTGAGCCGGGCGAACCCCCTGGCGTCGCCGTCCAAGCGGCGCATAAGGTCCAGGGCGTCGGCCTCGGTCAGGGGCGGGAAGAAATAGAACCCCTGGATGCTGTCGCAGCGCAGAACCTTGAGGGCCTCCGCCTGCCCCTCCTCCTCCACGCCCTCGGCCACCACATGCAGCCCCAGGCTCTTGGCCAGGGCCACCACGGACTGCACGATGTCGCTGGCCTCCTTGTTGCGGCCGATTCCGGCGATGAACATGCGGTCGATTTTCAGCACGTCCACGGGAAAGGTCTGGAGATAGGACAAAGACGAATAGCCGGTGCCGAAATCGTCGATGGCGATGAGGATGCCGGAGGCCTTGAGCTTGTTTAAGACGGTCAGGGCGTTTTTGGCGTTTTCCATGATGGCCGATTCGGTGATTTCGAGCTTGAGCCGGGAGGGCGGCAGGCCGGACTCCGCGAGCGCCTCCAGGATCCGTTCGGCCATGTCCGACTGCCGGAACTGCTTGCAGGACAGGTTGACGGACATGGTCAGATCCTTGGCCGGAGCGAGTTGTTCCCTCCAAACGGCCATGGTCTGGCAGGCCAGGCGCAGGGCCTGATGCCCGATCTCCACGATCTGGCCGCTCTCCTCGGCGATGTGGATGAATTCCGACGGGCCGAGCACCCCCCGGGACGGATGCCGCCAGCGCAAAAGCGCCTCGAATCCCAGCAGCCGGTAATCGACGGCGTCCACGATGGGTTGATACAGCAGATGGAATTCGTCGTTTACGAGCCCGGTGCGCAGTTCGTTTTCCAGGTTCATCCAGGACATGGCCGCCGCCAGCATCCT
>Ga0209467_1003337_pt1 | contig 10517 bp, 6 predicted proteins | sample Higcelwee11metaG_FD_187175 | JGI IMG/M metagenome (GOLD analysis project Ga0209467, IMG submission 187175) | Freshwater pond sediment microbial communities from the University of Edinburgh, under environmental carbon perturbations - High... | ecosystem: Environmental > Aquatic > Freshwater > Pond...
GAATTTGCCGCTTCAGAAGAGAAACGCCGCAACCTGGCGAATTGCCGTGCCGGTGAATATGAAGGGTTACCACAGAAACTGGCCGACCCGGAATGGAAACCCGATTTTGGCCCGGCAGAATTCAACAGTTACATCGCTAAAACGGGTGCCATCGCGTTGAGTGCCCGCAATTTTCTCATTGCCTACAATGTGAATTTGAACACCACCTCAACCCGGCTGGCCAACTCCATTGCGTTCGACATCCGGGAAAAGGGACGGGTAAAAAGAGAAGGCAATCCACTCACCGGAAAACCGATGAAAGATGAAAACGGGAATCAGCTCTTTGAACCCGGAATGCTGAAGGGGGTAAAAGGGATTGGCTGGTACATCGAGGAATACGGCATCGCTCAATTGTCGTTCAACATTACCGACATCACCAAAACAACCATGCATCAGGTTTTTGAAGCGGCTTGCGAACGTGCTGCCATTCGGGGAATCCGTGTTACAGGTTCAGAACTGGTCGGTGTGATCCCATTGCAAGCGTTGCTCGATGCCGGAAAGTATTTCCTGAGAAAACAAAAACGTTCAACCGGTATTTCCGATGACGAAATACTGAAGATCGCCGTTAAATCGCTTGGGCTGGATGAACTGGCTCCTTTCGATCCAAAGAAGAAAATTATTGAATACCTTATCGAAGAACCAACGCAAAAGAGACTGGTCGACCTGTCGGTGAAGAAGTTTGTGGAAGAGACGGCGTCGGAATCGGTTGCCCCGGGCGGAGGTTCCATATCGGCCTCAATGGGGGCAATGGGTATTGCACTGGGAACGATGGTTGCCAACCTTTCGTCGCATAAAAAAGGGTGGGACGACCGCTGGGAAGAGTTTTCCGGTTGGGCAGAAAAGGGAAAAACCTATCTCGATCAACTTTTGAGACTGGTTGATGAAGATACCAATGCGTTTAACGCGATCATGACTGCATTCGGTTTGCCACAGAAAAGTGACGAGGAGAAGCAAACCCGCAAAGAGGCCATTCAACAGGCAACCCGCTTTGCCATGGAGGTTCCGTTAAAGGTTATGCAGTTGAGTTGCCAGTCGATGGAAGTTCTTAAAAAGATGGTTGAAATTGGGAACCCCAATTCGGTTACCGACGCCGGAGTTGGAGCATTGGCTGTACGATCGGCTGTTTTGGGCGCTGCCATGAATATTAAAATCAATTCGAAAGGGGTTACCGATAAAGAGTTTGTTGCTTCAATTCTGAAGGAAGTTCAGGAACTTGAATCGAAAACCATTCAACAGGAAAAGGAGATTTTGGAGATGGTAAACGGGAAGATTGAGGGGAATTGAGAAGATGTGGAAATTTGGGAATTTGGGAATTTGGGAATGAGAAAATGAGAAAATGAGAGAATGAGAGGGTCAGTGAGAAAATGAGAGGGTCAGTGAGAGAATGAGAGGGTCAGTGAGAGAATGAGAAGACATGAAAATGAGAATGTGAGAAGATGAGTTTATTATTTGAGTTTCTGAACATATAAATAAACACAAACTAATTAATTTTAGTAATTTAGCTGCTGACAATCTCAAATAAACATTGCCATGAAGACTAAATTGCTATTCATTCTTTGTCTGGTATTGAGTAATTATTTAATGGCTCAAAACTCCTGGACACTATCAAATACCGGTTTTGAAGAAGGATTTTGCGTTAATGATTTTGTAACTACAGAATCAAACAACTTGTTTGCGGTTGGTGCAAAAACCATAAATGATCCAAATTTTAAATTAACGTCCTTCATTTATCAGTCCTCAGATAATGGAGTTAGTTGGCATAACATTGACACCTTTAATTATTTTAGTAACCAGTATATTAAGAGTATTTGTTCCGTTGGAGACACTTTAGTTTTATATGCTAACCCTGCAATGTATAAATCGGGAGACAACGGAAATTCTTGGACACAGATAAATAAATATCTTTATGATTATGACGATTATAATGATTTTACGGCTTTAAACAAGAATACAATCTTTGCTGCCTGCAGAGTCAATATGTGTTGTCCAACCTTAATATATCCAGCGATTTATAAATCAACAAATATATGGAGAGATTGGTCAATGAATACACCTAGTGGTTATAACGATAACTACTATTATAATGAGATTTGTGCAATTGGTAACACTTTATTATTAGGAGTATCAAAAAAGGATAATAGTTGCTATATTTACACCTCTGTAGATGAAGGATCTACATGGACTATTAATGATGATTTTGCACTAGATTTTAAAATTACGGGGTTTGCAGTTACTGAATCCAATGTAGTATATGCAATAGGTACCCAAAGTTCTTCTCCTGCAATTTATAAATCTGCAGATACGGGAAACACATGGGAAAAGGTCGACACCACCGGATTATCTACTTATAATTATACCTTTAATGGGATCGGTGCTGTTGGTAATACCATTCTTCTAAGCGCGGAAAACAAAAATAAAAATTATGCGGTTTTTCGTTTTCAGGATAGAACAAGTATAAATAATTTAATGGAAGCAGATGATTTTAAGGTATATCCCAATCCGTTCAATGATTTTATTACCATTAAAAACAATTCACAGAGCAGTCAAAAAATAAAGGGAATTGAAATCTTATCGATAAACGGTGCGATTCTGAAATGTTTCTATTCAAATTTCGACCAGTTAAATATTGCTGACCTGACATCTGGAATTTATTTCCTCAAGGTGAATACAGATAATAAATCGCACCTGATCAAAGTAGTAAAGATGAATCGGTAAACTAAGATTGAAATATTGCCGGGCACATTTCTGATGGACTTTTTTCTCTAAAGTACAGACTTTTTATTAACTATGCATCAGGTAAACCGGGTGAACCGTTGTCTTATTCAAAACAAACCGCTATGAGTTTCGATTTCTTTTCAGCTTATTTCCTGATTTTATTTGTCGCAACAATTATTCCGGGGCCGAGTATGCTTTTAGCCATGAATCACGGTGTAAATTACGGGATTGCCCAATCCATCTATAGTGGTTTAGGCAATCTGATCGGAAATATTTTAATGGCTTTTGTCTCTATCATCGGGCTTGGCGTTGTGCTCATTGCATCGGGTATTGTTTTCAACATGATTAAATGGATAGGAATAGGCTATCTTGTTTTTATTGGTCTGAAAATGATCTTTTAACCCGTCAAAAATGAAGATTTGGGCCGCCTGGGGGAAAAGCCAAAAGAAAGAAAAAAATTCTATCGGTTATTTGTTGATGGTTTACTAATAGCCATCGGCAATCCAAAGGGAATTTTGTTTTTTACGGCCCTGTTTCCGCAATTCATCAATGCCAAATCTGCGTCAACAGGTGATTTCATCATCATTTTTGCAACCCTGGGATTTGTGGCTTTTGGATGCTACATGCTGTATGCCATATTTGGGGTAAAAATGAACCAATTCTTTCATCTGGTATCGTTCCGAAAAGCATTTAACCGCATTACCGGGTCAATCTTAATTGGAACCGGTCTTTCCCTTGCCTTTTCGAAGAAATAACCAATAAACTCAACCGTAAAGACCTTTCTCAACCATTGATCATTGATGTTGAAACTCTATTCATACACTTTGCAAATCAATTCATTGATGTTGAAACTCAATTTGTACACTTTACAATTCAATTCATACACTTAACAACTCATTTCATGCACTTTAGATGACAAGTTGTCCAGTTGATATGACAGGTTGTCCAGTCTAGTCGACGATCTATGCATTTCATAGGGCGATTCATCAACTTCATAGGTCGTTTAGACAATTTTATTGGGCGATTCAACAACTTCATGGGTCGTTTAGACAAGTTTAAAGCTTGATTAATAAGTTTCAGTTGTCGTTTCGACAAGATGAAAGGTTGTTTCGATGATTTCTAATGGCAACCAGATAGTTTCATTACTCAAGTAAATAATTTGAATTGAAGAGTAGGAGTCTATTTAGTAAACTGTGTCAAGTAAAACATCATTAAAAAAAACTTAGAGCCGTAGGCTCGTTGAATTTTGTAGAGATGGACTTTAGTCCATCTCATTTAATAAAGTTCTTAATCAATGAGAGTCTTAGGCCCGGGGCATTTGTATGCATGAACTACTTCGAATTTATTCTTTTCCCAAAATGGTTCGTTCCGATGGAACTCACGGAATATGTTGTTGCGTCTATCTCCCGGATTGAAATCCGGCGTTATAAAATTCTCCGTTCCTATGGAACTTTAAATTGATTGGAGAATGTTAACCGAAAAGAAAAGCCTGAAAAAATAATTGGGGGTAAATTCAATCACAAGCAAATTCAGTGGATCGCAATTAAAAAGCAAAAACCCAATTTCTACTTTTTCAGGCGTTCTGTTGGGATTAGTTAGCAGGATTTTCGGCTGCAGGCGTTTCAGCCTTTTTCTTAACCGTTTTTCCTTTCCCATAATTGATCACAATTCTCGATGCTTTGTACCGTGCAATCATCTCTTCGTCGTCGATAAAACCTTCGACCATATCGTCGAGTAGAGTGAGCCGTTTGTCAAGGGATGCTAATCTTCCCGAGATGTCCTGTATCGAAACCGATTTATTGGTTTTAATGGTGGAGCGAGTCTCAAGCTGTTGGTTGTAAACCCCAATCTGCTGACGGATTTGCATCAGTTCGTCGGCAGTGATTTTATAGGCTGTCAAACTTCGAAGCATCGATTCTGCTTTGATAACAATAGCAGTACAGCGGCTGATTGCATCTTTTTCGATGCCAGCAGAGAGCGAATTCATTGAATGATCGGCAAGCTTTAACAGAACCTCATCGTTCTGACGGCGTGCATAAATGCAAATTTTCCTGCAAAGTTTGTAAGTAGAGCTAATGATTCGGTCGAAGGCTGTGTTTTTGGTTTTTGTATAACCTGTTGGGTCGAGACCCGAAACAATGTTCTGGTTCCCGATAATTAGGTTATATTCCGACTCAATCGCAGCAACCTCCGTTACAATCTCAGGTTCATCTGACCAGTACGACTGGTCATTTTTCAGGTCGGCCAATGTAGCCTGCACCATGTTCATGTAATTTGCTTCAGATTGTTTCATATTTGTTGTTTTTAAGTTTAACTAACTGAATAGCTTGTGAATCGAAAACTAAATTAAAAAAGAGAAATATAATTTGCAACGAATAATTGTTGAAAATAAAACAATTATGATGAATGGATAGAAACAAACTGTATAAGGGTGGATTTATGTGACGAAAGTATGGAATGGGTTGATTTGGGTTAAGATGGCAAGGTGGAAAAGATGAAGGAAGATGGGAAGGGGAAATGACAATTAAATATACCACAATATTAGCGGCTGGGCTATTGTCCAATGCAGTGTCGAGTCAAGTTTGTTACTCAATATCTTCATCGTTTATCTCATTTGTTAGTTGCAGTCGCTTATCAATTCTGCTTGCAGTTGTCCAAATTGTTTCAGACATACTTAAAGTCATTATTTTGCTCTTATAATTTGCGTAGGAAAGATATTGCTTTATAGGTAAGTCTGAAACAAAGAGAGGAAAAGAAAAAGACCGCTGTACTGAAATGTATAAAGCAATAACTCCTTTTTCGTAAAGAACTTCCTCTGAATTATAATTAGGTTTTTGTACCTCCTCATAATTATAATCAAGGTAGAAACATAAAAATATCCTTGCTTCAATCTTGTCAAAGAAAATGAACTTGCTATCATGGAGCAAAGTCATAATGCAAAGCAAGATGTCGTCACAATTTTCTTTTATGAGGTCAATATATTTTCTGTCAATTCTAAATTTGTCAATTACTTGTGTAATTGCTATTAGAATTTCGTTGCGAAATGTTGCTGTTTCAAAAACAGAATTGAAAAAAATCGCTCCTCTGATTACTTTTTGAATTCCGTCCATCGTGGACTTGACCTCTTTAGCTGCATTCTCTGCCTGTCGAAGTTGCTCTGCTATTTCAACTTCCTCCATTGGATTATACTTTGAAAGCGGCAAACTCTTGAAAGCATTTATTAAATTTTCTGTCTTTTTAGTGGTTAGGTAATAAAAGCCATCTTTTTTTTCGTAAAACTTTTCAAGATATTTTTTCACTTCATTTTTTTTGAAGCCGGTATACTTTATCAAATGGTTTTCAGGTAGGTCGTCTAAACCGTCTGAGTATAGAATGTGGAACAGTTTGGCTTCTATCTTTTCTACTGAAACACCACCTAACATGAAATCACTTAACTCTTCCTCAGTTTTTATTGTTTTAAGTAACTCGCCAATGTTAACTTTAGCCTTTTGCTCATTTACAAGTTTATATTTTGCGTATCTGCTATTAATCTTCTTATGAAATATTCCTTGGTTTCTCTCTGAATGAGCAATGAAGTGAGCCAATTCTTTTATCAGTCCTTCAGTATTGAAATGTTCTCTTGAAACCATTAAGAGTGTTCTTATAGTGTCTTCGTCAAAAGTTTTGTTCTCAACTTTAGTAAGACAGTTGATTATGGCTTGTTTTACTTTAACTGACATTTATAAAATCGATCTTTGAGTTGTCTGTTTGTTTATTACAATAATGTTTGGGTTTGCACAATCGTCAAGCCTTGCCGCTAATATAGGAAGCTACATGCAGAGACGGATTGCGGGCGATTTAGCTATCGCTGATCTTCGATTCCTGTCAAGCTGATAAGCCGACCAAGCGGAAAGATGCACAAGAAAACCTCTGCTGCCGAACTTGCTATTAATAAATATTGTTATTAGTTTATTATTCATCCAATTTATAAGAAATTATTTTATTTCCGTTACCTATTTTAACGTAACCAGGCATATATTTAATCTTCTCAATTGAGTTTGACTTTATTGCAATAATTTTTGGTAAAGTAGTTGAAGTAGTTTCTAATGGACTTACATAAGTGAAATTATCACCCAATTTCCACAATACAAATCTTGAAGAATTCGGGGTTGACTGAAAAAATATTGTATCATTTTTTGTTATAGATAATTCTACAAGTTTAGGTTGTCCACCTCCAATGTTGGTTTTAATATTCGGATAGACTTCAATTCCATAATTTACAAATAATAGTGGAATTATTACAGTTAACACCCCTAACAAACAACCAAATTGAAAAGGATTTTGAGGTATGAATATTTCTTTTAATTTTGATAAAAGGGAAGCATTTTTTTTTCGATTTATAAAATAATTTATAATACAAAATAGAAACAGAAATAAAAAGCACAATTTAATTTTAGGATGTAAAAATCCAAGCCTTAGATTGTCTATTGCGGCAGTAATATCTTGTTTCAAAAAAGAAAGAGTCCATGCTGTTTTTGTAAAAAGATTACTTTCATCTAATTCCCTACCCCATGGAAACATAAATCCTAAAAATACACCCAATAAATAAGGAATTAAAAGAGTTGCAGGGATAAAAAAATAATTGAAAAAAGTTCTCCATTTAATTATAAATAAAGGTGAAAAAATGAGAAATAATAATAGAATAAGTGATATGAAAAATAGTGAAAAAATGAATAAATAAGCAATAAAACCTAATCCTATTAAAATGCTTCTTATTTGAAGAAATGAATCAGTTGTTACGCCAAGTGATTCGTTTGAAATATTTTGAATTAATATCCCAAGTATGAAAAAGAATCCCAAAATAATTGTAATTACTTTCAAGAAAGATTCTGCTTTATCTTTAATATTTGAGAGATTGTTCATAAAGAAAAATGTAATTTTATTGTTTCATATCAAAATATAGAAGAAGGTAATAGTACTTATAACGATTTCATTCAGCCATACTGGTTCATTTTTTTATTTGTTAAATGTAAATGATTGTATTTCAAAATCAAAGTTATAGACTGCTATTTTTCTATCTTTTTTTGTATTTAACTGCGCTGCATTCATTTTTCGAAAGTACTGTTCCTTTTTTTTGCTGTTGCCAGGGTAATTTGGGTATAAATAATCGGGGGTTTACTACTGCGGTAAGGAATAAATTCAATAGAAATGAAAAACAGATTTAACCTTTAAAACCTTATTTTTCAAAGGGCAACCTCCATTTCTTCGGGCTGAAAGCCCGGTTTAATTTAGCCCAATCCCGAGGACTCGGGATTGGGCTGAAACAACGTTCATCGACCAAAGGGAGATAATTTATTTGTCCCTTCAGGACGATAAAGCACTCTGTAATACCAAATTTATAAAATATTCCAATAAAATCAGGTATTAAATACTCATTTATCCGGGCTGAAAGTCGATGAACATTGTTTCATTCATTTTCCCAAGCGTTGCCTTGGGCTGAACTAAGCTGCTACTTCGTGGTGAGAAAAGATACCTGCAACCGGACGATTGTACTTTCCCCCGATTATTTTAAATTTACAATTCGAAAAAACAAAAACGAAACTGAAATTATTGTCGTATGAAACGAACATGTTTGCACACAATCACAAACACTCATGAATTGAAAATCGGCGTTAGCCAAAATGAGTCATGTGATACCGATAGCTATCGGTACCATCCGGCAATTAAAAAAAATTATTTTCGGATGAAAAAGAAAAACGTTTCTTGGATATATCTGTTTGTGATATTGGCAATATCGTTTATAGGTATCGAAAGTTGTGACAAAAATGGATTCTCTGTTCCTCTCATAAACACCGCAGGTATAAGTGAAATTGCGCAAACTTCATTCACCTGTCGGGGTAACATTCAGTCTGACGGCGGTGAGCCAATAACAGACTGGGGTGTTTGCTGGGGTACAAACCTAAATCCTTCAATAAGCGACAACAAAACTACAGGCGAACTGAACGATAGGACATTTACTTGCAATATTACCGGTCTAAATCCCAACACCCATTATTATGTAAGGGCTTATGCAACCAACAGCGTCGGAACCGGGTATGGAAATGGAGTTCCTGTTATAACAAAAGAAATCCAGGTACCTGTTTTAACAACTTCTGCAATAAGTTTAATTGCGCTAACCACGGCGACCTGCGGCGGGACGATAAATTCCGATGGAGGTGCGCCGGTTACAATTTGTGGTGTTTGCTGGAGCAATAACCCTAATCCAACTGTAGACGACAAAAAAACGTCCGTTAACTCTGACCCTACATTTACATGTACTATCGATGGACTTAGCCCTAAAACAACCTATTATGTCAGGGCTTATGCAACGAACAGCGAAGGAACCGGTTATGGCAATGAACTGTCGTTTACCACAAATGGCTCACAGGTTCCGGTTGTAACCACATCGCCCATAGTAGATGTCACCCAAACTTCGGCAACCTGTGGTGGTATAATTACATCTGAAGGAGATGTACCGGTAACAGCTTATGGTATAATTTGGGACCCTGGGCTATCTCCTACGCTATCGTATATTAAAGCCTCCGACAACCTAAATAACGGAACTTTTACAGTTAATCTGGACGGACTTACGCCCAATGCAACGTACTATGTAAGGGCTTACGCTACCAACAGCACTGGTACTGGGTATGGAAGCCGGATTTCGTTTAAAACGCTGGAACCAGAGGCGCAAATTCCGGTTTTGAACACCTCTTCTGTAAAGGATATTTCACAAACTTCGGCAACCAGTGGGGGAACAATCATCTCCGATGGTGGAGCATACATTACATCCAGCGGTGTTTGCTGGAGTACCCTGCAGCATCCAACGATATCGGACAGCAAAACTTCTGAGAATATGAATATTGGAACGTTTACCAGTAATTTAACCGGATTACTCGCAAATACTACCTACTATGTCAGGTCGTATGCAACCAACAGCACTGGTACCGGGTATGGAGATGAAATATCGTTTCAAACACTTGAGGAAGTTATTGAAAATAAAGAGTATCGTATTCATGTTGATTTCGAATGTGGTGAAGCGTTGTTGCCATCCGACTGGCCGAATATTTATGTGATTTGGATGGAGAACGAGTCATCTTCCTTTATTCAAAACATGTTTATCTGTAAAAAATTAATTTACGGTGGATTAACCGGTACTGCCTTACCCTATTGGAAGGTGAATAAATACCCAAAATCATTAACAAGCGAGGTTGACGCCGTAACATCGGCAACGGTTCCAAACCAAAATTTCACCGTATCAGCAACATTAAAAGACAGCAACATTAAAACCTTTAAGTTGTACTTTGAGATTGACCACTCGTTTGATCAGAATGATTGGTTTTCAGATCAACCAGCCTTGTTGTATTCGGCCGATATTAATCTGAACGACACCATTTTTGAGTTATCTCCTGTTGGCTGGACTCCCAATGAAAATACCGAAAACCAGGTTCCTAATACGTCAAATGGCAAGTTGGAAAGTGAAATGAGATACATTACCAATCTGAAAAGTGGATCAACCTTTGGAGCGATCGATTCACGCAGTTCAGCAAAAATGGTGAAGAAAATAAAGGTTCGTATAGAAAAGTGATAGAATAATAACTTTATCCGATATTTCGGCATCACGGTTAATCAGTCAAAAAATTGAATCGACCGGAATTGCATCTGCGAAATAATTTGTTGCATGGATGAAATCATGTTTACTTCTCTTTATTGTTGGTATCCGGGCCAGGAATGTTTGATGTTTTGGT
>Ga0209467_1003339_pt1 | contig 10512 bp, 9 predicted proteins | sample Higcelwee11metaG_FD_187175 | JGI IMG/M metagenome (GOLD analysis project Ga0209467, IMG submission 187175) | Freshwater pond sediment microbial communities from the University of Edinburgh, under environmental carbon perturbations - High... | ecosystem: Environmental > Aquatic > Freshwater > Pond...
CACCGATGCAACTGGTGGTGACGCCCATCACTTTTTCGGACACCGGCCAGCCTGTTTTGGGGCTGAAAATATGGTAAAAAGCCCGATCCCCGATCTTTATGGCCTGCCGGTAATTGCCGCTGGTGGAAACTCTCAGACTGCCTTTTGCTTCAATAACCCCCCATACTTTGTCCATTTTTATGGGGTGTTGAATGCCGATCCGCCATGGCTCGTTTTTATTATTGCCGAACGCGGCAATTTCTCCGCCAAGCTGGACCAGACCGGCAGTGACTCCCGCATCCAAAAGCATTCGGCGGGCCCGATCCACGGCATATCCTTTTACAATACCTCCGAAATCAAACATGACGGGTTGGTCTTCGATGTAAATCGTTCGTTTCTGGTCGTCAGATAATCGGACCTTTCCGAAGCCCATGGACTGCAAAGCCTTGCGGATGTCCTGATCAGACGGAACTTTCTGATTTTTTTCAGCATTCTGCCAGAGCTGCTTGAGGGGCCATACTGTGGGGTCAAAATTTCCGCAGCTTCGCGCCCATATATCTTGTGATATTTCCATGACCGCATAGACATCCTGCGATACATTCATCTGCATGGGCGGATGCCCGGTCCGGGACGCGTTGTTCATGCGTGCGATTTCAGAGGCCGGGTCAAAGGGGTTGAATATTTTTCCGATTCGGTCAAACTCCCGCCACGCCGCCGCATTGATGCCATCGGCTTGATCCTTGCCCGTGGAGGGCAGGAAAAAAAGGATTCGGGTGGGAATACCATGATAAATGAGCCCGCTTGCTTCCCAACAGCCGTTCCCGTTGTCTGTTAAAGCTGGTGTTTTTTCGCTGCCTGTCTCGACCGGCTGCCGGGAACCTTCGGCTTTACTCTCTCGATTCGGGTTGGCATCGCTTGAAACAAGCAAATACCCGCCATAGAGGGCGATCAGGACGAGCAGCAAGCCCAAAAGATATTTTTTGAAGAAGTGGCGGTGGTTCATTTGGAAAGCATCTTGTGAAGGGAAAGAAATATTATTCCCCGCAGAGACGCAAAGGCGCTGAGGACAATGATTTCTAAGGATACATCTCTCTGCGTCCCTGGGCCTCTGCGGGGAAAATAATTTTTTTTCGGGAAAGGTATCTTTTTTCTTCGGGGATCTCTTACAGACCAGCCTTTGCCTTGATTTCTTCCGCCTTATTGATTGCTTCCCACGTAAAATCAGGATCTTTTCTGCCGAAATGGCCGTATGCCGAGGTTTTTTTGTAAATGGGCCTCAAGAGGTCCAGGTATTGTATAATGGCGGCTGGCCGCAAATCAAATACGTCTTTGACGATGTCGATGGCTTTGCATTCGGCAATTTTGCCGGTCCCCATGAAATCCACCATGATGGCCACCGGTTCGGCGACGCCGATGGCATATGCCACCTGAATCTCACATTTTTTTGCAAGACCTGCGGCCACGAGGTTTTTGGCGATATGACGGCCCATATAGGATGCGCTCCGGTCCACCTTGGAGGGGTCTTTGCCGGAAAAACATCCGCCGCCGTGGCTGCCCTGCCCGCCATAGGTGTCCACGATAATTTTCCGTCCCGTCAGCCCGCAGTCTCCCATGGGGCCGCCGATAACGAATTTGCCGGTGGGGTTGATGAAATACCGGGTGTCCCCATCCACCATGTTTTTGGGGATCACTTTTTTGATCACTTCCTCGATCATGGCTTCCTTGATTTCATCATAAGTCACATCCTCGTTGTGTTGGGCGGATATCACCACGGTATGGACCCGTTTGGGTTTGCCATTGTCATATTCGATGGTGACCTGGGATTTTCCGTCGGGCCTTAAAAAATTTAAGGAACCGTTTTTCCGGACAGTCGCCAGCCGCTTGGTCAACTGATGCGCGAGCATGATGGGCATGGGCATAAGTTCCGGGGTTTCATCGCTCGCAAATCCGAACATCAACCCCTGATCTCCCGCGCCCTGTTCCATATATAAACCTTCACCCGTATTCACACCTTGGGCGATGTCCGGAGACTGGTGGTCAATGCTGGTCAGCACCGCGCAGGTCTGCCAGTCAAATCCCATCCGGGAGGAACTGTAGCCGATTTCACGGATGGTGTCCCGGACGGTTTGCGGAATATCCACATAGCATTCGGTGGATATTTCTCCGGCGACCATGACAAGTCCCGTGGTCACAAGGGTTTCGCATGCCACGCGGCATTTGGTGTCCTGGGCCATGATGGCGTCCAGCACGGAGTCTGAAATGGCGTCCGCCACTTTGTCCGGGTGGCCTTCAGTTACGGATTCGGAAGTAAACAGCAGGCTTTTTTGGCTCATCGGGTGCTCCTTTGCGTATTTTACGATAAATATTAGGGGGTTAAAATTTTATTATCAATCAGCCGGACCGTGCCGACCTTGACGGCCAGTGCCATGAGCGCCGGCCGGTCAACTGTTGTGATATCCTCCAGAGAATCCGGATCGCAAATATGAATATAATCAATGACTGTGCCCGGATAAGAGAGAATTAAACTGGTTGCTTCCGCTATCAACTGCTCGCTTCGAGTTTCACCGTCAAGTAACTGTTTTTGCGCCTGTTGTAATGATAGATAAAGTGCAAGCGCGGATTTGCGCTGTTCAGAAGACAGTTTGACATTTCTGGAACTCATGGCCAGACCATCGGGTTCACGCACTATCGCCCCGCTTTTGATCTCTATGTCAAAATTCAGGTCCTTCACCATGCGCCGGATAATGGTCAGTTGCTGATAATCTTTTTCTCCGAAAATGGCGATCTGGGGGGCGACCATATGAAAGAGTTTCGTCACAACGGTCATCACGCCCTTGAAATGGCCGGGACGGGAAAGCCCGCACAGGTGAAGGGTAAGTTTTTCCTGGTCAATATAGGTGTCAAAGCCTTTGGGGTAGACATCCCATTCATTGGGTGTGAAAATAATATCCACGCCGGCACTTTCGGCCATATGGAAATCCCTTTTCAGATCACGGGGATAGGTGCTTAAGTCTTCTCCGGGGCCGAACTGGGCGGGATTGACAAAAATACTGACAATGACCTTGTCGCCCAGCCTTTTGCCCTCGCGCATGAGGGACAAATGCCCTTCGTGCAGGTATCCCATGGTGGGAACCAGAACAATGGTCTGCCCCTGTTTTCGACAATGGTCTGACCAGCGCTGCATTTCTTTTACGGATTTGATGATTTCCATGATAATTTTCCTGATGTCTTGACTTGGCAGCTATGCTTTGGCCCCGGCAGTTAATGAACGCATCACTAATCCTGAAATCGCCTTTGGAAAATAGTAGGTGGATTTTCTGGGCATAATGAGCCCTTTTTCAGCGATATCCCGCACTTGCCGGTTGGTGGTGGGATTTAGCATAAACGCCATGTCATGGGTGCCGGTGGTAATCGCCGTGATGGCCTTGATATCCTGGCTGGTGAAATTGATCACGGTTTCATCATCCAGCATGGCGTCGGTAAAGCCAAGGAGCTTGCCAAAAACCAGACGGGTGAGAATGGTCACATCCAGCTCTTTATGCAACTCGTCAATTTCAATGCCAAAAGCCAGGTCCATCATGCCGGGCCGAAGATGCAGAATGGTAAACTCCGGCCGGTTTTTCATAAAAACGCCGATTTTGTGCTCGCCTGCGGCGGCCATGGCATGGCGGAACTGGTGCTGGGTTTTGACCGGATCCGCGGGATCAAATGCAATATGTTCCAGATCAAAATAGCTTGCAGAGGTCTTGAGAAATTCAACCCGGCGGCTTTCCGGAACCCGTGTCACCAAACGGTGGGTGGGGAGAATGATCAGGCCCGGATCCTGAATGGCGGACAGATACATCATGGCGTAACTGGCCGGGTGATTTTCGGAAACATCCACCCCCGTCTCCATCAGCCATTTTTTATAGTTGAGGGCTGTCTCATACCGGTGGTGCCCGTCAGCAATAAATAATTTTTTTTCTTTAAAAGCGTTAGACACCTTCTGAAGCATATCCGGATTTGCAATGCGCCACAACCGGTGCCGGTGCCCGGCATCGTCTGTAAAATCAAAAACCGTCGGCATGGATTGGACGGCATTTTTCAGCCATTCGAGGATGCTTTTTTCATCGGAAAAAATGGAAAATATCTGGCTGAAATTGGCGTGAGCAGCCTTAATGAGCGCCAGCCGTTCCGTCTTGACCTTGGAAAATGTTTTTTCGTGGGGCAGCACCACCCCTTTTTCAAAAGGCTCGATTTTGACGCGGCCGATCAGTCCGTAACGGGACAGGACCTGTCCATTTACCTCAAATTCTATTGCCGTCAGATAAAAGGCCGGGTCCGGATCCTGAATTAAAATGCCGTCCTTGCGCCAGTTTTCGAAAAACGCCGCGGCCCGGGTATGTGTATTGTCGGCGTCATTATCCGTGTCCGTTGGTTTATTTTTGTCCAGACGGATAAAATTGTTGGGATGCCGACGGTAAAACGCATCCTGTTCCTCATTTGAGATGACATCATAGGGCGGGGTCACGACATCGGATATATTTTTTATTTTATCGATATTATAAAGAATGCCCTGAAACGGAAGGACGTCTGCCATGCTGTTATTCCCTTGTAAATCTCTTGATTCAGACTTTTAAAACAGGCTATTAGATAATTTTATGCATAATGAACACAGCAACCTAAACGGAATTATGCCATTTGTCAACCGTTCGCTCTAACCCATGGGCTCCTTTTATTTTTCAGTGACCGTTACTTTTTCCATTTTGTCGCCCTGCCGGATGGCATCCACCACATCCTGCCCCGTCACCACTTTGCCGAACACCGTATGCCGTCCGTTTAAATGGGGCTGGGGCGAGTGGGTGATGAAAAACTGGCTGCCGTTGGTATTGGGACCGGCATTGGCCATGGAAATCACGCATCGTTCATGTTTTAAGGGATTCCCCGCGCATTCGTCCGCAAACCGGTAACCGGGTCCGCCGCTGCCGCTGCCAGTGGGGTCGCCCCCCTGAATCATAAAATTGCTGATGACCCGATGAAATGATAATCCGTCATAATATCCTTGTTTTGTTAAAAATACGAAATTGTTAACGGTTTTTGGCGCGTGTTCCGGATACAATTCAAGGGTGATGGTTCCTTTGGTGGTGTCCATGGTGATGGTGTAAATTTTAGCCGGGTCAATCTGCATTTCAGGCTCGCTGTTCCATTGTTTCGCGGTCATGATTGAGTATCCTCCATTTTTTAAATGTTTTTGGCGCCGGATTTCGGCGACTGTGATGATATTATTTTTTCCGGAACTGGGCGATCTGCCGGGAGACAGCCACCAGTTCGTCGTTTTCGTCCCAGACTTCGCCGTCTTCCTCCAGAATGCCGTTGTGGATAAAATGGGTGCGAAAAACGCATTTCAGCCAGCGGGTGGCCGGGATGTGTCGAATGTTGACCGAAAATTCAATGGTCGGCACCCATGCAATCATGCCCTGGCTGGCAAACACCGGGGGCGGAAAACTGTCCGCTGCCAGCAGAATGGCGGGGGTGTCCCATGGCCGATCGTTCTGGAAACGGAGCCATCCCCTGTGTTCGGAAATATCGATGAGATTGCCCTGGAACCATCCGGCGCACCGGGGATCGAGCCGCACATCCATCTCGTTGTACAGGGTATATTCCCCCATGGGCGGAATTTGAATGCAGTCTTCGACCCTTTCCAGATCAGGGGCGGATTTTTCATACCGCTTTTCCTTGTCATTAGGGGCGTTATCCATAAAGGTGCCCATGGCACGGACGATTTCTTTGCCGTCCTGAAACAGCCCCGCCTGCCACCGGTCAAAGCTTTTTGAAAGCCCGATACGCTCCACCAGGATGTCCGCGCTTCCTGGAATACACCGGGACAAATACGATGCCGTGCTGATAATGAGTGATTTTTTTTCACTGCGCTCACTCATGGCTTTTGCCGCCAGCGCCATCAGATATCCGCCGTTGGGGTTGCCGTTGATGGACCAGTTCCTGGTCACTTCGGTTTTAAAACCCAAGGGTGATGGAAGGGACCGGGCCATGTCCTCATCAAACAGATGCATCATGCTCCTTTGCAGGGATAAGGGATAATACTTAAAAAAGATTTTATGTTACGGATTGCGGGTTCTGGTCCGGATATGTGAGCCATTTGAGCATCCTGTTTTCCACATGGATCCGTTGTGCTTCAAAGTCCGCTTCAGATTCCGGTTCATGAACCGGGATCATGTGGTCATAGGTCAGCGTCACTTTTGCAAACGGTTTGGGAACAAAAAACCGGTCCCAGCTTTTGAAATACCAGGCCCGGTCCGCGGAAACATAAAAAGGCACGATCACGGCGTCCGCTCCCAGCGCAATACGGATCAGGCCGGCTTTGACCTTGCCGGCAGGCCCTGTGGGGCCATCCACAACATGACCGGCCAGTCCGGTTTCTTGCAAATGGTGAATCACGCCCATCATGGCGCTTTTCCCCCCTTTGGAAGAGCTGCCTCTCACCGGGCGCCATCCGGAGCGGGCCGCCACCCCGGCGATGAAAGCGCCATCAGCGCTTCGGCTGATCATCAAACCGGGAGCATATTTCTGGTATGTTTTAAAATATCGGATCGCTGAAAAAAACTGCTGATGCCAGGCACAAAGGAGCACCCGCCCGCCATTTTGCAGATGGGTCATCCATTCTTTTTCATTTTTCACCTTCAAGCGAAATGTCAGCGCGTAAAGGCGGATTAAATGATACACCAGACCGTGAAACCAGTTTGCGGTAAGGGCTTTTTTTAAAATTTTGCTCATGGGCGTCCTTTTATTTTTAGTTTGCAGGTAGGTGGTAAATATCTGTAAACCGACGGATTTGTCAAGGCGTAAAGCGTTAGGACGGTCTTGAATGAGCCGGATGCCGGATGTCAATGACTGCGAAAATGCCCTGAATTTGAATTGCAGGTTCATTCGGGATATGATACGAGCAAAAAGTTTCAACAATGGATTCTATGAACACTTACCTGGAAAATATCGCATACCACATCATTCCCGGCTTTTTCAGACTGCTGGGATGCCTGCATAGGGTTGCGGCCCGGCGTATTTCAACCATTATCGGCCGGATATGGTTTGTGGTGGACCGGCGACACCGGGAGGTGGCGCTGCAAAACCTGACCCTTGCATTTGGCAGCATAAAAAGCCGGTCGCAGATTCGGTGCCTGGCTCGGTCAGCCTTCTCCCATATGGTGTGTATCCTGTTTGAGATCGGATGGATGGCGCGTATTTCGAAAAGAGATTTTTCAAAATATTTTTATATTCACGGCTTGCACCATTTGCAGGCCGCTTATAAAAAAGGACAGGGGGTTCTGATATTAACCGGGCATGTGGGCAACTGGGAGATGATGCCTCTGGCTGCGGCCATGCTGGGATATCCCATCAGCGCCGTCTACCGGCCCCTGGATTTTAAACCCCTGGACCGGTTTTTTATCGATTTAAGGGGACGTTATGGCGCAAAGCTGCACGCAAAGAAAAACGCCATGCGCCCCATATTAAAAGGTCTGAAAAATAAAGAATTGATCGGTATCCTGCTGGACCAGAACACCCATCGGAACGCCGGCGTGTTTGTGGATTTTTTCGGGCGGCCCGCGTGCACCAATGAGGGCCTGGCCCTGCTCGCGCTAAGAACGGAAACGCCGGTGGTCCCCCTGTTTTGCATGCGTGAAGGGGACCGGTTCCGGGTGGAGTTCGGCCAGGCGCTGCCCCTTGTCCGGACCGGTGATAAGGAAAAAGATATTGCACTCAATACCCGCCAATACAACCGGGCGCTTGAAGAGATTATTCGGCGGTATCCGGAGCAATGGTTCTGGGTCCACCAGCGGTGGAAAACCCGCCCGAAAAATGCGTCTGTAAATGAAAAACCCATTGAAACAGGGAAAACAGTCCCATGAAAATTAAACCAGCCGATAATATTTTGTCCATCAAATCATATCCTCCCGGCAAGCCCGTGGAAGAGGTGGAACGGGAATATGGCATCAAAGGTTCCATTAAACTGGCCTCCAATGAAAATCCGCTGGGGCCGTCGCCAAAAGCAGTAGCGGCCATCCTGAAAGCAGTGGCGGGGCTTCACCGGTATCCGGACAGCGGCGGCTATTATTTGACGGCGAAACTTGCGGAAAAACTGGGGGTAAGGCCGGACCAGATTGTGCTGGGCAACGGTTCGGATGATGTGATCGGCATGCTGACCCGGGTATATTTAAAACCTGGCGACAATGCCGTCATGACGGACCCGTCGTTTTTAATGTATGATATTTTCGTGCGCACCGTGGGCGCGGATCCTGTCAAAATCCCGCTGAATAATCTGGAGATTGATTTGTCCGCCATGGCGGCGGCAGTCACGGAAAAAACCCGAATGGTGTTTATCACCAACCCCAACAATCCCACGGGGAAGCATATAACGGCTGCCCAGTTTGAAACGTTTATGGCCGCATTGCCGCCCCATGTTGTGGTGGTGCTGGATGAGGCATATATTGAGTTCGCCGCTGATCCGGCGTGTCTTGATGGTTTAACCGTTGTTTCCGATGAACGGCCCATTGCGGTGATGCGCACTTTTTCAAAAGCTTATGGACTGGCGGGCCTTCGGATCGGATACGGGGTCATGCCGGCGGAAATGGCGGGAATACTTCACCGGGTGCGGCAGCCCTTTAACACCAATTCCCTGGCCCAGGCAGCGGCTGTCGCGGCCCTGGATGATGAGGCCTTTTTACATGAAACCAGGCAGTTGATTTGGACGGAGCTGGCATTTCTTCAGGATTCCCTTACAACGTTGGGGGTTTCCTGGTTTCCCACCCAGGCCAATTTTTTCCTCATTGACGTAAAACAAAACGCCGGGGCCGTGTTTGAATCCTTGCTGCGGCAGGGGGTGATTGTCCGGTCCATGGTGTCTTACGGATATTCGGAATATATTCGGGTGACCGTGGGGACGCATGCTGAAAACACGCGGTTTTTGGAGGCGCTGGAACGGGTGACAGGCCGCCGGGAGGCGATCCATGCGTAAACTGCTCATCACCATCGACGGCCCGGCAGGGGCTGGGAAAACAACCGTGAGCCGCGCCCTGGCAGACCGTCTGGCGTATAATTATATTGATACGGGCGCGCTTTATCGGGGCGTGGCCTATGAGGCCAAGGTTCGGGGCATATCGCCGGAAGACGACGCCGGGCTGGAGGCCATGTGCCGTGGACTTGATTTGCGGTTTATCCGTGATGCCGCGGGAGCGCGTCTGCATTCCAACGGTGTGGAGATTTCCGGTTATATCCGTTCCCCGGAAATGTCCATGATGGCATCAAACGTTTCGGCCCGGCCGGTGGTGCGAAAAGCCCTGCTGGAGGTGCAGCGCAAGCTGGGGGCCGAAAAAGCGGCGGTGTTTGAAGGCCGGGACATGGGAACCGTGGTATTTCCAAAAGCCGACCTGAAATTTTTTCTGACGGCGGATTTGTCCACCCGGGCAATTCGCCGGCACCGGGAACTGGAAGAAAAACGCGCATTCCAGGATTTTGAAGAAGTCAAAAAAGACATGGCGCGCCGGGACCAGAACGATTCATCCCGAAAAGAAGCGCCTTTAAGACCCGCGGATGACGCGATGATGCTTGATTCCACGTGCCTCTCTGTAGACGAGATCATTGAACGTATGCTGGATGCCGTGAAAAAGAAAATCACCGGCACCAATAATTAATGATTGAGTTTTTAAAAAAGGCCTGCTATAGACGACTGCTTATATTGATCCGGCGAGACCCGGACAATATAAAATTCGGCTAAAGGAGAAATTGTTTAATGGAAAACGTAACAAACAAATCTGTAAACGAAGTTGAAGATGATTTAGAAGAAGCGGTGGACGTTGATGATTCCGGCGAGAGCATGGAATCATTGATGGAAATGTATGACGAGAGCCTCAAGCAGTTTGAAGAGGGTGAAGTGGTGACCGGCACCATCATTTCCGTGGACAGAGATTTTGTCCTTGTTGACGTGGGCTATAAATCAGAAGGCCAGATTCCCATTCATGAATTTAAAGATGAAAAAGGGAAAATCAATGTCAATTTAAATGACCGGGTTGAGGTCATGATTGAAGTGTGGGACGAAGATGAGGAGCGGGTCATCCTGTCAAAGGAAAAGGCTGCCAAGGTCAAGGTGTGGGAAGCCATCAAGGACATTCATGAGGCGGACGGCATTATCGAGGGCGTGATCACCAATCGGGTGAAGGGCGGTTTTTCGGTGGATGTCGGCGTTCTGGCGTTTCTTCCGGGGTCTCAGGCGGATTTGCGGCCCATTCGCAATTTAGATGAGATGGTCGGCAAGACCCTCAATTTCAAGGTATTGAAATTCAACCGTAAACGTAATAATATTGTGCTGTCGAGACGGGCCATTCTGGAATCCGAACGGGAATCCGTCCGTGCCGCGACCCTGGCTTCCATTGAAGAAGGCAGCGTCATGGAAGGTGTGGTCAAGAATATCACGGAATACGGCATTTTCGTCGATCTGGGCGGCGTGGACGGTCTGCTGCACATCACCGATATTTCATGGGGACG
>Ga0209467_1003342_pt1 | contig 10507 bp, 9 predicted proteins | sample Higcelwee11metaG_FD_187175 | JGI IMG/M metagenome (GOLD analysis project Ga0209467, IMG submission 187175) | Freshwater pond sediment microbial communities from the University of Edinburgh, under environmental carbon perturbations - High... | ecosystem: Environmental > Aquatic > Freshwater > Pond...
ATCGGTTTATTTGGATTCCATTTTTCCAACACAATCATATCTTCATCAAAGTGTGTGGTTAATTCTGGAATAATAGTTTTTAGTTTTCCGGATTGGTTCACAATCAACAAACGATCATTTGGACGAAATTCGCCTAACAACTCACCTCTTCCGTCTACATTTAAGCGTTGTACCGTATCATCAAACCAAACTTTTCTTGGTCGCAAAGTTGAAATTCCTTTCTCTTTTAACTCAATTTTTTTGATTGGATATTTGGTAACCGTATTGCCTCGTGAAGCTCTTCCTTTGATAGCAATATCTGAGAAATCAACATCCCATTTCAGTTTTTTAACGCTTCCTACTTGACGTAATAAAATCGTAACTACTTCGGCTTCTCCATTTGGATTGGCTGAAAAATACGACACCATTGAACCTGGTTTTTCTTGAGTTAAATCATAAAATTTATCACGAGTTACCCCAGAAACATTGAAACGTTTGATGAAAGTCGAACCGTTTTTACCATCACGATACATCATGTTGTAAATGGTTCGTTTGTCGTTTTTATCAAAAACAGCGATGTGAATAATGTCTTTTCCAACGAATTTTTTATCATCTACTTTTGCCACCATCATTTTTCCATCACGAAGGAAAACAATTACATCATCAATATCCGAACAATCAGCAACGTATTCGTCTTTCTTTAAACCTGTTCCAAAGAAACCTTCTTCACGATTTACATAAAGTTTTGTGTTACGTAAAACTACTTTTGTAGCTTCAATATTATCAAAACTTCTTAATTCGGTTTGGCGTTCGCGTCCTTTTCCGTATTTGTCTTTTAATTTTTGGAAGAAATCAATTGTATAATCAATAATATGGTCTAAATGATGTTTCACTTGTTCCATTTCGGCTTCCAATTTTGAAATCGCTTCATCCGCTTTATCCGAGTCGAAACGCGTAATACGAATCATTGGGATTTGCGTCAATTTTTGCAAATCATCATCGTTAATTTCACGAACAAATGATTTTAAAAACGGCTCAAATCGGTCATACATATATTTATACAACGATTCTCTGTCGGAATACAATTTGAAGTCGATATACATTTCTTCACGAATGAAAATCTTTTCTAAGGTAGAGAAATGCCATTTATTTTCTAATTCGTCCAACTGAATTTCCAATTCGCGTTTTAGCAAATCTACCGTTCTGTTGGTCGAAATTTTCAACATATCCGAAACCCCAATAAACAATGGTTTATGATTTGCAATCACACAACCTAAAGGCGCCACCGAAGTTTCACAAGCCGTGAACGCATACAAGGCATCAATAGTTTTATCTGGCGAAACACCTGCTGGCAAATGAATTAAAATTTCAACCTCAGCAGCTGTATTGTCTTCAATTTTCTTGATTTTAATTTTCCCTTTTTCGTTGGCTTTCAAAATACTATCAATCAATGTTGACGTATTAGTTGAAAACGGAATTTGGGTAATCACCAAAGTTTGTTTGTCTAACTGCCCAATTTTTGCACGCACACGCACACGGCCACCACGTAATCCATCATTATAATTGGAAACATCAGCAATACCTGCGGTTGGAAAATCGGGAAATAAGGTAAAAGGTTTCCCTTTTAATATTTTGATAGACGAATCTATTAATTCGTTAAAATTGTGAGGTAACACTTTAGTCGATAATCCTACTGCAATACCTTCTGCTCCTTGTGCTAACAGCAATGGAAACTTAACCGGAAGATTAATAGGTTCGGCACGACGACCATCGTACGACATTCCCCATTCGGTAATTTTAGGCGAATACAACACATCGTGACCAAATTTTGAAATTCGGGCTTCAATGTAACGGGAAGCTGCGGCACTATCTCCTGTTAAGATATTTCCCCAGTTTCCTTGCATGTCGATGATTAAGTCTTTTTGCCCAATTTGTACCATAGCATCACCAATACTCGCATCTCCGTGAGGGTGATATTGCATGGTGTGACCAACGATATTGGCTACTTTATTGTAACGACCATCATCCAACTCTTTCATGGAGTGCATAATACGACGTTGCACCGGTTTAAAACCATCTTCAATCGCAGGAACTGCACGTTCTAGAATTACATACGAAGCGTAGTCCAAAAACCAATCTTTGTACATTCCTGTAACTTTGGTAATGGTGTCTTCTGGGTTTTCGTTGTTTTCGTAAAAATGATGTCCTGTAGAAACACGAATGTCGTCAAAACCTTCCTCGTTATTGGATTGGTCTTGGTTATCGAAATTTTCGTCTTCGTTTGGAATGATGTTATCTTCTTCTTCGTCTTTCATTTTTATGCTGAATTATTTTCAGTATATTATTTATTTACCAAGTAATTGTTTGCCTAATTCTTTTTCAATCGCTTTGATTTCAGGTGATTTATCACTTGTAATTTTTAAACCAAAACTTTTTAACAATTGCTCCATTTCAGTTCCCTTTTCTATACAAAAAGGAGGAATATTTTTAAGCGTTTCTGATTCAACACTTCCGCCACATTCAATACAAAATTCATAAAACCCAATTAATTTTTCATTTTTATCGTAAAAATGAATTAAATGCCTTGGAATATAACATGCTGCATGAGTTCCTGAATTACCGCAAATATCATTTTTTAAAAGTGCAAAAAATTCCTTTTTTTGATTGCTATTCAATTCAATGTTGTCAATTATTTTTGTTGTATCTAATTGAATTTTATTGTTTAAAATCTTTATTCCTTGCCTTTCTTTACCATCTTCAACGTCCCACAAACCTCTTGCCGGATAAGACCAAATTTTCACTTTCGTAACCTCCTTTGCAAAAAGCTCAACTGCTTCTTCTTTTTCGCTTTTACACGAAAAAAAGAAAATGGGTATAAATATTAAAACTAAATATCTCATAACCTATTTTTCAACAACATCCAACTCCACTTTCAAATTGTTAATGATAAACTCTTGTCGGTCTGGGGTGTTTTTACCCATGTAGAACTCTAACAAGGTTTCAATAGAAGTGGCTTTATCTAACATGACTGGATCTAATCGAATGTCTTCCCCAATGAAATGTTTGAACTCATCTGGCGAAATTTCCCCTAATCCTTTGAATCGGGTGATTTCTGGTTTTGGTTTTAGCTTTTCAATGGCGTTTACTCGTTCTTCTTCGCTGTAGCAATAAATCGTTTCTTTTTTATTTCGCACACGAAACAAAGGCGTTTGTAAAATATACAAATGTCCGTCTTTAATCAACTCGGGGAAAAACTGCAAGAAAAACGTAATCAACAACAAGCGAATGTGCATTCCATCGACATCGGCATCGGTTGCAATTACGATATTATTGTAACGTAAATCACCCATGTCTTCCTCGATGTTTAATGCGGCTTGTAATAAATTGAATTCTTCGTTTTCGTATACGATTTTCTTGGTCATTCCATACGAATTCAATGGCTTACCACGTAAACTGAAAACCGCTTGTGTATTCACATCACGACTTTTAGTAATGGAACCCGAAGCCGAATCTCCCTCGGTAATAAAAAGTGTACTTTCTAAACTTCTTGGATTTTTAGCATCGGTTAAATGCACACGACAATCGCGTAACTTTTTATTGTGTAGACTGGCTTTTTTAGCTCGGTCTTTGGCTAATTTTCTAATTCCGGAAAGTTCTTTACGTTCGCGTTCGGCTTGTAAAATCTTACGCAATAACGCGTCGGCAACTTCTGGATTTTTATGTAAAAAATTATCTAACTTCGTTTTGATGAAATCATTCACAAACGAACGCACCGAAGGACCATTCGGACCAATATCGGTAGAACCTAATTTAGTTTTGGTTTGCGATTCGAAAACCGGTTCTTCCACTTTAACCGAAACTGCAGAAACAATCGATTTACGTATATCAGACGCTTCAAAAGGTTTGTTGTAAAACTCTTTGATGGTTTTTACAATCGCCTCACGAAAAGCACCTAAATGCGTTCCTCCTTGCGTGGTATTTTGTCCGTTGACAAACGAATGATATTCTTCTGAATATTGTGATTTACTGTGCGTGATAGCTACTTCGATATCGTCGCCCAACAAATGAATTGTTGGATACACCATATCGTCTTCGTGAATAGCTTCTTCTAATAAATCTTTTAACCCGTTATCTGAAAAATACTTTTCGCCATTGTAATAAATGGTCAATCCCGTATTTAGATAACAGTAATTTTTGAGCATCTTGATGATGTACTCATTTCTGTATTTGTAGTTCTTGAAAATCGCCTCATCAGCAATAAACGAAACTTTAGTTCCTTTACGCTTGGTTGTTTCTTGAACGTCTTCTTCTAAGGTTAGATTTCCGGCAGAGAATTCCGCTGCTTTTTGTTGGTTATCACGCACCGATTCTACTCGGAAATAATTGGAAAGTGCATTTACAGCTTTTGTTCCGACACCATTTAAACCTACTGATTTTTTGAAGGCTTTGGAATCGTATTTTCCACCCGTATTCATCTTGGAAACTACATCAACGACTTTTCCTAACGGAATGCCTCGACCGTAATCGCGCACCGTAACGAGTTTGTCTTTGATGGTAACTTCGATGGTTTTTCCTGCACCCATGACAAATTCATCGATACAGTTATCCAATACTTCTTTTAATAAAATATAAATACCATCATCGGGCGAAGAACCATCACCTAGTTTTCCGATATACATACCGGGACGCATACGAATGTGTTCTTTCCAATCGAGGGAACGTATATTGTCTTCGGTATATTGATTTTGCTCTAACATAGACAGAATTTGGATTTTGTGCAATATAGCACATATCTCCAAAGATTGAAAGCCAGAAACTGATAAGTTATTGACAAAATGCGGTTAAGAACATAGAAAAAAGAAGAAAGAAAAAAGACTTTCTAACTACTCATAATGCCTAAAAATGCCACTATCCGAAATCGTCCAAAGCGCGGCTTTTTGATTGGCAGCTTTTAAGGCTTGATTTGCCCAAGAATTGCAAGTATAAAATAGCGAGTAACTTCCATTGGCTTCATAAAAAACGTCGTGTTTTCCGTAAACGGCTTCGGTTTCAATTTTTAGAAATTCACCAGATTTGGTTTGGAAAGACTCGTTAATGAATAGAATCAACTTTTTGTAATTATCGGATGAAATTTGCAGTTTTTTACAAGACTTACTTTCTTTCATCTCTTTGTAAAACGTTACATGCATTGCCGATGAACTCAATCCTGAAGCCGCTTTTAAAGCCGTACTTGCTTTTAAGTCTGCCCAAGTGGGGGTTTCTAAATAAAAACCTTTATCGCCCCAACCTAAAGCAACATAGTTCATTGTTGTGTCTTTTGCTTTAGTATGTTCAGTTTTGAGTTGGTTGGTCCAATCGTAATGTTCGCTTTTTAAAGGCAAAACAACATCGGTATGCACTCCATTAGTTAGGATATAAATTGGAATTTCTTTATGACTTTTTACCAAACCATCATTCACAGAAATATAGGAAAGCAATGTAACCACAAGCAAATAACCAATAATTCCTAAAAGGAAAAATGTAGTGTATTTTAGAAGTTTTTTAATGGTTTTCATTGCTTTTTATTTAAACAAATAACTGCTTTCATACTCAAATCCGTCTTTTCGTAATAACTTTCTGAAATCGGCACGAGAAGGTGTTAAAACTACACTTGAGGTATCGTTGTCAATTATTTTGGCTTGAAATGGGATTTTTAGTTCTGTTTTTAGTTTAGTAAAGTCTTTTTTGGTTCCAAGTTGAATGTGTCGCATACCTATACTCGAAACTTTAATAATACTTGTCACATAATTTTCATCCACTTTTTTATTCAAAACCAAAGAAGATTTATATTCTTTAGCAATTTCGTTTTCGGCAAAGGAAAAAATGGTATCCAAACGTTCTACTTCAAAAGCAATTGTATCACCTTTAATGAATGTTTTATAACTTTTATTTTCTGATTTATCAAAAACTTGATTATTGCGCAATTCAAATTCGGGAATCGAATCTAATTCTGATTTTAAGGCGGTTAAAGTTTCTATTTCTAGAATGTAAGCACATTTGGGTTGCACTACCAAACGATGTGAATAATCCATCGTATAAGTTCTAACAAACTTCTTTGGAAATTCATTAATCTCATCCACATTTGTGGGTTGGGCTTCAGAAAAATAAATAAAACTATTGTTCAATCCTGAATCTTTACAGGAAACCATAGCCAAAGCAAATGAGGCTAGAATAAGATATTTTTTCATGGTTGTTTGTTTTAATTTGCAAACACAAATGTTGTGCCACAAAAAAACCGCTGAATTGCTTCAACGGTTTCTTATATTAATGAGATTGCTTCGTACCTCGCAATGACTATACGTTAAAACGGAAATGCATTACATCACCATCTTTTACTATGTATTCTTTTCCTTCTACTCTTAATTTTCCAGCTTCTTTTACTTTAGCTTCCGAACCATAGTTTGAGAAATCTTCGAATGCAATAACTTCTGCACGGATGAATCCTTTTTCGAAATCGGTGTGGATTACTCCAGCTGCTTTTGGTGCTGTATCTCCTATGTTGATTGTCCAAGCACGAACTTCTTTAACACCAGCCGTGAAATACGTTTGTAATTTTAATAATTTGTAAGCGGCACGAATTAAAACTGCCGAACCTGGCTCAGTTAATCCCATATCTTCTAAGAATACTTGACGCTCTTCGTAGCTTTCTAATTCGGTAATATCGGCTTCTGCTCCTACTGAAAGAATGATAACCTCTGCTTGCTCGTCTTTTACTAATTCACGAACTTGGTCTACATATTTGTTTCCATTTACTGCCGAAGCTTCGTCAACGTTACAAACATATAAAACTGGCTTTGTAGTAATTAATTGGAATTCTTCCATCATATCCACCTCATCTTGATTTTGAGGAATTACTGTACGAGCTGATTTTCCAGCTAATAATGTTTCACGAATTCTATCTAACAATGCTTTTTCAGCTTGTGCTTCTTTATTTCCAGTTTTTGCTGCACGATTGGTTTTTTCCAAACGTTTTTCAACTGTTTCCAAATCTTTTAATTGCAATTCTATATCGATTGTTTCTTTATCGCGAATTGGATTTACATTTCCATCAACGTGCACGATATTATCGTTATCAAAACAACGTAAAACGTGAATAATTGCGTTACATTCTCTAATGTTTCCTAAGAATTGATTTCCTAAACCTTCTCCTTTACTTGCTCCTTTTACCAATCCTGCAATATCTACGATATCAACTGTTGCCATTTGAACACGCTCTGGTTTTACCAATTCCTCTAAACGAGCAATACGTGGATCTGGAACGTTTACTACACCAATATTTGGCTCAATAGTACAAAACGGAAAGTTCGCACTTTGTGCTTTAGCGTTTGACAAACAATTAAATAAAGTTGATTTTCCAACATTTGGTAATCCTACAATTCCTGCTTTCATTATGAATGTATTTTTAAAAGTGTGCAAATATAGTTTAAAAGTTGGAAATCCACAAAGTTTGACAAAAAGCAAATTATTCAATTCAATCCGCTTTATTAGAATTTTGGAACAACTGGAAAATATGTAACAATTCTAGTTTATTGTGTAACATTAATTAAAGAGCAACTTTTACCTTTATAACTTATTAATTTTTAATACTATACATTATGAAATCAGCAATAATTGGATTACTTTTTCTATTTTCAACAAATGCGATGTTAAGTCAAAATACTAATGTTAAAGACGAAACTAAAACAACAACTACAACGGTTAAAGATTCTGAAGGAGAAAAAACATACATTAAAAAAGAAAATACAAGAGAAGTTCAGAACATAGAATTGCAAAATCAGGAACCAAAAAACATTAATATGGATTTAAAGGATTCTCCTGTAATGGTAAAAACTACCACAACAATAACTAATCCAGATGGATCGACGAGAACTGTTGATGTTGATCGTTCATCTTATTATACTTATAAAGGTAAAAAATATAATGTTGCATTAGATAGCAAAGGATATCGTATTTTATCTGAAGATAAAAAAGAAGAAGCTTTTTTAAGAAAAACAACTACTAATAGCTTTATTTACCAAAATAAAAAGAAAACTGCAATTGGGTATTTTGATGTTGATGGCAACTTAATTTTAGAAACCTACAATCCAAAAACAGATACCATATCTTTTCAAAAATACATAGTAACAAAATAAAATTATTTTTGCTTTAAAAAAAAATCCTGATTTTCATCAGGATTTTTTTTATTCATTATGTAAAAATGATTGTCTGTTTAAAAGTGTTTCTTCGCTTTCTACGTGATTATCATCAGGCACACAACAATCAACTGGACAAACGGCAGCACATTGTGGCTCTTCATGAAAACCTTTACACTCGGTACATTTTCCAGGAACAATGTAATAAATATCGTCTGAAATTGGCGTTTGAGCCGCATCTGAATCTACTTCAGTTCCGTCTGGTAAAATTACTTTACCACTTAATTTTGTACCATCTTTCCATCTCCAATCATCAGCACCTTCATAAATTGCTGTATTTGGACATTCTGGCTCGCAAGCCCCGCAGTTGATACACTCGTCTGTTATTATAATTGCCATGTTTGCTTTTGTATTTAGAAATTAGAATTCAGAAAAACGTGATATTCTAATATTATGATTAATTTTGCGCTACAAAAATACAATGTAAACCAAACATAAACAAGTTACAAATGTTACAAATTGAAATAAAATCGAGTTTTGTTGAATTAGGGAATTTCTTACGTCAATTTTCTGAAGAAGGAAACGTTAAATCGGCATCGGTTTTACATAACGATTTATACTTTGATTACTTCGCAAACTTGATTGAACTTTCGCAATCGCACAATGGTTGGTTTACACCTGAACAAGTAAAGTTTAGTGTCCAATCTTGGGCAAAAGCCTTAACCGAAGACAACCTAAATCAGTGGCTTTCGAACTATGATTTCTCGAAAATTGAACCTAAAAAAGTAGGATTGGTTTTAGCTGGAAATATTCCGTTAGTGGGTTTTCATGATTTTCTTTCAGTTCTGATTTCTGGTCATGATGTATTGGTAAAAACGTCTTCAAACGACCAACATTTATTGAAATTTTTAGCGAAATATTTAATTGCGATTCAACCTGAACTTAACTCAAAAATAACGTTTGTTGAAGGAAAATTAGAAGGTTTTGATGCCGTAATTGCCACAGGAAGCAACAATACGGCTCGCTATTTTGAATATTATTTCAAAGACAAACCAAGTATCATTCGTAAAAACAGAAATTCGGTTGCCGTTTTAGACGGAACTGAAACTTTTGAAGATTTAGTAGGTTTAGGCGAAGATATTTTTAGATATTTTGGATTAGGTTGTCGTAATGTTTCGAAACTTTTTGTACCGAAAGACTACAACTTTGATAATTTCTTTAAAGCAATGTACGAATATCGTGATGTGATTCAATATGAAAAATATGCGAACAATTACGATTACAACAAAGCAGTTTTCTTGATGAGTAATTTTCAATTATTAGATAACGAGTTTTTAACGATTAAAGAAGACACGAGTTACGCCTCACCTATTTCATCTGTCTTCTATGAATTCTACGAAAATTTAGAAGAAATCACAACTCGATTGAATGCTGATGCGGAACAAATTCAATGTGTGGTTTCAAAAAACTTAATTCCAAATTCGGTTACTTTCGGGCAAACCCAACAACCAAAACTTTGGGATTATGCGGATAATGTGGATACTTTGGCGTTTTTAAATAGTTTGAAATAAAATTTGTTGTAAAGACAGCATCCAAAACAATTGATAATTTTTGGTTTATTGTGTTCTTTTTACTTTACGGAGTTTCTGTATTCGCATTAAATAACTTTATAAAACTAGATAAACTTGGATTATTCATCTTTTTTGTTTTATTTCTTATCCTATTTCTGCCACTATTTTCCCATTTAAATAAAAAAACGGGCGAAGGTATTATGGAATGGACCCTGTCTGAAAGCTATTTAAATATGAAATGGATTAAAACTGACTTTATAACTGATAATGAAGCCGTAAACATAGATTGGAAAGAAATAGATCGCATACAATCAACCTCAATAACAAGTATTGGATATGGAAGAGAACTTGGTGAAAATTTAATTATAACTACAATTTCTGGTAAAACAATAAAAATTAGACACCTTAAAAAAACCAAAGATGATTTTTTTGCTTTCAAAAACAATCTTTACTTAATTCATAAAAAAAACAGCAAATAATTACTAATTTATAATTTTTACAAAAAAATTTTAACTAAATCGTTTTTGTTAATAACATCTCATAATTATTGTAGTATTTAGACCTATTTTTTATTTAAGAATTCCGAAATTTGACCTTTAAATAAATAACTACAATGAAAAAACACAACTACAGTGCAGGTCCATGTATACTTCCACAAGAAGTATTTGAAAAATCAGCACAAGCTATTTTAGATTTCAACAACTCAGGATTATCTATTTTAGAAATTTCACACCGCAGTAAAGATTTCGTAGCCGTTATGGAGGAAGCTAGAGCTTTAGTTTTAGA
>Ga0209467_1003343_pt1 | contig 10506 bp, 9 predicted proteins | sample Higcelwee11metaG_FD_187175 | JGI IMG/M metagenome (GOLD analysis project Ga0209467, IMG submission 187175) | Freshwater pond sediment microbial communities from the University of Edinburgh, under environmental carbon perturbations - High... | ecosystem: Environmental > Aquatic > Freshwater > Pond...
CCCAAAATTCATCTTTGCTGGGGCGTTGCTGCGACCCTCAAAATTTTCACCGAGTTCCGGAATGCGGACGCACCCGTTCCGGAACATCGGCGAACGCATCCTCACGGAGAACACAATGGCACAGAAGGTCTTTGTCACCGGCGGCTCGGGCTACCTGGGCTCCACTCTGGTCCCCGCACTGTTGGCCAAGGGCTACGAGGTCACCGTCCTGGACAACCTGATGCACAACCAGCACGTTCTGCTGGAGTGCTGCGCCTACAAGGGCTTCGAGTTCGTCAAGGGCGACATCTGCGACCACGGCCTGGTCAACGGACTCATCGCCAAGCACGACATCATCATCCCCTTGGCCGCCATCGTGGGCGCACCGGCCTGCAAGCTCAATCCCACCCTCACCGACATGGTGAACCGCGACGCGCACCTGAACATCGTCAACAACACCTCCAGGGACCAACTGGTGATCTTCCCCACCACCAATTCCGGCTACGGCATCGGCGAACCCGACGCCTACTGCACCGAGGAGTCTCCGCTACGGCCCCTGTCCTCCTACGGCATCACCAAGGTGGAGATCGAGAAGGCCTTTCTGGACAAGGGCGCGGCCATCACCTTCCGCCTGGCCACGGTCTTCGGCATGAGCCCGCGCATGCGCATGGACCTGCTGGTCAACGACTTCACCTACCGGGCCTTCAAGGATCGCAGCGTCATCCTGTTCGAGGACCACTTCCGGCGCAACTACATCCACGTGCGCGACGTGACGAAAGCCTTCATGTTCGGCATGGAGAACTACGACAAGATGAAGGGCCAGGCCTTCAATGTTGGCCTGTCCACCGCCAATCTGACCAAGCGCCAGCTGGCCGAGAAGATCAAGCAGTACGTGCCGGACTTCTACATCCACTCCGCAGCAATCGGCGAGGACCCGGACAAGCGCGACTACCTGGTCAGCAACGACAAGATCGAGGGCCTGGGCTGGCGTCCGGAGCACAGCCTGGACGATGGCATCGTCGAGCTCTTGAAGGGCTACAAGATCCTCAAGCCCAACCGCTTCGCCAACGTCTAGGCAAGGCGCACAGGCTTGAAGGGCGTCACGGCATACATCCTGGCGGGCGGGTTCGGCACCCGCCTCCGTCAGGTCGTGTCCGACCGGCCCAAGGTCATGGCCGAGGTCCTCGGCCGCCCCTTCCTGTACCACATCCTCGACCGCCTGGCCCGCCTGGGCATCGCCAGGGCGGTCCTCTGCACCGGCTACATGGCCCGGGAGCTCGAAGCGGCCGTCGGTCCCGAGTACCGGGGCATGTCCCTGGCCTACTCGCGCGAGGACACGCCGCTGGGCACCGGCGGCGCGCTGCGCCTGGCCTTCGAGCGCCACCCATCCGACCTGGCCCTGTGCCTGAACGGCGACTCCCTGGCCCAGGCCGATTTGGTCGCGTATCTGGGCTGGTTCGACCGGCAGGACTTCCTGGCGGCCCTGCTGCTGGTGCCGGTGGACGACACCGCGCGCTTCGGCCGTGTGGAGATAGCACGACAACAGACCGGCGGGAAACAGGGCGCCGGGCAGGGCAGGGTGCTGGCCTTCCGCGAAAAAGGCCAGGCCGGACCTGGCCTGATCAACGCCGGGGTGTACCTGCTGCGGCCCGAGGTTTTGTCCGGCATTGCGCCGGGCTTTGCCGCCTCCATCGAGACGGATGTCTTTCCGCACTTGGCCCAGGCCGGTCGGCTTGGCGCATTCCAGGTCCAGGGCCGGTTCCTGGACATCGGCACGCCGGAGTCCTACACCGAGGCCGGCCGGTTTCTACGCGGGGCGGGGCCGGGCGCAGGCCAGAAACCTCCGCGCGGGGCCGTGTTCCTGGACCGCGACGGCACGGTCATCGCCGAGCGCCACTACCTGCACGACCCGGACGGCGTGGAGCTGCTGCCCGGCGCTGCCGAGGGCCTGCGCCGCATGCAGTCCCTGGGGCTGCGGCTGGTGCTGGTGACCAACCAGTCCGGCATCGGCCGGGGCTTTTTCGGCCGCGCGGCGGTGGAACGCGTGCATGGGCGGCTGCTGGAGCTGCTGGAGGGCCAGGGCGTCGACCTGGACGCCATCTACCTGTGCCCGCACACGCCGGACGAGGGATGCTCCTGCCGCAAGCCGCTGCCCGGGCTCATCAAGCGCGCAGCAACCGATCTCGGCCTTGTTTTCGGTCCGGACCGGGCACGAAGCTTTGTAATTGGCGACAAGGCTTGCGATGTGGACCTCGGTCTGGTAACGAATGCGATCACGTTCCTCGTCACCACGGGGCACGGAACCGCACAGGTCGCGGAGTGCGGCGGCCGGGCGCACCATGTCGTTGACAGCCTGGAAGAGGCCGCCCGGCGTATCGAAACCATCCTGGCTGCACCCGCCCCGGACGACGGCGTGGAGATCACATGATAATCTGCAGAACCCCTTTCAGGGTCTCATTTTTTGGCGGCGGCACGGACTATCCTGGTTGGTACCGTGAGCATGGCGGCCAGGTCCTTTCCACGGCCATAGACAAGTACTGTTACATCACCCTGCGCTACCTGCCGCCCTTTTTCGAGCACCGCATCCGCGCCGTGTACTCCAAGATCGAGCAGTGCCAGACCATCGACGAGATCAAGCACCCGGCCATCCGCGAAACCCTGCGTTTCATGAATTTCGACCGCAGCGTGGAGATCCACCACGATGGCGACCTGCCCGCGCGCAGCGGCATGGGCTCCAGTTCGTCCTTCACCGTGGGGCTTTTGCACGCGCTGTACGCCCTCAAGGGACAGATGCCGAGCAAGGAGCAGCTGGCGCGGGAGAGCATCAGCATCGAGCAGGACTACATCAAGGAGACCGTGGGCTCACAGGATCAGTGCGCGGCGGCCTATGGCGGCTTCAACCACATCATGTTCCACAAGGACGGCGAGATCGAGGTCAGGCCGCTGACCCTCTCGGCCTCGCGCCTGGGGGAGCTCTCAGACCACCTCATGCTGTTCTACACCGGCATCATGCGCACGGCCTCGGATGTGGCCCAGACCTACGTGGAGAACCTGGGCGCCAAGGAGAACCTGCTCAAGCAGATGCACGCCATGGTCGACGACGGCATCAAGGTCGTGCAGGGCAGCCGCTGCATCTGCGGCTTCGGCGAGCTGCTGAACGCCGCCTGGGAGGCCAAGCGCAAGCTCAGCCCAAACATCTCCAACGGCCTGGTGGACGAGCTTTATGAGCGCGCGCGGGAGAATGGCGCCATCGGCGGCAAGCTCATCGGCGCCGGCGGCGGCGGCTTCCTCATGCTCTTCGTGCCGCCATCGGCCAAGACCCGCGTCCGCGAGGCCTTAAGCGAGCTGCTGCACGTTCCTTTCCAGTCCAACCGCCACGGCAGCCAGATCATCTTCTACGAGCCCCAGTCCGAGGACTTCCGCGTGGCCGAGCGCGACCGCAAGAAGCGCGACATCCAGTGCTTCCGTGAGCTCGGGAGCATCAAGGACAAGCCGTGAGCCTCACCGCCGACGCCAAGCGCGGCCTGCAGCGCGCCATGCTGCGCACCATGCTTCGAATTCGTCGCGTGCAGGAGCGCATCGAGTCCGAGTACCTGAAGGACGAGATGAAGACCCCGGTGCACCTGTACATCGGGCAGGAAGCCATCGCCACGGGCGTGTGCGCCGCCCTGCGCGACGACGACGCCATCAACAGCAACCACCGCAGCCACGGCCACTACCTGGCCAAGGGCGGGGACCTCAACGCCATGATGGCCGAGCTGTTCTGCCGCAAGACGGGCTGCTCCAAGGGCTATGGCGGGTCCATGCATCTGGTGGACGTGGCCCATGGCAACATGGGCACCTCGGCCATCGTGGGCGGCGGCATCCCCATCGGCACGGGCCAGGGCCTGGCCTTCCGGATGCGCAAGCTCGACCGCGTGAGCGTGGTCTTCTTCGGCGACGGCGCGGCCGATGAAGGCACCCTCTACGAGTCGCTGAATTTCGCCCTGCTGAAGAAGCTGCCCGTGGTCTACGTCATGGAGAACAACGGCTGGGCCGTGTGCTCGGCCACGGCCACGCGCCACTGCGGCGACAATGTCTTCCACAAGGGCGCGCCGGACCGGCTCTTCTCGGCCAAGATCGACGGCAACGACCCGGAGCTGGTTTTTGCCGCTGCGCAAAAAGCCGTGGAGCGCGCGCGCAGGGGCGAGGGCCCGTCCTTCATCGAATGCGTGACCTACCGCATCCTGGGCCATGCCGGGTGCGTGACCCAGGACCCCAAAGGCTACCGCGACCCGGCCGAGATCGAGGCCTGGCGTAAGCGCTGCCCGGTCTGCGCCTATCAGGCGAAGCTCCTCGCCGAGGGCGTTCTGGACGGGCAGGCCCTGGCTCAGGCCGAGTCGGAGATCGCCGCCGAGATCGACGCGGCCTTTGACTTCGCGCGCCAGAGCCCGCTGCCCACGGCCGCCGACCTGCACCGAAACCTCTTCTGCGAGTAAGCAATGCCCTGGTCACGCATCAAGCCAGACACCAACGAGCCGGAGTTCCTGAGCCGGGACATGCACGGCCCTGCCATGCGCGGCATCGCCGCCAGCGTGCCGGATTTCGAGCAGGTCGGCGCAGGCCGCCGCATCACCTACGCCGAGGCCACCAACGAGGCCCTGTCCCAGGCGCTCAGCCTGGACCCGGGCGTCTTTGTCATGGGCCAGGGCGTGGACGACCCCTCGGGCATGTTCGGGGCCACCAGGGACCTGCACAAGCGCTTTGGCCACGAGCGCGTGTTCGATACCCCGCTGGCCGAGACCGCCCTGTCCGGCATCGCCGTGGGGGCGGCCCTGGGCGGCATGCGGCCGGTGTATTTCCACAACCGCCCGGATTTCCTGCTTCTGGCCATGGACCAGCTGGTGAACCACGCGGCCAAGTGGCACTACATGTTCGGCGGCGCGGCAAACGTGCCCCTTGTTTTCTGGGCCTGCGTGGGCCGGGGCTGGGGCTCTGCGGCCCAGCACTCCCAGGCCCTGCAGGGGCTGTTCATGCACGTGCCGGGCCTCAAGCTCATCATGCCCTCCACCTGCTTCGACGCCAAGGGGCTCATGCTCGCGGCCATCAAGGACAACAACCCGGTGCTCATCATTGATCATCGCATGAACTTCAAGCAGCGCGGCCTCGTGCCCGAGGAACCCTACACCGTTCCCCTCGGCAAGGGCGTCATCCGCCGCGCGGGCCGCGACTGCACGGTTGTTGCCGTGTCGCACCTGGTCACCGACGCCTTCCTGGCCGCCCAGGAGCTGGCCGGGGAGGGCATCGAGGCCGAGGTCATCGACCCGCGCACGCTCCGGCCGCTGGACGAGGAGCTGATCCTCGCGTCTGTGGCCAAGACCGGCAGGCTTGTCATCTGCGACACCGGCTGGAAAACCGGCGGCGTCACGGCCGAGATCGCGGCCATGGTTGCGGAAAAGGGCTTCGCCTCGCTTCGGGCGCCCATCGCCCGGGTGGCCAACCCGGACCTGCCCACACCTTCCGGGTACACCCTGGAGCAGGCCTACTACATCGGCCAGGATGACATCCGCCGCGCCATCCTCAAGACCGTGCGCGGAAGCGGGTCCTGATGCACGCCCCAAAGATCTTTGTCGCCGGGAGCGCCAAGTCCCTTGGCAGCGCCCTTGCGCGCTCCTTTATGGCGCGCGGGCATGAGGCCTTTGCGGGCCTTGGCGCGGCAGAACCAAATTTGCGCGACCAGGCGGCCGTGGACACGTTCTTCGAGGCCGAGCAGCCGGACTGGGTGGTTTACGCCGCAGGCAAGGCCGGGGGCATCGGCCTGAACCGTCGCGCCCCGGCGGACCTGATCCTGGACAACCTGCTCTGCGCCACCCACGTCATCCACGCGGCCCAGCGCTTTGGCGTGAAAAAGCTCCTGTATCTCGCCAGTTCCTGCGTGTACCCCAAGGACGCGGCCCAACCCATCCGCGAGGACTCGCTCTACGGCTCGCCGCTTGAACCCACGAACCTGGCGTACGCCGTGGGCAAGCTGGCCGGGCTGGAGCTCTGCCGGGCCATGCGCCAGCAACACGGCCTGGACTTCAACATCGCGGTGCCCACCAACTACTTTGGACCCGGCGACGACTTCAGCCCGGAGAACTCCCACGTGGTGGGCGCGCTCATGGCCCGCATGCGCGAGGCCAGGGCCAGGGGCCTGGAATCCCTGTCCATCTGGGGCACGGGCCGGGCCAGGCGCGAGTTTTTGTTCGTCGACGACGTGGCCGACGCGGCCGTGTTCCTCATGCAGGGCCACAGCTGGGACGGCCCCTTGAACATCGGCTCGGGCGCGGCCGTGTCCATCGCCGAGCTGGCCGTGATGCTCCAGGAGATCTGCGGCTATTCCGGCCAGCTTCAGTACGACACCAGCAAGCCCGACGGCATGCCGGTCAAGGTGCTCGACTCCTCGCGCCTGGCCGCCCTCGGCTGGGCGCCCAAGGTGGACTTTGCCGAGGGCCTGCGCCGCACCTATGACTGGTTCCTGCAACAGAAAGAACCCAGGCACGAGGTTTCCCCATGAGTTTCAAGTGGCCGCTGATGGAGGACAACGTCTCCCGCGAGGATCTGGACATTCTCATCAACTTTCTGCAGGGCATGCCCCGGCTGACCCAGTCCGAAAACGTGCGCGCGCTTGAGCGCGAATGGTCCGCATGGGTCGGGGTCAAGCACTCGGTGTTCGTCAATTCCGGAGCCTCGGCCAACCTCATCACCATGGCCGCGCTCAGGCACCTGTATGGCGGGGGCGAGGTCCTCGTGCCCACCCTGACCTGGGTCTCGGACATCGCCTCGGTGCTGCAGAACGGCTTCACCCCCGTGTTCGTGGACATCAACCCGAAGAACCTGTGCATGGACGAGGACCAGGTCCTGGCCAAGCTCACGGACAAGACCCGCGCGGTGTTCCTGACCTACGTGCAGGGCTTCAACGGCCTGTCCGAGCGCCTGCTCTCCGAGCTCGCCCGCCGGGGCATCCCGCTCATCGAGGACGTCTGCGAATCCCATGGCGCGACCTACAAGGGCAAGCGCCTGGGGTCCTATGGCCTGGCGTCGAACTTCTCCTTTTATTTCGCGCATCACATGAGCACGGTCGAGGGCGGCATGGTCTGCACCAACGACGACGCCTTTTACGACGCCATCCGCATGTTCCGGTCCCACGGCATGGTGCGCGAGGCCGAGAACGCGGACACCAGGGCGCGCTACGCCTCGGAAAACCCCGAGCTTTCGCCGGACTTCATCTTCGCCTTCCCGGCCTTCAATGTGCGCAGCACGGAGATCAACGCCGTGCTCGGCCGCAGCCAGTTGAAACGCCTGGACGCCTGCAACGACCGCCGTCGCGAAAACTTCAAGCTTTTCTTGAAGTCGATTGATTCCACCAAGTATCGCACGGACTTCGACCTTGAGGGCAGCTGCAACTACGCCTTCAACCTGGTGCTGAGGCGCCCGGATGAGGCCCTGCGCGCGCGCCTGGAGACCACCATGCGCGAGAGCGGCATCGAGTTCCGGCGGGGCAGCGCAGGCGGCGGCAATCAGCTGCGCCAGCCCTATCTGCGCGGCATCGTGCCGGACGGCGAGTACGCCAGGTACCCAGAAGTGGAGCACATCCACTTCTTCGGTTACTACATCGGCAACTATCCGACCCTGTCCGCCGAACGCATCGTTGAGCTTTGCGCCGTGCTCAACTCGGTGCAGGGGTAGGGGAGGGAGGCCGCATGTCCCTGTCGCGCAAGCCCGACATCCTGTTCATCAAGCCCGGCAGCCAGAAGCAGATCTACGGCAGCCTGTCGGACTACGACCTGACGGCCATCGAGCCGCCGCTCTGGGCCACCATCCTGGGCGGCTACCTGCGCGGGCTGGGCTACGGCGTGGAGATTCTGGACGCCGAGGTGGCCGGTGAGACCGGGGGCCTGTCCTGGGACCAGGCGGCCCAGGCCGCTGTGGACCGGGGCGCGGTGCTGACCGCGGTCATGGTCTCCGGCCACAATCCTTCGGCCTCGACCATGAACATGCTCGGCGCCGGGGCCATCTGCTCCAAAATCAAGGAGTTGGCGCCGGACATGGCCGTGTGCCTCACGGGACTGCATGTCAGCGCACTGCCGGAGCGCTCCATGCGTGAGGAGGTTGCGGACTTCGTCGTCCAGGGCGAAGGCCTGCGCACCTTTCCGCCGCTCATCGAGGCCCTGAAGACGGCCAGTCCGAACCTTCGTGGCATCCCCGGCCTGTGGCGGCGCCAGGACGGCCAGGTGGTCGCCGCCGCGCTGCCCGAGATGTGGGCCGACCTGGACACCCTGCCCATGCCCGCCTGGGACCTCTTGCCCATGGAGCGCTACCGCGCCCACAACTGGCACTGTTTCGACGACGTGACGCGCCGCCAGCCCTATGCCACGCTCTACACCAGCCTGGGCTGCCCGTACCATTGCTCGTTCTGCTGCATCAACGCGCTCTTCGGCGAGCACCGCCTGCGCTCACGCGGGGTGGACGCGGTGCTGGCCGAGATCGACTTTCTTGTTAAAAACTACGGGGTACGCAACATCAAGATCATGGACGAGCTTTTCGCCGTGAACGAGAAGCGCGTGCTGGAGCTTTGCGGAAAGATCGCCGAACGCGGCTATGCCCTCAATTTCTGGGCCTATGCCCGGGTGAACACCGTGAGCGAACGCATGCTCGCGGCCATGAAGCGTGCCGGGGTCAACTGGATCGCCTACGGGTTCGAGTCCGGCAGCAAGCGCGTCATCGAGGACGTGACCAAGGGCTACAAGCTCGATGAGGTGCTGCACGTGGCCCAGATGACCTATGACCAGGGCCAGCACATCTGCGCCAACTTCATCTTCGGCCTGCCCGAGGACGACTACGACTCCATGCAGGAGACCTTCGCCCTCATGCAGGAGATCAATGCCGAGTGGGCCAACATCTATTCCGCCATGGCCTATCCGGGATCCAGGCTCTATGACGACGCCGTGGCCTCGGGCGCGCCGCTGCCGACCACCTGGAACGGGTTCTCCCAGTATTCGGCCGACTGCCTGCCCCTGCCCACCAGGCACCTTTCCGGCGGGCAGGTTTTGTCCTTCCGCGACTACGCCTTTGCTGCCTACTACAAGAACCCGCGCTACCTCTCCATGATCCGGGCCAAGTTCGGGGAAGGCGCCCTGCGCCACATCCAGCTCATGGCCCAGAAGTCGTTGGACAGGAACAACGCCAACATATAAGACCGCGCCTGCCTGTAAGGGACGCAATACCAATCGGACACAGCATGAAGACGACGCAGGGCGCCATGACGCTCAATGAAATCGATGGCATGAAAGCCATCATGCCCAGGGTGCAGCGCGACTGGGTGGACCAGATCATCGTTGTTGACGGCGGCTCCAAGGACGGCACCATTGAATGGGCCCGCGAGCAGGGCTACGAGGTGTACGTGCAGAAGCAGAAGGGCTTCCGCCACGCCTATGAGGAGGTCCTGCCCCTGGTCAAGGGCGATGTGCTGCTGACCTTCAGCCCGGACGGCAACTCCGTGGCCGAGCTGATCCCGGACATCCTGGCGAAGATGCGCGAAGGGTACGACATGGTCATCGCCTCGCGCTACCTCGGCCCGGCCAAGAGCGAGGACGACGACCTCATCACGGCCTTCGGCAACTGGCTGTTCACCAGGACCATCAATGTGCTGCACGGTGGGCACTACACCGACGCCATGGTCATCTTCCGGGCCTACAGGAAGCAGCTGGTTCATGATCTGGAACTGTTGGACGATGGCGCCTACCGCACGCCGGAGAAGCTCTTCTCCACCAAGATCAGCTGGGAGCCGCTCTTGTCCGTGCGCGCGGCCATACGCAAGCTCAAGGTCGCCGAGATCCCCGGCGACGAGCCCGCGCGCATCGGCGGGGAGCGCAAGCTGCTGATCATCCGCTGGGGGGGAGCCTACTACTTCCAGTTCCTCAGGGACTGGCTGCTCTGGAAGTAGCCGGTTTCCACGCCCCCCGCGCCTGGGCGTGCCTGCGCTTCGCACTCCCCGTCAAAAATCGCGCGATGAGTCGAGCCCAAGTCCGCGCTTGATGCGCAGCTTGATCGCTTCCAGGGCCGGGGCCGCAATGGCCCTGAGCCCATGCCGCTTGAGCATCGGAATGAAGCGCCAATAGCAGGAGTAGATGCGGCTTAAGCCCACCGTCTGCAACTTCACCAACTCCTCGGGGCCAAGCCCGTTCACCGACATGACGGCCGAGCCGTACCGCTGGTAGTGGGAATAGTCGGTCTCCAGAAGCGTAAGGCCGTGCTGGCCCGCCTCCGCCATGCGGCGCATCTCCGTGCCGGGGTAGGGCATGGCGATGCCGTACGTGGCGTGGTGGATGTCTTTGGCGTGCCGCAGGAACGTGATGGTGCGGTCGATGCTTTCCAGGGTTTCGCCCGGAAGGCCCAGCATCACGGAATTGATGGTCTCGATGCCCAGCTTGTTGTTGAGCCTGTTTGATTCCACATAGCTCTCAAGCGGAACTTCCTTGCGGATGATCTTTCGCACCTCGGCATCTG
>Ga0209467_1003349_pt1 | contig 10495 bp, 5 predicted proteins | sample Higcelwee11metaG_FD_187175 | JGI IMG/M metagenome (GOLD analysis project Ga0209467, IMG submission 187175) | Freshwater pond sediment microbial communities from the University of Edinburgh, under environmental carbon perturbations - High... | ecosystem: Environmental > Aquatic > Freshwater > Pond...
CGCCGGGGCGGCGGTGGCGTGGCGGCTGCGCAGCCCAGGCGCGCTGTTCTTCGCGGGGGTCGGCGTCGGCCTCGCGGGCCTGGCGGACTTTCGTGGGCTGTTCTGGGCGGTCTCGTACCTGGGCCTAGGGTTGGTGGCGGCGATGTGGCCGGCGACCGGCGTCACGGGGCTGGGCCGCTATCTCTTACGGACCGTGTTGAATCTCACCGCCTTCGTGATCCCCGTGGTCTACGCCTGGCGTCTGGGGCCCTGGGCGTACCGCTTCAACATCAGCTTAGAGGAGGTGATGAACCCCCGGCAGCGTTTTGTGGAGTGGGGGTTCACCGACCCTGCGCTCACCGCCCCGTTCAACGCTCAGAGCGCGTTTATCTGGGGCAGCTCGCCACCAGAAGACATCCCCAAGACGATTCTGTGGGTGATGCGAGAGACGGCGGTGATCCCCCGGGAGGCCTGGGACACCGCCGATCTGCACCGGCTGTTGGCCGAGCACGTCACGCCGTGGACGCCGATCTGGGTGGCCTCGGTCGCGCTCACCGCGCTGAGTCTTCTGCGAGGGCCTGAGCGGTTTGGCCGCCTCGTCGCGGTGTTTGGCGCGGGTGTGCCGTTCTTCATGGCGTTTAAGGGCGCCGTGGAGCTGCAGCGGGCGCAGCTTCATTATCTGGGAAGCTCGATGCCGGTGTTCGCGGTGTTGATGGGCGTGGCCTGGGCGAGCTTGTGTGAAGGGGCGGAGCCAGAGGCCCTGAGCGCCAAGTTAGAGCGGCTTCGGGCGCGGATCTGGGCGCCGCTCGCCCGCTGGCCAACCCTCGCCGCGGGTGTGAGGCCGACTGTTCGGGCTGCCTTGGGTGTGGCGCTGTTGACGTTGTTCGTGCTGGGTGTGCTGCCGTCGTTGGTCTCCCCCCAGGCGAGCTGGCGGCGGCGCTGGGCCTATGGTGAAGGAGAGATCCTCACGCTCATCGGCTCAGCGGCCCGTGGGGTAGATCCCGGCCGCAGCGACCAACACAAGGCCTGCGTCCAGGCGCTCAAGGCCGAAAAAGACGCTGGGAAGAGCCCCTATGGCACCTTGTATGGCGGCGTCGGCGGCGACAAACGCCGGAAATAAACCCGGAAATAAACACAGCCCCCCTACCCCACCGGACAATACGCCCGCCGGGCCTTCACCGAGATGAGCCGGTCTTCACCGCGCAGCCAGCCGGTCAGCGCGCCACCATAGACGCAGGCCGTGTCTAGGCCCAGCGCCGTCGGGCGCCCCTGATGCTGCCGCCGCACGAGGCCACGCATCGCGTCGTGGCCAAACACGACGAGGGGCCCTGTCCACCCAGCGTCGTACCAGAAGGGGTTGTCGGCCTGGCGGTCGTCGGGGAAACGCCGCAGGTGGATCGCCATGTGCCGGGGCGTGCCCGCCGGGCCGAGCAGCGGGTGAACGCCGGCGTGAACGGCGATGAGGCCGTCGTCAAACCGGAACACTGGCGCGGCCTCTAAGTACGCCAAGGCCTCGGGGGCCTCGTCCATCAGCGCCGCCACGGGCGTGGCCCGAAGCTTGGCCGGATCCTCACGCCAACGCTGGATGACCCGGGCGTCGTGGTTGCCGAGGATCGTCTCACAACGCCGGTCTTGGATGGCCCGCCACACGCCGAGCGGGTCGGGGCCCCGGGTGAAGAGATCCCCCAAGAGCACCACCCGGGCGTCAGGGGCGAGCTGGAGGAGGTCTTGAAGCTCAGCAGCGCAGCCGTGAACGTCGCCGACGTAGAGGGTGTCCATGGACCTAAGGCTAACCCGGCGGCGCCCTTGGACCCAGATCCGCCGAGAACCGGGCTATGCTGCGGCATCCTATGACGGAGCCCCCCATGCGACCCTTCCCCTCTGCCCTGCCCTTGCTCACGCTGATCGTCCTCGCCGCCTGCGGCAAAGACGAGAGCCCCACCCCAGACACCGAGCTGCCCACCGCGGACAGCGGCGTCGATGACAGCGAGGCGGACGACAGCGGCGCCGACGACAGCGGCGGCCCTACGGATGAGGACGGCGACGGCAGCCCCGCTGAAGAGGACTGCGACGACGCCGACCCCTCCAGCTACCCTGGCGCAGAGGAGCGCTGTGACGACCGCGACAACGACTGTGACGGCGAGATCGATGAGGAGGCCGTAGACCCGAGCGCTTGGTACACCGACACCGACGCCGATGGTTATGGCGCTGGGGAGCCGATCCTGGCCTGTGACGCCCCGGAGGGCGCCGCCGCCGTGGCTGAAGACTGTGACGACAACGACGCCCGGTTTAACCCCGGCGCCGAGGAGGCCGACTGCGCCGACCCCAACGACTACAACTGTGACGGATCTGTAGGGTACGCCGACGGCGACGGCGACGGCTTCGCCGCCTGCCAAGAGTGTGACGACGGCGACGCGGCCATCAACCCCAGCGCTGAAGAGATCTGCGACTCCCGGGACAACAACTGTGACGGATCCATCGACGAGGGCGTGACGACGACCTACTACCAGGATCTCGACGGCGACGGACACGGCGACGCAGACTATCCCGTGGAGGCCTGCGAGGCGCCCGAGGGCTACGCCGCCGAGGCGACAGACTGTGATGATCTCGACGCCGCGGTGAACCCCGACGCCACGGAGATCTGCGACGACGTCGACAACGACTGTGACGGCGTGATCGCCCCCGAGACCTCTGAAGACGCCCAAGACTGGTACAACGACAGCGACGGCGACGGCTTCGGAGACCCTGACGCGATGACCCGCGCCTGTGAGGCGCCCTCCGGCGCCGTGCTCGACAGCGCCGACTGTGATGACGCGGACGCGGCGGTGAACCCCGACGGCGTCGAGATCTGCGACGGCCAAGACAACGACTGTGACGGGCGCGTTGACCCTTCAGACAGCCTCGACGCCGAGACCTACTACGCCGATGACGACGGCGACAGCTTCGGCGACCCTGACGCCGACGTGACGGGCTGCTCGACCCCGGCGGGCGCGGTGGAGGACAACACCGACTGCGATGATGGCGACGTCCTGGTGAACCCCGACGCGCTTGAGATCTGTGATAGCGGCGTAGACAACGACTGTGATGGATCCGCCGACGGCGCGGACGCCTGGTGGGATGACGCCTGGGCCTACCGTATTCCGGTGACCTTGACCGCCCCAGCGAACGACAGCGAGAGCCCGCCCGTGGCGGTCACGGTTGACTTCGCCGCCGCGCTCGCGGCCTTGGGCGTGAGCGGCGCCTTAGACGAGGGCTCGATCCGCGTCGTGCGCCAAGACTGCGCCCTGGGCCAGCCGACGCTGACCAGCCAGTTTGAGGACGGCGTCGCCGGGCTGTTTGACGGCGTGAACCACGAGGACGACCCCAACGACGACCGGGGCGACGTGCTCTGGCTCTTTGATGAGGACGGCGATTACACCACCTTAGACGCCGTGGCCGCCGGGGAGACCGCGGAGTTCGCCATCTATTTCGACACCTCCGGGAGCGCGGCGTCCAGCGCCTCAAGCCTCGTCGCCTCGACGACGAGCCTCGCCAACAACCTCTCCGCGGCGAGCTTCTCTACTGGGGACGGCGGCCTGATGAGCGGGATCACCAGCGGCGCGAGCCCCAGCCTCATGTCCCAGACCGACTCCTGCTGCGGCAACGGCGTGTACTTCGGCGGCACCTGGAGCAACACGCCGATGTACGCCTCGGGCACCACCACGCTCACCCTCGACGGTCCGGTGGTGGCGATGATCACCGCGTTCACCGCGGCCTCGACGATGAACGTCACGAACTGGTACTGGATGATCGACGGCCGCCCGGAGCTGTGGAACAAGACCCTGCATGAGACGAACGCGAGCACCACGCTCAACCACGCGTCTCACTTCACCTCGGGCATTCGGCCCTGGGAGAGCGTGCAGCCCAACATCGGCGGCGGCACATTCACCACAGACACCACGGACTACCTCTACGCGGATAGCTCCAACGGCACCTGGGGCATCAGCTTCGCATATCGCTGGGCCCCGCTCTACGTCACCAGCGGCATCAGCCTATACAACCCCTACCTCATCACCTACGCGAACGACTACGCCGACACCAGCGCGGCCTCAAGCGTCACCGTGGCCGCCGGGACCGTGCTGCTTGACCACACGGTCATGTTTGTGCTACCCCACGCGGGGAGCTTCGGCGACGTAGATGACGAGGTCTTCGCCCTCATGGCCGGCGTGAGCGTGACCGAAGGCAGCCCCGAGGCCTGGTGAGCTTAATCGCCTCGGGCGAGCATCACCCCGTCGATGAGCACCGCGACGGGCTCATACCACACCCCACCCTCTTGGGGCTCAGCCCGCCAGAGGGTGACGTCCGCCACGGCGCCCTCCACGATCTCCCCACCTTCGCCGCGGCCCAAGGCCGCGTAGGTGGCGCTGGTGAACGCGGTGATCGTCTCGTCCGCGGTGAGGCGGTGCTCCGGTCGCCAGCCGCCGGGCGGGGCGCCGTCGAGGCTCATGCGGGTGGTCGCCGACCAGAACCCATAGCTCGGCGAGACGTTCTCGACGGGAAAGTCGGAGCCGAAGGCCAAGACGACGCCGAGATCGAGGGGCGCGCGCCAGGCGTAGCTCCACTCCACACGATCGGGGCCCAGGCGCGCCTCGGCCCAAGGCATGTCCGAGGTGGCGTGGGTGGGCTGCATCGAGGCCACGACGTTGAGCGCCTTTAAGCGCGCCCAGTCCTCAGGGCGCACCACCTGGGCGTGCTCCAGGCGTAGGGGCACCGCCGCCGCGCCGGGCAAGGCGTCGCGGGCCTGGGCGAAGGCGGCGAGGGTGTCGCTCACCGCAGCGTCGCCGATGGCGTGAACGGCCACCTGGGCGCCCTTCGGCAGCGCGAGCACCGTCGCGGCGCGGAGCTCATCTTGGCTCATCAGCGTGAGGCCGAGATTTTTTGGATCGTCGGCGTAGGCTTGGGAGAGATGCGCGCCGCGAGAGCCCAAGGCGCCGTCTGCGACGAGCTTCACGCCCACCACCTCCAGACGATCTCCCCGCCAAGGGCCCTCGGCGTACAGTCGTTTGGCGGCCGCGCTCTCGGGGGTGAGGTAGACCCAGACGCGGATGGGCAGCTCCCCCGCGGCGTCGAGCTGGGTGTAGGCGGCGAGGAGCGCGTCATCAACGCCCATGTCGTGAACGCCGACGAGGCCCTCGTGCGCGGCCAACAGGAGCGCCCCGCGCAAGCGCCGCGCGCGCGCCTCCGCGCTGGGCTCGGGCACCGGCACGAGCGCCATGGCGTTGTCGAGGAGCACCCCCGTCGGCGCGCCCTCGGCGTCCCGCAGGATGCGGCCTCCAGGGGGGTCTATCGACTCTTTGGTGATCTTCGCCGCGCGTAAGGCCGCGCTGTTCAGCCACAGCGCGTGGCCGTCAACGCGCCGCAGCGCCGCGGGGCGATCTCCGGTGACAGCGTCGAGATCTTTCGCGTGGGGGAAGCCCCCCACCGGAGCGTCCGACCAGTCATTTTGGTCCCATCCCCGGCCCAAGAGCCACTCTCCGGGGGGCAAGCTCACCGCGGCGACCCGCGTGATGACCTCGGCCAAGGAGCCCGCGCCGGTGAGGTTCAGCTCGGCCAACCAGTCGCCGAGGCCGCCGGGATGGGCGTGCGCGTCGATAAAGCCCGGGGTGACCAGGTCTACGCGCACAAGCTCACCCTGCTGCGGGGCGTCGGCGGCGAGCTCGAACAGGCGGCCCTCACGCACCACGAGGCGACGGATCGCGCCGCCGGGGTTCGTCGGCCCCTCGACGGTGAAGCTGGCGACGCCGGGCCCAGAGCTGGCCTCGGGCGCGCTCGGGACACGACAGGCGAGCAGAATCATCAGGGGAATCATCACAGCGCTTGCTCCTGGGGCCATTGATCGGCAATCTATCCCTCCCACCGACAAGAGGCCGTTATGTCGCTGCCGCCCGGATGCACCCAGCCAATGGCCGTTCAGACCGCGCGGTGGATGGCGCGGCCCACGACCTTCCTGCGGGAGTGTCACGATCGTTTTGGCGACGACTTCTCTGTGAACATGGCGATCTTCGGCAAGGCCGTGTTCGTGAGCGACCCCGAGAACATCAAGGCCGTGTTCACCGCCAGCCCCGAGGCGCTGGGGCCGGGCACCGGCAACGCCATGTTGATGCCGCTTCTGGGCCGCCACTCCTTGATCTTGCTCGACCGCCAGCCCCACCGCCGCGAGCGCCGCCTGCTCACGCCGCCGTTTCATGGCGAGCGTATGCGGGCCTATGCCCAGGTGATTCACGAGTCCACCCAGACCACCTGCGCCGCGTGGCCCCTCGGTCAGGCCATGAACCTCACCCCCGAGCTGCAGAACATCTCCCTCGACGTCATCCTGAGCGCCGTCTTCGGCGTCGCCGACCTGGGCCGCCGCGCCGCGGCCCGCCGCCCCGTGGTGGCGCTCCTCGAGGGCCTCAACCCGCTCACCCTCTACGTGCCCTTTTTGCAGCAGAGCTTCGGGCCTTGGGCGAAGACGATGGCCGAGCGCCGCGCCGTACACGCCCTGGTTGACGAGGAGATCCACGACCGCCGCGAGCGTGGCCTCGACGGGCGCAGCGACATCCTCAGCCTGATGATGGCCGCCCGCTACGAAGACGGCGCCGAGATGAGCGACGAGGCCCTGCGCGACGAGATGATGACCATGCTCATCGCCGGCCACGAGACCTCGACCACCAGCCTGAGCTGGGCGGTGTGGGAGCTCATGGACAACCCAGACGCCGCCGAGCGACTCAGCGCCGAGCTCGACGCCTTGGGGGCGGACGCCGGCCCCGAGGCCCTGGAGCGCCTGCCATACCTCGACGCCATCTGCCGCGAGACCCTACGCCTGCACCCCGTGCTGCCGTTGGTGAGCCGCATCACCCGCGCTGAGCTGCCCCTGCGCGGCTTCACCGTGCCCGCGAACGTCGGCTTGTTCCCGTGCATCTGGCTCGCCCACCGCCGCGAAGAGGTCTTCCCCGAGCCCGAGCGTTTCCGACCCGAGCGTTTTTTGGAGCGCACGTATTCGCCCTTTGAGTGGCTGCCCTTCGGCGGCGGCGCGAGGCGCTGCATCGGCATGGCCTTCGCGCTCTACGAGATGAAGCTCGTGCTCGGCGCGCTCTTCCGCCGCTTCCACTTCAAGAAGGCCGACGACAAGACGCCACAGACCCGACGGAAACACATCACCATCGCCCCCAGCGGGGGCGTTCGTGCGGTGCTCGCTGCGCGGGGAGGCCCCCATGTTTGAGCGAGAGCTCAAGAGACTCTGCGAAGAGCACAAGCTCCCCGACTCGGCCCGAGAGGAGCTGAGCCGCCTCTTTCAGCGCGCGCAGCGGGCCGACTCCAACGCCACGATCCCCGATCTCATCAGCGGGCAGTTCACCTTGCCGCCGGGCTCAACGCTCATGCCCTCCCAAGGCGGCGGCCTCGCGAGCACCTCAGGCCACCCGCCGATCCCCTCGGGTGCGGCCCAGCCCCCTGCGGGCGCACGCAGCGACGTTCGGCGCATCAGCCGTTATGAAGACCACGGCGTCATCGGATCGGGGGGCATGGGCACGGTACACCGCGTCTTTGACCCGCTGCTCAACCGCAGTCTCGCGCTCAAGGTCATCCACGAGCACATCAGCGGCTCTCTGCGCGAGCTAGCGCGTTTTGTGGAGGAGGCGCAGATCTCCGCCCAGCTTCGCCACCCCTCCATTGTGCCGGTCTACGAGCTCGGCCACCTCGACGACGGTCGTCTGTACTTCACGATGGAGGAGGTTCGTGGAGAGACGCTCTCCAAGGCCATTCGTGAGGTTCACCGAGCGTCCGCCGGTGGCCCGTGGCGCCCCAGCGTGAGCGGCTGGACCTTTCGTAAGCTCATCGAGGCCTTCCGTCGTCTGTGTGAGGGTGTCGCCTACGCCCACAGTCGCGGCGTGATTCATCGTGATCTCAAGCCCTCCAACGTCATGCTCGGCCAGTTCGGCGAGGTGCGTGTGCTCGACTGGGGCCTGGCCACCCTACGCACCACCGCCAACTGGACAGACAGCCTCGGCGACTTCGATCCGGTCATCATCGAGCGAGGACAAGGCGAGAGCTACACTTTAGACGGTCGTGTGGCGGGCACCCCGGCGTACATGGCCCCCGAGCAGGCCGCCGGAGATCTGGCGGCCATCGGCGCCACGACCGACATCTACTGCCTGGGCGCTATTCTCTACACCATCCTCTGCGGGCGCGCGCCCTACTCCGGCGGCGACGGTGGATCCGTCGTGAACGCGGTGCTCGCTGGGCCACCTCCCCCGCCAGATCGTGACTCGGTCTTTCAGTCCCACGCCGCCCTCGCCCACCGCGCCTGGGGAGACGACCAGCCCGAGCTGCGAGAGGATCCCTACGTCCCGTCTGTGCTGCGTGACATCTGCACCAAGGCGATGTCCCGCGCCCCCGAGGATCGGCCCCGGGACGCCTTGGTGCTCGCGGCCCAGGTCGGCGACTGGCTGGAGGGCCTACGCCGCCAAGACCAAGCCGAGCAGTTCTTACGAGAGGCCGATGGGCTGATGCCTGAGCTGCATCAGCTCTTCGCGCGCTCGGCGCGCCTGCGAGACGAGGCCGAGCGCCTGCTCGCTGATGTGAACCCCGAGGATCCCGTCGAGCAGAAGCTCCCCGCCTGGGAGCGCGTCGAGGAGGCGGAGAGCCTTGAGCTCGCGGCCCGGGCCCGAGAGGCGAAGCTGCAGCGGGTGCTTCAGGCGGCCATCACCTACGCCCCCGACCACCCCGAGGCCCATCGCCGCCTCGCGCGACTGTATCGCCAGCGCCACGTCGAGGCCGAGGCGCGCCGCGACCGAAACGCCGCCGCGCAGTGGGAGGTGCTGCTGCGCAGCCACCACACCGGCGAACACGAGGCCTATCTACGCGGTGACGGCGCGGTGACCTTATTCACCGACCCCCCCGGCGCGGAGGCCCTGCTCTACCGCTACGAGCTCTTCCAGCGCCGCCTGCGGCCAAGGTTTGTGCAGGCGCTCGGTCAGACCCCGATCATCGACGCGCCGTTGCCGATGGGCTCGTATCTCATCGTCCTGCGCGCGCCGGGGCGGGCCGAGGTGCGGTATCCCGTACGAATTCGCCGCGGTGAGCGCTGGACGGGCGTGCCCCCCGGCGAGAGCGAGCCGATGCCGATCCCGCTCCCCCTCGCGGGATCGTTGGGCCAGGAAGACTGCTACATCCCCGCGGGCTGGTTCACCTGCGGAGGTGACCCCCTCGCTGAAGGCAGCCTGCCCGAGCGCCAGGTGTGGATTGACGGCCTGGTGATGCGGCGATTCCCGGTCACCAACGCCGAGTTTATTCAGTTCCTCAACACGCTCTTGGACGAGGGCGACGAGGAGGCGGCGCTGCGGTATGAGCCTCGGTTTGAGGGCCACTCCGTGCATGTGCGTGGCCCCGACGGCCGGTTCAAGATTCGAGAGGGTCAACGCCGCTACCCGATGACGGCCGAGATGCCCGCGAACATGGTGGACTGGCAGGCCGCGCGGGCCTACGCCAACTATGAGCAGCGCCGCACGGGCCAACCCTGGACCTTGCCCGGCGATCTGGAGTGGGAGAAGGCCGCCCGCGGCGTCGATGGCCGTCGGTTGCCCTGGGGCGACACCATGGACGCGACGTTCTACAACATGCGGGACTCACGACCGTCCCATCCGTTCCCCACGCCCGTGGATTCTTTCCCGGTGGATGAGAGCCCCTACGGCGTGCGTGGCCTCGCGGGAAACATCATGGACTGGTGCCGCGATCCATACCGCACCGGCGGCCCGCCCCTAGAGCGTGGACGTGTGACCGACCGTTGGGAGGCGCAGATTCGTGCGCAGGCTGAGCCAACCGCCGCCCGAGTGGTGCGCGGCGGCCACTGGTACGGCGTCGCCCACATCGGGCTCGCCGCCCACCGATACCGCCTGGAGCCCTCGTTCACGGGGTATCTCATCGGCATGCGGCTCTCACGGCGGTTTTAGGCGCCCCTAGGCCATCGCCGCCCGAATCGCCGCGAGCAGCCGCGCTGGGCCATCAGGCGCGTGCTCAAAATAGAGCGAGGGCTCGACGAGCTCCAGCTCATTGAGCCACCAGCGGCCTTGGGATGACTGTAGCAGATCAACCCGGGCGTAGACCAGGGGCGCGGTGAGACCAAACGCCCGCCCCGCGGCCGCCAAGCAGGCCTCTGCGACGGCGCGCTCCTCGTCGCTCGCCGGGTGGCGCTGGTAACGCCCACCCCACTCAACCTGCACTCGGAAGTCTCCGGCCGGCGGCAGCTTCTGGACGGCGTGAGAGAGCTGGCCGCCAAAAAACACCAACGATAGCTCGCCGACGGACTCCACATGCTGAAGGTAGGGCTGGACCAAGGCGCCTTCAGCCACCGGGTAATTGCGCACAAACTCGACGGCGGCGGCGCGGCTCTGTGGGGTGTCCTCGACGCGCAGGGTGTGATCACTGCCCGCGCCAACGACAGGCTTCACGAACGCCCGCCCCCAGCCCCGGGCGGCGAGGCGCTCGGGGAGCTCATCGG
>Ga0209467_1003350_pt1 | contig 10495 bp, 7 predicted proteins | sample Higcelwee11metaG_FD_187175 | JGI IMG/M metagenome (GOLD analysis project Ga0209467, IMG submission 187175) | Freshwater pond sediment microbial communities from the University of Edinburgh, under environmental carbon perturbations - High... | ecosystem: Environmental > Aquatic > Freshwater > Pond...
CACCCATACGAAGCCTACATTGTGGTTCTTTAGCTGTGTCTGCATGCCAGGTCCATAAAACGGAAGGTTGTAAGTTCTGGATTGCGCGTTCACGGTTACGCCGTTATAGCTCAGGAAGGCAAATACAGTTGTTGTCTTTTTCTTTCCAAGATTGGCAAATGCAGAACTGGTTATGCTGTAGGAAAAGTAATCCCTGGCCGGTATTGTGACTGACTGACCTGTATATTCATTGAAATGGCCGTTATAAATCCTGGCATTTATATTAATATACCATAACATTGCATTGATTCCACCCCCAAGCTCATAGCCGTTTAGCAGGTTGAAGGGTTTGGTAAATGTGGTCAGCGAATTATCGACAGGTGAATTGACAACTATGAACTCATTCCCAACTTTCCCGGAGAAAAATTCATTATAAATATAGGGGGAGAAATAGTTGCTGCCAAAGTTCCATGTATAGGTAAGCTGTAGGCGGTCACGGTAATCCGGCTTCAGATCAGGATTACCCTGGGTGATGTTATAGTACTGATCTGTCCTGTAATAGGGATACAATTCGTAGATGCCTGGCCGGTTGATTCTCCTGTTGTATGTGAATTTCAGGTTATGTGCTGCCGAAAATTTATACTGAAGATTTACGGATGGAAGGAAACAGGTATATACCGGTTCAGTAACCGAATCAGCTTTGATCCTGCTGTTTTCTATCCTGAGCATAGCCTGGAGCCCGATTTTCTTCAGATTATATGTGATTCCGCCATACACCGAATTTCTAAACTCCTCATATTCAAACATATTATCTGCTTCCAGGTTATCAATTATGAAATTATAACTCATCTGCTGGAAATAAAGCTGATAACCTGCTTCAATTTTCGCAGACATCCCTAACGGATGTACATAATTCAGTTTAGCGGAATAATAGTTACGGTCATTCAGGTTGTTCTCGAGCCTCGAAAATGTATTGACCACCTCACCGGAGTTATAACTGTATCTTGTATTTGTGAAATCATTATTCTCATCTGAACTGAACTTGTAATAGGTGTTTTCAGCGGTGAATTCCTGAACAGGGTTTTTAAATGTCTTTTTGTAAAACAATGATACTGATGACTCATTGCTCCCAAAGCCATTATATGTCTCTGAAGAGATCGTATTCAAGGGATTGTTGTTTTTGTACAGGAAGCTCTCGCTTATGAGATCAACCTCCTGATTTAAAGGCTTATAACTGACATTCAGGCTAAGGCTGTTCTTGTCGTTTATATAATAGTCAAACCCGGAATTGACAGTCGACATGGTTACTTTTATACCTCCGTCACCGAACGTGCTGACTGTCGAATCGATCATTGCGAATCGGTTTTCAATAGTATTGGTTATGTCAAGACTCTGGGAGAAAGTAAAAGCCGTCAGGTAGAATGTTATCTTGCCCAATGCGTAATCGATACTGGCAGATGCCTGGCTGGTGATCTTGTTAAATGGTTTAAGATTGAGGCCAACATTTCCATTCACCCCATATCTGGCCTCTTTCTTCAGGATGATGTTCAGTACTCCGTCAATGTTCCCTTCGTATTTACCTGACGGATTACTGATAATTTCAATAGTCTCGATATCTGAAGGAAGGATCCGTGCAAGGAATTCCTTGTCGCGTTGTCTTCCATCGACCTGAATTATAAAATTGCTGCTGCCGTTAAGTGTGACATTATTCTGAAAATCGACATTGACCTGGGGTATTTTTTTCAGGAGGTCGTAACCGTTAATTGCGGTTTTTGATACTATGGTTGGAATGGCATAAACTGTCCTGTCAACCATTTCCTTTCCTTTGAGACGTTCACCTACCACCATTACTTCACCTATTGTTGCGGTGGTTTCGCTTAAAAAGATAGTGTCAACCAGGACTTCGGGATTGCCTGCCTCAACAGCCACTTCTTTACCGCCGGTATGATAGCCGACATAACTTACTCTGATATAATAGTTGCCGGGATTTACCTTTTCAAGCAGGTATCCACCGTCGGTCAATGTAATGACCCCGGTAATCATGGTTGAGTCTGGTAACTGAACAAGGCCTACAGTTGCGAAGGGTAATGGAGTTTTATCTTTCTCAAGGAATACTGTCCCCCTTATATTTTGTGACTGTAATGTGACCGAGGTTGCAAGGATTAATAAGATTAAGCACTTTTTCATTTTGACTAATAATAAGTTTACTGTATTGCTATGGTTGTTGATTCACCGTTGATATCCATGGGCATCTGCATGCTGAAACCCGGGCCACTTATGTCCAGATTGCCGGTAATGTGCGTTTTCCCGGAGTCTTCAATTCTCAGCCCGGTAAGCAGGTCAATCACCATGTTTGACCTGGTCAATCCTTTAATGTTGTCATAGGTTACCGTTGCGCCACCCGATTTAATGGGTACGGCATTCGCTGCCGTCCTGATTGCCGATTCGGCGGTAATGCTTCCCCGGGTCCCTTCGATCCGGTCCAGTTTATATGTAGATGCAATTTCGAGCATCAACCCTCCTGAACTTACCTGCTGTATGATATCCCAGCTATCGCCGGGGGCGACCTGCCTGGCCGGCAGATACCATGTAAACATCTCCATCATTGTTTTTAACTCACTGTCGCTGACCGTATTAACAATCTGTTTTTTAATGGCATCAGCCGTTGGCCCGGTAAGGGTGATTGAACTCGTGTCTTTCAGGACCATGTCAGTCAGCATTTTTAAGTTGACAATCTCAAACGGCCTGCCTGCAAAATCCATCTTGACATAAAGGGCGTTCTTACTGAGCCGGTTCATTATGCAGGACAACACATCAGCCGTTTCTGACGATTTGATATCCCCTTCATTAACTGAACTGTAACTGACCGCTTTCCCCATTGTATTTGTATAGGTAATCAGAGTATCGAAACGTACTTCAGTGATCATATAATCAGCAGTCAAATCAATCATCTTGAGCGACATGGTATAATTGACTTTGGATTCTGTGGTTTGCTGAACGCCATTCATCGTCTGGGTTACAGTCTGGGTCGAAACAGACTTCAGCCTGTAAACCTTGTTTTTCTCCAGGTTCAACTTCAGGTTGGCGGGGTTCTGCGCCATAACCGCTGCACAGAACATGACTGCAGCAACAGACAGGATAATTTTTTTCATCAGGTTGTTTTTACGATTAACTTGGGTCAAAGCTATGGCAGTAGCATAGGTTTAGGAATAATTTGTCGGTAAATGGAGGAATTACTCTTGCGAACAGCAGGTTTGAAGGGAGGTAAGGGGAAAATGCGGGTAATTTATGATTACCGGTAGGCTAAAGCCATAATTTCAAATGTAATTTCGTCTCTGTCCCGCTTGAGGGAAATCCTGTCTCCGGCTTTCTTGTTAATCATTGCCCTGGCCAGGGGTGATATGAATGAAATCTTCCCCTTCGCTATGTCTGCCTCATCAACACCAACTATCTGAAAGGTCTGGATTTTACCGGACTTTTCATTCTTGAGGGTTACAGTTGCACCGAAAGTTATTTCGTCCTGAGGTTGCTCTGACGGATCAACCAGCCTGGCTTCAGCAATCCTGCTATTTAGCAGCTGCAGTTTTGCATTGATATAATTCAGGGCAATGCGTTTCTCATTTTCCCTGGATGTGCCCAGGTTATCCTTTTCATTGATCAGAGCCTGTTTTTCAGCCAACAGCTGATCCATTCCGGCACGTGTAACGAAATTCGTTACACCTTCCGGCAGCGTTGCTCTCTGGGGCACTATCGGTATTTCTTCCTGGTCGTCTTCCTTGACAAATCCTCTGCTCATGGCTTCCTTATCCGGACCACTAAATTACCATTTTGTAAGTAAATATTTTTAATTACAACCAGTTTTAAGGATGGCGAGGTCACATTTTACAGCCACTCGATCCACTTGTTATTTTGCTAACTTTATGTCAATAAAGAACTGACCGGGTTTCCATCTATGACTTCCGGATCACATCCTGTCCTTTTTGAACAATTTGGTTGGAATTACCTTTAAACAGATAAATGAAATATGAAGGCGCTTATAAAAAGAAGTTTTGACACTGGCAGCTACCCGGACAGTATTTCAATTTCGTTACTGTTACTCCGGGTGATTGCTGGCGTCTTTATGTTAACTCATGGCTACGGTAAATTCTTAAGCCTTTTCGCCGACGGGCCGGTGCAGTTTGCCGATCCGATAGGGATCGGGGTAACAGCTTCGTTGATACTTGCCGTCTTCGCAGAGTTTTTTTGTTCAATATTTCTGATTTTTGGCGTGGCCACACGCTTTTCTGCTATTCCGCTTCTTATTACAATGCTGGTTGCAGCTCTGATTGTTCATGCTCCCGACCCGTTTGCGCGGAAAGAATTGCCATTGCTTTACGCTGCAGTTTATATTGCAATTGCCATTGCCGGTGCCGGGAAATATTCTGTTGATAATTGGATATTTAAAAATCGGAAGTAATCACCATACTATTCTACCGGTAACAAACGGAGAATGAACCCGGGTGTTTCAATTGCGAAATAAATATATCCGTCAGGTCCCATGACCACATTCCGAACGCGTCCGATGCCCTCAAGTAACTGCTCCCGGTGAATGACCTTGTTGTCTTCCATGACAACTCTTTCCAGGTGCTTCAATGGCAGTGAGCCAAGGAAAATGTTGTTTTTCCAGTCAGGGTACCTGTCTCCGGTCACGAAGGTCATGCCACATGGCCCGATGGAAGGGGTCCACTGGAAGACAGGCTGTTGCAGACCTTCCTTTTCAGTGTTGTGAGTGAGGATGGTTCCGTCGTAATTGATACCATAAGAAATAACCGGCCAGCCGTAATTCAGTCCAGGTTTAATCAGATTCAATTCATCTCCGCCGCGCGGACCGTGTTCTGATACCCATAGTTCACCTGTGAGGGGATCGAAGCAGGTCCCCTGAGGGTTTCGGTGTCCGTAACTCCAGATCGAAGCCAGGGCACCGGGGGTGTTGACAAACGGATTGTCAGCCGGGATTGAACCATCGTCATTAAGCCTGTGAATCTTCCCGTTGTGATTGTCAAATTTCTGGGGGAAGTCGAAATGCTGTCCCCGGTCGCCGATGCCGAAAAAGATATGTCCCTTGCCGTCAAATGCAATCTTGCACCCAAAGTGATAATTGCGGTCTGTGGCAGGTTCACCACAGAAGATAACCTGCTGGTCGATGAGCCCGTTGCCATCAAGCCTTGCCCTCATTATTGCAGTGTTGCCGGTTGGCCGGGCACCTTCCCCAACCAGGGCAGAGTATGAAAAGTAGATCCATCCATTTGTCTCATATTCGGGATGAAGGGCAATGTCAAGTAATCCACCCTGTCCAATTGCCATTATTCCCGGTAAACCCTCAAGAGGCTCTGACAGTGTCCCTCCGGAGAAGATATGCAGGGTGCCTGAGCGTTCTGAGATCAGCATGTCACCATTTGGCAGAAAGGCCATTCCCCATGGGACAGTCAATCCTGCAACGACTGTATCTACCGTGAATTTCTGGACTTCAGACTCAATGATCCTGGCAGAGGTAAGGGCAGGCAACAGGGTGCCCCTGTCGGCCGGAATCCCTTTTTTTACGTAGTTTGCAAGCTCTTTTATCTCTTTGTTTGTGAAGGTCTTCTGAAAAGCCGGCATCCCTATGTTCTCTATCCCGAACTTAATACTGTTGAAAGCTGAGGAGGTTCCCTCTTCATCCATCCAAGCCTTTTCTGCGAACTTTTCGAGATTGGCGCCATGGCAACCGGAACAGAATTTCTGATAGTTCATGGCTGCAGTTACTTGTCCTCCTGCTCTATCAGCTGGTTTGGCCAGAAGAAATTTGTAGCCGGCCAGGAGGATAACCATAGCCAGGAGAATAGCTGTAATGAGTAGTGATGGTTTCATATCCTGAAATTTACATCCCAAAATACAAAAAATTACAAAATAAGCCATAACCGTTTGTTGGGCCGGGTTTAATCTATACTGATTACTAGAGATTTACCCAGACATCCATAGTTGAGACTTGCTGCCATAGTCTATTTATACAGGGGAGCGGAGACCCCGGCTGCGTATTATTGTCGGTGAAGAATATATTCAATTATTCTTTGACATCAGAACAGGATATTGATAAATTTGTTGAAATGATTATTGATCTCTTCGCGACTCTAAAGCACTGTAAGGAATCAAATAGCCGAACCATGAAAAAAGTAGTTCTTCTTTCTCTTGCAATTTTTCTTATTTCATTTACCCGGGCGACAGCTCAGGAGTACAGTGCTGCCGGGTATTGGAGAATGGGAAATGATACTGCCTATCTACGTCTTGTTGAGCGTCAGGCTGCCGGTGAAGCACTAACCCCGGATGATCAGACCTTTCTCACAGGATACAGGATCAAACTCGCCGAATATTTTGACAGAATGTCAGATAGTGAAAAATCTGATTACTATAAATACAGATCTGAATGGGCTTCACAGCCCAAGGCAGAGGCCTGGGCTCCTTCCCGGCGCGAGACAGAAGTGTATACAGGGGAGAGAAGCATGTACACTCAATACCTTGTTTCGTCCGGATTATTTGGTGCTTTGTATGGCGGAGCTGCCATTGCAATATTTGGTCTTGAAGACAACGGGGGGCTGGCAGCCGGTCTGCCGCTGTTATCAGCCGGAGCATCGGTTTTAATACCTGTGCTTACGATGAAGGACAAATATGTTTCTAACAATTCTCTTGCCCTTTCAATTCACGGTAAGGCTATTGGTGCAATGCAGGGAGCCGCATTGGGATTCCTTATATCGGGTGACAACCTGGATGAAGGTAAACTCATCCTTGCCCTGTCTGCAGTATCAAGTATGGGACTGGGGCGACTGGGATACGCTCTCGGGAAGAACCAGCAGTGGTCACAGGGCCAGGCAGCCCTTTATTCATATTATGGTACTCTTATGCCTTTTGAAGGATTGGCTTTGGTTGCGGCTTTTAGCAGTGAGGACCCAAGGATGTATGCGTTTGGTTCTCTTGCCTTCGGAGCCGGAGGTTACCTGATTGCAGACCGGATAGGTCAGAAATTTGATTTCACGAAAGGTGATGTTACCGCAACCGGAGCGCTGGCAACAATGAATGGCCTCCTGGGTTTAATGATCATTGCAGACGTCAACAGCGATAATATGGACCCCAGCCCTGCCCAGTTTCTTGTTCCGGCCGCAGGAGCACTTGGTGGTACCATTGCCGGTCACTTTTGGCTTAAAGATGCAAAATTGACCAATCAGCAGGGACGCAATGTTGCACTGGCATCAAGCGGAGGGTCTCTTATCGGACTGGGATTGGCGGCATTGTTTACTCCGGAGTCTGCAGCTCCCTATTATGTCACTTCATTTATTACCGGAATGACCAGTTATGCCATTCTTGTCAGTATGTATAAGAAAAATAATATTCAGACATACACTGATAACAGTAACAAATTGCAATGGGATATAAATGTCATGCCACAGAATATCTTTTTTAACAGGAAGATTGCCGGGTATGCCAATGCCAATCCAGGAAAGCGGATTACTTTTCTTCCTGCATTTTCAGCTACATTAAACTTCTAGCCTGCCTGCCTCGTTCTATTTCGGACCGATAAGCTGGAAAAGCAACCAGGAGACTCCGAGGGTAAAAATAATATTGAAGGTCTGGGCAATCAGGAAACTGTAGAATGGTTTTTTGCTTTCAATGTGCCTGAAATCGGAGAAACGGGTCTCCAGCCCTATGCTGACGAAGGCAAGGTTAAACCAGAAGGTGCTGAATGACTTGATCACCTTCCCTGATGACTGTGCTGTCTCGGGGCTAAGCAGGAATGAGAACACTAGCGAGGCCAGAATAAAGCCAAGGACGAACTTCGGGAAGCGATCCCAGATTATGCTGGCCGGTACATGTTTTCCTTTTTCACCTGCACCCCTGGTTCTGTAAGCCCAGAAGATAGAGATTGCAAATGCTGCCACACCCAGCAGTACGTTCTGTGAGAATTTAACGATTGTTGCATATTTGAGCCCCTCCTCCCCGGCGATTGTGCCTGCGGCAACCACTGCCCCGGTGGTATCAATCGTGCCTCCCAGCCATGCTCCGGTGACAATCTCAGACAGCCCCATCCATTTTGCTATGATGGGCAGGAAGATCATCATCGGAATTGCAATGATCAGGACCAGCGAGATGATGAAGGAGAGTTTCTTCTTGTCGCCGTTGATGGCTCCTGCGGTTGCTATGGCAGCTGAAACACCGCAGATCGATACGGCGCTGGCAAGCATGGTTGAGAATTCGTCATCAACCTTCATCTTCCTCGAGATCCAGAATGAAAAGTACCATACAACGCTGACAACGATCACTGCCTGTATCAGCCCGAAGGAACCGGCAGTCAGGATGTCCTTGAAGAGAATAGTGGCTCCAAGGAGCACTAGTCCGATCTTTACGTACAATTCGGTAAGGGCCCCGGAACGGAGCCATTCCGGCAGTTTAACCAGGTTGCCGATTATGAGGCCAAGGAGCAGTGAAAAGAGGACTGTTTCAAGCCCCAGGTTTTTAAATCCTGCGTATGACGAAATGAACTGTGCCAGAATAGCCAGAAAGAAAACTGCCAGAAAACCTATAATGAACTTTTTTAGTTTGTCACCGCTTAATATTACTCCTATAACCGAGATGATACCGAATATCAGCAGTGTGAAAAGAGCTGATAACCAAAGCGATGAGGCGGTGAAAATGCCGGGCATATCCTGATTGCTGCTCCATCCGGCCTTGCCGCCAAAAGAGGGTGTGCCGATGCTGTAGCCGGCAATTACTATAAACAGTATCAGGATAAAGCCTGTAACGACAGAGGCCCAGTCCTGTCCGATAATTATTTTTCCTGCGCCGGCGGCTTTCTTATTTTCATTCATGTTCAATGGGTTTATTATCAGGTCAGCGTATTGGATAAAATTTTCCGGTTTTGGCGATGCAAATATGATAACAATTAGGATTTGAAACCTAAGCATAAAATGGTATTTCTTGACCTGCAGAATTGGCATCAATGGATAATTGAGCTTATCAAGGCCGTAATCACATCTAATTATTTAAATTCGCATTGTAGCCTTTGGAAATTAGACTATGAGAAAACTCCAGAACACCTTCTCCAAATACGATTTGCCCCAGAAGGCAATGCAGGCCGGTATCTATCCTTACTTCAGAACCATCGAATCTGACCAGGATTCTGTTGTGACAATCGATGGGAAGCGGGTACTGATGTTTGGCTCCAATAGCTATCTTGGTCTGACCAATCATCCGAAGATCAAAGAGGCCGCCAAGCAGGCCATTGACAAGTATGGAACGGGATGCGCCGGCTCCCGGTTTCTGAACGGCACCCTAGATATTCATATCGAGCTGGAAGAGAGGCTGGCCGATCTCGCAGGGAAAGATCGTGCACTCTGTTACAGCACCGGATTCCAGGTCAATCTCGGGGTTGTCTCTGTGCTCACCGGTCGGCGCGATTATGTGCTGCTTGATGAGCTAAACCATGCATCCATAATTGAAGGCAGCAGGCTATCATTTTCAAAGGTGCTTAAATATGGGCACAATGACATGATGAGCCTGGAGAATAAACTGAAACGGTGCGCTCCTGACAGTCTCAAGCTGATAGTGACAGACGGAATATTTTCAATGGAGGGAGATATTGTCAGGCTTCCCGAGATGGTGGAACTGGCCGACAGGTATGACGCATCAATAATGATTGATGATGCTCATGCAACAGGCGTACTGGGCAAGAACGGATCGGGCACGGCTTCACATTTTGGCCTCACTGATAAGGTTGATCTGATTATGGGCACCTTTTCCAAATCCCTGGCTTCCCTCGGCGGATTCATTGCTTCAGACAAGGACACAATAAATTTCATTAAGCATAACTCAAGGTCACTTATCTTCAGTGCCAGCATGACTCCAGCATCGGCTGCCTCGGTTCTGGCGGCAATAGAAATCATGGTGAGCGAGCCGGAGAGGATAAGCCACCTGTGGGAAATCAGCAGGTACGCTCTAAATGGTTTCAGGGAGATGGGATTTGATACGGGGAAGTCCGAGTCGCCAATCATTCCGCTTTTCATAAGAGATAATGTCAAAGCTCTTACTCTTACACAGCATCTGCTGGCTGACGGAATTTTTGTGAACCCTGTGGTATCGCCCGCGGTTCCTGTGAATGACAGCCTCATCCGTTATTCACTTATGGCAACCCATACAAAAGAGCAGGTGGACATGTCAATTGACAAGATTACCAGGGCGGCCAGGTCGCTGGGAATAATTAATTGAAGGCCGGACCCTAGTTGATTATTAATATCAGATTTGAATGCGTAAAGTGGTTTTAATTACCGGTATTTCATCAGGTTTCGGGATGCATACCGCGCGTCTTCTGTCGGGGAAAGGCCATGCAGTATACGGAACAGTACGCAAAGCATGTGAGGTAGATCCGTCTGTAAATGTGCTCATGCTGGACCTGACGGATATAGATTCAATCAAGCGAACGGTGAGTGAGGTTGTTGAGAGGGAGGGAAGGATA